>Ga0209596_1000195_pt1 | contig 55114 bp, 53 predicted proteins | sample M_130807_MF_Meta_FD_187314 | JGI IMG/M metagenome (GOLD analysis project Ga0209596, IMG submission 187314) | Freshwater microbial communities from Lake Montjoie, Canada to study carbon cycling - M_130807_MF_MetaG (SPAdes) (version 2) | ecosystem: Environmental > Aquatic > Freshwater > Lake...
TCTATTGCTTCTTTTTCTTGAATAAATTCTGTTTTAACTTCATTTATTCTGCCTTCGGTATATAAGAATCCAAGTTTTTTATCTTTATATATTTTATCTAAAATTCCAATTAGAGTTGATGATTCTTTTTTTATGCTAGCTATAAATAAATAAGAATTAGAAAAATCTGTAATCAATCCTGATTTAGCTAAACTTACCATTGCTAATCTTTCTGGGAACAAAACATTTCTTTGTTTGGAGTAATCTTCAAATGAATAATTAGCTAAAACGTTTGCCGAAACTATTGGCTCTCGCAACAGAAAATCATTAGTTAATACTGCTCGGGTTAACTTGTAATCCGGAGAAAGATGGTGTATGTCAACTTTTTCAAAACCCGAAACACCAAGAATTTCTACCATTTCATTTTTAGAAAAAGTTTTTACACTGTTTACCTCTGAATAACCGCAAATACCATGAAATGGATGACCCAAGTGATCCTCTCCAGCACCAGAAAAATATTTTAAACCATTTTTATTTTCTATTGCAATCAACAATATTCCATCTTCTTTTAGGAAAGATTTTGCATGTTTAATTGCCCAAACAAAAGGATCTGAGTTATCAATATATTTTCCTGCATATTCTAAAACTCCAAAAAAACAGACTACATCATATTTTTTATCAGAAGAAAAATCTTGATAATTACTTACAACTCCATCCCAATTATGAAGATCTCTTAATCTACTTTTTAAACAGCTGAATCTTAATTGGGTTCCTTCTACAGCTGTTAAATGATTACAATTTTCAGCAACAAATCTTGACATGGCACCCATTCCAGCTCCAAGCTCTAGCACATCTAAACCCTTAAAGTTAAGATGTCTTATGCAGTTAGATCTAACCGAAGATAAATGATATTTTATGGGCCAAGATTGATATTCTGATTCAGCTATATTTTTAGATGAACTTAGATCAGTCGTGTTTTGCAACAAAAATTCAATTCTGTTTTCAACATTTCCATCTGAATAGGTTATTTCATTAATCATTTTTTATAATTTTTAAATTTAAATACTAAAAGATTTTACCAATGAACACAAATTTTATAATTTAAGTTAAAATTAACTAAAATAAAAAAATTACTTCACAAAAATAATTGATAGTTTAAAGTAAATATCTAAAACGAAATAACAAATTATTCTTTAGACTTTATCTTATTTTTATTTTTACAAAATTCAAACAAAATTATTATATTTTTAAATAATTATTTATGAAACAAATCCCACTTTTTAAAGTATTTATTTCACCAAATATCGACAAACCCCTCCTTGAAGTCCTCCACAGTGGCTTTATCGGCGAGGGAGAATTGGTAAAAACTTTTGAAAAAAACCTTGGTTCATATTTAAATAACACAAATATTGCAACCGTTAATAGCGGAACCTCAGCCCTTCATTTAGCTTATCATTTATCTTTATACCCTAAAAACAAATCATATAAAATTGATAGCGATTTAGAAATAATATCATCGCCAATGACATGTACCGCAACCAACACGCCAATTATCAATAACGGCGCCAAAATTGTATGGGCAGATTGCGATCCTTTAACTGGCAACATAGATCCAGATTCGATTCGCAAGAAAATTACTAAAAAAACTAAAGGCATCATCATGATTCATTGGGGTGGAAATCCTTGCCTTATAAACGAAATTAATAACATCGCTAAGGAATATGGCATCAAGACAATCGAAGATTGTGCTCATGCTATTGGAGCAGAATATAATGGTAATAAAATTGGAGCAACTCAATCCGACTTTTCATGCTTTTCATTTCAAGCAATAAAACACATAACTTCAGTTGATGGCGGTCTTATAACTTGCAATTCAAATGAAGATTTTGAAAGAATTAAATTACTTCGTTGGTTTGGAATAGATAGGGAGCCAAAAACTAAAGAAGCAATTGATTTAAGATGCGAGATCGATGTTCCAGAGGCTGGTTATAAATTTCACATGAATAATATTTCCGCAGTTGTTGGCAATGAAAATCTTAAACATGTCAATGAAATAATTGATGGACACAGAGATAACGCAATTTTTTACAACAAGATTTTTGATCAAGCGGGGATTAAATTTGCTAAAGAAAATGGCAAATCAGCTTATTGGCTTTATACAATCCACATTGAAAATCGTGATGAATTAATGACAAAATTAAAAGAATTTGGCATTAATTCTTCAAAAGTTCACGCGAGAAATGATACTCATTCCATGTTTAAAGATTTTGAAAACAAAAATTTAAAAGGCGTAGAAGAATTTAATCGCACTCATCTCTGTATTCCCGTAGGTTGGTGGGTTTCAAAGGAAGATCGCGAATTGATCGCTCAAAAAGTTATTGAATTTGCTAAAAATTAAATTTTTAGCAAATACTGATATTAAAATTATAGAAAAAATTGTTAGTATATTATCAAAATCATATTTTTAAAATTATAAAAAAATCGTCAAGCATTACATGATTATTTAATCAAAGAAAAAATCCAAACCGTTATTCATTACCCAATTCCACCTCATAAACAAAAGGCTTACGCGGAATTGAATAATTTAAGTTTTCCAATTACCGAAAAAATTCATGAAGAAATTCTAAGTCTTCCGCTCTAACCTTATTTAGGAAAAAACCATATTGATAAAATTGTTGAGGCGGTTAATATTTTTGAGAATTAGATTTAATTTTTTGCATAATTTTGTAATTAAAAAACAAAATAAAATCGAATTTAAAAAAATTTAACGTAAAGAAAATTCTTGAATCAAGAAAAACCTCCTTTGCTGATTATAAACTTTTAACAAATTCTCCATTAATAATATTGATATTTATCTCACTTTACCCAACAATCTACTCTAAATAAATTTTATAATTAAAAAACCAATGGATTACAAAAAATTAACTTTTATAACAAAAGGTGATGAAAATGGCTCTTTAATAGCCTTGGAAGAAAATAAAAACATTCCCTTTGAAATCAAAAGAGTCTATTACATTTTTGATACCAAAGAAGGTGTTAAAAGGGGTTTTCATGCTCATAAAAACTTAGAACAAGTGCTGATTTGCATTAACGGCTCATGCGATGTTTTACTCGATGATGGCTCAGAAAAAACTGTTATAAAGCTTGAGAATAGAAATGAGGGTATTTATTTAAAAAAAATGATTTGGCACGAAATGTCCAACTTTTCTGCAGATTGTGTTCTGCTGGTTTTAGCTAGCGAAAACTACGATGAAGAAGACTACATCAGGGATTATCAGAAATTCTTAAATGGGGCATAAAAAAAGAGGGTAGCACTCATAAAACCTTATGAATTTCTTTCTAAATAAACCTTAAAAAATCATATAATTTTTCTGGATAATTCTCTAACTAAATCATGACCATCCCAAAAAACACCAATATCCATCGCCTTGCCAATCGGAACAACGCGATCAATTCCTTTAAGATTATTTTTAATAATGCCTTTTTTAAACTTATCTAAATCAATGCCAAAATAAGTAACGGTTTGATATTTGGCATTAACTTTTGTATATAGTTCTTCAAAATTATTGAGATCAAACTCAAAGAAATATCCTCCTTTTCCCCTAAATCTCTCTGGATTTTCAGGAAGTGATTTTAATTTAATTCGATAAAGCAAATTATCTTTATTAATTATACTAATGTTATCGAGCTGAATGGCATTAATAAAAACTTGTGCGTGCTTAGAAATAGCAACGGAATCTTGTAAATCATATTTTTCTTTTACAATTAAATAAACATGATTCCAAAATTTATCTTTTACTTCGTCATTCGCATTTAGCCAATAAATTAGCTGGGGTGATGAGCAAGCATTTTGATCCATCAAATAAGTATCGTAATAAAAATCATTAGCCAATCGTTCCAAATTATTCTTAGTAGACGAAGCAATTTTTTTCCCATCGATAATACAAATTGAATAACGATCGGGGAATGCAATATCAATGCATCTGGGCTGTGTGGACATATTTTTAAAAATTTTTATTGTTTCATCGCCTCCCCAAATCATCCGCGCATCAGCTATTTTTGATAATTCTGCTGAAGCTAACCTATCTCTTGAATATTGTATGAAAGAAGTTCGCGAAAGAATTTTTCTGTAATCAGCCAATAACTTGCTTATAGTATTACAAAGATAATTAATTTGCGGATAATCTTTACTTGGCAATCTTACAATATTTGCATTGCCCGCGAGAAGTGAAAATAAATAAGAAAATGCAAAATTAATTGCAATATTTGACGGAGCAATATGAAAACATAAACCGCGCCCCATTTGATATTGAAGATCTCCAAACTCTTTTTTAAGTTTTTGTATGTTAGAATTTCGACACCAAAAAGCAAAAGTATATATATCGGAATATTGTTTTGTTTCTGGAGATTTAAGTAGTATTTCTGATAAATCTGAAATAAAACAACAAACTTCATCATCATAAGTTTGAATTGGCGAGGAATCTATGTCCTTAGAACCAAATAAATATTTAATGTCTTTCAAATGTATCACTACAACCTCTCAATTCTGCATTTTTAATGCGTCCAAAAATTTTAAAATATTTTCCTTTTCTTTTACACAAACAATCATCCTCTCCTAAAATCATCCCCTCATCCTCAGTTAATATAGAATGCCCTGGATAAGAAGTCGGAAGAAGAGAAATAACCTGAATTATGCCTTTTTCTTTCTTGTTGGCTTCAGAAAAATCTTCTGGACGGCGGATAATAATGTCGGAAAAAACAGAGCAATGTAGATGTCCATATTCGCATTCTACATAAATACAGCCTGTTTGCTCGACCATACCATAATAATCATGAATATTCTTTAAATTACAAATATTTTCTAAAGATTTATTAAATTCAATTGAAGAAACAGCTTCGTTCGCAAGTTTTTTCCAACCTCCGCCATGAAATAGAACCGCCTTTGATAAATCTATTTTTGTTCTAGTTCTTTTTAGAATTTTATAAAAATATTCCCAAACTATAAAGGTAAAACCAAAAAGAAAAATATTTTGATCTTTATGTTTTTCTAAAAATTCTTCAATGAGTTTGATATTAATACTCATATCGTCATTTAGAGCATAGATTCTATCTGAGCCAAAAATTGAAAACCCTAAAATTCCTGCACCTCTAGCAGAAAAAATATTGCGATCTTTAATTACAGATGGGCTATCAATTATTATCATCGGCATCCGCGATTTTTCAATAAAACTGGTAATAATTTTTACTATGGCTTTCTGTTGGTTGGAAGCATTTTCTCTATCCAAAATAATCTTAGATACAGCCTGTCCAGAAGTCCCGGAGGATGTCATGACTTTAAAGACATCTTGTTGCTCAATGCTCTTAAGCTCAAATTCTTTAAATAAACGAACAGGAAGAAAGGGGAAATCGGAAACTTTTTGAATATTTTTAATATCAGTCTGAAATGTATCGATGATTTTTTTGTATTCTTTGCAATTTTCATAATGTTGGATGCAAAGCTCTTTCATGTATTTTAAATACAGTTCGGTCTTGGCTTTGTGATCAAGAGCGAAAGGGGGAATATTAAAAACTTGGTCAAGATTAATCATAATATTTTTCAAGTTCTTTATAGTTTTTTTTCCCAGATTCATTTTTAGGAATCTCGTCAATATACTTTACTTTATGAGCGCTTGAATGAATGCCGATAATTTCTCGAACAAATACAGAAATATCTTGTAAATGCTCAGAATTATTAATAAAGGTATAAAGTTTATCATCAATTCCAGCACAAGCCACATCAAGATCTTGATACTTAGTTTTAATTAAATGTTCCACTTCATCCAAATTAACCCGACTCCCAAATATCTTAAGAAAACGTTTTTTTCGACCAATAATATAATAAAAATTATCTTCATCAAATTTTGCCATATCCCCCGTTTTTAAAACACCATTCCATTCATTTTCTTTTGATAAATCTTCACCTTTTTCAGCATAACCCATTGCTACATTATCACCCTTGAATACAAGTTCTCCCTCGATATTTGGAGCTTTAATTTCATTGTCATTATTATCAAATATAGAAAAATGACCTCTAGGAATTGCAATACCTATTGATCCTATTTTATCTAAACTTTTTTCACTGGGTAAATATGACATTCTTGCTGTAGCTTCGGTTTGCCCGTACATCACAAAAAAGTTTTTGTTATTTTCCGCGCTCCATTTGGCGTATTTTAAATGAAGATCTTCAGATAGTTTTCCTCCAGCTTGAGTCAATAATTTTAAATCAGGAAGATCCATTTCCATAAACTTCAATTTGTTGAGCATTTCGTAAACATAAGGAACACCAGAAATTGATGTAATTTTATTTTCTTTAATTTGTGTCCAAAATTCTTTTTGCATTATTGTTTTATTTGTCAGAAATAAGCTTCCACCAGCTAAAAGCTGGGTATTAATAACCGAGATTCCATAAGTATAATTCATTGGCAATGTTGTAATCGCACACTGATTTTCGTTAAGATTTAAATATTCAATAATAGATCTGGAATTTTCGTAAATATTTTTATAGCTTTGTCTAACAAGTTTTCTGCTTCCAGTAGAGCCAGAAGTAGTTAAAAGAAGAGCTAGTTCTTGATTTAAAGTAAAAAAATTTTCAAATTCTGTTTTGATTAAGACATAATCAAAATTTGAATAAATCTCTTTTCCGAGTTTTAAAAAATTAAAATCTTTAACGGCAGAATTTTTAGGAAGATAAATAAAGTTCGGCTTGTAAAGCTCAAATAAATTTTTAAAAAGATCTTCGTCAATGTTATCTTGCAACATAACGGGAACAATTTTATTTTGCAAAAAGCCAACATAACCAAGGAGTGATCCGATATTATTTTGACAAAGATTAAAAACGAGACTTCTTCCGCGAACATTATCTGCCAAATTTTGGCAATAATCTTCCAATTCTAAATATGTTACTTCTTTTTTATCTTCGGTAATAATTGCAATGTTGTTTTTATATTTTTTAAAATCCCACATATTTTTTATTTGATATCTTTTTCAAATATTAAACAATCCGCCTCAATATCATTAGTAAGTTCTTTTCCGATAATTTTAGGCAAAAATTCAGGAGTTAATCCGTTTCCAGGTCTTTTGAAATCAAGATCTGACTCTTTAATAATTTCTCCGCATTTCATATCCCTTATTGCAATAATACTTCTTCTCATGTTGACGCGCTGTGCTTTTTCTAAATCAGAAACGATGCGCTCTTTACTGCCCATTGCATTATAAACATTATGGCATTGATTAACAAGATTCTTCATTTCATCTGGCTCGATTGCCATATTATTGTCCAATCCCATTTTTGATTTATCAAGCGTGAAATGTTTTTCAATTACAGCGGAACCAAGTGCAATGGACGCAGAGGCGACTTCCGTGCCAAGAGTATGATCCGAATATCCAATTACATAATTAGGAAATTCTTTTTGAAGAGTTATAATATTGTTTAGATTTATTATTCCGGGAGGTGCGGGATAAATTGAAACGCAATGCAATATAACAATTTGATTGTTGCCAGTATCTTCAATAACTTTAACAGCTTTTTTAATTTCATCCATATCTGACATTCCTGTAGATAAAATTACCGGAATTCCTTTTTTAGCAATATAAGATAAATACCCATAATTATTAATTTCCATTGATGCTATTTTTACAAAAGGCACCTGAATTTTATCAACCAAAATATCAACTTCAGCTTTTGAATAAGGGGTTGAGGCAAAAGAAATTCCTATTTCTTTAGAATATTTAGCGAGCTCAATCATATGATGTTCAGAAATGGCAAATTTATCAACAATTCGCTTTGAAATCGGATTTTTATCATAATAAGTCTTTGAATATAATGTTTCTGCGGACCATGATTGAAACTTTACACAATCGCATCCTGCATCCTTAACTTTTTTAATCATCTCCATAGCGATTTCTATGCTCCCATTGTGACTTGAGTTAACTTCAGCAATGATGTATGGCTTTTTAAAATTTCCAACAATATTTTTATCTTTTAATAATATATCTGACATTTTTTGTTTAAATTTAATTATAAATCAATTGTTTTAATTATCATTTCTGACTTTATTATTTCTTTTTTTAAAAAAGGCGATTGATCTTCAATTGGAGGCTGAACAAACTTTCCATTTTCATTTGTTCGATATGAGCTATGAATATAATCTTGATCTTCTTTTGCAAAAATTTCACAAATTACACTACCTTTTATTTGAAGTATTTTTTTAATATTTTGCCTAAGTTCCTCGGAAGAGGAAATTCTTTCATAACGAATTCCAAAGCTTTTTGAAACTTTTTCAAAATCTGGACAAGACACCCCATTTGATTTATCTGTTCCAATAATTCTAGTTCTAAATAAATCTTTTTGTCGACGCCTTATAATGGCATAACAATCATTGTTTATTATTAATATTTTTATCGGAAGATCATTGTGAAAGATCGTTTGAAGTTCTTGAATATTCATCATCATAGTACCATCTCCAATGACCGCAACAATTTGCTTTTTTGTAGCATAATGTGCACCAATTGAAGCGGGTAAAGCATATCCCATTGCCCCTTGAGAAGCAGGATGTAAACATCTTTGATTTTTTTTAAATTCAATCGTTGTTGGCAAAATAAGTTCTTGCAATCCAGCATCAGTTACAAAAACAGCATCATCGTCCATAGCTTTAGTTAATTCTTCCGCAAGTTCATATAAATCAACTAGTTTTGAACCCTTATATTGATTTTCTACTTTTAAATATCGTTTTTTCCAATCTAAACATTTTTCGATCCAATCTAGATTTGTTTTGTTAATATCTTTTTTAAGAATTTCTATTAAAAAATCCTTTACATCGCAAACAATAATTTTATCAATCTTGTTTTTAAACTTTTGATGTTCGAAAGGATCGATATCAACTGCAATAATTTTTGCTTCCCTAGCAAACTTACAAATATCTCCAGTGACCATTGTCGACATTCTGTTACCCAAAACCAGAACTAAATCAGAATTTTGTATGGTAAAATTTGCTGCACGATTTCCGGCCATCGCAGCCACGCAACCAATTGCCAATTTAAAATCCGAAGGAAGAATATCGGTAGATGATGCAGAATAAACTACTGGGATATTGTTTTTTTCAATAAATTTTTCAAGTTCCAAAATAGCTCCACTGGATCTTATTCCGGATCCTATTAAAACTACTGGTCGCTTCGCTAAATCAATGCTATCAATAACAAATTTGATATCGCTATCGCTGATTTCAATTTTTTCTTTATCTGGTTCAAAAATTTTTGCATTTTCTGGATCGATATACATATTTTGAATATCAAGCGGGACATCAATCCAAACTGGTCCTTTACGACCTGTTTTTGCTAGGTACAATGCCTTTCCAATTTCGTAAACAACTTCTTGCGGATCTTTCAACATTACGGCATATTTGGTAATAGACTTAACTAGCTCTATTACATTAGCTTCTTGTTGACCGTAAGTTCTAATTGGTAATCCTGTATAATTAGTTGTTTCTTGGAGCTTATTTTGACCCGAAATAACAATTAAAGGGATGTCATCTTGCCATGCGCACAAGACTCCCGTAATAGCATTTGTGCTGGCGCATCCAGTTGAAACAAGACATGCTCCCATTTTCCCCGTGGCCTGAGCATAAGCCATTGCAGCGTATGAAGCGCTTTGTTCGTGATGAACGCACACAGCTTCAATTTTTTTATTTCTAGCTAAAGCATCAGAAAGATATAGAGATCCACGACCTGTAACTAAAAAAATATGTTCACAACCCACATTATGAACTTCATTCATAATGTAGTCAGATATTCTTTGCATAACATTATAATTTTATATTTTTGGAGTAAACTGAGTCATTATATCGGGCACTGCAACAATTAGTTCGATTTGACAAGCAAGCTCTCCGTTAAGGAACCCAGAGACCCGTCCTTTTGCAAGGCCTCTATTGTATGAATCTAATGTGGCTTCAATATCAAGGCGATTTCCCGGAATAATTTTCTTTTTAAATTTAGCATTATTGACTGAAACAAAGCCTGTTTTTTTCCCTTTATTTTCAGGAAAAGTAAGAAATGTCATAAGAAAAACTTGCGTTAAGGTTTCAATTTGAATAAAGCCAGGGACATTTGGCTCGTCTGCAAAATGAGCGGGAAAATACCATTCGTTGAATGTAAAATTTTTAAAGCCTTTTGCACTTTTTCCTACGATAACCTCCTCAATAAAATCAACAAAAAAACATGGGTAGCGATTTTGTTGATATTTTTGAATTTCAATTGCATCTAGGTTTTTTAGGATTAACTCAATAGTCATTTTTTTATATTTCTATTTTATATTTCTGTAAAATTTCCTTACCTTTTTCAAATGAACTCAAATCTACAATATCATCAGGCTCAAGGGTAATTTTAAACTCAGACTCTAATCCTGCAATTAATCCCATATGACCTATTGAATCCCAAGTTGGAATAGATTGGTATTTTAAATTACTTGTTTGTTCTTTTGAGATTTCAAATACCTCTGTAAAGACTTTTGTGTACTTATCTAGATTACTCATTTTAAGTTTAATTTTTTTATTTTTTCATTGAGATATAAATCATAAAACTATACTTTTATGATATTAATAAAATAATAAAGAATTTAATGTATAATCACAATAAAATTTTCACTATACAAATATGACTAAAAACACACACGATTTTAAAAAAATTGTTGGTAAATATGTTAATTTAAGAGAAGTTGAAATAAAAGATTGTGCTTTTATTTTAAAACTTAGAACCAATGAAAAATTATCTAAATATATAAATCAAACATCTTCAGATTTACAAAGGCAAATTGATTATATAAATAAATATAAATCTCTTGAAAATGAATGGTATTTTATTATTGAAAATAAAAAAGAAGAACCGCTCGGCACAATTCGAATTTATCCATATCCAGATTATCCAAAATACCCAGAATATTCGGAAGCTGGCAATTTAGGCACTGGAAGCTGGTTAATGAAAGACGGCTCATCTCCCTTAGAAAGCATTGAAAGCGATTATTTAGTTAAAGAATTTTTTTTTAATGTACTAAATATTAACTTCACTCCAATGGAGATTAATAAAGAAAATAAAACAGTTATTGTTTTTCAAAATAAATGGGGAAACAAAATGATTGGGGACATAGGGCATTCTTATACTTTCAGACTTTATAAAGATGATTATCTTAGAAATAAATCATATTTCAATAAATTTTTATATGGGTCAAAATAAAACTATCAATATAAAATTTCTAAATAAAAATTAAACCATGATCCCCTTCCTTGATTTAAAAAAAATTAATTTAAAATCAAAAAATGAAATGCTTGAGGCGATCAATCGCGTCATGGATTCGGGTCATTTTATTTTAGGTGGAGAAAAAGTAAATTTTGAACAAGAATTCAGCAATTTTTGTGAAACTAAATATTGTTTAGGTGTTGCTAATGGCTTAGATGCCCTCATATTAATCATTAGAGCCTATAAGGAATTAGGAATTTTTAATGATGGTGATGAAATCATCGTTCCTGCTAACACTTACATAGCTTCAATCCTCGCGATTAGCGCCAATAATTTGACACCAATTTTGGTCGAGCCGTCAATTGAAACTTACAATATAAATCCTGATTTAATCGCCGAAAAAATCACCAAAAAAACCAAGGCGATAATGGCGGTTCATCTTTACGGAAGATGTGTTGAGATGAATAAAATCAACGAAATTGCAAAAAAATATAATTTAAAAATAATCGAGGATTGTGCTCAAGCTCATGGAGCACGCGAAGAATTATTACAAAAAAAAGTCGGTAATTTAGGCGATGCCGGCGCATTTAGTTTTTATCCCGGAAAAAATCTTGGAGCCTTAGGTGATGGCGGAGCCATAACTACAAATGATAGTGAATTATATCAAGTTCTCAAGGCTTTAAGAAATTATGGTTCGCATGAAAAATATCACAATTTATATAAGGGCATCAATTCTCGCTTGGACGAGCTTCAAGCCAGTATTTTGAGAGTGAAATTAAAACATTTAAATCAAGAAAATAATCTGCGTCAAGAAATTGCTAAATATTATGTGGAAAATATTGAAAATAAATCGATAACCTGCCCCGAATTACCGTCCTTCAATGATTCTCATGTTTGGCATTTATTCACAATTAGAACCAAAAATCGTCAAAAATTACAAGATTTTTTATTAAAAGAAAAAATCCAAACTGTTATTCATTATCCAATTCCACCTCATAAACAAAAGGCTTACAAAGAATTAAATCATTTGAGTTTTCCAATTACCGAAAAAATTCATGAAGAAATTTTAAGTCTTCCCCTCTACCCTCATTTAGAAAAAAACCATATTGATAAAATAATTGAGACGGTTAATATTTTTGAGAATTAGATTTAATTTTTTTAGAAAATTTTGTAATTAAAAAAATAAAATCGAATTTAAAAAAATTAACATAAAGAAAATTCTTGAATTAGAAAAGGTGGGCAAAAAGAAATTGTTAGTACATAAAGATTTTATAATTACCAACCCTAAAGCCTCAATCAACAATAATGAGCACTTCAACAATGAAAGATTTGCTTTTCTTGATATTCTAAGATTTTGCGCCGCTTTTATAGTGGCTTTTGCTCATCTTGCCAAACCAGAAGTTATAAAAAATTTTCCAATTTTTATTGGTGGAGGGTCGGGCGTGATTATATTTTTTTTTATATCCGGATATATAATGCCCCAAGCAATTTCAAGATCTAAAAATATTAAAAAATTTCTAATAAAAAGATGTCTTCGCCTATTTCCGTTGCTTATATTCACTGCAATTTTTTGTTTAATAAAATATAACAAAGGTGAAATAAAAATAGAAAATATTGCATCATTAATTTTAGGATTAATGCTACCAATTGCAGATTTTATTAAAACCCCATACATTGCCAGAGGAGTAGACTGGAGCTTGAGATTGGAGTTCATTTTTTATATTTTAATAGCTATACTTTATTTCAAAAATACATTTAATTTTAAAACTATTATTTTTTTCTTGGCACTATTATCAAATTTTACCATTATAAATTATTTGTATAATGGAAAATATTTTGATTATCGATTTATACTTATAAATTTTATTTTACTTGGATCGCTTTTGTATTTGATTGAAAAAGAAAATTTTGTTAATTTTAAAAATAATTTTGTTACTTTTTTGGCATTTATTTTTTCTATTTCAATCTCTTCGCTGTTTAAAATTTTTGATTTTAATTTTTTGCTTGGATCAATCTTTGCATCAACAATTTTCATGATTTTATATATTATCCATCAAACAAAATTTAGAATCAAATCAAATAAATTCATAATATTTTTGGGCGATATTTCATATCCTTCTTATCTATTGCATTCAATTATTTATTTAGATTTATACACATTAACAAATTCTTATATTGCATCCTCGATAATATTCGTCGCAATATGTTTTGGAGCGAATTTATTAATAGAAAAACCAATCATCAATAGACTTAAAAAATATTTAGATTAAACCGTAATTGTGAAATAATTTTAATAAATTATAATTCAAAAAATTAATTAAAATTTCATTATTTTATTATAAATATTTTCAACAAATGAACCAAACCAATCTACCCCACAAAACATTCTTAATTGCGGGTGCAACGGGTTTTATCGGCACCAATTTATGCTTAAAATTATTGGAAATTGGCCATAAAATTTATGCAATCGATAATCATAATTCGAGTGATCCACAGAATTTAATTTCAATAAAAAACTTTATTAAAAAAAAGAATATTTCGAGCGAAAATTTTATATTTTATCATCACGATATAATTAATTCTCTTGAAAATTTAGCATTCGATAAAATCGATGTGATTTACAACCTAGCCTGTCCAGCCTCGCCTCCGCGCTATCAAAAAGATCCGATTTACACTTTTAAAACTTCGGTTTGGGGTGTCGAAAATTTGGTAAAAATTGCTTTGAAACATGAGGCGACACTTCTTCACGCTTCAACCAGTGAAGTTTATGGCGATGCTTTAGTGCATCCGCAAGTCGAAAATTATTGGGGCAATGTTAATCCCGTTGGCATTCGCTCTTGTTATGACGAGGGCAAGCGCGCCTCAGAAACCTTGCTTTACGGCTATTGCAAAACACAAAATTTGAATGCCAAAATTGTGCGCATTTTCAACACTTACGGTCCGTTTATGGATGTCAATGATGGCAGAGTCGTGAGTAATTTTATCAATCAAGCGTTGCGTCGAGAGGACATTACGATTTATGGCGACGGCTCGCAAACTCGTAGTTTTTGTTATATCGATGATTTACTTAAAATTTTAGTAAAATTTGCTGAAAGTGACGATAATTTTTATGGACCGATGAATTGTGGCAACCCAACGGAATTCTCGGTCGCCGAGCTTGCCAATTTGGTAATAAAATTAACTAAAAGTTCGAGTAAAATAATTTATAAAAACTTGCCACAAGATGATCCGAAACAACGCCGTCCTGATATTTCTTTGGCACAACAAAAATATGCTTGGAGCCCACAAATTGAGCTTGAAGAAGGGTTAATTAAAACTATAAATTATTTTCAGAATCAATTGCAATAAATTAAAATATGGAAATTAATTTATAGCCCTATTTTAATAACAAAATTATTTTGACAAATTTCAAGTTGCAATAAAACTCACCGATTTTATTATCAAAACTTTAAAAAATAAGCACCACTAAAATAACTTAAATTTATATTATAAAATGAAACTTACAATAATCGGCACGGGCTATGTAGGATTAACCTCGGCACTATGTTTTGCAAATGCTGGACATAACGTAATTTGCATCGATAAAGATGAAAATAAAATCAAATCTTTACAAAATAAAATCCCGACGATCTACGAAAAGGGTTTGCTTGAAATGTTGCTTTCCGCACTCGATAATAAAAAAATTGAATTTTCTTCTGACCTCGCGAAAGGCGTAAAATCAAGTCAAGCCATTATTTTAGCAGTTGGCACTCCGCAAGATGAAACCTCAGGCAAGGCAGATTTATCTTACATTTATTCGGCGTCAAAAGAAGCATCAAAATATGTCGATGAATATAAGATTTTTATCACCAAATCCACAGTCCCCATTGGCACAAACCATGAAATTAAAAAAATTATTGAAGAAAATTGTGGCATAAAAATTGATGTCGCTTCCAATCCAGAATTCATGCGCGAAGGCTTTGCTCTTGAAGATTTTATGGAGCCCGATCGCATCGTTATTGGCGTCGAAAACGACAAATCGCAAAAAATTTTACAAGAAATTTATCAACCGTGGATTGATAAAAAATTTCCAGTTTTATTCACCGACATCAAAACCGCCGAGCTTATCAAATATGCCTCAAACGCTTTTTTGATGACCAAAGTCGCCTTCATCAATGAAATTGAAAATTTATCGACAAAAATTGGCGCTAATATCAAAGATTTAACCAATGCCATGGGTCTCGATCATAGAATTGGCAAAGCATTTTTAAATCCCGGTCCCGGAATCGGTGGATCATGCTTTCCTAAAGATTCAATGGCGTTAAATCACATCGCTAAAAATTATGAAGTTAAGCTTGCAATCCTTGAGCAAGTTATTGCAACTAACATTCAACGCTTCAAAGATTCGGCGCAAAAAATTCAAGATTTTTGTAAAAAAAATAATAGCAACAAAATTGCCATTTTGGGTCTGGCATTCAAAGCTGGAACCGATGATGTCCGCATGAGTCCCGCCATCGAAATTATCAAACATTTGCTCGTCAATAATTTTGAAATTTATGCTTTTGATCCACACGCTATCGAAAATTCTAAAAAAATTTTGAGTGATAAAATTAATTATTGCGATAGTCTCGAAGAATGTTTTAATTCAGCCGATGAAGTCGTTATTTTAACCGAGTGGCCAGAATTTAAAAGCATTAAAAATTTTACGAATTTTAGCACAAAAAATATTCTTGATTTGCGTTATATTTTGTAAAAAATAAAATTAACAAAAGCGTTGAAGCTGTTAAAGTTTAAACAAATATTATTTTTTTAAAAAACCAAATTAAATTATGGAAATTTCACTTACTCCATTCGACGGATTAAAAATTATTCAACTCAAGATTTATCACGATAATCGTGGTTTTTTTGTCGAAAGATTTAACAAAAAATTATTTCAAGAATTGGGTTTACCGGTTGATTATTTTCAAGATAATCATTCTTTGTCCGCGCCCAATGTGATTCGTGGATTGCATTTTCAAAATAATCCGTCGCAAGCCAAATTGGTTGGCTGTTTACGCGGTAAAATTCTTGATGTGGCGGTTGATATTCGTAAAAGTTCGCCAACCTTTGGCAAATATTTTTCAATCGAATTAAGTGCTGAAAATGGTAAATTACTTTTCATCCCAGCCGGCTTTGCTCATGGCTTTGCGGTTCTTGGCAACGAGCCAGCGGATGTTATGTACAAAGTTGATAATCCATTTTCTAAAGAAGGCGATGGTGGCATTCGCTTCAACGACTTGGATTTAAAAATTGATTGGCAAATTGCCAATCCGATCATCTCGGATAAAGATAAAAATTTGCCACTTTTTGCGGATTATTTAAAAAATCCTAAATTCTAAATTTAATTTTATGGTTAATTCTAAAAATATTTTGGTAACTGGCGGATGCGGATTTATCGGGAGCTGTTTTGTCAAAAAACAAATCGCCAAAGGCAATATTGTATTAAATATTGATAAACTTACTTACGCTGGAAATCCTGCTAGCGTTGAATCAGTGGCATCAAATCCAAATTATCGCTTCACTAAAGCCGATATTAACGAAACCGCCTTAATTCAAAATCTTTTGAATTATAATAAAATCGATTGGGTCGTTAATTTTGCAGCTGAAAGCCATGTTGATAATTCGATTTCTGGCCCAGGAATTTTCGTGCAAACCAACATTAACGGCACTTATTCAATGCTTCAAGCTTCATTAAATTATTTTAAAAATTTATCGCCTGAAAAGAAAAATGACTTTCGTTTTTTACATGTTTCGACCGATGAAGTTTTTGGCTCTCTTCATGAAAATGATGAACCTTTTAACGAAAATAGTCGCTATCAACCAAACTCGCCTTACTCAGCTTCCAAAGCCTCTTCCGACCATTTAGTTCGCGCTTGGCAAGAAACTTACAAATTACCAACCATCATCACCAATTGTTCGAATAATTTTGGTCCATTTCAAAATCACGAAAAATTAATTCCGACCATTATTCGCTCTTGCATTCAAAATAAAGATATTCCGATTTACGGCAATGGCAAAAATATTCGCGATTGGATTTATGTTGGCGACCATTGCGACGGCATTGAAATGGCTCTTACAAATGGAAAAACCGATCAAACTTATTTATTCGGTGGCGAAAAAGAATTGCGCAATCTTGAAATTGCTCACAAAATTTGCGAAATTCTCGATAATATCAAGCCTAAATCCGACGGCACTTCTTATAAATCACAAATTAAATTTGTTCAAGACCGCGCCGGTCATGATTTCCGCTATGCAATTAGCAATAAAAAATCATTTGAAGAACTTGGCTTCAAGCCTTCAAAATCTTTTGAAGAAAGGCTTCGAGAAACCATAGAATTTTTTATCAAAAGTTAAAAAATTTATGAAAAAATTATCCATTATAATTCCAGTTTATTTTAATGAATTAAATTTATACAAAACTTATAATGGTTTAGAGAAAGATGTTCTTCTCAAATTACCAAATTTAGGTTTTGATTATGAAATCATTTTTATCGATGATGGCTCAAAAGACCGCTCTTTCGAAATTCTAAAAGAATTAAAATCAAAAAATGATAAAATAAAAATTATCAAACTTTCGAGAAATTTTGGAGCAATAAATGCTGGCTTAGCCGGCATTTACAAAAGCTCAGGAGATTGTCTTTCAGTGCTCGCGGCAGATTTACAAGATCCACCTGAAATAATTATTAAAATGCTAGAAAAATGGCAAGAAGGTTATAAAACTTGCATTGCTTCAAGAGAGTCTAGGCATGATCCAATTATTGACAAATTTTTTTCCAATTTATTTTATAAAATTTTTAGAAAAATTGCCCTGAAAGATATGCCAAGTGGGGGCTTTGATCTTTTTTTGATCGATAGACAAGTTATCGATTTCATAAAGCAATCCAATGAAAAAAACTCTTCTTTTATGGGGCAAATAATTTGGAGTGGATTTAAAACATTTGAACTAAAATATACTCGTCAAAAAAGAGAAGATGGAAAATCCAAGTGGACTTTCGCTAAAAAATTTAAATATTTTATCGATTATATTGTGGCTTTCTCTTATACCCCAATAAGATTTGTATCGCTATTTGGGATCTTCATTTCTTTTTGCAGTTTTGTATATTTGGCGGTAGTTATTTTTAATTATTTTAACAATAACATTGAAATTAGAGGCTGGGCTTCAATATTTTCATTAATTTTATTTACTTCCGGTATTCAAATGGCATCAATCGGAATCATCGGCGAGTATATCTGGCGCTCACTAGATCAAGCACGAGGTCGCCCCAATTATATCATTGACGACATTATTGAATAAAAAATTTATTTCTAAGCAATAACCAAAAATAATAACAAAATCACCACTAATCCTATTGGAAGTTGTGAATATTTTGCGTAAATAGTCAGAAGTTCATTTTTATAAACATCAACATCAATAATATTTTTTTCGTTCAATCCAATTTTATCAACAATCTCTCCAAAATGATTGATATTGGCGCTAATTCCAGTTTGCGCAACGCGTAAAATTGGGCGAGCATATTCAATTGAACGCATTCTGGTGGTTTGTAAATGCTGATAAGGCCCCGTCGACAAGCCAAACCAAGAATCGTTGGTTAGATTAACAAAAAAATCAGGAATTTTATTTTTGTCGATAACTTCTCGCGAAAAAATTACTTCATAACACAACAATGGATTGAAAGATATATTATTTTGTGAAGCCGTTTTTAGCGAAATCATTTTGTCGCCCTCGCCTTCGCTAAAACCAATTCCGCCTCCCGTTATTTTATCGACAACATCGCCAATGAATAAAAAAGATAAATATTTATGAAGCGGGACATATTCGCCGAATGGCACCAAATGCCTTTTGTCGTAATAATTTTTTATAGAACTTTCATCAAAAATAAACATGCTATTCCAGATTTTGAAATCTCCATCGCCCTTATCTTCTGCTCGCAAAGCGCCGCTGAATAAATATCCACCTCGGGGAATGGCTTGAGACAGCGCTTGAATTATTGATGAATTATTAGCATCGACAACAAAAGGAATTGAAGTTTCCGACCAAATAACTGCGTCAATTCCATCAAGAGACTTAGAGTTTGTTAACTCAACATGTTTTTTAAAATTTTGGTATTTTTCTTCGTCAAGCCATTTATCTTTTTGCGCAATATTGGCTTGAACTAAGCGAAATTTTGCTAATTGATTCAAGTTTTTTTGATAATTTTTGTCGATATAAAAAACTCCAAAAACATAATTAGCAAAGAATAAAAAAATTAAAAAAAATCCAAAAATTTTATTTTTAAAATTGTTATTTTTTTGGAAAAATAAAATCGGTGTCAAAGAAATTAAACACGCAAAAAAACTCATTCCGTAAACGCCGAACACGCTTGATGCTTGAGCAAAATTGATATTGAATAGCCACACATAGCCAAGTAAATTCCACGGAAAACCTGTAAATAAATTTGAACGAATAACTTCAAATATTAACCAAAAAATACTAAATAAAATAATTTTCTTATAAGTAAAACTTATTGAAAAGCGCTTTATTGATAATTTATATATATAACATAAAGAGGCAAAATAAAGCGCCATTAACGCAGGAATAAGAGTGATTGCAAAGGGAATAAGCCAACCATATTTTGCAACATCAATCAACAGAGAATTGCAAATCCAATAAATTCCGCAAACAAAAAAACCAAAACAATAAAAAAAACTACGATAAAAAACTTGTTTTAAATTATCTAATTTATCAATAATTAAAAAGAAAATTGCAATGGAAATTGGGCAAAAAATAAACAAGTTAAACGGCGCAAAAGCCAATGATAACAAGCTTCCAACCCCAAAAGAGATTAGATAATTTTTTTTATTTGAATTATCTTTAGAAAAAATATTTTTTGTAAAGAATTTTTTAATTTTTTCTAACATAAACTTCTATATCGGATGAGATTTTTTTAAAGGATCCATTTAATTTGTATTCTGGATATTCGCTATTGTTTTGATTGTCAAAAAACCATGAAAAAATATCATCATTAATTTCATATTTTTTGGTAACAATTAAGCGATTTTCAAATTTAAAATTTTTTAAAAAAGATTTTTTAATTTCTTTATCAAAAAACAAATATTCAATATAACCTACAATACATTTATTCACAACCACTTCGTTAATTGCATGATTATCAACAAAAATTAATTTTGTATTTTTATCTTCGAGCATTTTTTTAATGTCGCGAACAATATAATCATAAACAAAATTACTTTGCGGGTCCTTAATTGGAAACATAATTCTTTGATATGAATTAAGGGCATTAATGCCATAAATCGACATTTTTTGAGGCATATCTTTATTAAAATAACTCACGACGGGGTGCGCTAATTGATGTAAATTATAAAAATCTATTTCATTATCGCTTGTCTTCGGGGCCTGTGTTTTATAGTAATAAGCTTTAAAATCATAAATTTTACGAAACTTATTTCTAAATCCCACTTCGCTCGTTAAATCGCGAATATTATCTGAATAATCATGCACATATAAAAAGAGTGATGCCATTATTATAAAAACCGACAATTGTGTAAATTTTTGACTGATTTTTATAAAAAAATATTTCTCGCATATAAAATAAAAAATAAAGAAAAAAACAAGAGCGGTAAAGTTTGAAAGCCAATAATTTGAACCGCTAAAAGCCTTGACCATCAAGGCGAAACATGTTAAATAAATTATTGAAAAAATTATGATATTTTTTTTAGAAAATATTTCTTTTCTCGATTGAAAATCTAGTTTTTTAAACAAAATTACAAAACTATAAATCAACATTATCCACCACAAATTGATTACACCGCTAAATCCAAAAATGGCCATTCTTATAAACTCCAATTGAGACAAGGGAACAATTAAAAAAAATCCCAAGAAGAATAAATTTTCTGAAAAATTTAAAAAATTATTACGCAAAATAATCAAAAAAATTCGCGCCATTAGCATTAAATTTATCGCGCAAAACATTGAGAATTGGTCAATCGTAAAAATATTTTCAATTAAAACTACTAGCGAAGAAGCTCCAAAAATAGTTAATAATATTTTATCAATTTCTTGCATTTTGATGCGCGAATAAACCAAGCAGGCTGTGAAATAAGGGAATATAACGAATGCTATATTTGAATAAAAATTAGTCAAAAGCCTATTTAAATTGCTATAAGTTTTAAAATAATTACTCCACATCGGCACCACATATTCAAAAAAATTAGGATGAATTTTCTGAATCAAGACAAAATATAAAATGCCGATTAAACATAAAATCAGTTTATCTATTTCAAAAAAATAGCGAAATGAACGACGCTTCATCGCAAAATAAATCTCAATCGTTGCGACAAAAAATAAATAATGGGGCTTAAGACACGCAATCAATCCCATCAAGACTCCTTTGATGATTAAATCTTTTTTAGAAAGCGCATTTTTATCAATTAAAATCAACGACAAATATGGATAAAAAAGTATTAAAAAATAGCTCGATTTAGTGCCATATTCAAAAATATACAGTGAATAAGGTCGAACAAAAAAACCTAGAAAAAAACAAATTATCAATAAGTTAAAAACAATTTTATCTTCATAAATTTCACTTCTTTTTAAATTTTTTGAAGCGATAAAAATTGCCATCAATGCACCGACATTTACAAAAATTTCTGACATTAAAATTGGGCTAATTCCCGTGGCAATTGACAGTTTATATTGTAACGCATAAAGCCACATCAATATTGGAAAATTTATTTCAAAAATATCATAAAAATAGTCTTTTCCGAGTGCCAATTTTTTACCAACATCTATATAAACAGAGCTATCAGGACCAATATCAGCAAGCGAGCGGATATAGATGCTAACCAAAAAAATCAATCCGCACCAAATTGACAAAGACAATTTTGAAGAGAAATTTTTATAAATTTTATTTTCTAATATATACTTCAAAAACATTGCGTCTTTTTATTGATGGTTGAGTTAAATCAATTTCCTTAACGATTGCAAATTCATCATCATTTAGAAATTCTTTAGTATATTTTGGAATAAATGATTTATCCTTCGTTAGTTCATAATTTTGCGTTAAAAATTGAAAATTTTCTATAAAATATTTTTTTATTTCTGGATTATTTCTGATTAAAAATTCAACATTATTTATCGCACAAACTCGTTCGTCATAAAGAATAATTAATTTATTTTTTGGATCAATAATTTGCTTGTGTAAAGCTTTAAAAGCTTTGTTATTGTAAATTTCATTAGCATTATGGATTTGTGGATATTTTAATGGAGTTGCAATAACATCATGTTGAGAAAATTCTGATTCATTATAAAGTTTTGCATAATTTCTAAACGGATAGGAGTTCTCAATATAATTTCCAAAAATAATTAAATTATCACCATCTTTCAAGTTTAATTTTGCAATTTCAAACAAGCTTTGATTTTGGGAGTTAGGAGATTGTAGATTAAAATAATATTCGCTTGAAGAATAATTATCGAAAATAGCCCTAAAATAATTTCCTAAAAAACCAATTGTAGCAAAAAAAACTAAAAAATTTATAATATGAAAAAAATTTTTATTAATACGATATTTTTCTATAAATAAATTTAGATTAATAAAGGTGATAATTAGTAAAAATATCAATAAAAATATGTCAAATAATTCGAAAGAATAAAATCTAAAAATGATTAAAGAAAAAAACAGAATTGTTAGAAAAATTTTAATATAAAAAAAACTTTTTGAATTCGCAAAATGACCGAAAAAAATTAAATAGAGCAAAGTTGGCAACCCAGAATAATAAAGCAATACAGAGATGGCTGGAAAGGTATCGCTCGATATAAAACAAAAAATAGTGAGTGAAAAAAATAGTAGCCAATTTTGTAAGATTGAAATTTTATTTTGTTTTAGAAAATTAACAAAATTTATCATCACAAAACTTAATCCTATCGAAGCAAAAATAATCTCTTGATCTAGGTAAAAATTCTCTGAAAAAATAATAAAAAAAACCGAAATTATTGCTAATATTAAATAGTTTTTAAGTTCATTTTTTTGTAAAATCTTTATATAAACCAAGATTAGCCCCAGATAAACTAAATAATCATTCTGTAATCTCATAAAAATTATAGCATATTTTTGACTAGATTCTTTGATTATATAACCATATTTATATTCATAATAGATGGTCATCATATAAGAAAAGTTCTCTACAAAACTTTTAAAGAAAATAAAAATTACAGTCACATATAATAATACAAAAAATGCACAAACTAAATTATGTATTTCGAACAGAATCTTGATGTTACGCGATTTTAATACTCTATAAATTTCGAAAAAAACTACCAAAAAAATAAAATTTGGCTTTATAGAAATTATTAATCCCGACAATATTCCTAAAGAAATTTTTTGAATTTTTTTTAGATTTTCGACGCCGTAAAAATAATAAGAAAAAAATGGATAGAAAAAAATTAATAAAAACGATGTCTTGGTCAAAAATTCATTAAATATTAAGGTTTTTCCTCTTATAAAAAAACCTGCGGTAAAACATATAATTAGAATACTTAGCTCAGTTTGTGATTTAATTTTTTGTGAGTTTTTTAAAATTTTATACGCCCAAATTAGCGATAAAATCCCAAGTAGATTAATAAAATAATCAGCAATAATTATTGGGCTTAAATTGAGCAAATTAGCAATATAAACCGGTGGCGTTAATAGCAAAAAACTTAGTGGAAAATTAAATTCAAAAAAATCATTGTAATATTTTTTGCCATCAAGAATTTTTTGTGCAATTTCTAAATAAAGCCCCGAATCTTGGCCAATATCAATCGTTGAGCGCTTATACAAACTTAATAAAACTATCGAAAAGCAACAAAAAAATCCGAAAAACTCATTATTAAAAAGTGTTTTTGAGTAATTTAAAAAAATTCTAAGATTTTTACCAAAAAAATCTTCAATTTTTTTGCCATAAATTAATCTCTTTTCCTCTATAATTGTGCTTATTTTCAAAACATCGAACTTAAACTTCATTTAATTTTTTATTGATTGTTTTATAGAACTGCGTTAAAAATTTATTATAAATAGCAAACTTTTAATTTCAAATTTTAATGTCTAAAACAATCACTGTAGCCTTTGGCGATGGAATCGGTCCAGAAATAATGGATAGCACCCTAGAAATCATTAGATCTTCTGGCGCTGATCTAAAATTTAATATTATCGAAGTCGGTAAAAAAATTTACGAAAAAGGCTTCAACTCTGGCCTGATGCCATCTGCTTGGGAAAGCTTAAATGAAACAAAAGTTATTCTCAAAGCACCGATTACAACGCCCCAAGGCGGTGGCTATAAAAGCTTAAATGTGACGATTCGTAAAAAACTTGGACTCTACTCCAATGTTCGCCCCGTTTCGTCATTTCATCCTTTCGTTGAATGTAATTTTCCAAAAATGGATGTAGTTATTATTCGCGAAAATGAAGAAGATCTTTACGCCGGAATTGAACATCGTCAGACTGATCAAACCTTTCAATGCCTTAAGCTTGTTACCAAGAAAGGTTGTGAAAAAATAGTTCGTTATGCCTTTGAATATGCAATTGCCAATTCACGCAAAAAAGTTACATGTTTTTCAAAAGACAATATCATGAAAATGACTGATGGCTTATTTCATAAAACCTTCGATGAAATTGCCAAGGAATATCCGCAAATTCAAACTGATCATTACATTATCGACATTGGTTGCGCTAGACTCGCTTCTAAGCCCGAAATATTCGATGTAATCGTTACTATGAATCTTTACGGCGACATAATTTCCGACATCGCTGCCGAAATATCTGGCTCGGTCGGTCTCGCCGGTTCGGCAAATATTGGTGATGATTACGCAATGTTTGAAGCAATTCACGGCTCAGCGCCTGATATTGCAAATCAAGATATCGCTAATCCAACCGGCTTAATTCAAGCTTCAGTTATGATGCTCGTGCATTTAAATGAAAGTTTTTTTGCCAACAAAATTCGTAACGCTCTTTATAAAACAATCGAAGATGGCATTCACACCGCCGATATTTTTAATCCAAAAACTAGTACAAAAAAAGTTGGAACAAAAGAATTTACACAAGCGGTTATTAAAAATTTAAATAATATTCCGTCTCAACTGGCAGTAGCAAATTTTAAAAATAAAACCATCGAGGAATTACAAAATAATCAACAAAAACCTGCAATAAAAATCCAACAAAAAGACAAAAAATCATTAATTGGAATTGATTTATTCATTGATTGGAACAAAAATTTTGATGAGCTTTTAAATTTGCTAAAATCATTGGAAAGTGAAAAATTTGAGTTAAAAATGATAAGTGCTAAAGGGCTTTTACTATTCCCGTTAATCGATAAAAACATGATGCCAAATTATGACGGCGACCTTACAAATCTTAGGTTTGTTGGCAAAGGCATTTGTGGAAAATCGAGTAATGAAATTTTAAATCCCAATATCACAATTAGTCACAAAGACATTACAATTTTATTAAATTATTTAATCGAAAAAAATATTGATTTTGTTAAATATGAAGGACTTTATTTATTCAACGATAAGGTTGCTTTTACTTCCGGACAAGGTGAATAAACCTAAAAAACATTATGGAATTTACAATAAACATCGATAAATTTATTGATAGCATTATCAAAACCTTAATCACTCCAAGCCTTTACTGGCAATCGCTCTCTCTTATCTTGTGCTTTATTTTATCTTATTTTTTTTACAGCATAATTCGCCATAATTTAGTTCAAAAAATTCTTAACTCATCAACAAGCACAAGGGAATTAAACAATTTATATAAAAGATACATTTTACCTCTTTTATTCCCAACCTTATCTTTGTTTTTTTTAATATTAGGGCACTTCATTTATCAGCAATTTTTTAAAGAAACCATTTTAATTTCAACAACCATAAAACTTATCGCGCTATTTTTATTTCTTCGAATGATTCGAATTTCTTCGAATAGCACTTTCACCGCAAATGCCACCGGATTTTTTTTAGTTCCCGCATTAATTCTTCATATTTTTGGAGCGCTCGATCCTACAATAATGTATCTTGATGAACTTTATTTTAAAATCGGTAAAATTAAAATCTCGATTTATATTTTAATAAAAGCTTTCATTGTTTTTCTTCTGGTTTTTTGGTTTTCAAGCTTAGTAAGTCGCAAAAGTAAGTCTTATGTCGACAACAATAAAAACATTAAATCCAGCACCAAAGGCATCATTAGTAAGTTCATCGACATTTTAATTTATAGCATTGTCGTATTAATTATTTTAAAAACTTTTGGCGTTGATTTAACCACAATAGCCGTGATTGGAGGTGCGATTGGTGTGGGGATTGGATTTGGTTTGCAAAAAATTGCGTCGAATTTTATTAGTGGTATAATTTTATTATTTGAAAAATCGGTGGAAGTTGGCGATATAGTTGAGCTCGACAATGGCAGTATTTATGGAACCGTTCGTCATTTTGGTGGTCGCTATACTTTAGTTGAAGCAACCGATGGCAAAGAAATCATGATTCCCAATGAAGAATTTATTATTAATAAAGTAACTAATTGGACATATTCTAATAATCGCGCGCGCATTGAAATTCTTATTGGAATCGCTTATAATAGCGATTTAAATAAAGCCAAAGAAATTATGCTTTCTTGCGCAAACTTACACAAAAGATGCATTAATTATCCTGAACCGGAATGCTTCGTAACCAGCTTTAACGATTACGACATCACAATGACATTATATTTTTGGATTACAGACATAGTTGAGGGCAGAATGGGCGCTAAAAGCGATGTTATGATTGATGTCTTTAATAAATTTAAGGAAAATAATATCGAAATTCCTTTCCCACAAAGAGAGGTTAAAATGATCGAAACCGCCACAAAGAAAGATTCAAGTAAAAGGGATTCAGTAAGCTCAAATAAAAATAAGGAGAAAGAAATAACTTTAAAAAATAAAATTGAAGATATTCTTTAAATATGAATTTTGTTTAAAAAATTTTGCGATTTACCACTTAATAATTCTAAAAAATTATCGCTAATTTTTTGATTAATTTTTTCAACTATTTCCAACTCTTCTTTGGTAAATTTTGATAAAACATAATCAGAAATTTCATATTTTAAATGCTCTGGCCTGCCAATTCCCAAGCGGATTCGGGCATATTCTTTGCCGATATTTTCATCAATTGATTTTAAACCATTATGACCACCATTGCCACCACCAATTTTATATTTAATTTTAGCAAAAGCTAAATCTAAATCATCGTGAAAAATTATAATATTTTGCAGGGGAATTTTGTAAAATTTTATCGCCTCCAAAACCGCGAATCCCGAAAGATTCATAAAGGTCTTGGGCTTTAAAGCTAAAACTTTATTTTCGGCAATTTCTCCGACGAAAAAATCACTTTTAAATTTTTTTCCTTGGGGAATCAATTTGTGTCTTGCAATAATTTTATCGATTAGTAAAAATCCGAAATTGTGGCGGGTGTTTTCGTATTCTATACCATAATTACCAAGACCAACTAATAAGTGCATGCTTCGATTTAAATTTATTTTAAAATATTAATTCAGTTTGTTATAATGAACTACAAATTTTTAAAAACATTAGTATTTTTTGCCATATCGATAATTTTTTCTTGCGCTGGAAAAGTTCGACAACCTTATATTATTTCTGATTATTTAGATATTCAACAACTTGAAGAATATGACCATAATTCTTGCGCGAATTTGAAACTAAATTTTGATAAATCACAAAATATTGATAGCAAACTTTATTGGCATTGCAGATTATCATTTTCTAAATATCATCTCGAGATTAATCCAGTATTTCCTAGGCAACAAGAATTTAATCAAAAAATTTCCGATTTAATTGCCAAAATTTCTCTAAAAATTTCACGCACTCAAGAAACTAGCATTAATAGAGAGGTTAATAAAATTGATGAGCAGGATCACAATCAATGCACCAAAATGGGCTATTTCCCTGATGCCAAAGACCAATTAAAAATTGAAGAATATTATTTATGTCGCAAAAATATCATTGAATTAAATCATGCGGAACCGCCATTTGGCAATAAAAAATATGTGGAATATCAAAATAAATCTTACAACATCGCTTTCGTAATTGATAAAAGAATCAAGGAGTCAATCAAAAAAAATCGCGACAAACTTGATAAATATCCCGAATGCTCAAATTTTAAAACCTATAGCGAAGACTTTGAAAAATGCGTCAAGAGCTTGGATGAATATAAAAATTGCGCGGATGAATCAAATATTAAAGTCCTTGAAAAAGAAGGCTTGGAGAAAACGGTTTGCCAAAAACAAGCTTATGTTAGATTCAATGATGACATGATTAAAGATGATGAAAGAGTTGATTTGGAAATAAAAAATCGTAACTACAATTCAGATAGTCAAAATAAAAATAATTTTGAATCTATGGGCATTAAGGAAAAAGATTTTCTTGGAAAGACCAAGAGAGATCAGATCGATACAGGTATTGAGGAAATTAAAAGTAGAATTGAAAATAATAATCGTAATATTTATAGCAAATATGAAATTTCAAAATTGAGAAGAAGTTTTATTTCGTCTTGCGTTAAAATTATCGATGACAATTTAAAAATTTATAAAAATGAATTAAATCAAAAATGTCAAAAAATTAAGTATGTGAATTAATATTTTTCATTCTTTCTGAGATAAAGTTTTCAACATTACTAAATTCTTCCTTAACTTTCTCGAAAATTTTTTGCTTTTCTTCAATTTCAACATCCGCATTCTTTTGAGCAATTTCAAGAAGTTGTGACAAATGAAACGCGCCGATCGAAGCTGAAGAGCCTTTTAGCGCATGAGCCCCCATATACCAAACATTGGAATCTTTTGATATAAGAGCATTCTCCATTTTAGAAATATTAAATTTCGAATTATCTACAAAAATTTCGAACAATTCTTTTTCAAATTCTACATCATTTCCGATGATTTTTTGAAAAAAATCTAGATCAATTGGGAGTTTATTGTCATTTAATTTCATAGCACTTTTTTTTAACAAAAATTTTAAAAGGATTTATATTATGAAAAAATAAATAATCCTCGCCTTGAGTCTATTTAAAAACTCAATTTTAACTATTTTTATAAAAAATGCTTCAAAAAATACTATTAGTTATCTAGCAATTACTTTAATTTAATTCTGAGGGAGAGTTTTTTTAAGATGCTCTTTGTAAAAACAAGAGTTCTTGAATAATTTTGGTAAACTGCGTTAACTCTAAATTGAAATTGATAATTTAGTTTTTAATTTTTAATTTTTGCAAAAGCTGATCGGTATCGTCTCTTAATAATTCAACTTTTACTTCTGTGGTTCCTTTAGCCTTGAATCCCAACAGATCCGCAGCCTTCTCTGAAACATCAATTACGCGATTTTTGGCAAATGGACCGCGATCATTAACTTTTAAAATTTGAGTTTTACCGTTTTGAAGATTCGTAACTTTAATTAAGGATGGCAAAGGCAAAGTTGGATGTGCTGCGGTCAAATCTCCCATGTTATAAGTTTCGCCATTGGCGGTTTTTTTGCCATGAAAATCTTCCCCATACCATGAAGCGGTGCCGATTTCTTCAAAGCTTTCATAATCTTGCGGAATATATGATACTCCAAATGCGGTATATGGTTTTCCTATTTTAAAATGACCGGAATAAACAACTGATTCTAGAAGATTATCGCGGTTAACATCGCCTTTATTATCACCGATTTCATCATCAAAATCCTCATCATCAACAGTTTTAAATTCAGAATTTTTCCTTAAGTTATTCGATGCATATTTATTAATTTCATTATCTTTGATTTTGTAATTACGATAATTATCAGAATTGTAGCCCGAATCACTTGGTAAAAAATTTAATGGGGTTTTTGGCCTTGGCAAACCAGCCTGCATTGACTCTGATGGCTTTATTTTTCTTGCAAAGTTTTTACCAGCACTGCGAAATTTTCCTTCAAAATTTCTTGAGTAGCGCTTCTTCTTTGCGTATGGAGAATTAGATGAATCATCAAACGCACAGGAAGAAACCATGAACAGTATAGCTATTAAAAGACTTAATAATTTGATCATTAACTTTATTTTTTATAGTCATAATTTGATATTGCTGGCTTGTATCCTAAATTAGTCATTACTTTAAAAGCAAACTCTTCTTGGCTAGAAGTCTTAAATTCATTTTTAGTGATTAAAAATATGCCATATTTTGCAAATAAATTGGCAAATAATTCATTTCCAAACACTCCAAAAAAACGATGGTTTGAAGTCAAAAAAATCTTTTTTTGAATATTAAAATCAAGATCAAAGCATAGTTTTTCAAAATCCAAAATTGAACAAAAATGAATATTAGGAGTTTCATACCATTGATACGGAAGAGTTTTATTAACTGGCATTTTACCGGTAAACATTAAATCAAAGCGATTCTTAATATGTGCAAAATTTGGCAATGAAACAATCGCATAATTAGCAATTCTTAACATCTCTATTAAAATTTTTGGAGGATTTTGCGTTGCTTGAATCGTTTGGCTTAAAACGGCATAATCAAATGATTTATCTGGATAAATTGACAAGTCATTTTCGGCATTTCCGTGAATCACCGAAAGACCGCGAATCAAAGCTTTACTCACTTGAGTATGAGAAATTTCGAGACCGCGCGCATCGATATTTTTGGTACTTTTTAAAAAATGCAATAATTCACCATCGCCACAACCAATATCAAGAACTTTGCTATTTTTATTGATTAAATTTGCTATTACGCGAAGGTCAAAGCGAATCTTTTGGGCATCAAAATTTTGGTTACTTTGCATAATTTTAAGCAAAAAAATTGTTATTAAATTTTTTATAAAGAATAGCTTTGATAATTAAACTTTAAAAGATTTATTTTTCAATTAGTAAGCCATTAATTGTCTTTTCAAAAATATCATTTTTTAACAAGAAAGAGTCGTGTCCGCCGTTACTTTCAATGACAACCGAACTAACATTAACATCGCAAGCACTTAACGCATGCGTTAATTTTTTAGATTCGCTAGGTGGAAAAAGCCAATCATCCGAAAAAGAAATAACGCAAATTTTACAAGATTTATTTTTAGCTAACTCAACAAAAGCACCACTTAATTTTCCATTAAAATCGCTTTCTAAATCAAAATAATCAACTGCCCGAGTGATTATTAAATATGAATTCGGATCGAATCTTTCGACAAAGCGATTGCCTTGATAATGTAAATAATTTTCAACTTCAAAATCCCTTTCGGCGCTAAAAGAAAAACCTGATTTATTATTTAAATCTCGTCCAAATTTTTTTTGCAAAGAACTCTCGGAAAGATAAGTAATGTGAGCCGTCATTCGAGCAAGAGCTAAACCACTTTTAGGGAATTTTTCTTGCGCCAAATAATCTCCTTCACACCAATTTGGATCGCTCATAATCGCTTGCCTACCAACTTCATGAAAAGCAATATTTTGTGGCGAATGTCGATAAGAAGTTGACATCGGGATTAAAATTTTTACCTTGTTTGGAAACAAAACTCCCCAAGCTAAAACTTGCATTCCACCCGTTGAACCACCAATCACCGCATGTAATTTATTTATTCCAAAATATTCAATTAATAATTTTTGCGCACGAACCATATCTTGAATAGTCAAAAATGGAAAACTACTTCCAAACGGCTTATTAGTTTTTGGATCGATCTCTTTTGGACCAAAAGAGCCCATGCATCCACCGATGACATTCGTACAAATTACGAAAAATTTATCGGTATCAATCGCCTTTCCTTTGCCAACCATAAAATCCCACCAACCATCTTTTTGAATAACGGGATTTGTACTCGCAACATATTGATCTCCAGTCAAAGCGTGACAAATTAAAATAGCATTTGATTTATCGGAATTGAGGTTTCCGTAGGTTTGATAAGCAATCGGAAAATTTTCAATTTCTAAACCCGACGATAATTTTAATTTTGAATTTTGTGCAATATAAATAATATTACCCACTTCAAATTCTTGATTTAAATGACCAAATCTTGACTTAACTTTCATTAAATTTTATAAATAGAATTATTGTTAAAACTAAATATTAAAAACCAATGAGCGAAAATCAACAAAATAAAACTTTAGCTTTGTTTCGCGAACAAATCGACGAAATAGATTTAAAAATTCTTAACTTACTCAAAGATAGAATGTCGATAATTAAGGATGTTGGCGATTTAAAAAAATCTTATAATGAAAAATTTTATATTCGCTCCAATCGTGAAGCCGATATGATTAAAAATCTCGTCAATCTTTCTGAAAATAAATTTCCCAAATCTGCAATTATTAATATTTGGCGTAAAATTATAACCACCGCCAACATGAGCGAGCAAAATCTTAGAATCGCCATTCATAACCCCAAAAATACCTCGGATTACACATATTTAATTAGAGAATATTATAATAACGATGTACCAATTATCAATCATGACAGCGCCAATAGCGTGGTTTCCGACCTAGAAAATAACAATGCGCAAATTGGAATATTTGCCCTACCCAGCTCAAATGACGAAAGCGATAAAAAAGAAGATACTAAAGAAAATTGGTGGATTTCACTCGCCAATAATCGCATCGGGCTAAAAATTTTTGCTAAAATTCCTTTTGTTGAATTTGAGCAAAAAGACAAAAATACTAACTCAATCCAACTCGTTGCGACCGCAATAAAAGAACCGGAACAATCAAATTCTGATAACACCATAATAACGATCGAAACGAGCAAAGAAGTCACTAAATCCGGCATTATATCGGCACTTAAAGAAGCTGAACTTGATGGTAAAATTCTAAAATCCGCACAAATAATGCAATTCGATGGAATAAAATTTCATCTAATTGAATTAAAAGGTTTTTATTTAGAAAATGATTTAGTTTTGAAAAAATTTTCTCAATCAAAAATCAAACCTTATGTTAAAGTTTTGGGTCATTTTGCGCAAACTATTTTGATTTAATAAATTAAATAAATTCATTAAAAAAAGTTTACTTGACTTCCAAAGATGTTTTCATTTAAAATAGCGACACTTAACAAAGCTTTATCCTTTTTAAAAGCGTCAAGTTTTTAAAAAATTTTTGAGGCAATTTTTAACTAATACTCGTTAAAAATCCTAAAAAAACACTGGATATAAGGCGTTAAAAATCTTTTAAAATCATGACTAAACGTATTAATGCTAAGAAAAAACTTAGTAGAAAATTAGGTGGAAGCCTTTGGGGTCAAGCTAAAGACTCTTTTGCAAAACGCAATTATCGCCCTGGACAACATGGCGCTTCTTCAAAAGGTCGCATCAGCGACTACGGAGTTCAGCTTCGCGCTAAGCAAAGAATGAAATTCTATTACGGCAATATTTCTGAAAAACAATTCCATAATACCTTCAAACTTGCTTCAAAAATGAAAGGTGATGTGAGTGAAAACTTCATCGGAGCCCTCGAAAGCAGACTTGATGCCATTGTTTATCGCGCCAATTTTGTTCCAACAGTTTTCGCAGCTCGTCAATTTGTCAACCACAAACATGTGCTCGTTAATGGTAAAGCCGTTAATATTCCTTCTTACCGCTTGAAAGTTGGTGATGTTGTACAAATCCGCGAAAAATCACGCAAATTAACTGTGGTGATCGACGCCTTACAAAAAATGGAAAGAGATGTGCCTTCTTATTTAATTCTCGACAAAGATAATTTTTCAATAAAATTAACTGAGAAACCAACATTTGCTGAAGTTCCATACGCAATTCAAATGGAACCTCATCTTATCACAGAGTTTTATTCTAGATAAGAATTTATATCGAATTATAATATCAAAAAATCCTCTTCTTTCTAGCAAAGAAGAGGATTTTTTTTGCTTTGACTAATTAGATTTTTTGCTCTTGAGCTAACTCATCATTTCCTTGATCATCTTCAGTGTTATAATTTGCATTATAGAATCTTTCAATCTCATCTTCACCCTTTATTTGACTAGCTAAAGCATAGCCGTTATTTTTTAAAAATCGCGTGGAAATTTGGCGTAATCTTTCTGGTCTAGTTAAATAAACCCACTCGACTTCAAGCAATCTAATTTGATCTTCATAATCAGAAATATTAATACGATTTTGAGCAATTATATCTTGTAGTTTTTCAACTTTAAACTGCACATAAAACATAAAAATAATACTAAAAAGAATGGACAAAACCGCCATGAAATTAGCAAAATAAAATTTGTTTAGTGAGCTCCAAATTTCTTTCATTTATATTTAAATAAAATTTATAATTTTATGGCGACACGCATTTTTGCTGATCGCGCCCTTGGATTTAAATCAACCTCTTCTTTCGAAGGACATAAAGCTGACTTCGTAATTATTTGAAAATTTTTTTTAATATTTTTTGGTAAAACATGCTCGGGTTGATATCTAGAAAAAGTCTCACTCAAACCAGCTTGCTCTTTTAAAAAATCTTTAACGATTTTATCTTCAAGCGAGTGAAATGAAACAACCACAAGTCTTCCGCCTTTTTTTAATAATTTAACCGAGGCTTCTAAAGCAATTTTTAACTCTTCAAGTTCTTGATTTACAAAAATCCGCAACGCTTGAAATGTCTTGGTTGCTGGATCGGTTTTGTGATATCCATAATAAAAAGAGCGCACTATTTTTGCTAATTCAGAACAATTTTTTATGGGATTTTCTTGCCTCGTGGCAACAATTTTTTTGGCAATAATTTTTGCCTTAACTTCTTCGCCAAATTCTTTAATAATTCTTGCTAAACTTTCTTCGCTTTCTTGATTTACGACCTCAAAAGCACTCAGGCTTTGACTGCGATCCATTCTCATATCAAGTTTTTCTTCAGAATCAAAAGAAAATCCGCGCTCTCTTTCATCCAGTTGCATCGAAGAAACACCTATATCGAGCACCATTCCGTCGATTTCTTCAATACCAATTTCATTAACAGCCTCTAATATTTGTGAAAATTTTTTATTTTTAAAAATAAATCTTTCGCCAAAATTTTCTTTTAATTTATTAGCAAATTTTTCAACCGAAATATCACGATCAAGTGCGATTAATTGACAATTGGCTTTTTGTAAAATTGCCGAAGAATATCCGCCAGCGCCAAATGTGCCATCAACATAGATTTCACCATCGCGCACCGATAAATTTTCGAGAACTTCTTTGAGCATTACTGGATTGTGAAATTGTTGTGATATCATTTATTTAACCTCAACATATTGCGCTTTAATTTCGCTTCGGCTTTGGCTTTTTCTAAATAAACACTAAAGCTCTTCGGCTCCCATATTTCAAAGGTCGAACCCTTACCAACGAACACTGCGTTATCTTTAATTTTGGCAGTTTTTAATAAATTTTCTGGCAAAATTATGCGTCCATCACCATCGATTGAAAGTTGCACTGAACCGCCCAAAACTGTTGTTGCAAAGGCGTCGCGCTCTTCAGAAAAAGGCTCAAGATTATCAATTGATTCAGAAATTTTTTTAATTCTTTCGATGTCGCAACCTTCTATACACTGATTAATAAAGGATTCATAAACCACCATCGTTGAATAATTTTCATTCACTAAAGATACACGAAATTGCGCCGGCACAGATACCCTGCCCTTCGAGTCAACTTTATTTGTGAATGTTGATAAAAATAATGCCACGGAAAAATTTGGTTTTATTTGGAATTAAATGGAAATTCATGGAAAATTTAATGAGGTATGTGGGAAATGTCAACAAATAATATTAACTTTTTATATTAATTTGATTTTCTTTCTAAAATAAAATTACAAAATAATTTCTAAGGTTTTTAATGAAAGCTAATCGCATAAAAATTTAAAATTGTTTTTTAATTAAAAAAATTTATTCTTATCTGAGAAAATTTTCGAAAATCAATATTTTTATATGAATTCCAACAACTCAAAAATTCCTTATTGTAAACCCGACGAAAATGGTAAATTTGGCGAATTCGGCGGAGCTTTTGTTTCCGAAACCTTGATGCCCGCGGTTTTAGAGCTTCAAGAAAACTATAAAAAAATTCAACAAGATCCCGAATTTCAAAAAGAATTTGACTATTATTTAAAATATTTTGTTGGTCGCCCTAGCCCGCTTTATTTAGCTGAAAGACTTACGGCAAAATTTGGTGGCGCCAAAATTTATCTCAAACGCGACGAATTAAATCACACTGGCTCGCATAAAATTAATAATTGTATCGGGCAAATTTTGTTAGCAAAAAGAATGGGTAAAAAACGCATTATTGCCGAGACGGGAGCTGGTCAACACGGCGTTGCGACCGCCACTGTTTGCGCTTTATTTTCTTTGCCTTGTACAATTTATATGGGCGCCAAAGATATCGAGCGTCAAGCGCCGAATGTATTTCGCATGAAGCTTTTAGGAGCAGAAGTTAAGTCGGTCGAAAGCGGTTCAAAAAGTTTAAAAAATGCCATTAATGAAGCGATGCGCGATTGGATCGCCAACGCTCAAGATACTTATTATTTGCTTGGAACCGTAACGGGTCCGCACCCTTACCCACAAATGGTTCGCAACTTCCATTCGATAATTGGCAAAGAAGCCAAACAACAAATTCTAGAACTTGAAAATAAACTTCCCGATGCTTTAGTGGCTTGTATCGGGGGCGGTTCAAACTCAATTGGTTTATTTTATCCATTCATTGATGATGAGGTCGCGATGTATGGCGTTGAAGCGGCCGGCAAAGGTTTATCAACACATGAACATTCGGCTTCAATTAGCAAAGGTTCAGTCGGCGTTCTTCACGGCAATAAAACTTTTTTCTTGCAAAATGAAGATGGACAAATCGATGATGCACACTCTATTTCTGCAGGTTTAGACTATCCCGGCATCGGTCCTGAACACGCATATTTACATTCAATAAATCGCGTCAAATACGCTAGCGCTACCGATGAAGAAGCCTTAGAAAGCTTTCAATTATTATGCAAAATTGAAGGAATAATTCCGGCACTTGAATCTTCTCACGGCATTTCTTTTGCTTGCAAATTGGCACAAAAAATGTCCAAAAATCAAATTATTATTGTTAATCTTTCGGGTCGCGGAGATAAGGATATCAATACCGTAGCTCAACATTTAGGGTTTAAACTGTGAACAGAATTTCAAAAAAATTTCAAGAATTAAAATCACAAAATCAATGTGCTTTTGTCGCATATATTTGTGCTGGGGATCCAGATTACTCAACATCTCTTAGCTGTTTAAAAAAACTTGAAAAAAATGGTGTCGATATTATTGAAATTGGCGTTCCTTTTCTTGATCCAGCAGGTGATGGTCCAACTATCGAAATGGCTGGAAAGCGCTCTATCGCTGGCGGTATGGACTTACGCAAAACCTTAAAAATGGTCGCCGAATTTCGTGAAGAAAACTCGTCAACACCAATTATTTTGATGAGTTATTACAATCCAATTTTAAAATTTGGGCTTGATAAAATATTTTTTGAAGCCAAAAAAAGTGGCGTTGATGGCTTCTTAATCGTTGATTTACCGCCCGAAGAAGAACATGAAATTATCGCAGAAATTACTCAAAATAACCTCGATTTAATTCGCTTAATCGCCCCTACAACTTCGATTACACGCGCGCAAAAAATTCTTAAAAATGCTAGCGGATTTTTATATTTAATTTCAATGCTTGGAATCACAGGGACAAAGCTTGCCAAAGTTGAAGATAATAAAGAAATTTTCGAAAATTTACGCAAAATTACTGATTTACCAATCGTAATTGGCTTTGGAATTCAAGATGAAAATCAGGCTAATCAATTTAAAAAAATTGGCGTCGATGGTGTAGTTATTGGCTCGGCAATCGTTAAAGAAATGTCAGAAAAAATTTCTTTTGATAAAATTTTAGAAAATGTTGAAAAAAAAGTTGCACAATTTTCTAAAGCAATTAAATCTTAAAAAAATTTACAATTCTGATTATTTTTTTAAAAAGTTTCTTATGCTTAAAAACATTCATATTAGCACCATAAATTGCGGTATAAAATATCAAAATCGTGACGATTTATTATTGATTAAATTTGAAAATTTAGCTACCGTCGCCGGGGTTTTCACCAGCTCTTCAATGCCCGCCTCACCAGTTGTTTGGTGCAAAAACAACATCAAAAATTTTAATGCCAAAGCCTTAATTGTAAACGCCGGAAACGCCAACGCATTTACTGGCTCAATTGGCGATGAAACCGTTATTCAAACAGCCAATGCCGTTGCCAATCAATTAAAATGTCATCCCGAAGAAGTTTTTATTTCTTCGACGGGCGTGATTGGTGAAATTTTAGATTATAAAAAAATCACTGATGTTATTCCGCAAATGAGTGAAAATTTTTCTAATCATGAAGTCGCTTGGGACAAGGCTTCACAAAGTATCATGACCACCGATACTAAGCCAAAATTAGTAAAAAAAACCTGCCAAATTCTTGGCAAAGATATTGATTTAATTGGCTTTGCCAAAGGCTCTGGAATGATTGCTCCGAACATGGCAACGATGCTTGGTTATATTTTTACCGATGCCAATATTTCCAAAAATACTTTACAACAAATTTTACTCGAAGCGGTTGAAAAAAGTTTCAACTCAATTACCGTCGATTCAGACCAGTCAACCAACGACACCGTTTTAATTTTCGCCGATAAAAGCGCCAATCATTACGAAATTTCTGATTCTCACGACAAAAATTTGCATGAATTTAAAGAAAAATTAAATGAACTTTGTCTTGAACTTGCAAAAATGATTGTGATTGACGGCGAAGGCGCAAAAAAACTTATCGAAATTATTGTTGAAGGCGCAAAAACTAATGAACAAGCCAAAGAAGTTGCGATGTCAATCGCCAACTCACCCTTAGTTAAAACTGCAATTGCTGGCTGTGATCCGAATTGGGGACGCATCGTGATGGCAGTTGGAAAATCTTGTAAAGAAACTTCGCCACAAAAATTAATCGTAAAAATTGGCGGACATCCATTAACCAAAGATGGCGCCAAGCATCCTGATTATATTGAAAAAGTTGTTCATGAATATTTAAAAAATTCTGAAGTAATAATTTCAGTTAACCTAGGAATTGGAGCATCTTCAGCGCTTGTTTGGACCTGCGATTTAAATGAAGAATATATTAAAATTAACAAAGATTATCGTAGTTAGTTTATGAAAAACTCTACCGCAAAAATAAAGTTTAATAGCTCACGACACCAACTATCATCGGCGTTAAACAATCTTGAAAAAATTATTAAAAATAAATTAGAGATCGATAAAAATGAAAATAATTTTGCCAATTCGCAAGAAAATTTTGAAGAAGCCGAAATGAAAATTTATCAACAAAAATTACAAATAGAAAATTTATCGAACGAGATAAACAACCTACAAAATAGCTTCAGCGAAGTGTGTAAAGAAAATGAATTATTGCACAGCAAATCCTTAGGAAATGTTGAAAGAAGAATTAAATTTACCGGTCAGGCCAAAGATTTAATGATTTCACTAAATAATAAATTAATATCAATCGAAGATATAATTTCCAAATCATGATAATTGAAGTTCGAATTGGCAAAAATAAATATAAATTGAATTGTCGCGCCGATGAAAGCGATAATATTTTGGAATATGCCGATCGCCTTGACTCTAGGGTGAAAGACCTCGAAGAAAATCTTGAAGACATAAGTGAAAATAATTTATTAGTAATCGCCGGCTTAATGCTCGAGCAAGAATTACAACAAAAAATTGATCAAATGTCGGGAGAATTAAAGCAACAATTATATACTGAAGATGATCTGTATGAAGCCTTGAGCGAGCAAATGGAAAACATTACTAATTATGTCCAAAAAATTACCACAAAAATTGAAAATTTGTGAAAGAAATTATTGCAGAAAAACAACAATTAAGAAAATTTTTTCGTGAAAAAAGAGCGAGTTTAAGCATCGAAAAAAAACATGAATTATCAAAATTAATTTCTCAAAATTTTATTAATTTTTTACTTAAAAATAATATTGATTTTGCAAATAAAATTTTTGGATCATTCGTTGCCACCAGCTATGAAGCCGATCCGCGCTATATTGAAGAATTTTTAAAAAGCCATAATTGCCAGATATGTTATCCAAAAATAATCGAAAATAGTAAAGTTTTGCAATTTATTTATAATCCTCAAAAGCTTGATTTTGTAAGCAACAAACGCTTTCCAAAAATTTTCGAACCGACACATGGCGAAATATTAATTCCCAATTATTTACTTGTTCCGTTATTAGCTTTTGATAATAATCTACAAAGATTAGGTATGGGTCAAGGCTTCTATGACAACACAATTCAAGATTTAAAAATTAAAAATCCCAATTTGAATAGTTTCGGAATTGCATTTGACTCACAACACTCAAAACAACCTTTGCCAACCCTAAAAACCGATTCACCCCTTGATTCTGTAGTTACCAACCAAAGTATTTTTACCTCAAAGTAATTATTTACTGGTTGCACAAACTAAAAAATTTACAAAAAATATAAATAAATACTTGCTAAAAAGAAATTGCTGTATAATTTTATGACCTAGACCCGTTTTGATTCTAGTGAACGCTACTACAAGACGGGTTAAAAAATTAATATTAATCATAAAGAGATCAATTTTATGCACAAAACAGACTTAATTAAAGAAATTGCTAATCAAACCGGACTTTCACAAAAAGATTCTGGCGCTTCAGTAGAAGCTTTCTTAAAAACAGTTGGAAAAGCCTTGAAAAAAGGTGACTCTGTTACTTTGATTGGCTTCGGTACTTTTAAAGTTGTTAAAACAGCAGCTAGAAAAGGTCGCAACCCACAAACTGGTAAAGAAATTACCATTAAACCATCTAAGAGAGTTAAATTCTCTGCTGGTAAAGCATTAAAAGATTCTGTTAAATAGTTTCTTTGTTAAAAAACCCTTATGTTAATCAATGTAAGGGTTTTTTAATTTTCTTTTAAAAAAACTTTGTAAATTTTTAATAAAATTCTTTCAAAAGAAAATTTATTATTTAGAATAGTTTTTGTTAAATTTTTTGATTAATTTATTTTATATTTTAATCATCAATATTTATAAAGGGTGATTAGCTCAGTTGGTAGAGCATCTCCCTTACAAGGAGAGGGTCGGCAGTTCGAGCCTGTCATCACCCACCATTATAAATTTAAAGTTTTTACTAAAAAATTTTATTTTTTAGTTTATAATTTTCCCTTCGATTTTTTTCTTAGGGGGTGTAGCTCAGTTGGTTAGAGCGCTTGCAGTATATTAAATCAAGCCGAGGCTTGATTTAGAAAGTTTTGAATTATTTTTTTAAGAGCGGTCTTAAAAAAATAATAGAAAAATTTGTTTTTTAGTTTATTATTCTTTTCCCTCACGGGGGTGTAGCTCAGTTGGTTAGAGCGCTTGCCTGTCACGCAAGAGGTCGCGAGTTCAAGTCTCGTCACTCCCGCCATTTTCTTAAATAATCTCGCGACCAAATTATTTTCTTTAATTTTAGCTTTGCTAAAATTAAATGGGAGTTCAAGTCTCGTCACACACAGCCATTAAATTTCAGCAACTACGTTGGTTAGAGCGCTTATCTGTCACGCTGGTAGGTCGCGAGTTCAAGTCTCATCACTAACAGCCATTTTCTTAAATAATCTCGCGACCAAATTATTTTCTTTAATTTTAGCTTTGCTAAAATTAAATGGGAGTTCAAGTCTCGTCACACACAGCCATTTTCTTAATAATCTCGCGACCAAATTATTTTCTTTAATTTTAGCTTTGCTAAAATTAAATGGGAGTTCAAGTCTCGTCACACACGGCCATTTATCCTTACAAACCTACATTTTACGGAAATGCTTACAAAGCGCTTACGGGGTCATCACTCTCCCCTTGAGGGTTATTTGCGTTAAAAAATAGCCTAAATGGCTATTTTTAGCAAATAACGGGATCAGGAACGAAGTGACGCAATCCCCGGCGCGAATCTTTTTCGAAGAAAAAGATGAAGCGTTTACAAACAATATTTTTTTAAAAAAGATGATTTCTTGATTTTGTTTTTAAATTTAAAAAATCTTATATTTTTTAATATAAAATCACTTAAAAATTACAAAAATTATCTTAAAAAATCACCAATTTTTCTTTAAAAAATTTATAAATTTGTGGATTAAAAACAAAATCAAGAAATTGTTTTCTTTGGAATTTTTTTGTTTTAACTTTTGAGTCAACCTCAAGCCCGTTGATGTTCTAAGTTTTTGACCCCCCACGGCTTCGTCGCTTTTCTCAATCAAAATTTCATTTTGATTTCGAAGACGACTTGCCCCAGGGATTGCGTCGCTTCGCTCCTAATCCCGCTCTTCGCTAAAAATAGCCGTTTAGGCTATTTTTTAAACGCGAAGAGCCCTCAAGGGGAGAGTGATGACACCGTAAGCGTTGCGAGTATTTTATAAAGTATAGGGGGTGTAAGCTACAGACCTTCAATCCACTCTAATTCTCCTTGTCTTTTGATTTCTGTTCAATATTCTAATAATATTATTTCTCAACAAAAATTAACAGTTACAAATCTAAAAATATTTATTATGACAAGAGGTGGTTATCGAAAAAATGCAGGCAGGCCAAAGGGCAATGGCAAATATCAAGAACCAACTAAACCCGTCAGAATTCCACTTAGTTTGCTCGGAAAAATCACCGATTACATCGAAAATAAAGGCTTTAATTTACCGCTTTATAATTCGACGGTAAGAGCTGGATTCCCCTCGCCCGCCGATGATTACATCGTCGAAAATATCGATTTGAATAAATATTTAATCAAACATCCCACCGCCACTTTTTTAGTTAAAGTTGCCGGCGATTCGATGATTGACGCCGGAATTAATCCCGATGATATTTTAGTGGTCGATCGCAGTTTGGAAGTAAAAAATGGCGATATTATAATCGTTGCCATCAATGGCGAGTTGACGGTAAAAAAATTATCCAAAACCACTAAAGGCGTTTTTTTAATGCCCGCCAACAAAAAATATCAGCCAATTCCGCTTCACGATTTTAACGATAATATAATTTGGGGAGTGGTCACCAATGTGATTCACAAATTATGAAAAATCACCCTTATCAAAATTTAAATCGGCATACTAAATCGGTATTTGCTTTGGTTGATTGTAATAATTTTTATGCATCATGCGAGCGGGTTTTTCGTCCAAATTTACAACAAAAACCCATCGTGGTGTTGTCGAATAATGACGGCTGTATCATTGCTCGCTCCAATGAAGCCAAGGCTTTGGGCATCGAAATGGGCGCGCCATTTTATAAATTTCGTCAATTAATTGAAAAAAATAAAGTCGCGGTTTTTTCTTCTAATTACACTTTTTATGGCGACATGTCGAATCGCGTGATGAAATCATTGCAAATGATGGTGCCCGATCTTGAAATTTATTCAATCGACGAGGCTTTTTTGCGACTCGATAATATTGCTTTTGACGATATTATAAATTTATGTTATAAAATTCGTTTTAATATTAATAAATGGCTTGGCATTCCTACTTCCATAGGCATTGCCGGCACTAAAACTTTGGCAAAAATTGCCAATCAAATTGCCAAAAAAAATCTTTATAATTTGGCACCTAATCATCTTTGCGATTTACGCGATGAAAATTTACAAATAAAAGTTTTAGCGCAAACCGCCGTTCAAGATGTGTGGGGAATTGGCAAGGGCATTTCCACTAAATTAAATGCGATTGGCATTGAAAATGCTTTGCAGTTGCGTCAAGCTGATTCTAAACAAATTCGCAAAATCATTGGCGTTGTTGGCGAAAGAATTGTTTACGAACTTAACGGAATTTCGTGTTTGTATCTCGAAGAAATCGCCCCGCGTAAAAATATTTTATCGTCAAAATCTTTTGGCAAAAATGTCACCGCCAAATCTGATTTACAAGAAGCTGTCGCCAATTATGCGGTGCGCGCTTGCGAGAAAATGCGCAAACAAAAAACTTTAGCTCAAGCGATTCATGTTTATATTCGCACCAATCCATTTTCTAACAAGCCTCAATATTGCGCTGGCAATGCTATTAGCTTCGCTTCGCCAACTGATAATGTTGCAGAAATTATAAAATCGGCGTTAAAAATTTTAGAGCAAATTTATCGAAAAAATTATGAGTATAAAAAAGCTGGAATTATGCTTTTGGACTTAGTAAAACAGGGTGAAAATGAACAAATTAATTTATTTCAAAATGATCTTTTTTTAAATCAAAATATTAATGAAAATGTTAAAAAATTTGATGACAAAAAAACCGAAATTATTCAAAAAACTTTAGAAAAAATTAATCAAAATTTTAGCAAAAACACCATTTTTTATGCCATTCAAGGAACCAAGCGAAGCTGGCAAATGCAATGCAATAAGCGTTCACAACATTACACGACAGATATCAAAGAATTAGTAAAAGTTTATTAAAAAAATTCATTGATATTAATAAAATTATTCATGAATTAATTTTTGATAAATATCTAAAGTTTTTTGTTTTAAATCCGCCAAATCGCCATTATTATAAATTACAAAATCAGCTTTTTTTATTCGCTCTTCATCGCTAATTTGTTTATTTTTTAACATTAAAAATTTGTTTTTTAATTCATTTATTAAATCGGGGTTGGCATTTTTAAAATCAGCCACAACTCGTTGAATATAGCGGTCTTGACGCAGTTTTTCATCAGCAATAATGGCAATAATTTTGTTAGTTTTATATTGATTTGATTCAAGTAGAAGCGGAATATTTATTACTACAAAATTTGATTTTTTTTGTAAATTTTTTTCTAAAAAATTTTGATAAATTTCACGAATTTTAGGATGAATAATTTTTTCTAAAATATGAATTTGCGTTGGATTTTTTGATATTAATGCACTTAAAATTTTGCGATTAATAATTTTTCCATCAAAACTTTCTAAGAAATTTTGAGCAACTAATTTAATAATTTCTTGATCTTGTAAATATAGATTGTGAACTACAGCGTCAGCATCAAAAACCTCTATTCCGAGTTCATAAAATATATCAGCAACAGTGTTTTTTCCAGAGGCAATTCCCCCACTCAAGCCAATAATTTTCATGCTATTTTTATTGCAATTCATGCGGAATTTTTATATTACAAAAATTAAGTTTTTCGCGTAGATTATTTTTCATTTTTTCAAGATTTTGGTGCGAATCCGCTTCGCATCGCGCCACTAAAACCGGTTGAGTATTTGAAGCGCGAATTAGCCACCAACCTTCAGAACTCTGAGCTCGAATACCATCAATATCAACAAATTTTTCGTTATTTTTATGTAATAAATTTTTTAAATCTTCAACAATTAAAAACTTTTTTTCTTCGGAAGTTTCGATTCTGATTTCGGCAGTAGAAAAAGTTTTTGGCAATTCTGCGCGCATTTGCGCTAAACTTTTTGAAGAGTTCGCTAAAATATTTATTAAGCGAATCGAAGCGTAAAGCGCATCATCAAAACCATAATATTTATCGGCAAAGAAAATATGTCCCGACATTTCTCCCGCAAGGCTCGCGCTTAATTCTTTCATTTTAGCTTTTATGAGAGAATGCCCCGTTTTCCACATCACCGCTTGACCTCCTGCTTTGGTGATTTCAGCGAATAAAGAACCGCTCGCTTTGACATCAGCGATAATTGTGGCGCCATGTTTTTTTGCTAAAATTTCGCGTGCGAAAAAAATTAATAATTGATCGCCCCAAATAATTTCGCCATCGCCGTCAACTACGCCAATTCTATCGCCATCGCCATCAAAAGCGATTCCGAAATCACATTTTTGCGACTTAATTACCGCAATTAAATCTTGTAAATTTTTGGCATCGGTTGGATCGGGATGATGATTGGGGAAATCGCCATCAATTTCATTAAAAAGCAAAATATGTTCACCATAAATTCTTTCTGAAAGCTTGGTCATAATCTCTCCGGCCGAGCCATTGCCAGCATCCCAAACGATTTTTAATTTTTTTTGTCCTTCAAAATTTTCAACTTCATTGAGTAAGCCACTATCGCTTAGCGTCATTTCGCAATCATTAAGCAAGCGGTTTAAATATTTTTCACGAATATCGAATGTTGAAACAGAGCCTTCGGCGTTAACAAAATCTTGATTTTCAAGAATTTTTTCTAAACCTAAAATATCAGCGCCATGAAAATTTTGATTTTTTATCATCATTTTAAAACCGTTATGATCCTTAGGGTTGTGAGATCCCGTGACCATAATTCCGGCATCAAGATTTAATTCATAAACCGAAAAATAAAGCATTGGCGTCGGCCCCAAGCCAATATCAACAACTTCAATGCCACTATCACATAAACCTTGAATCAAGCGCTCTTTAAGAATTGGTGAGCTTACGCGCCCATCGCATCCAACCGCCATTTTATTTTTATTATTTTGGTGAAGAATTTTGGCAAAACAACGCCCAACAAAATAAGCATCATTATCAAAAACTGTTTGATTATAAATGCCTCTAATATCGTATGCGCGCAGGATTGAAGAATGAAATTTGTGAGTCATAAATTAAGTAATTTTTCCATTAATTGGCGAAGATGGCGAAGCAAAATTTTTCTTTTCCATTCTTCCCGCTAAAAAAGCCAACCTACCCGCTTCAACCGCTAATTTCATGGCCCGGGCCATCAAAATTGGATTTTTAGCTTTGGCAATTGCCGTATTCATTAAAACACCATCACAACCTAATTCCATGGCGATTGATGCATCAGAAGCCGTGCCAACTCCGGCGTCAACTAAAACTGGCACTTTAGATTGCTCAATAATAAATTGAATATTTAATGGATTTTGAATTCCAAGCCCAGAGCCAATCGGCGCCGCCAAAGGCATAATCGCACAACAACCAATATCTTCAAGTTCTTTGGCAACAATCGGGTCATCGGAAGTATAAACCATCACCTCAAAACCCTCTTTAATCAAGAGTTCCGAAGCTTTAATGGTTTGGATAACATTTGGATAAAGGGTTTTTTCGTCAGCTAATACTTCGAGTTTTACTAAATTCCAACCACCAGCTTGACGCGCTAATCGCAAGGTTCTAACCGCATCTTCGGCGCTAAAACAGCCCGCGGTATTTGGGAGATAAGTATATTTTTGGGGGCTTAAAAAATCTTGCAACATCGCCTCGCCTTTTTTTTCGATATTGACACGACGAAGTGCAACCGTAACGATTTCGGCGCCCGATGCTTCTATGGCTAACGCCGTTTCTTGGAAATCTTTGTATTTACCAGTTCCGACCAATAATCGTGAATGAAATTTTTTACCAGCAATTTCAAAAAAATCATTTTCTAAATTCATAAATTTATGCCAAAATAAATTATGCTAAACCAAATTGCGCGGGGAAAATTGCTATTATAATTGAAACCAATGGAGCCACTAAAATCATGCCATCGAGACGATCCAAAACTCCGCCATGTCCAGGGATAATGTCGCCCGAATCCTTTACTCCAAAAATTCTTTTAAATTTTGATTCGAGTAAGTCGCTCAGTTGCTCAACGATTGAAATAATCACACTAACTACCAAGAAAAATATGATTGAACCTGGAAAAATTATTGAAGAAATAACACCTATTCCCATGCTTGCAATGACTCCGCCAATCAATCCTGACCAAGTTTTATTAGGACTAATCGCGGGCGCAATTTTGGCTCCACCCAAAGATTTTCCGGCAAAAAATGCAAAAATATCCGTCGCCCAAATTATTGCGAACATCCAAAATAAAATTTCATTATCGAGAATTCTAATAGAAACCGCGCAATAAAGAGGAATCGAAATATAAAGAAAACCGATTAAACGCCACTTCTTTTTATTGGGCATTTTATGCGACATTTCTGACCACTCAAACGCCATTAAAACCGCAATAACTATCGCTAAAAAAATGAATAATTTTTGGGAACTAAAAATGGCAAATAATGCAATTGGAATCATCACTAAAGAACTTATGATTCTTTTGCGAGTGTTGTCGGTAGGGTCAAGATAATGAACTTGCGCAACTAATTTATTAAAAATTAGCAAAGTAAAATTATAAATCATAATTGGTAGTTTTAAAATTTTATCTTTTTCCATATCGTCTCTCTCTTTTGTTAAAATTATTAATTGCTTTAATTAATTCAAATTTATCGAATTCTGGCCAAAATTTTTCACTAAAATAAAATTCAGTATAAGCAATTTGCCAAAGTAAAAAATTACTGATTCTTAAGTCTCCCGCAGTTCTAATTAAAAGATCTGGATCGGGAATTTCTGGATGATAAAGATGTTTTTTAAATAAATCTTCATTAATATCATCGATGATAATTTCTTGATTTTTAACCGCAATAGCAATTTTTTTTACGGCATCAACAATTTCTTGGCGAGCGCCGTATGAAAATGCCACACTAAGCGTGAGCTTTGAATTGTTTTTAGATAATTCTTCAACTTGCCTAATCTTATTTTTTAATTTCTCTTCAACCGAATTTAAATTTCCCGAAACAACAATTTTTACTCCGCTATCAATTAGCTCTTGCGATTCTTTTGAAAGATATTCGTAAAGCAAACTCATCAAATAATCAACTTCTTCTTTGGGACGATTCCAATTTTCTGAAGAAAAAGCGTAAATTGTTAAATATTTTACGCCAATTTCAATGCAATTATTGGCTATTTTTTGTACATTATCCGAGCCAATCTTATGTCCAACTTTAATTGGCAAAGATTTACTTTTGGCGTAGCGCGCATTGCCATCCATAATAATTGCAATATGGTCAGGAATTTTAGCCAAAGAATTTAATGCTGGTTTTTTTGAAAAAAATTTGAACACTAAACTAAGTTTTCATTAATTCTTTTTCCTTGCCTTCGACCATTTGATCAACTTTCGCAACAAATTCATCAGTAATTTTTTGAACAATTTCGGTAAAACCGTGAACTTGATCTTTCGAAGCACCAAGCTCTTTTTCATTTTTTTTAAAATCATCAAGGGCGTCACGACGAACATTGCGTAAAGCAATTTTTTTATCTTCGCCATATTTCTTGGCTAACTTAACTAAATCACGACGACGCTCTTCGCTGAGCTTTGGAATAGAAATTCTTAGCAAAGTGCCATCAACCGCTGGATTAAAACCTAAATTGGAATTGGTAATGGCCTTCTCAACCGCTTTAACATTTTCACGATCCCAAACTTGAATTGAAAGCGTTGTGGCTTCTGGCACTGAAACATTCGCCAATTGACCAATTGGCATAAACTGTCCATAAACCTCAACCCTGATTGTATCGAGTAAATTAGGGCTGGCGCGACCAGTTGAAATACTGTCGAGATCTCTTTTTAAAGAACCAAGAGTGTCATCCATTTTTTTACGAGCTTTGTCGGCTAATTGATTTATCATAATTTAAAAATTTTAGTTAATTATTGTGAATTTTCCTTTGCCTAAAATAACTTCTTCAAGAGCATTTTGCTCTTTTATCGAGAAAACTATGATTGGCAATTTATTGTCTTTAGCAAGTGTAATCGCAGTTTGATCCATAACTTTTAAATCTTGCTTTATAACATCAATATATTTGAGTTTATCATAACGCGTGGCATTTTTATCAAGCTTTGGATCTGCAGAATAAACACCATCAACTTGCGTTCCTTTTAAAATAACATCGCAATTCATCTCAACGGCACGAAGAACCGCCGCCGTATCGGTGGTAAAGAATGGATTACCCGTCCCCGCTGCAAAAATAACAATGCGCTTTTTTTCAAGATGACGCGCGGCGCGTCTTTTTAAATATGGCTCACAAACATTATTCATGGGAATTGCTGAAAGCATTCGCGTTGGAATATTGTGTTTTTCTAAAGCGCTTTGCAAAGCTAAGCCGTTAATACAAGTCGCAAGCATGCCCATATAATCCGCAGTAACTCGCTCCATGCCTTCCGCGGCCTTGGAAACGCCACGAAAAATATTGCCACCACCGACAACGACGCTGATTTCGCAACCTAATTTGTGAGCAGAAATGATTTGTTGACAAATTTTTTGAATAGCTTTGATGTCGTGACCAAATTGCTGATCGCCCATCATCGCTTCACCCGAAACTTTAAAGAGTATTCTTTTGAATTTTAATTCTGAATTCATTTGGATTTTGAAACTATAGATTAAAGCTAAAAATAATTTAATTAAAATTAAGTTGATTAATTTTTAAAAATCAACTTCAAATTGTAATTTATTTTTTTTAAAATGAACTATGTTTTTAAAGTTTTTTTAAAAAAATTAATTTTATTCAAAAAATTAAATTAATTTTGAATAATTTTTGCAAATAATTCTGCCGGCAAAGATCCTCCCGTAATCTTTTCCATCGGAGAATTATCGTCATTTCCAATCCAAATCCCAACAATTTTTTCATTATCAAAGCCAACAAACCAAGCATCGCGGAAGTTCTGACTAGTGCCAGTTTTGCCATGTATTTCAGAATTTACATTAGCGATTTTTCCAGTGCCAGTTTCAACAACTTCTCGCAAAGAAATTTTTATCGCCTCAATAGCTTGTTGCGAGAAAAATTTTTCTGATTTTAAGGGAGATTTTTTATATAAAATTTCATCATTTTGATTGCTAATTTCCGAAATTACAAATGGCTCTACAGGCTTGCCATCATTTGCAATTGTTGCATACGCGCCGGTAAGTTCAAAAAGTGAAACTTGCGAAGTGCCCAAAGAAATCGTTAAATCATGTTCGTCAATTTTTGAAGTAATGCCACTTAATCTGGCAGTTTTAACAATTTTTTTACCGCCCAATTCTTTAGAAAGCTGGACTGCCACCGAGTTTGAAGAATTAGCAAAGGCTTGTTTTAAAGTAATTTCGCCCAAAAAACGACTTTCATAATTATCGGGAAGCCAATTACTTACCCTCACTCTTTTATCTTCAAAAACATCGTCAATTTTATAACCATTTTCAAAAGCACTTAAATAAAGAATAGCTTTAAAAGCCGAACCCGCTTGGCGTTTTGCCAAAATTGCGCGATTAAATTGTGATTGTTGATAATTATTGCCACCCGATAGTGCTAAAACCGCTCCAGTCTTATCCATAACGACCACTGCAATTTGCGCCTTTAATAATTTTTCGGCATTATTTTTAGTAAATTTATTCAAAATTTCTTCCAAATTATTTTGCAATTTCTCATTTAAAGTGGTGGAAACTTTGAGAATTTTATCTTGAAAATTTTCTTTATTTATAAATTCAAAAATTTGTTGATAAGCATAATCCGCAAAATAAAAACGCTGGCCAAAATCTTCGCGAAAAAAATCTTCATTATCTTTTTCATTTTCAAAATTTTTATCTAGATAACCGCATTCTTGCATTGCCTTTAGAACTGTTTTAGTGCGCCTTTTGGCAAGTTCGGGATTATTTTTCGGAGAAATTTTTGATGGCGCTTTTAATAGTCCCGCTAAAAGTGCCGATTCTTGAATATTTAATTGCGCCACATCTTTATTAAAATATTGTTTTGAAGCGTTACCGATTCCATAATTATTCGATCCAAAATAAGCACGATTTAAGTAAAAAGTTAAAATTTGTTCTTTAGTAAAATTTCTTTCAAGCTGAATCGCAAGTAAGGCTTCTTGCACTTTTCTTCGAAAAGTTTTTTCGGGTTTTAAAAATAATAATTTTGCTAATTGCTGAGTAATTGTGCTCCCGCCCTGCACTATTTTTCCAGCTTGTTTATTTGCAAAATAAGCGCGAATAATTGCTAAAAAATTAATTCCACCATGCGAAAAGAATCTGCGATCTTCAGTCGCAACAACGGCATTAATAAGCATTATTGGCAATTCATAATAACTCACCTCGCTTTGATAAATCTCGCTTCGATTGATAATTAAATTTTGATTATCATAATTTAAACGAACAATTTGTTTTGAACTTTGATTTTCTAAGTCGTCAAGACTGGGCATTCCGACGCAATAATAAGTTGCTATCGCGCCTATTGTAATAGTTAACAAAATTGTTAAAAAAATAATAATTTTAACAATTATTTTAAAACTAATTTTCGTCATAAAAAATGAAAACCAAACAAAATAACAAGAAATTTATTTATAAAAATGATCAAATATTAAATCATGAAGATGCCTTGATAAGCATCGATGAAAGAGGTTTTTTATTTGGTGATGGTTTGTTCGAAACTTGCCGATTTTTAAATCAAAAAATTATAAATTTTGAAGCGCATTTAGCAAGAATCAAAATTGGTTTATTAAGTTTAAAATTAAACGCCAATATTCAAAATATTGAATCAAAATGTTATAATCTAATAACTAAGAATAATTTACAAGATGGAATAATTAGAATTTCCATAAGTCGTGGAATTGGATCAAAAGGTTATTTGCCGACCAACGAAACTCCAAACTTGATCATTATTCAAACTAAAGAATTGCCGACCACTCCAAAGAAAATTAATTTAATGGTTTGCGAAATCAATCCGCCACCCTTCAAATTCAAATCCGCCAACAGTTTACAATATGTTTTAGCCAAAATTTCTGCTCAAGAAAATAATTTCTTTGACTCAATAATGCTCGATAAAAAGGGCTATATTTGCGAGACATCTTCGGCAAATATTTTTTGGATCAAAGATAAAATAATTTACACTCCAAGCGATGATTGCGAAATAGTTCTAGGAACGATTCGCAGAGCCTTAATTGAATTAAAATCTCTTCAAATTAAATGCGGAAAATTTAAAATTTCTGATTTAGAAAATGCCGATGAGGTTTTTATAACCAATGCCAGTTCATTAATTATACCAATTGATAAAATCGCATTTAGAAACAAAAAAACTTCGCACAACATAAATTATAAAAAAATACTTGTAAAAAAAGTAATAAAGCTATTAAAAATAAGATTCGGTTTAATCTAACTAAGTTTTTATAGATGTTTTTAACAAAAAAATACATTAAAAAAATTAACAAAAAAGCTTTTACGATAATTGAAATATCAATATTGATTTTAATTATTTCGGCAATGATTGTTGGCGTCATGACCAGTAAATCAATGCTTACTAAATCTCGATTAGCTAACGCTCAATCCCTCACTCAGCAATCATATGTTAATGAAATTAGCGACGACTTAATTGCATGGTACGAAACCTCGCTCGAAGGCAGTTTTAATGCTTCTGAAATAAAAAATGATGGATCTTATATAACGGCTTGGAAAGATTCTAATAAAACTGTGGTTACGAAGAATAATGCCACACAAGGATCATCGGCAAATCAACCAACATTAGTTCAAAATGTTTTTTACAATTCAATTCCCGGATTAAGATTTTCGGGTAATCAATATTTAAATTTTGTTGGAACAAAATTCGCCAAAAATTCTTACACGGTTTTTGTAGTTGAACAAAGAAGTTCCAATAAAAGTGAAAATTATTTTATTGGCGGAACCGGAAGTTCTTTAAACGGTAATTTAAGCTTGGGATACGGAAACGACACATCAATATTATTCTCTCATTACTCCAATGATTTTAACAGAAGCATCGCGTCTTATAAACCTCAAACCCCAATAATGCACACTTTTCTTTTTAACAACACAATTGGCAAAAGACATTCGATTAATGGCGGATCAATCGCCATCAATACCCCAGCTCAAACAACTTCAATAACTTCATTCAATCAAGCCATGATTGGCGCATATAATCCAAGTGGGACATTAAAAACATATGTCGGCGACTTAGCAGAAATCATCATGTTTAAACGATCTTTAAAAACGGAGGAAATAAAAGCGATAGAGAGTTATCTCGGTAGCAAATATGGAATTCCAGTTTCCTAATAACCCTAAATTTAATAACTTTAACTTAAAATTTTTATGAAAAAAAATAAAGCATTTTCACTTGTAGAATTATCGGTAGTAATACTGATAATTGGTATTCTAATTGCTGGCGTCACGCAAAGTGGAAGATTAATTAGACAAATAAAACTCTCAACGGCACGCTCATTAACATCATCTTCGGATGTGGCCTCAATTAGGGACGTAACTGCTTGGTTTGAAGCTACAACTCCGGGAGTTTTTACAGACGTCAATGGCAACACTGATATAGATGATAAGAGTAAACTAAGAGCTTGGCGCGATGTCAATCCTCAAAAAGCAATAAGTGATAAACCAATCATGAAAAATGGTGAAGTTTATAACGGAAGTGGTGTACTTACTGCCGCCAATAACACAGAACCAAAATATATTATTAGTGGTATTAATGGTCTTCCCGCAGTTTATTTTGATGGTGGAGCTAATAATGGAGATACTACTCTTTCAGATGCCACGCCAGACTTGATTTCCACCACAGATACTGCAACTATGCCTATACTTGCTGGTGATAAAACTTTTTCAATGTTTGCGGTTTTTAGATCTGACAAAGGTAAAGCCCAACAAAATGCAACTATTGCACAAATCAGCGCAAATGCCGCAACTTTAACTAATGAATCATTTGCCTCGATCGGTTTATTAGGTGGAGACAGCTCTAACAACTCTAGACCAGGATTTGTTACAACCGATGCTGTAGTATCAAGTTGGCTTACTGAGGAAAGAATTACTGATTATAATGATTATATAGTCGGTGCTTTGGTTGATTATACAACCCCAGCATCCCCAGGCGTAGAATCTGTTAAAGTATTCGTAAATAAACTTACTCCTGTTGTGTATCAATCTGGTAAAACCTCCGCTGCAGCAACTATTGGTGCCGCCATATTTACAATTGGAGCAGATACTAAAGCTTCTCCCACCGGTCATTTCACTGGCATGATTTCTGAAGTTATCGTTTTTGATCGCAAAATTAAAGATGAAGAAGCTCAAGGTGTAATGAAATATTTAAGAAAAAAATATAATATCAATAACTAATATCTTCCCACTCTACCTACTCGCATCATACTCAAATATGATGCGAGTATCACTAATAAAAACAAAGCTTCGATAAAATAAGGTAACATTTCCACAAATAA
>Ga0209596_1000196_pt1 | contig 55082 bp, 71 predicted proteins | sample M_130807_MF_Meta_FD_187314 | JGI IMG/M metagenome (GOLD analysis project Ga0209596, IMG submission 187314) | Freshwater microbial communities from Lake Montjoie, Canada to study carbon cycling - M_130807_MF_MetaG (SPAdes) (version 2) | ecosystem: Environmental > Aquatic > Freshwater > Lake...
CGCACAGGCTATTAACCTGTACGTCTATCCCATGTTCCATCAGCTTTTGACCAAGTTGCATCAACGATATTGCCATCTTCACACCCACTTTATGATCGTAGGCGGGAAGACCAATCATTAACTTCTTGCCAGCTAGGTCAAAACCTTTTTTCAGCATAAATCACCCGTAGAAAATGGTTACGCCAGTCTGGTTTGTCATCAAAATATACATACCAGTATAGGCAACAATACCCTCGCCCGGAATCAGTACGGCTTGATTCTGCGGTACACCAGACGTAGTAAGGGCTGCGGTATCAACAGAGGTCATCCAGCGACCCGTAGTAAAAGTACAGGCTACGCTGGCAGAAATACTCCTGCTGTTAATGTCGGTAATGGTAAAAGTATTAGCATCTGCAACCGTAGCAATTGCATAGTTGCCGTTTGTAGCAGAAACACCACCACTAGAGGCAAAGGTAATGCCTATTTGCTGCCCAACTTTTAGACCATGTGCGCTGCTGACAACGGTAACGGTATAAGCTGATTGTGAATAGCCTGTACCTGCCGCTACAGGAACAGCCGTGGTGTCATAGATGTTAATAGTCCCTGCGGTAGCCGAAGCTACATACAAGAAATTTTTGAGCCTGTAGCGCCCAAGAACGGCAAAGCCAGAACTGTTAAGGTGTGCTGATAGTACGTCTGTTTGCATCACAGTAATCTCCTATTATGTGAACAGGGGGCCGAAGCCCCCAGAAGATTAGCTGAACGGAGTCGCAACAGTACCAGACCCAACCAGAACACCATTTACAGACCAGAGGTTAGCAGCCAACGGAACCAAAGTTATCTGGCTACCCCGCGCAGCACCGCCAGTAGTCGTGGCATTAAGGGTAATAATCGTGCTGGTTACTGACGCAAAAGCGTTATAGACCGTGGATGTGACACCCAGAGTACCAACAAACTTATCTGAACCACCACAGGTTACGGTCTGAGCCGTAGCGCCAGCCGAGATTGCGTTGAAGAACAAATTGAACTCAACGCCAAGGTTGCTCTGAGTATTGGGGTCAGCACCGGGGCCAGAAGTAACTGGGTCAGCAGTTGTCACAATAGTAGGCAGCGTGATAGCGCAGGTTGCTGGAACCAACAGGGTGTGACCAGCGTGAGTGGCTACAGAAAGCGTTACCGTAGCACCAAGGGTCAGGAGGTTACCCGGGCCTTGGGAATAGAAACCGTTAAGCGAACGGACTGGGCCGTCGAAAGTCGAAATAGCCATGATAAATCCTTTGTGTTGTAGCACATTCCCGTACCGTCTCTACAAAGTCTGCTGGGGCAGTCTGTACGGGTGAAAATTCCCAGATAACAGGAGGGGTTTTTACGCCCCTCCTTTACATCATACTACTATTAGCTGGAACCTGAAGCACCGAAAATACCAAGCGGGTCAGAAGCGCCGAAGCTGTAACGCTCACGGCTCTTATAACGCACGTTGCCGGTATCGAAATCACCGTCCATTGAGTTAGCCAACGGGGTACGAACAAAGTGCTTCAAGCCGTTCGGTACGTCCGTGCAGAGGAACCAAGCGTTCGTGTCCGTCAGGAAGTGGTTAACACGGTAACCTTCGGGAATCGAACCATTGTTCTTCAGCGCGTTGATGTCGTTGTTGTTGGTGCTAGTACGCAGTTCCGTTTCCAGAAGACGCGTAGCAACAAACATCAGGCTCGGGGGAACAATCAGCTTACGGGGTTTTGCAGCGATGAGCAGACCGCGCTCATCCGTCCAAGCAGCGATCTGAATAACAGCGGCCTCAAGCGAGGTTTCATTCAGGTCAGCAGCACCACCCGTGTTGCTGTTTGTTCCACCAGAAACCAGCGGATGCGAAGCCGAACACAGAACAACACCGTCACCATAGGTCGGGCCACCAGCAAAAGCGTTGTTAAGGATTGCAGCAGCCTTAACTTGCTTAGTGTACGCCATAGCACGAGCCAAAGCCTTGGTGTAACGCGAAGACAGGGAGTCATACAGGTTGTCTTCGACAGCCTCTTCCGTAATCGAGAAACCAAGGGCAATCGTTTCGTGTTGGTAACGGGCCGTCCAAGCTTCTTGGGCGTTGTCGTATTTAATAGCGTTACCTTCATTCTTGACAGGAGCCGCATTAAAGCCCGACAGTTTCGTCTCTTCTTCAAAAGAACGCTCAGAGGTTTCAGTCTCGAAAATCTCTTTATGCTCTTCGCCGTATTTTGCATACTCCAAACCAAACAGAGCATTCAAGCCGGGGAGAAGTTCTTTAAGTAGTTGTGCGCGTGAAATAGCCATTATTTATCTCCTTACGCCAACGCCGTTGTGTTGCGATACAGGTGGGCGAATTGGTTCCAAGAAACCAAAACTTCCACGAACGAACCAGTAGCTGGCGCGGTATCGGGAACAACGTCGATGATTTTGACAGGAAGCGTAGCGGAGGCCACACCAGCATTTTTAACACCTTGCGTACCATCACCAGTAGCCGTGCTGCCCGTTGACGTTTGGTAGATGATATCGACGTTCCCACCCACCAGAGCGGCACGGTTCGCCTGACTAGCAGACGGAGCGGCATCAGCGGCAGATTGAATGGCGACTTGCATCACCAGATCAGGATCGTCAGCGACAAAGGCAAAAGTACCATTTGGGCCATCAACTGCGTTGGAGATCGTGGCGGGGTAGTATTGCCCGTACACGCGCTGACCAGACGAATTGATGTAGCTGCAACCCATGAAAATACCAACAATTGCCGTACCAGTATTGGTAACAGTGTTGTTGTTGATGCAACCATTGGTGGACATGATCACGCAATCACCAAAGAAAATATTGGTAGCGTGACCAGACGCAATAGCCATCTGCCGAGTGGAGCCAGCGAAAACTTGCCCCCCTAGCAGATTTACGGGACGAAACCCGTAAGCGGCTGAAACAGTAGGATAAGCCATATAAAACTCCTGAAAAAAGTTAGGTTATTTAACCCCACGCCCGAAGGAAGTCGTAGTTTTACGCTCTGCGAACAGAGGCATCCTAGGGTCGTTGGTCTTCATAAAACTGTTATCGACGGCCTCAACTTGAGTGTCGTTTGCCTTCCTGAAATGTTCTGCGCGTTGATCCATGAACTCCTGTGGAATCTTGCACAGCAGCAAACCGCCCATCTCAATGTTGCCTTTAAATTTAGTATTTTGGTCTGGTTGAGTCAGTATTTCTGGATGATCTTCAGCTTTACATGGAACCCAACCTTCACGGAACTTCGCAGACGTATTCATAGGGTCAAAGACTCCCATGATTGCCGTCCGTACCCACCTAAACGCCCATCCCGGTTGAGGAGTGGGAGTAGGTAGCAATTGGGCTGGTGCCCAATTTTGTTTGCGCTGCGTAGTTTCTCTACTTTCCTGATCACGAGCGAGATGATTAGCCATTATGCGGACTCCTGTGCAACAAGTTGTTTAGCGTAAAGTTCTAGCGGAACACCAAGTTTTTTAGCTATTGCCACTTGTGTTTTACTCAAAATAACTTTCCTAGTGCCGTTAGAACGACTTGCCGGGGCTACAACGGTAGCCGACTTTTTTGTTTCCGCACCTCTATCATCATCTTCACTGCGCGGCTCTCCAAAGAATTCAGGAAAGCGAGACTTCATGCGAGTATCAATCTGCTTGAAATACTCGTCACTACGCGGGTCGGTACCCGATTGGACTAACTTCTTATGCAGTACAAGCGCGACGGCAGTCATCTCGTCATCCTCACCAAACCATTGATTCCTTGCTTGCCAGCGAAGGGTTTTATCATCGGGTCGTGAAGGAGCTTGCTCTGTTACTTGTGGTTGTACTACAGTATTTTCTTCTTGTAAAGGGGTAGGTTTAAAATTATTTGCACGCTCTATCTTAAGTTGAGCCGTAGTAAGCGCTGACTGAGCTTCGATCATGGCATCAGAGTCAAAAGCCTCATGCGCCTCTTTGAACTGCCTTTTAGCCATTTCGTACTCGGCTTCGGCAGCAGATTTCATGCTCCCAGCGTAGGCTTGCTCACCAGTATTGACATACTGTTTTAGCTTAGTGTTCTCTTCTACAAGACGATGCGCCACGCGCTCAAGCTCTTCCCGTTCCCGCAGGACAGCCTCTTTAGCCCTACGTTCATCGTGTCTAGCGTGACTTAACTCTTTGATTCTATTCTGAACTTTGGTACTGTACTGGGAAAGCTCCTCGTCATTTGCATCTTCAGGGTCTTGTGCAAGGGCTTTACGACCACGATCCTTTTCAGGGGTGTCATCTACAACTTCAAGGTCAACATCCCCTTCTACGGATATTTCAAGTTCAGGCGCGGCCTTATTGCCGTCTGCGTCATCGGGAAACGTGTACTCATCATGTGTTACAGCCATATAACCTCCTATGCGTGGGAAAACCCACGTGGGTCAGAAACAACACCTTCAACGGTATCGTCGTTAATCAAGCGGAACTCCCTGTCGTGTATGCGAACACGCGTACCAGCGTAAGGACGGGTAAGAACAAAATCACCTTCTTTACACCAAGGCCCCGTTGGAAACTTCTCCTTATCTGCGTAAGCCAAATCACCCAGCTTCACGACAAACAGAACATGAGTAGTCAACTCCTCCCGCGCCGCAGTTGCTTCCGCTTTGAGAATACCGCCGTCATACTTAGCTTCAATGTGCGGCACCATACAAAGGATGCGATACCCTTTAGGCTCCGGTAGTTGCTTGGCTTTCTGTGCTGCATCTAGCTGCGTCTCTTCGACGTTTACGTCACTCATCGTCATCACTCTCCGCTAACTTTTGAAGGTCATTTAAATGGCGCTCTGCAAAGGTTAGACCTTGAATCACCCCACAGAGGTACTGGTATTCCTCAAAAGTACGGCAAGAACGGTTAGCGATATCGTTCTTGTAGTTAGTCATATCTTCGCGCAGCTTTTTACGTAGGGCATCTGCGAATACGTTGATCACTGGTTAGGGCCTTTTGGTTGTGCTTTCTGTGCCAACTCCATCTGGGCTGCATGTTTCTCGCGGTTCATACGTATCTGTTCTGCGTGACTTTGCTGCGCCTTGAACTGATCAAGCCCATGGCGTTCCTGTTGCCTGCGTTGCTCAGCTTCATGTTGCTGCTGTTCGCGCCCCATACGCAGGGTTTCCGTTTGATGCTGCATCTGTGGCGTTAAACGATCTTTGGCTATCTGCGTACCAAGTTTGACTCCAGCCTCTTCCTGCTTAGCTTGAAGCGCAGCCTCTTTAAGTTTAAGTTCGTCAGCTTTCGCAGCGGCATCCATAATGTCTTTCTTGGATTTACGCTGTACTTCCTGCATCTTGATCTGCAACTCTTGCTGCTGCATCTGGATAAGCGGGTCTTGCTGGTTCTGCTGGGCTTGTTTCTGGGCAACCAACGCCTGACTCTGAGCAAGCACTTGCGGAGCCGCCTGTGCCAGAAGCTGGGAAAGCTGGTACTCCATCTCCGGGGAAAGCCCATCTTTAGAGTCTGGCAACGGCGCACCAAGAGCCATAGAAATCTTGTTTCTGTACGCAAAGCCAACGTGTTCCGAGATGTGCGCCATCATTGACGCAGCTATTACTTGTGCCTGCGGATTCTGCCCGATGATCTGCTGCATCTGGGGGTCTTGCATAGCAGCCATGTGAACCTGTATGTGGGCTTCCTGATCCTGATACGCAAACGCCTTGACCGGCTTGCCGATGAGCATATTCTGGTTTTCCTGCACAGGGTCTGTGGGCTTATGATCATCGGATGCAGGTATCAGTTTCTCTACGTTCTTTATGCCCAGTACCTGAAGCATCTGTTTGTGAAGCTCAGGCATGTCATAAATCTGCGGAGCGGACTGGGCCAACTGAATAACCGCTTGGTACTGGACAACGCGCTGGCTCATAGTCGCAGCGTTGGGGTCGGACACGGGGATAATCTCCACATGCCGGTAGTCCTCGTACTTGGCTTTGCGTCCGTTGGGGGCATCTACTTCGTACGGATACTCCTTACCATTGGGGCAGTCCTCGCGCACTAACTCTGCAATTAACTTGAGTTCCTGCTTGAACGCAAAGTGAACCCGCGCCTGAACCGCACTCATGACCTTCAAAGTACGCTCAAGGATAGCCAATGTGGTTCCCACGGGCGCTTGGTTGGACATATCCGCCACTTTCATGTCCGAAGTAGCGGCAAATCTACGCCCTTCATCCACGATTTTATCCAGCAGTCCAGCCAGAACTTGCGAAGGTTCCTTGTATGGAAGGGGCAGTATGTTGTCCCGAATAGCCCCAGAGCCAATATCAACGTCCCTGAACTCACCCGGAGCGATGGGCGTATCGTCCCCTTTGATGCGCAAACCCCTAGATTTCAGACCACCGGGCAGGTTTGACAGGGTTCCAGCGTCTACAAGTTGCCTAATAATGCTTGTAGCGCTCTTGGCAAAGCCCCCAATTAGGTGGAAAAGCCCAAATCCATAGGCTCCAAAGCCCGGAATGTACTGATAATGCACATAATGGATACGTTTCTGCTTGGTTTTGTCATCTTCCTTCCAGTTACGGCGAATAGACAAGACTTCGTTCGTGCCTTCTACATAGGTAACTATGTACGGTAGGGCAATGCCTGTTGGTTCCCCATCCTTATCCTCATCTTCAAAGCCGGGCAAGTCTAGGTCAACAGAGGATTCATAAATGACAAACCTGTCATCGTTAATGGCAGAAACACCAAGCTCCAAGTCCTTGCGCTTCTGAATATCCGTGGTGATTTTGGGCGGATCACCCATTTCAACGTCCCGCCAGAAGCCGCTGTACTGCAACCGGGTAACTTCGTTCTTATTCTTGCGCATCCGGTGCGTTATGCGGTGGCAAGTGAGCAGTTCTGAGGCTCCGTAGGGCAAAATCATGTCCTCTGCCGGTACAAACACCGAAGTCTGCCGTGCCAATGCCTGATCTTTGTACACTTTCTTGAAAGCAGACCCTGCTCCGGGCAAACTCCACAGCATCCGCTCATGTTCAGGGCGAAACTCGGACATATTCTCGGTCAACTGCCAGTTCAAGTCCTCTGCAACGCGCTCAGCAGCGGCATCTTTCTCCAAAGTCTGCTTACCAACGATCTTAGTCTTGGCTGGCCCCATCGCAGGAAAGGTTTCCATGATCGTATCGGACTGAAAGCGCACTACCGCCTCAGTAATCATGGGGTGAAACACGCCGCAAGCACCAGCCCAAGGCTCCGTACGGGGTTCGTACTTCAAACCCATCAGCTTGATGCCCTCTTTCATCATATCTTCCCAATCTTTGCGGGAATTTATGTCGTTCTTGATATCATCGGCAAGTTCAGAGGCCAGCGTAAGCAGGTCGCGCTCATCCATTTCCTCGGCAAGGTTAGCCCCAAAGTCCTCAGAGGCGTCTTTACCCGGCTCAAGTATGATCTCAACGCCGCCAATCCCAATTTTTACAGCCTCCGGGTCTTCAATTTCAATCTCAATATCCGGTTCTTGGGAAGCTTCCATGCCCTGCGGAGCTTGATATACGCTCTTGTCCATAGCCATCGTTACTTCCTTTTTGCTAAATTCGTTCTGGGGTTATACGTAAAAGACGTTGCAGGCTTACCCGTCTTGGTAGCAGCCCTGTCCTTAGCGCGTTCTTCAGCAGTCATGGCGTTGCGTGCCGCACCGCTTTTAGTAAATGTCTTCCCATCAGCTTCCAAGTGTCCGCGCTTCTGCAACACCTCTATAGCCGCAGCCCGTGGGTCTTTGGGCGCACCGGACTGGGTACGCATCTGTTCTGTCAGGCGCTCTATAAGCTGCCCCGCTCCCATAAATTTCTGTGTGGTCATCAGTAGTACGCCGAGTCGCGGCGGCTCCTAAACAGTTTTGGCTCATCTTTAAGGTCAGAGTCAAGTTGGATGAAGTTGCCCTGCCTGAAGCGAAGCAGTGCTTGGGTGGTGGTGTCTACGAAGTCATCATGCTCACCCACGGGGAACGAAGCTATCTCCTCAATAACCTCCCGCGCCCACCGTGTATCTGGTGCCCATACCTTGCCACTTGCAAACAAGTCCGATACCGCGTTAACACGGACAGTCTTGTCATTCCCACGGCTGGGACTGAACTCCTGTACCGGGATGCCCATAGCCCTTAGCTCCTGTATCAGCGGTGCGCCAGCGGACTTCTTCTCCACAATGAACGCATCGGGTTCCCACTCCTTATAGTGTATGAGCGCAGATGCCTTCAATTCAGGGAACTCCATCCTCTCCTTAAAGGCGTCGAGCAGTATCAACTGAGCGCTATTATGCTCCTCCTCGTTGTACCAAATACCCCATGTGGTGCAAGCACTATAGTCCGATGTGGTCTTGGTGTCGTGAGCCGTGTCCCAAGACTGAATGATGAACTGGCACTGCGGGGGGTCATCAGGTTCCCAAACCCGCCACATCTCCCGCTTGATTATGGCTACGGAGTCTGACGTAGGCTGCTGCTGGTACTGGGCGTTCCAGAACCGTGGGACTAGAGTTGCCTTGGTTTTGAGTAGTTCCTCAACGGGCCACTTCTCAGGCCATAGGGCTTTGCCAGAGGGCAGTATCGCCGGGAACTCAACCACCTCCCACTGATCCGCGTCGGGGTTTTTGGTCTGGTAGTCGATAAGCTTAGCCGTCAAGTCCAGAGGCCCCCAGCGGGTCATAACAACTATGATCGCCCCTCCCCACATAAGCCGTTGCCGTGGGCCTGTCTGGTACCAGTTCCAAGCCTGTTCAAACACCGTCTTAGTCCCGCTCTTCAAGTCCTGCTCAGAGTGCGGGTCGTCAATCACCAGCAAGTCCGCGCCCCGTCCTGCAAGAGCGCCGCCAACGCCAACTGCGTAGTATTTACCGCCTTTGGTAGTATTCCAGCTACCCGCGCTTTTACTATCGTCGGACAGTACCGTTTCTGGAAATATCTCAGCGTACTCGGGGGAGGACACCAAGTTCCGTACCCTGCGTCCAAAGTCCTCACTTAGTGACGCCGTGTGGGTTGCCATAATAACTTGGGCGCTGGGGTTCTGCCCTAGGAACCATGCCGGGAACAGATACGAAGTAAGCTCACTCTTGCCGTGGCGCGGGGCTATATTGATGATGACCCGCTTCTTCTTGCCCTCGGCTATCTCCTTAAAGAGCTTACCCATTATCTTATGGTGGCCCCCAACGGAGTAGTTAGGATAGACGTTCTGAGCAAACTGAATCAGGTCGCCTTGGGATGCGGCTAAGCCTAGGCGCTTGATCTTCTCATCAAGTAGCTTCAGTAGCGCTTCCTTCTGCTCACGCGTTTGTGGCATCAGCTTCTTCGATGGGCGCTACATCCTCAACCACTTGGATCAGGTTCATGTACTTGTCCATACGCGCCTTGATCTGGGCCTCAAGCTCATCGTCTGACAGTTCGGCCTTTTTGACTTCAATGCGTTCAGTAAACAGCGCTACCTCGGTTACCTTGCCCAGAAGCTCAATAGCCTTCAACCTGTATTTGGCATCGGGGTGCTTGGACTCCTCCAGCAGTTGTGCGATGCAGTAGCCGCGCAGTTCCTTGGCTTGGTCTACGAAGGCCCAATCGTACGCGGTGAGCATTCCAACCAGATGCTGGACGGCTTGGGGTACGGCTATAGTAGATAGTGCAGTCTTCTGGGATGCGGAGTCTAGGGGCACGGTTAGCGCAGCGAAGGCATCTTGTGCTGTGCGGCGTTGCGCGTCTGTTATGGTCTCGTCATCATCAAGCCCCAGTTCCTCCAGCCACTTGCTGGTAGCAACCATACCGTCCACTATTGCGGAGGGCGCAGCTTTCTCATCGGGTGTAAACCCCGAGTCTGGTGGTAGTACTGAAGGGATATAATCCGCTTCATTAAGAGAAATCAAATTCTCAAACATTTTACCTCGCGCTAATTAAAGCGTTGTTTACAGCCTGTAACTATAAGCGTACACTTACTTTGCTTCTTTGTGAAGCGTTTCATGTTTTCTCCTATGTGCCTTCCCCGGCACTTTTGCCCCGCACTTCGGTGTCGGGGCTTTTTTTATAATAGTAAGTCTAAGGTTAGACAATTAGAATCCACACGGTCTTTTTTAGCGCCGCTTATATCCGCACGGTCTTTTTATCGCACGGTGTTTTCTCAAAAGCCGGCTAACGCGATTCTGGTATTTGTATAGGGTTTGACAAGTAGCTCTGGATTTTTGTGGATTTTTGTGGATTTTTGTGCAGAGTTAGCTTTGCGGGCACGTGTACAAGATTTGACAAGTAAAAAGCAGGATTTAAATACGGCATTTAAATACGGCATTAGTGTATAAGGTTTGACAAAAGTACCGTCAAAAGTGTACAGGGTTTGACAGAAGTACCGTCAAAAGTGTATAAAAATAGACAGAGGACTTTGAAACGTGGTAACGCGGTTAACGAATAGTGTTCTCAGCCAAGTCCCCAAGTCGCCCCGTCAAAAGGGTTGGTACGGGTACGGTGGGGTCGCCGCCGCCACGCTACAGGGTGTTAGGTGTCTAGCCTTAGACACCGTGTGGTATAATAGAGGGGTCGATAAGGTGATGGATTAGCCAGCACCCGAGGCGACTGCACTACTCGGGACATTTTGTCCGGAGTCACTAGAAGGAGTTGCACGATGAAAAGAATTACCTTGAAGGAGTTCTGCTTCGGATTCACCGCTGCCCAAGTTGCTTTGGGCGAGAGCATCGCCACGGAGAGCCGAAACATCACGGAAGCTTGGATGACCAAGCTCATGAACGCGGGCTTGGACTCTGAAGCTGGTGGTGCTGTGTTGCTTGCTGGCGTGGCGAAAGCCTACGGCTCTGACATTGTCTATTCGCAGCGTGGTCGCTGCAATGGCTACACGCTGAGCAGCAACACCGCTGGCAAGGCGTTCTCGCGCCTCTATGCCAGCATCTACAGCGCCGATGCTGGCACACCCAAGTCAAACAGCAAAAAGCCGGCAACTAAGGCTGAGAAGTTCTTGGCGAAAGTGAAAGCATCAAAGTCTAGCGGTCTGAAGTACAGCGTGGCGCTTGCCATGCTGAACGAAGCTTACGGAATCTAGTTAGACAGATTCTGTAGACGCGGTTTGTCAGAGGGCGAGGGGGCTGTCGCTGTTAGCCCCCGAGTCTGCTGTCTGCAAGCCCCAAGTCATCGGGGTTTGTGGAGTGCGGATTCGCACTAACTCAGGACATTTTGTCCGGAGTTTAATTACCACGAAGGAAACACCATGATTAAGAACGGAATGTTCAAGCGCCAAACTGGGGAGCACCGCGAGTGCTCCGACGAAGCACAAGCCCTTGAAGTCTGGGCAAACGCCCCTCGCACCGAGGGGACGTGGGTTCTTATGATTGACGGCATAGCTGTAGCCGAAGCTGAAGCTGAAGAACTCACGGAGGACGATGCGGCGTGGAGCACACGTTACAGCGTAGAGAATTACTACGCCGCCGCTAAGCAGTAAAACTCGGGACATTTTGTCCAGAGTTAACCAAGAGGAGATACACCATGCCACAAGATACATCCAGCCCAGCGTACCTGTGGGCAAAGCGCCGAAGAAACGCGGGGGAATTGGAGTACCGAAGCTGGCTCGTCACCGCGCAAGAACTGCGCGACCAGTACGAGTACGAAGCGAAGTGGGACGCCTACCTCAACGGCGAGAGCGACATCCACGGCAACCCCATCGAGTAGCCCTGCACCTGTCGTTAACCACAACTCAGGACATTTTGTCCGGAGTTTAATTACCACAAAGGAATAAAAATGAACAAATTGTTGATAGCTATGCTGCACCGCGCCGAAGTGCCCGTTGGCAAAATCCCCCTCGCGGGGGAGATCGAGTACCGAAGCTGGGATTCCACCGCGCAGGAATTGCGCGACCAGTACGAGTACGACACCCGCTTTGAGCCAAATGACACCGAGTACGAGCGCGATTGGGACGCCTACTTTTCCGGCAACCCCATTGAAGAAAAAATTGAGCAGCGCCGCGCCATCATGCGCGGGCACTCTCCCGAGTGCAACATTGTCCTCAACCTTGAGAACAGAATCATCAGCCCCTGCACCTGCGGCTAAGCAGTAAAACTCGGGACATTTTGTCCCGAGTTAATCGTAGTACCCACAGGAGAATGACCATGAACGCAAAGAACGTAATCCTCGAGTATTACGCCATGAAACATTGGCTAATGTGTAACAACAAAGCATGGGACAAGGGCGATCATGCCCTCGCGGTGTCGTGCGCAAAGGCGTGGGAAAGCCTTGACTTACCAGTAGAAACTATCGACGCGCTCGACTGCATGTGGGACGAAGGACTCTATCTTTTGTTTGAAACCAGCGCCGCGATTTTCGCCCTCGTTTATCACCGCTACGGGCAGTAAAACTCGGGACAAAATGTCCTGAATTAGAAAGTCCTTTATAATCAAGGACTTAGGAGAGGTTTTTAGGTCTGTCCAGCAAAAGTCCACGTAGTCCACCGACTTAGCGTTTATCTGGACAAACTAATCTCAATCAAATCAATAGCCCAGCGTCCACTAACACTACTGTCCACATATATATACATCTCTCTCTCCTGAATATATATAGGTAAGTGGACTACGTGGACAGTTTGGGTTTGGACTTTGAAGTCTAAGTTTGAGGAGTCCAAAAGTACGTGGACAGTAGTGTCAGTTCACGCTAAGCTGTTGATGGATTAGGTACAATTCGTGTCCATTTTTTAAAAATGAGGTGGACATTGCATGGACACCTCGCCCACCACAACCTAAAGCCTTGATACCATAGGAGAATCAGCTATGCACACACACAAAGCATGCACCAAATGCGGTAAAAAGAAGCACGTTAGGCGCTTTTGCAGGGGAAAACCCATCGTTCGGGCGCAATGCAACGTCTGCTTCATGCACTCGCTACGCTCGGATTTGACAGGGCGCAAGATAGCGAGTGCGCTGGCACGTAAGGAAATCACCCCCGTCACAGCTTGGGGACTGCGCAAACGGGTAATTGAAAACAAGGCACGCGCCAAACTCCGCAAGAGCAAGGCAGCTACCGCACAACACGCCCGCGCACGGGCGGCTAAGAAGGCAGGAGAAGGAACGGTCAGAACGGTCACCCATGCGCTGGGACGACTCATGGCATGGAACACCAAGAAGAAGCAGTAAAACTCGGGACATTTTGTCCTGAGTTAATCGTAGTACCAATACCAAGAGGAGAAACACAATGAAAACCAAACGCAACGGGCTTATAGCAATAGCGTCACTCTTACAGGCAACAAAGCCCACGCCCAACCACGTTGCCTTCGTTACTGGCAACAACCCCAACGAGCAGCACTTCATCCCCCGAAACGCAGGGACGTTGGTGTCCTACAAAGCAGTCCCGTCCTTCAAACGCCCAACCCTTAACTAGGAGAAACACATGAAAGCTAAACAAGTCAGCACCAACGCGCCCACGTTCGCGGCACTACTTCACGCAACGCCCGCAGCTAACAACCCCACTATGAAAGTGGTCATGCCCCTCAACCAGAACGCGCTCCGAGCGTGGCTGCTGTCCAAGCAGCAGGAGAAACAGTGATGGGCGCGGAGGAGTGGATGGTTGGTTTAAGTGCCAAAGAAGTAAAAGAGATTAGGGGGTACCAAGTGGGGCGTGGGAACACGCTCCCCTTCAAAGAAGTGCAGTTTTGGTATGTGAAGGGCGTACCTCAGACGCTGTACGACAACAAGCTGAGGGCGGAAAGGGCGGCACGGCTGGCGTTTCCAGACGAGGACGCCGACAAGCGTTACTCAAGGGTGTTCTTTAAAACGTTCTACGAGGAGGTGTGAGATGGAGATGCTCATAGTGTGGATGATAGGCATTGCCACAGGCGTGGCAGTAACGTGGTTCTTTATGTGGAGGGCAGAATGAAAGACACAATCATCTGCGACCTTGACAGGACGCTGTTCGACATTGAGCATCGCCGTCACCACGTAATCAAGCAGCCGGGGAAGAAGCGCGACTTCAAGGCGTTTGAGGACGCCATACCGCAAGACACGGTGAATGAGGCGGTGTTCCGTGTAATTCAGGACGTAGTGGAGATGCGTAACCATCCGGACGACCGCTTCTACAAGGTGGTGTTCGTTAGCGGTAGGCATGAGCGCACCCGCGAGATGACCGAGGAAGCAATAGCAGTCCATTGCCAATGGTACCCATCATCCGACTACACCCTCCACATGCGCCCCGACGACGACAACCGCCCAGACTGGGTATTCAAGCAGGAGGTGCTCGACACCAAGCTGGACAAAGACCGCATCTTGTTCTGCTTGGATGATAGGCAGCAGGTAGTAGATATGTGGCGTAGGAACGGACTTACCTGCTTTCAGGTAGCCGAAGGTAACTTCTAGGAGAAACAGAAATGAAAAAGAAAGCCGACGCGCTTATGCTTGATGAACTACTACGCGCATTTACTCACAAAAAGTTTGATACAACCGATTTTACTCACAAAAAGTTTGATACAACCGATATTAGAGGCTTGCCTTTCAGTGACAAAAAAGAAAAGGTAATTTGGCGAAGGGCTGCCATTAAGAAAGTGAAGAACGAAAATAAGGTAACCAAAACTTTTACAAAGGAATGGTCTGTAGTTTCAACGGCTGACCGCATGGGGGTTGCTATAAAGCCTAAGGATCGTAGCGCCAGCCGATATGAGGTGTGCGTTGCGCTGCGCGATGGCGTGTTGAATATCAGCCTTCATGAAGATGGGGTTGATGAACCTCTCTTTGAAATCACTAAAAGCGTGGATGGGGATTGGCAAGTTATGCGGCATATCGTGGGGGAGTATGTGTCTGGCAAAGAATACATAGTATTAACTAGCAATATAGACAAAATAGAAGTAGCTGAAGGGGAATGAGATGAGAGACTCAAACCCATACCCCGATACCGTGTCGGACGCAATGTGGAAAAACGCTAGTACAAAAGAGCGTGAGTTCCTACGCCAGCACGAGGAGCAGCATAGGAAAAGGCTAGCAATAAAACAAAGGAGAACTGAGATGGCAACCAAGTTGGAAGAAGCAATGAAGGACTACTGGGGCGAGCGCTGCTCTGACCACGAAGCCGAGTGCCCAACGTGCCAAGCGTGGGGTGAGTACGACCACCTGACAACGTGCCAAGCGTGGGTTGAGTACGACCACCTGAGGGGGGATGAAAACGCTTTGTGGGACGTGCAACTGGAGGAGTTTCCCGATTCTATCCGGTGTTCGCGCCAAGAAGTCATGAACGCTTGGATACTACAGGGCACTACGCAATTCAAAGCTGACCCCAGACTACAGCACGGGATTCTGAATGCTTTGCTGAATGCTCCAACTGGCATTTTCTATACCTGTAATGACGGGTGGGATTATGGTTATCGCTACGGTTCTGGTGGCAGCGACTACTATTCTTTTTATGGGGAGGTGCGATATGAACACGATTCGTAACTGGGTACTGGTGCAGGTCTACCTGCTTTTTAATACGGCGTTCCTCTGCAACCACGCAGGGAAACGAGCGCAGGACGTACGGGTGTGGTGCATCGACAACATGAGGAGAACCAAATGAAGATGAAAACAAGTGAGTTGAAAGGCGCTGCCCTTGATTGGGCGGTAGACGTAGCAGAGGATGGGCATTGTCACAAAGTGGAGATGATAAGTGACTACATCCTTGGGCGTAATGAGGGATTCTTAAGTGACGGGGATTACATCTACGGAGACAATTGGGCTAACGCTGGGCCGATCATTCAGAGGGAGAAGATAGAGCTTACTCACGTCGATTGGTTTGCCAAGCGAGGGGTATGGGGTGCCTTCATAGAGGGTGACACTAAAGACTTTTTATACCACGGCCCCACCCCCCTCATCGCAGCCATGCGCTGCTACGTGGCTAGTAAGTTGGGTGACGAGGTTGAGATACCGGAGGAATTGATATGAAGTTTAACCGATGGTTCCTAGTCAACTTCAGGGGTACTGAGTTCAAGGGCTTAGTGCCCAAACAACACACCTTCGCCACGCGCGTCCTAGCCGAGTCAAGCGCAGAAGCTATAGACATGGCAATGGAGATAGTAGACAAGGCACCCGCGATGAAAGAGATGTACAACCCCTCGTACACAGCTAAGTGCTTAGACAACTAGCTCGGTTGAAAATACGGTTGGACAACTAAGTATTCGGAATAGCGGCAACAACAGACTCCACTACGGTTAGACAACTAGGGGCATACGATAGCGGCAACAATAACAAAACCTCCCGTCATTAGACAACTAAACCCCATACGCTCACATTTAACCCCTGATCTTTTGAAAGGATGTATAATGGTAGACAACTAAATGCGTGGGAAATAACTAGTAGTAACTCGGGACAAATTGTCCCGAGAACGGTCACACAACTAAAACCATAGGAGAAACACAATGAGTATGCAAGACAAAGCAATTGCCCAAGAGTCCGAGTTGGTGGAACTGTCGCCCAAGGAACTCCTCCCCCTGCTGATTGAACACGCGCTGGCTGGCGAATCGGTAGGCATCGAAGGTGCGCCGGGCGGGGGTAAGTCAGACTTGGTGTTACAGGCTAGCATCGTGGCAGGTAAGCCCATACTGGCTCCGTTCAACTTGGAACTGTCGGATACGACTGACGGTAAGGGCTTGCCGTTCCGTGATGTGGACAACCCCAACCAGTTCGTGTGGTTGAAGGACAAGCGCTGGCTGGTTGACTACGCGTTCACGAACTTCATGGATGAGTTGCCCCGAGGCACAGTACCCGTCCAAGGTACTGCCGCGATGATGCTGTTGGAGAATCGCGTGGATGATATCTATCTGCCCAAGGGTACGTGGCATGTCTGGGCTGGCAACCGTACCACGGACAAGGCTGGTGCCAACCGCGTCCCAAGCATCATCTACCAACGCTGCTACATGTACGGCACGTTGTACGATGCCCAGTCTCAGGTTGAGTACATGCTGAACGCTGGTGACATGGACTTGCTGACGATGCGGTTCATCCGTATGAAGGGCGACAACGCGTTCTTCTTTGATGCAGCCAAGAAGATCAACGCTACACCGCGTAGCTACTCCACGGTGGCAAGGAAGTTGTTTCATGCGCCCAACACGGCGTTTGCCACGATAGCAGGGAAGATTGGCAAGGGGATGGCGTCTGAGTTGATGGCGTTCCGTGACCTTGCCCCCGAGTTGCCCAGCGTGGAGGAGGTGTTGCTCAATCCTACCAAGGCGCGTGTACCTACCAATGTGTCGGCGCAGTTCCTCATTACCGACATGATGGCAGACCAAGCATCGTTCAATACCTTCGATGCGCTGGTTGTGTATGCGCAGCGTCTTGCTCCTGAGATGCAAGCCAAGTTCGTCAAGGACAGCATGGTTCGCGCACCTGAGGTAGTTAGCACTAATGCGTTCGTAACGTGGGGCGTCAAGTTCTCTGACGTTATGCGCTAAGAAGCAAGTAGTAGCAACCGCAACAACTCGGGACGTAATGTCCCGAGTCCATAACCACAATAGGAGAAACACAATGGCTACAGAACAAATGCAAGAAACCATGTCCATCGCTAACCGCGCAATGAAGTTCAAGCTGTCGCGTGGGGGTACGGCGCGCCGAGTGCGGGACAAGGATGCCGAGGCGTTGGTCAAGCAGACGCTGGGTGATGAGGGGCAGATAGTGAGCCGCGAGACGTTCAAAGATAAAGGCAATGCCGTGGCGCAGTATCAACAGTTGTCTAACGAGATGCACGCCTACCACATCAAGGCAACGCTTCCGTTCGGTGACGACTCATCAAGGGTGCTGCCCAACGCGGCGTACTTCACCTACACCACAAAGATTGGAGACTTCATCAGTAGGTTAAGCGTGTTGCGTATTAACATACTTGCCAACTGGGACGGGCTGGTTAACGCTGACATAGCGGCGCGTAACTACTCGCTTGTGGCTAACGGCAAGTCACCTACTGCCAAAGTCGAGGACTACCCCACAGCTAAGCAGATGGAGAACAAGCTGTATGTGGTGTGGTATCCCGAGCCTGTATCTACCAGCGGTGACTTCAGGTTCACGCTGCCCCCCGAGATGCTCGCCGTTGTTGACAAGCAGTACGCCGAGATGGTGGAGGCGGCTAGCCGCGAGCGCTTCACCCGTATGCTGACTCCGGTATCTGCGTTCATCAAGAAACTTGGTGAATTCAAGGGGGACAAGGGGCAACGCTGGCACGACAGCTTTGTTGAGAACATCGCAGCGCTACCCGATGAGATCAATGCGCTCAACATCGTTGACAACCCTGACGTTGATGCGTTCCTTGCAGAAATAAGCACACTCATCAAGCCGTATGTCGCGCAACCTGATGCCTTGAAAGAGGATGTGTACGCACGCGAGGAGATGAAGAAGAAGTTGCAGACCCTTGAGGATAGCTTGAAAGGGTATGCGTTTTAGGTAGTAGCAACCGCAACAACTCGGGACGTAATGTCCCGAGTCCATAACCACAATAGGAGAAACACAATGACACAAGTAACAGTAACAGCAGTCATGCGGGCTAAAGCGGAGGACAACCTTAAGAAAGCCAAGGTGCAAGTCATCCTGTATCAGCCGTTCTTTGCTTGCATCATCCTGCGCCTAGTGATTGAGCTTAAGGATGACGTTGCAACGGCGTATTGCACTGCCGCTGGCAAGATTGTCGTGGGTACTGCGTTCGCTGCGAAGCTTACGGTGAAGCAGCTTGTTGGCTTGCTTGCGCATGAGGCTATGCACTACGCGATGATGCATCACTTGCGCGTGGGTTGGAGAAAGCCGCGTCCTGCCAACATCGCTATGGACAAGGTTATCAATGACATCCTCATCGCTTCAGGTATGGAGTTGCCGCCCGAGGGTATCTTTCAAGACGGTGCGCGTGACTACGCATGGGAGCAGTTGTACAAGGAAGATGAGGACGAGGGTGGCGGTGGTGGTGGCCCGTACACGCCGGGTACTGGCAACGATGACCTGTCCAACGAAGGTGCTGGTGATGTTACCTCCGAGCAGATAGAGGGTATCAAGCGCGTGTTGATTCAAGCGCGTCAGGCAGCAGCCAAGCAGGGCACGTTACCAGCAGGGTTGGAGAGGTTGATAGAAGATATTGTCAATCCTGTTACGCCGTGGCACATCTTGCTTGAGCGCTTCATGATGTTGCAGATAAAGGCTGGCGTGTCTTGGAGGCGTCCTAACAAGCGCTTTGTTGGTCATGACTTGTATCTGCCCAGTACCGATGTGCAACCTAAGATGGGTACGTTGGTGATTGAGTCAGACGAGTCCGGTTCTATTGACGTAGTAACAACCACACATTGGAACGGGCACATCAACAAGATCATCGAGTTGTGCCGCCCCGAGCGTGTCATCGTGTTGCATACCGATACGGTGGTTGCCAAGGCGGAGGAGTTTGAGGCTGATGATTACCCCATCGCGTTCAAGACGTATGCGGCGGGTGGTACTGATATGACAGCAGGGTTCAGGTGGTGCGTGGATAACGGTGTTGAGCCTGATGTGTTCGTGTGCCTGACTGATGGGTACACGCCGTTCGGTGAGGCTCCGGGCTATCCGGTGGTGTGGCTCATAACAACGCGTGACATCGAAGCACCGCATGGCGAGACAATCTACTACGAGATAACGGAGAAATAATATGAGCCTCAACATAAGTGACGACATAGTTACCTGTGCATCAAAGATTGAAGTAACCATAGACACCGACAAGTTCGGCCCGAGGCAGATAACTGCTTTCCACACGGCTGTGCAGACAGGTGTCATGAAGGGGCGCGGTGTTCCGGTGCGGGTGGCGAGAGCCATTCGTAGGAAGCTTAACGCTCCTTGGGTGTCCATAAATACACGCAGCGTTACATGGGGAAACGTGCCCTCTGATGCAGATACCTTCTACAACACGATGACTGCGGCGTTGGTAGCGCTACGTATGGATAGCAGTAGCGGTGCTGAAAGTAAGTACAACACGCAGAGCATGGATACCGCTTTCAAAAGCGTGGAAGATCGTTTGCCCTCTGGGGGTTTGTACGTGTACAGCACCGCTATGGCTAAGATGGTGATAAAGAATTTTAAATTCACCATTGACCTGCCCAACATGGAGAGGTTTGTTGTCATTGACTTATGGGACGGAAAGGAAGGTTTTTACATATGAAACAATTTCTAAGATTCGAGGATGTAGAACACAATGACTACGGTGCTAAGTACGCCATTGATTGGGAGAAGGGGGAGCGCAAATACAAGTCCCCCATGCACGGACTCCGAGTGTACGAGGGCGGCATGATAGAGGTAACACAAGCGGGGTACAACCGACCTGAGTGGCGTGCTGCTATGGAGCGTGAGTACGGTATCTGCTTCAAGTTGATGTCAAAGATGACACACGTTACGTTCCATGTATCTGATACAGATGAGAAGGTACTCAAGCGGCACATAATCAACAAGATAGTTATGTACGAACCGAAGCTGGGGCGTATCTATGGATGCGAAACTTGGAAAAACCAGTTTCAATTTATATCCGAACACGCGCAACCTATAGGGCAAAGCTCCGTATATTTCAGAATTCCCAACAAAGAAAAGGAACGGTCACGATACCAAGAACTAGAGGAATACTTTGCATTAGGCATAACATTGAACGCACTTAATACAAGTGGGCGTCCCTATACCCCTTTCAGTTACTACACAATAAAGCATCTTGAACGTAAGAGTCCCCTACCCACGGACTTGACTACCGCAGAAGCACAGCAGTTCTGTAAGAGCATTGCAGCCAATGAAAATATGGTTAGAGTAATAGTAACCAAAGATTGCGCTGATCAGTTCACCGTACCATATCTTAATATCAAGGAGAAATAACATGGCACTCGTACGCATATCAAAAGAACTCATCGCTGACGTTAAACTTAAAATCAAGAAGGTCGATGCAAGCGCTTCTGCGTTGCTTGTCGAGCCTCTAAGCCCACACAATAATCCTGCTGTACTGGACGCATTGCACGAAGCAGGCTTAACTAAAATTTGGGGCGCACACAGGGCGCTGATGGACACGTTGCCTGACGGTTGGGTTCCTACCATACCCCGCATGGACATACGCATCGATAACGGCGTTGAGATACGCATAGAGCGAGATACGCCAGTCCCGCCTAATACAAATAGAATGTCCTATGTAGATGTAGCGCTTAACAGTAAGGACTTGCCAAAGCATGTAGTTGATGCACTGGCTAAGCACAACCAAGCATTGGACGCGCATGTGAGCAAGTTTGCAGCTATTGAGAATCAATTACTTAACTTCCTCAAGAACTCCAAGTCACTCAATGCAGCGCTCGTTCAGTACCCTGATTTGGCTTTGTACCTACCCAGCACTACGATTGAACGAGTTAACGAGGTTACAGAACGTAAAGCCAAAGCTGTAAGAGAGGCTCCCGTTGTGGCTATTGTCTTAGACCGTGATCTTGTTACATCTACGGGCGTACTGGGTGCGCTGCACAATAAATAATAATGTAAAGTGCTTGACGACTCATAACTCAGGAGGCAGAATGGCATCAACACCAGAGAGCAAAGTTAAGAAAGCTGTAAAAATAATGTTGGACGCGCAGGGTGCGTACTACTTCTCTCCTGCTACAGGGGGGTATGGTCGCTCCGGTGTACCTGACCTTATCGTTTGCTACCGTGGGAAGTTTATAGCTATCGAGTGTAAGGCGGGGGATAACGTACCTACTGCACTACAGAATCGGGAGTTAGAACGTATATACAACATGGGAGGGTACGCCTTGTGGGTGAATGAAAAGAACGTAGACGATGTACATAGACTATTAAAACAAATCAATGGAGAAACAAAATGAAGAAAGAAACCAAAGCAGTACGCATCCGCAAACTAGTCCTTGCGGGTTTTAGAGATGTGGCTATAGCCAAGCTGGTGAAGTGCCACGCTAACTATGTCTACATAGTCAGGAAGAAGATGGCAGAGACCATGCCTATGGTTAAGCCTAAGAACTTGAAAGAAGTGCACGCGCTACTCCAGCGTCAGGTGGATGCAGCTAAGGATACGGGTGTACCCCCACGGAAAAATGCTCACCGCGTACGAGTAATTCAAACGAAGAGACTTAGGATGATGGCAGATGCCCAACGGAAAGAAGCTGATGCGCTAGATCATTGGGAGAACGCTGTAGCCCCCAAGTCAATTCTCGATGAGGCAAAGGACATTATCTACGGTGATCGTGAGAAGACGTACGGCGCACCTGATAAGAACCTGAAGTCCATCGCAGGATACTGGGCAAATCATTTGCATACTAGGTTTGGTGTCTACCATGACGTTACCCCTGAAGATGTGTGCATCATGATGGTACTGCTCAAAGCTGCACGGCTCGGCAACGACATAACTCATCGGGATTCGCAGGTCGATGCTGTGGGTTATCTCGCACTCATGGAAAGGATACAGAAATGAATTTGACTCATGCGGAACTACAGGCACTGCTGGCATTGGTAGAGGCAATAGAAGAAATGTTTGCAGCGCCACAACACGATACTGAAAATGGTGCAGCGTGGCTTAATGAAATTGCTGCCGCAAAATGGGCGAAGGGAAACCCATCATTACTGGCTGCTATGAATGTGCTGCGCGAAAAGACGGATGTGGTATCAGAGATGTTTAAACTGGAGGGACGATAATGACAGCTAAGTTCAGCCCCCTGAAAAGGGGCAGCAAGGAACACAAGGAGGCGCGGTTCACCCCGCCCTCACCCCCCGCCAGCAAGAAAGGTACGGGGTATCCATCACATCAGCCGTTCAAGAAACTATGAAAGCCGCACCTATTGATGCGGGTATGTGGACGCAGCTAGTTAAGAAGCGCAAAGAGACAGGCGTAGAGAAGAAGCTACGGGTGAAAGCAGAGAACGCTGCTGAGAAGGCGCTATTGGTAAGTGGCGCTGAGATAGTTGTATCCGCTACCTTGAAGGAAGTTGTGGATGCTAAGGTCAAGGAGCATGGCACACCGCTGCTGGGTAGGGGTGTAAACAAGGATGGATTTTTTGCGCGTGTAAGGGGGAAAAATGTCTAGCGAATACAACATCAGGAAACGTGCAGAGGCGGTGGCTTACCTCAAGTCAAGGGGTAAACATCTACTGACCACGGCTTACGTCCCTACTGATTCGGCACACACAGACGTAGCAAAGACCATTGAGGAGTACAAGAAAGAGGTGGTGAAATGATGTTTGCACCGAGATACACGGTGTGGCATTGCGGATACTTAAAGAAAGGGAAAAGGGAAATGAGTAATACACCAAGGACGGACAAGTTGTTTTTCCCTTATGGCAGGGACGCTACTGCCGCTGCGGAACCTAGTTTGTTAGTTTGCATGACGCAATACGAATTACTTGAGCGCGAGAACGCCGTTCTGCGGAATGCTCTGTCTCGGCTGGTTGAGGTGCATGACGCAATGGGTGGGATGTGCAGCCCAGAACGCATTCTCGCAGAGGAAGCACTAAAGGAGGAAGGGAAATGAGTAAGCACACGGCGGCACAAGTAGAGGACATGATTGCGACGGAAAATGATGAAGTGGTCAGAGCAATGCTCCGCGAGTATGCAGATTTGTTGGCAAAGAAAAAAGATACCGGAACCACACATTACGCTGGATGTATCCAAGCGGGGCCGAAGCACTATGAGTGCGCCTTGCAAGAGATTGGGCGGTTGCGGCTGACGATAACAGACCTGCGGGTAAAACTTGAAGCATCTAAACAAGAAGCAGAAATACATAAACTTCAGGCAGAAAAGAATTACGAACTCGGCACAGAGTATTTTGATCTTTACACCAAAGCCGTAAGAGGCCAACTTAAGGAGAAGAACGGTGGATAAGAATGAGTACATCGACCTGTTTCACAAACTTCAATTAAACGAGGTAGCGTTTAAACCTTTGTTCCGTTGCGATGATGAGGTACTGACGCTGGTTAATGCAGCAGAAGAAAAAGTTTATGAACAAGGGTTCATTGATGGAGTGCAAAAAAACTCTGAATCAAGAGTATCTAAGTTTATGGATAAAAAATGGGTCGGTCTGACGGATGAACAAATAAAGCAATGCAGCTATGACGCAAACGGTTTTATGATTGACCGTGAAGTGGCAATGAGGGCAGTAGAATCCAAACTCAAGGAGAAGAACACATGACTTCATTGTGCGAAAAGACGGGGCATCTAATCCGACTAACGAAAACGGATAGAGGTTCAGGAGATCAATACGCTCACTGCCAAATCTGTGGTTGTGCAGTGGTTAAGGGAAGTTGGAATACACCGTGGAAGCAACCTAAAGCTGAGGACGATCTTAACAACGTGCGTTACAAAGCCAATTATCGTTACGATACCAAGCTGACGGAAGAGGATCGGAAAAACAATGAAACATTGGACGACTTTTTGCACAAATTTGACAAAGCCATCGAACGGGAGAAGAACGGTGGATAAGAATGAGGCGTTTGAGCCAATAAGAATCAGAATCATGCAAGAGGCGTATGAACTTGCAGATAGAAATGATACTGAAGGGTATAACGCGGTCAAGGCAATGTGTGGCGATGTTCAAAAACTCATACAGAGTGCATACCGTTTTACTCCCGAAGAATGGCAAGTGGCAATTGTCGTTGAGTGCGCTAGGTTTGTAGATGACTATGTAGCGGAGGCAGCAGGTATTCATTGGGACACGGGCAATAGCTTGAAAAAACACTTTGGTATTGAGGAGAAAACAAAATGACAAGTAAAAACGTCTATGAAGAAGAAGTAGACAAGATGATTGAAGCGCACCGTGAGGCTGCGTGGAGACACGGCTTTCTTTGTGGTTTCGCATGGGCTGCGCTGGCGGTGATCATCGCTGCGGGTATCTGTGCTGTGTGGATAACGGCGCATCAACCTGCGAAGGTAGACATGATTAAATTGGAGAAGAAGAAATGACAGTACAAGTGAAGGTCGCATTGAACCCGCAACTGCCGTGGCCTTTCCCTAGCGCAGCACCGAAGAAGAAACCAGAACAACTACCAGCAGCACCTTTCTAGGAGAAGCAAATGAGTTTCGTAAAGATCAATCCAATTACATGGCGCGTTCATCGTTTGAAGTGTGACTGCGGCGGAGAGTTTGAGCATAAGTTCAGCATCAAGTACCAACCTAAACCCTTCACCCATGTGTGTAATAAGTGTAGCGTCACCGAGAACCACGAACACATCTACCCTAGGGCACTGTGGGAAGACGCAGAATCCGTGGATCGGATTATGAACTTGCCTACACTAAACCAGCAAGTAGAAGAGATATTAAAGTGACGGATACGCCGCAAGTCGATGCGGCTGAAAACTTTATGTACGATTTTAAACGCATACCACTTGGTTTTGTGTATGCTGATGTTGCAAGAAAAATAGAACGTGAACTTACCGAAACTAAAAAGAAATTAAAGGAGAAACAAAATGGTTGACAACGAAATGAGAAGTACATCAATACTCAATAAGATTATCCGTAGTGGTCGTAATACGGCTGTGTTCAAACAAGAGACTGCTAAAGGCCCAATGTTCAGGACGCTTGAGGCCAGCGGTACTACGTACGCCCGTGCGTTGGCAACGAAGACTTTACTGCTTGTCGGCGTATATACACCGGGGTGCCCTCAAGATTGGATTCTTGATGATATGAATTATGTGACGAAGTAGCCATGAAAGACACCACAAACTTTACGGATAACAACGCGGATACTGTTATGGATAGTCAAACAATTGCATGTAGAAGACTTATTTTTAGCATCCTTGGTGCGGCTGTTAATGATGCTTGTCTACCTCCTATAGAACATGCAGGGGGTAGGCGGGAGATAAGCCCCCATGCTATCAGCGCCCTACGGTTTTGGCATGGCAACATAGCAACCTTGTATCTGGAAATAGTGGGGATAACGGCTGCGGATTTTCTTGTCAGGCTCAACAGGACTATGCAATCCAAGAAACGCCGTAGCTATACGCCTTCTGGGTTAGAAGAGATAAACAGGAGAAACTACAGGTGGAACCTGTTGTACTGGGAGAACACCAAGAACTGGACTGGCACAACAACTACCCTTGCAGAGGATGAGTATGATTGATTACGCACAAGCAATACTGGATATAAAAGCGTTACGTGCTAAGGCATACGAAGCTATGCAAAAGCATGAGTGGGCTACCGCCTGTGACCTTGCTGACGAGATCATCGTAGCTGCACGCAAGGTGAAGGTGTACTGCCTTGACCAACTGGAGCAAGAAAATGCTGACCAACAAGAAAGAACTTAGAAAGGTATTGAAGGATGCCGAACGATGTGGCTGGGTGTTCACAAGGCGTAATAAGCATATCAAGGGCGTCCATCCTTCAGGCAAAACTACTACCGTTAGCGCGTCCCCTAGCGATGGCAGGGCAATTAACAATATAAGCAAAGACCTCGCGCTATGATAGATGACATCGAAGATGACGCTGAAGAAAACTTCAAGCAGAACTATGCCACGCAACTACACGCCATGATTACGGAGTGCATGTGGGGAGAGAACGGTCACCAAGCTATGTTGGTCATCGCGCATCCACGCAGCAAGACTGTATCTATGTACGCCGTAAATGCAGATGAACAAGACGCCCGAGAGATGCTGCTGTCTGCGGCTGAAGTGTATAGAAACATCAACCTTTCAGAAAGAGTCCTTAACTAATGGTTCCATATAAACGTATATTGGTATTGGACTTTGAAACAGCGTGGGATAAAAAGACGTACTCGCTGTCCGGTATGACAACAGAAGAATACATACGCAGTCCCAAGTTCAAGGCGTGGGGGGCTGCGTATAAGTACCTAGGAGATGATGAGGAGCCGACATGGGTTCCAGACTTTCAGCTTGTAAAGGTGTTCGACTCAATAGACTGGAGTGAAACTGCTGTGCTAGCCCACAACGCGCAGTTCGATGCAGCCATACTAGCGTGGGTGTACGGGCATGTTCCGTGCTTTGTATTCGACTCGCTCAGTATGGCGAGGGCGCTACGTGGCGTGGAGCAGGGTAATAGCTTGGTTAAGCTGGCAGAGACCTTTGGCTTTCCCGCGAAAGGAACTGCGCTCAACAGCAGCAACGGGTACTTGGACACGCTACCCTTTGAGATAGCCGAGGAGTTAGCTGCTTACTGCAAGCACGATGTTGTCCTATGCGAGGGGATATTCAACAAGCTGATACCGGACTATCCCCCAAAAGAGTTACGACTCATCGACATGACGCTGCGTATGTTTATAGACCCCAAGCTGCGGCTTGACCCGTACATGCTGAAGGAAGCTATTGCAGATGAGAAGGCTAGACGGGAGGGGCTGCTGGCTAAACTTAACATAGCTGAGTCAGACCTTGCCAGTAACGACAAGTTTGCCGAAGTGCTGCGCCAACTCAATGTGGAGCCACCCAAGAAGATAAGTAAGGTGACAGGCAAGGTAGCGTTTGCGTTCGCTAAGAACGATGCCATGTTCCAAGCATTGATGAACCACGATAATGAGGACATAGCGCTGCTCTGCGAGGCGAGGCTGGCAGTTAAGAGTACCTTAGAGCGTACACGGGCGCAACGCTTCCTTGATATAGCCCAGCGTGGGACGTTGCCTGTGCCACTTAACTACTACGGGGCGCATACTGGGCGCTGGTCGGCAAGCAGGGGTAGCGGGTTGAACCTCCAGAACCTCAAGCGGGGTTCCTTTCTGCGTCGGTCTATCCAAGCACCTGACGGCTACACCATAGTAGTGTGCGACTTAGCACAGATCGAACCGCGTGTGCTGGCGTGGTTGGCTGACTACCGTACGTTGCTACAGATTTTCTCCTCTGGGCAGGATGCGTACGCAGCGTTCGGGGCGCAGATGTTTGGCATACCGGGCATGACCAAGATTAGTCACCCTGACTTACGGCAGTCTGCGAAGGCGGCGCTGCTTGGTGCTGGGTACGGCATGGGCTGGGTGTCGTTCGCATCCCAGCTTCTTACGGGCTTTCTGGGTGCGCCTCCGATACGCTACGATACTGCGTTCGCTAAGCAACTGGGTGTGACCAAGGCGATGTTGGTTAACTTTATGGCATATGAACCCAATATGCAGAAGGCTTTGGCTATACCACGTACCTGCACGGACGAGGAGATGGTTATACATTGCGTTGCAGCAAAGCAGAGCATAGACAAGTATCGCAGCGCTGCTGCCCCTGTTACTGAGCTGTGGGAGTTGTTCGATGCGCTCATCGTACGGGCGTTGGTTAGCGACAAGACCTTCTCGCACAAGTGCTTGACTTTCAGTAGGGAGCGCGTATTGTTACCAAACGGGATGGCCCTGCGCTACCCCGAGTTAAAAGGAAATCCTGACGAAAAAGGTCGGGTGCAATGGACGTATGGCGATAACAAGAAACTCTATGGCGGTAAGCTTGTAGAGAATGTTGTTCAAGCAGTCGCCCGTTGCGTAATGACAGACGGTATGTTGAGGATACAGAAGCGGTATCAATGCGTACTTACTGTGCATGACGAAGCCGTTGTGCTAGTGCCAGATGAGGAAGCTGAAATAGCTGAGCCGTGGGTGCTGGAACAGATGGTTGCTGAACCACGTTACATGCCGGGTATCCCGTTATCAGCAGAGACGGGTGCCGCCAAACGGTATGGCGATGCAAAATAAAATAAGGAGAAAGCATGGAAGCTGTAAAGATAGGTCGTAAGAAATACAAGGTTGAGTTTGTTCACTCATTCACAAACAACAGGCTCATGGGAGAGATTGACTATGATGCACGGACAATAACGCTAGGTACGCACTTGGGTAAAAGAGGCCGCAAGCTGACTGACAACGAGTTTGTAGAAACATTCTGGCATGAGGTCATCCATGCCTCCTTAGACGATATGCGTAGCGATATGACATACGATGAGAAGTTTGTTACGGGTCTAGCCAAGCGGATAGTAGGTGTGATGCGGCAACCTAGGAACGACGATGAAAATTACATGGTCTCACAGTGCGCTCAAGGATTACGAAAACTGCGCAAGAAAGTACCATGAGGTAAGGGTACTTAAGAACTACAAGCAAGACAGCACAGAGCAGATTAGGTATGGAGAAGAACTGCACAAGGCGGCAGAGGAATACGTAACAGGTACGCCGCTGCCCCAACAGTTTGATTTCATCCAGCCAACGCTTGATGCGCTGCTAGCCAAGGAAGGAACTAAACATGCTGAGTTAAAGCTGGCGCTTGATGTAAACCTGCAACCGTGCGACTGGTTCTCCAAGGATACGTGGGTGCGGGGTATTGTTGACTTGCTCATCCTTGATACAGAGAACAAGACAGCATGGGTAGTGGACTACAAGACGGGTAACAACAAGTACCCTGACAAGGAACAGCTTGACCTGATGGCGCTGTTGACGTTTGCCATATACCCAGAGATTGAGCAGGTTAACGCTGCGCTGTTGTTTGTAGTAAAGAACAGCATCACCAAGCATAAGGTTGTACGCGCCGAGGCTGACGCGCTGTGGTGGCGGTACAGGGAACGCATTGCGAAGATAGCAGCATCCCATACGCATAGCGTGTGGAACCCCAAGCAATCGGGGCTATGTCCGTGGTGTCCTGTCAGGACTTGTGAGTTTCACCCTAAACATTAAGGAGTAGGAAATGCCATACGTTAACAAACCCCGCCCGTATAAACGGGAAAACGAACTGTATAAAAGCAAGCCTGAACAGATTGCCAAGCGAGTAGAGCGCAACAAGGCAAGGAAAACTCTGATGGACGAAGGGCTTGTTAAGAAAGGTGACGGAAAAGAAGTAGATCATATTGTCCCCCTCGCCAAAGGAGGTAAGAATGTGCGCTCCAATATGCGCGTCAAGAGTGCTACGGATAACCATTCTTTCCCAAGAAGTACGAACCATAAACCAAAGTAACCAATGCAAATCCACGAAAACAAAACGCTGATACTACGTACTAGGCATCCATCCAAGTACACGGTGATTCCGCGCAGCAAAGACTTAGGTGAAGTTAAAGCAGGGGTGCATGAAGTAGCGGTGTACTGGGGGCTGGACGAAGCGCGTGTACTAAGGAACCTTGGAGTTCGTGACGTACCTTCCCCCATCTTGCGTAACTATGACTGGCCCGGACGGTACACACCGTTTGCACATCAACGCGACACGGCTTCATTCCTCACGCTGAACAAGCAAGCGTTCGTGTTTAGTGAGCCGGGTACTGGCAAGACGCTGGCTGCTCTGTGGGCTGCTGACTATTTGATGAAGCTTGGCAAGGTGCGCCGCTGCCTCATACTATGCCCCCTGTCTATCATGCAAGCGGCGTGGATGGCAGACATATCCAAGAGCGTGTTGCACAGGAGCGCTGTCATAGCGTATCACTCGAAGGCTGAAAGGCGGATCGAGGCTGTCAAGAAGGACTACGAGTTTGTCATAACCAACTACGACAGTCTGCCTATCATCTCTGATGCCGTACTAGCTGACGGGCGCTTTGACTTGATCATAGGAGATGAGGCTAACGCATGGAAGAACACATCCACTACTAGGTGGAAGAAGATGAACAAGCTTATAAAGGCCGACTCGTACGTGTGGCTCATGACGGGTACTCCAGCCGCGCAGTCACCAGAGGATGCGTATGGTCTGGCTAAACTTATCAACGCTGCGGCAGTACCGCGCTTCTCCACAGCATGGCGCGATAAGGTCATGCGCCAGATAACCAAGTTCAAGTGGGTGGCTAAGGATACGGCATACGAGGAAGTTCATAGGGTACTGCAACCCGCCATACGCTTCACCAAAGCGCAGTGCTTGGACTTGCCGCCTGTAATCGTAGTGACGCGTGAGCCTGAACTGACACCGCAGCAGATAAAGTATTACCGTATTCTCAAAGACCAGATGCTCGTACGTGCAGCCGGAGAAACAATAAGCGCTATCAACGCGGCAGCTAGCGTTAACAAGCTTCTACAGATATCGGCTGGCGCTGCGTACACAGACAACGGCGAGGTGGTTGAGTTTGATTGCAGCCCACGGTTGCGCGTGTTGCTGGAGGTGCTAGAGGAAACATCCAAGAAGGTTCTTGTGTTCGCCCCGTATCGGCACAGCATAGATACCATAGGCGCTTACTTGGATAAGCAAGGCATTACCCATAAGAAGATTCACGGTGACGTTACTGCATCCAAGAGAGCGTTGATATTCAACGAGTTTCAAACCACGCAAGACCCGCGTGTGCTTGTCATACAACCTCAAGCCGCGTCACACGGTGTCACGCTAACCGCTGCTGATACGGTTGTCTTTTGGGGGCCAGTAATGTCTGTTGAAACATACTTGCAGTGCATAGCAAGAGCAGACCGTGTAGGCCAGATAGGTGACAAGGTTACTGTGGTGCATATTCAAGCTAGTGACATAGAACGCCGTATGTTCAAACAGTTAAGCGGCAAAGTTGATAATCATACGGCGCTCATCAAATTATATGAGGAGGAACTTGCAAACGATAAAATAGAGGTGTAAAATCTTTGACTAGCAGTACAAAATAATAGGAGAACACATGACAACCGAAGAAGTAATACCAATGGACAAGCTTGCGAAGATTTACATAAAGATTCGCACCAAGGTTCAAGAGTTAACCAAAGACATCACCGAACTAGAAGCACAGAAAGATGAAGTCGCCAACGCCATGCGTGAGCAGATGAAGTTGATCGGCTCCAAATCTGTACGTACAGACTTTGGCACTGTGACAATGCAGTTGAAGACGCGCTACACATCGCAGGATTGGGATTCGTTCAAGACGTTCATGATGCAGAACGATGCCCTTGACTTGGTAGAACGCCGTATATCGCAGTTGAATATGGCTAAGTTTTTGGAAGAAAATCCGGGGATAGTACCGCCCGGTCTGAATGCAGATTCAGAGTACACGATCACCGTTAAGAAACCCACCAACTAGAGGATGAACATGGCTACTAACGTAACAACTTTTAATCCAGCACAACTCCCAGCGTTCGCTCGTAACCGCACGAGTGTGTCGGCGCTGACCAAGGCACTCGCTAATTCTGGCAGTAGCGGGTATCCGCATCGCATATCTATCAAGGGCGGCGTGTTCCGGTTGATTTCCAGCGGTAAGGAGATTGCTTCCATTGAAGAGCGCTACCTCGATGTTGTCATCATTAACGCAGCGGAGTTTGTAACCCGTAAGTTCTATGGCGTTGCCTTTGATGACAACGTAGCTACTGCGCCTAAGTGCTGGTCAACAAACGGGCTTGTACCAGATGACAATGCTACTGATAAGCAAGCATCGGCGTGCGCTTCTTGTGAGCAGAACATAAAGGGTTCAGGCGCTAACGACAGCAAGGCTTGCCGTTCGCAACAACGTATCGCAGTCGTACTTCCTGCTGATCTGTCCGGTAATGTCTTGCAGTTGGAAGTACCCGGCAAGTCGCTGTTCGGCAAAGAAGACAACGGTAACTACCCACTCAAGGCTTACGCTTCTTGGGCTAAGGCACAAGGGTATGACACCGACATGGTGATTACCCGCATCAAGTTCGACACCGCCGAGTCACACCCCAAGCTGTTCTTCAAGTCGATGCGCTACCTCTCTGACGATGAGTTTGAGATTATCGAAAGCCAAGCTAAGACTACGGATGCCAAGGATGCTGTTCTTCTTAACCTTGGTGGAGGGGCTGCGGCTCCAGCAGCTAAGAAACTGGCTGCTCCGGTAGTTGAAGTAGAGGAAGAAGCACCAGCACCCAAACCTAAAGCCAAGGCTAAAGCCAAGGCTGCGGAGCCAGACGAGGAAGAAGCCCCTGCCGTAGAACCTACGGTGCGTAAAGCTGCTGAAGCACCTGCGCTGCCAGCACGCAAAGCATTGGCTAGTGTTGTAGCCAACTGGGACACGGACGACTGATAAAAAGGGAAAGGGGGCTTAGGCCCCCGAATACACTATGGCTTATACAACTAAGATTATTAAAGACATCACTAGCGCCCAGAAGACTGAGGGCAATATGCTAGGCAGACACGCGCTGCGTATCGGGTTCTCTGTCATCCGCATAGCCAAAGCAACGGGCGCTACAAGGCAGAGCGTATATAACTGGTTCGTCGGTAAGCCAATAGCCCCGTACTACAAGGCGCACGTAGATGCGTTGCTCAAGGTGCTTATTGCCTCCGAAACCTCAGAACAAGCGTGGAGAGAAACATGCAAAAGATTCAACCTGAAATCCTGACGGACGCTGTGCTGTGCCTGTACGCTGGTAACCAGCTTATGCAGAACGGGTACATGCGAGTTTCTTATCAAAGAGAAGTTCTGAAGCGCTTTGAGACCCGCGTAAATTCCACGGTAGAAAAGCAACTAGCACTCCCGCTTTAACAAACACCTGAAGGAGCAACATGAAACCGCTAGATTTTATTGCGGCTGTAGTGCCGTCAGCGGGTGTTTTGTGCGTGGCGGAACTCAGTTCTAGGAAGAAGCAACATGTGTATGCAGCCAAGGTGGAAGACCTTGAACCTGCAATCAAACAATTCAATGATGCTAAACAGGATACTTACTTTGCATTAGCCAGCTTCATAGAGGAGGGGAACCGTACAACCCCCAACGCGCTGTACCTACGGTCTGCCTTCATCGACATAGATTGCGGGGCTGGAAAGCCGTACCTTACGAAACAGGAAGGGGCTACGGCGCTTGATGATTTCTTGCAAGAAACAGACATGGGGCTTCTTGGTAACCCGTGGGTGGTATCTTCTGGTAATGGACTACATGCCTACTGGCCTTTCACAGCTAACATCCCTGTGGCTGAGTGGCGTATTACGGCGGAGAACTTCAAGCGCTTATGCCAGAAACAGAACCTGCACATAGACTACACAGTAACGGCTGATGCTTCCCGCGTACTGCGTGTGCCTGAAACGTCCAACTGGAAAGACCGCAAGAAGCCACGCAAGGTTACGATTCTCTCTACAGGTAGTACGTTTGAGTTTGCAGACTTCGCTGCTGTTGTGCGTGAGAATATAAATGGCGCAGCACTACCCGAGACTACCTTCACACCAATACCCGGCGTACGCCCAACGCGCAAAGAAGGAACAGTCAGCCAAGTAAAACTTCTAGAGAATAGCGTCACCTTCTTCAAAGGCATTCTCGTACGCACCGAGCAGGGTACAGGGTGTGGTCAGCTTAAGAACTACATAGAGAACGCAGCACAGGAGGGCATGGAACCCATATGGCGTGGGTTGCTGTCGTGGACTACCAAGTGCGTGGATGGGGAGGGCGCTGCCATCCTGCTTACAGACTTGCACCCGTACACCCATGAACGTATGCGGGAGAAGTTGAAGGAGATAAAAGGGCCGTACCCCTGTATCAAGATGGATAGCGAACGTCCCGGCATCTGCCGTACATGTACGCATTGGGGGAAGATAACAAATCCCCTTGGCTTTGGGCGTCAGGTTATTACTGACAACACCGAGAAAGAAATCATCCTTGACGCGGAGGTTCAGAAAGACACCACGGTATCGTTTGATGATGCAGAAACCCAGATAAAGATAACGCGCCCGACTCCACCGCGCGGCTTCTCATACGGTAAGAATGGTGGCGTCTATCGTGAGGTTGAAGGGGAGGATGACAGCAAGAACAAAGTCATCAAGCATGTACTTGTCCTTGCGTACGACTTGTTCGTGGTGGACATCCTTAATGTTGAGCAAGACCACATCGTCTACATGCTGGCTACGCGTCCTGAAGGGCCGGTTCAGGTTTCAATACCCCAGAGGGCTGTGGTAAGTAAGGATGAAACAGTTAAATCTTTAGCTTCCCAGAACATAATCGCTGCGTTTGGCGCAGGGAATGACAAGAACTTGTTTGACTACGTACGTGGTTGCGTGGAAGCAGTGTCGGTCAACAAACGCGCTGTCACTGTACCTACAGGATACGGCTGGCAAGCAGACGGTGGCTTTGTGGCGGGGGGTAAGATATTCATGCCCAACAGTACCGTGCGCCAGATACCTATGGCGGGGCTTGAGAACATATCACACGCAGCTAGGCCAGCAGGAACGCTGGAAGCGTGGCGCAAGTTCCCCCAGATGCTTACCTCACGGGGGCTGCATGAAATCCTTGCCATTGGTTGCGGCGTTGGCTTCGGCTCTCCGCTTATGGAGTTCTCGGGGCTGGACGGTATAACCTTTCATGCGGGGTCAACAGAGTCAGGCACAGGTAAGAGTCTGGCGCTATCTCTGGCAGCTTCCATATGGGGGCATCCGGGACACTACCGCGTTGGCAAGAGTACCTCTAGTGTTGCAATGCAGCAACGGGCTGGCTTGTTGCGTAACCTACCTTTAATCAGCGATGAGATAACAAGCAAGAGTCGCAAGGATATGGAGTGGCTCCCAGAGTTTGTGTTTGACCTGAGTGAAGGACGCGCCAAGGAGCGCATGGAGAACGGGGCTAACAAAGAACGTATCAACACCTCCGTCTGGGCGCTGATGGCGCTGCTGTCATCCAACACGCATATCATGGACTACATGACTGGCGGTCGTAAGCACTCCTCCGAGGGTGAGGTACGCCGTATGCTGGAGTGGGTTACCAACGACATACTCAAGTGGTCTTCACAGGAGGTGGCGATTATAAAGTCGCTGCGCCAGAACTACGCCACAGCCGGAGATAAGTACGCGCAATGGATTACCCTTAGCCAGCCGACAGCTAGGGCGCTGTGGGACAACGTGCATGAGAGGATTGGAAACGATTTCAACATGTCCAATGACGAGCGCTTCTGGCACGCAGGGGCATCTGCGGGCATTGCTGGTTGCATACTGGCTGGCTCTAAGTACGCTAACGTGGTTGATCTACCCATCAAGTCCATAGCTGGCGTGTTCAAGATGATCATTGAGAAAGCGCGGCTTACGGTTAAGGATAGCGTACGTTCGGCAGAGGATGTGCTTAACGCCTACACCCGTGAGTTCTATGGGCGCTTCATTAGCGTCCGTGCGCTTGATGGCGCTATGGTGGCTACGTTTGGGGAGGCAGGGGTTATTGATGAATCCATAACGCGCACTCAGGTAGCTGGCAGGGTAGAGCGCAACGTGACACCGGGGTTTGTTAACTACTTCATAGAAGAGAATCTCATGAAGACGTACTGCTCCGGTATGAGTTTTGGTTACGCAGACTTCCGCAAGCAGGTGGAGAAGCTTTACCGCGTTGAGTACGTGAAGAAGGACATGCTATCTAAAACCAAAGGGCCGCAGATGCGTGTCAATGCGATAAAGATTAGTCGCCTTGAGTCTGACTTAGTTGAGAAAGGAACTGATGAAGACCCCACGGATATACTATCCGTGGAATGAAGTCCCCAAGGGCGGTTCGTTCTTCGTCCCCACGCTAGCGCTGGCTGCAACAAAGGAAGCAGGGCTGACAGCAGCCCTGTACTTCCAGCTAAAGGTTACCGCTAAATACGGCATCCTCGACGGTAAGCACGGCATCCTATTTACGCGCCGCTCCTGAACGCTTGCATGTACCCCTTGGACTCTTCAATCTTGTCGCGCTTGAGGGACTCTAGTTGTAAGCGCTTCTCACGGGGTGACATCTTGTCATCTGCACGGATAGCGCGTTCTTCCTTAGCGTACATACCCAACCGTTCGCGCAACTTCCCAGCCATTGCACCCCGCTGTATAACTTCATCATTCTTGATACGGTAGGCTTCAGCTTCCTTCTGACGCCCCGGCTCTGCCGCCATCTTCTCGTAGGTTTTCCTAGCTACGTCAGCCGTTTTAAGGGCATCTACCGCTAAGTCTATAAGCGCACCACCGTCTGCTGGCTTGAACAACTGACCAAGCAATGGGAACTTACTCGGCATGGTTTCAGTTTTAACGCCAGCCCCTTGTATTGCAGGGCCAGTTAGCGCGTCTACAAGAGAGATCACAGCAGGGCCAACTGTGCCTGTGTACCCACGAATCAAATGGTCTATGGCGAGAGGTGATGTACCAGACATTCTGCCAATGGACTTGGCTGTTTCGGATGTCGTATCCCTGAACCGCTCAGAAGGTATAACGCCAAGTTCCCGTTCGTTCTCAATCGGATTGCCTGTGTTTAGCGACTTGTTAACAGCGAGTTCAAGTATTGGCAGCCCTATGGTTGGTACGGGGAATGGTACACGCACGTTATCCCCAACCGATATTGTTCCGCCGGGAATGGAACTGAAGATTAAGGAGTTAAACGCTTCCCGTACCTTCTTACCCTCTGGGGTACTGTTGAACATACCCAGATACGTAGCCTCAAAGAACGCTTTGAAAATGATACCAAACTCAAACGGTATAGGTATGGCAAGCGGTTCCTTCATACCCGGCAACTTAATGAGCCAGTTGCGCAACCTAGTCTCAATGGGCATGTTCTCGTACCAATCCGAACCTGCAACCAATGAGGTGTACGCCAGCGTGGATACCGCCATCGACATGCCAGCGGTGTACAGCTTCTTCTTTATGTTCAGCTTAGCGCTAAGCGGCCCTTTGCCAAGCAAGGACTGATACATAGAGTACAGGCCAACAACTTGCGCGTTAAAGAACGGAATCATATGCGACAGGTAGCGCATCCCAGCATCCAGCCCCCTGCGCGAATACGGCATCGCCTTGATAGCCATGTACTCAGCGTCACGGGCATTGAGTCCGTCCTTGATGTACTGCGAGTAGAGCATGGCGCGTACCGCACCGTCCGCACGAACTGCACGGGCTTCCTGCCCAGCTATAAACTTGTGCAGCGTACCTTCACCTTCTAGTACGCGGTTACGAACCCTAGCTATGTCACTAACCGTACCAGTGAACATCTCCCGCTCACTTATTACACCCTTGGCTTGTAGTTCCTTAATCAACTTGTCACCGCTAACGTACTGCTTAATCCCTTTGATGGCGTTGGCTGCGTTGCTGTAACTGACGCCCTTGGTAGCGCCCATAGCCATCGAGTCTTTAACAAGCTGGTAGTACGGGTACAGCGGGTTAAGCGTTATACCCCTACGCAGTACCTTAGCCGGTATCGCAAGCATCTCAACCATCTTAGGCATTACGATGGACGTACCTTCCATGCCCTTAACCAGAAGTTCCGTGGGGATATGCTCGTAAGCAGTTCCTTCTGTTCTAACTACAACGTGCTTGTCTACGCCCTTATCCCTGAAGCGCAACACGTTAGCGTTAGCCGGGCCATCTCCATTGCGTATGGCGTGTTCTTTACCGTCTTTCCCTGTGCTTGTCTCAAGCAAACCCAGCGTATTGAACGTATGCGCCGTGTTCTTAACTGCGAGGTTGCGCAACGACAGGTCGGTAAGGATGAGGGTGTTTTGCATGGAACTATTAAAGTAGTCCATGATCTTCTCTTCACCGCCCACCAGACGCTGCAAGTGCGGTTGGTTCTTAAGGTCACCCAGCTTTATAGGATGCCCTGCGCCAATGTACAGCGTCAAGATGCCGCCTACATCCCTGTAGTACGGAATGTAATCTCCTTTGTCCCGCATCTCTTTAGCTGCTTCAGGCGTGATAGCGCCAGTCTTTTCAGCAAAATCAACCATGCCCCTGTTGTACTCGTTGTACTGGGTACGGGCTTCATTAAGGATGTCTTTAACTACCTTGTTGGAGTTAATAGCCGGTATAACTTCCCGCGCCATCTGGATAACTTCAGGGTTAAAGTTAAGCTTGTTGTATCCTTCATGCTCTCCACGCAAAGTTAACATGTACGCCGTAAACAGCTTGTTAGCTTGTTCGGCATTGAAGCCTTGCTGGAGCAGGGGCTTGAGGGCTTTGTCCACAGAACGTAAGCTAGCGCCTTCTATGGATTGCACGCGGAACTCACCCGGAGCATCTTCGACTAGGCCAATCGCACCATTAAACGCGCTGGCTGACGCCATAGACAAGAGGTCAAGTTGCTTTTGCAGGAAGTACATCATCTGCAAAGCTTCGTTAGACTTGCCTTCACGCATGGCTTGCTCAGCCACTTCTTCCACGGCAGCAAGGCGGTCAACAAAGGAAACCTTGGCGGCAAGAGATTTGTTCTTAACGCCCTTCATTGAACCGTAAAAGCTTTGTGGCTGGGCTATAGCTGCGTCACTAAAGTCCTGTATGGATTCAAACCCGGCTGGCATTGGCTTGGAAGCGCGAGAGAACAGTATATCTTCAGCCTCACCTAATGCTTTACCAGACATTTCAGCCAATATCTCAGGAGCTTCTTCAATATAAGCGCGTTCGCGCATATTACCGTGGTCTGTTTCGCGCTGTATTGCACGATAGCCAACTTCCTTTAGCATTAACGCAGCATCGTCTGGGCCAAATATTCGTGTCAAAGCAAAAAACAAACTATTACGAGGGTATCCAAGTGATTGAGGACGTAGCCGTGAAGGGGGAGAACCATACTCTTTAACAAGCGCATCCTCTTTAAGATTTTCACCGGGTTTAATATAAGAGTTGAGATCGTATATTTGTTTGTCCGGTATAGCATCCAAAGTAGCATATAGTTTCTGCTGGAGAGGAGGCCCTGTATATGGCTTTATATCAGCTAAATCTAATTTAATTTCTGATAACTTAAAATATTCACTTCTTTTTTTAATTCTTTCAAGATCGGCAAGAACAGCTTTATTTTTTAAAGGATTTACTTCCCCCCCTTTAAAAACATCTTGTGCGTACTTGCCCAATATACTTTGTTTGTAAGACAAAGCGCGTTCACTGGGCGTAAGTTCGGTTAACTTAATGAATGGGGTTGACTCCGTTCTGGCGTCTATTATTTTTGTAATCTGGGCATACGTGGTATCTCCCCATTGAAACTTATTTAGCTCTTTCATAAGCGGTACCGTATAGCTGTAGTACCCCGCAGTACGACGTGCTAGATCAGACTTAACGTAGCCATAGTTATCTTTACCGCCTATACCAACATACGGCCCCGCTCCAATAGAAGTTGCAAGGTACTTAGAAGTGGTTGAAGCTTCCCCAGTACCCGCCTTACGTAAATCAAAAGCCGTAAAAGTTTTATCCGTACCGTGGTATCCACCACGACCCATTTCAATATTAGCCGTGCCGTAGGCAAAATCTACCAAGTTCTGAGCAGTCAAAGTCTCAGGAGCAAGACCCAACTTATTTAACGCCGACTTAAACGCTTGTACTAAACGATTGAACCAGTTACGTAAAGGGCTACCGCCTTTTAAACCAGCGGGGTCTAGCCCTGCCGCAACCGCTTCTTCTACTGCGTATGCAAGAAGTTCATCATCAAACTGAGCCTTGTTAGTCTGCGCTTCTTTAACCCGCGCCATTGCCGCTGCGCCAACACGGGACTCAATGGAACCGTCCTTCCTACCAGCCCAGTTTTTAACAACTTTAACAAGGGCTTTAAATTCTTGTGGATTAAAGAAGTTCCTGAAGCCAACGTGAACACCAAGCTCATGCAGGAGAACGGCTAACGCTTCGCCTTTGTTAATGTTTTCAGCAATTAAAGACACTTCGCCCTGAACTGTAAAGCCGCGAGTATTCTGATGCATAACATCAGCGTAATCAGGGTTAGCGGCTCTAGCTTCGGCTACTGTTTCGTAGACCACTACACGGTCAGTTACGTCTTTACCTTTAAACGCACGGCTAAGTTCTTTAAGTACAGTCTTTTTATCTGAAGGGTCGGTTACTTCACCGCGAGATTCGTCCAAAGTGTTGCCGTAACCCGCTTGTTCCATGCTTTTATTTTCGCCGTACACATAGCCACGCTCGTACGCTTCTTCTGTAGTCTCGCCTTTCAGAGGAGCTTGAACAGTTAACGCCGCAACTTTCTCGCCAGCAACTCTAGCCTCCTCCCTTGCTTTTAGTAAATCTGCCTGTTCCGCTACATTAAATGCTTCTAGCTCTGTAAGCTTTTTACTAACGGGCTGGCGTTGCGCAGTGGCTCTACCTACGCGTATAGCATCCGTGTAAGCGTTAATAACGCCTTCAAGCTCACTCCGTTCTTCCCCAAGTTTGCCCTGTTCTTCAAGGGGGGCGGTTTTCATCTGGGCTTCAATGTCTTTCAGAGAAGCGTTTAGTTCCTCAAAAGACGCCCGTGCATCCAACTTAATCCCTAATTCAGCCGCAATATTTACGTTAGTAGCTAAGTCATTCTGTAGCTTTGTCCTTCTACGTTTCAAAGCGCCAAGACGTTTCTTGTCATCTTTAGACAGCAATACCCGTTTAGCTTTGGCAGCTTTCCTAAGGGCTTCAAGATGCGCTTTTCTAAAAGCCTGTGAGTTTTCGTTAATACCGCTTTCCCCAAAGGAGGCACGGGTGCTAATAAGAGCGTTAGCTGCTCCTTTAGAACCTCCAATTTCTATAGCGCGTATCTCTCTAGTAAGAACGCGGAAGGTACGGGATAGCGTCTTTATGGCGTTAGTTATACGCGAGGCTTTGTTTTCCTTAAGTTCCCGGATATGGGTACCAGATGTTTCATCTGCCAAGGCGCGTATCTTAAAGCCCAACTCTGTAATTTCCCCAACAAAACGCTTCTTGTCTTCCTTATCTGTAGCGTTCCTAAGGTCTTCTTTAAGTGCTTCGCGCTCAGCAATAGCCGTACGGAGTTCCTGCTTCTTCTCCTCAATAGCAGCATCCGCAATATCCTCACCCTGTGTAAAGGAACTTACGGTAGTAACTTTTCTTTCTACGCTAATACCTTGTTTAAGCTGCTTCTTTTTAAAGGCTTTAAGGTTACGCCGTTCCGTTATGAGGGCCTTCAACTCCATTACCAACCCAATGCGGCGCTTATCAGCCCTTATATTTTCTGTATTACCTCTGTAGTCTTTATCTTTCTGTAGTTCCACTCTGGCATTTGCAACGCGATCATCCATATCCGCAATGCTTTGGGCCGTATCTCCTTGGGGGGAAACAGTAAGAACTTCTCCCTTTTCTTTCAAAGAGCGCTTTGCTTGTGCAACCTTTTCAATTTCTTCAGTCCGCGCTTCAACAGCAGCGTTCCTACGTTGAGCTTCTTCTAAGACTAGACGTTTGCTGGTTAGCGCATCGCTTATAGTTTCAAGCGATTTTAATTGTTTGGCTATTTTGTCTTTAAAACCGGGAGCAGCTTTTATCTCGCTGGCAATAGCGTCCTGCACTTTATCAAGCTTAGCCTGTATCTGAGCTATTCCATTAGTAGCTTCCGTATATGCGAGGGATGCACCTTTACGGGCTATATCAATTACTAACGGCTCTACTGCGGCATCAAGGGCTTTCTGAAACACGGTGTCCGTTTCAAGAAAACCACTTTCGCTAAACTTCTGCCAAACATCGGCTAACGCGGCTGTACGTGCAGCATCAACGGCGGGCGAAGCTTTAGCTTCAGCCAAAGCATCTTCCCATACGGAAGCTATTTCCTTTTTAAGGTCTGTAAGTCTAGTAGTGAACTCCAATATAGTTTTGCTACTGTTGTTTATAGTAACTGCTGCATCTATCTGAGCGTTTGTTTTATTTTTAAGCGAAGCTATAAAGCCCCTAAACTTCTCAGGAGTGGTGCGTTTAGTGCCTGTGGTTATACCGGGGAAAAGCTTCTCAGCCTTAACTTCCCGTCCCGGTTCTGCAAACAACTCAAGCTGGTCTACGTTGTCTTGAAGCACATCCTTCTCACGCCCAATAGCTTCTTTAACGGCGCGTACATCTCCTACCCGTCCAGCAAGTAAGTCATTAGCCAAATCAAGCGCTGCTGTTAACGAACCTTCAACAGTTGTGTCGTACTTGATCTGCTGCGGTGTACCAGTAACTTGTCTTACGTTATCTGTAATTTTGTTTTTTGTACCAAGCTGCTTAAACAATACTCTAGGCTCTGGCTTAAATGTAACTTCACCAGTCTTAGATACAGTAGTATCCCGCGCCCCTTTACCTTCTTCAAACTGGGCTTTAGCATCCTCTAGGGCCGTACGCGCTTCAGGACGAACGTCTTTGCGGCTAAGCGCTTGGTCAATAACCCCAATGGTGTACGTGCGCAGCCTGTTCAATTCCCCAGTGCCAACGCCACGACTCACCATCTGTTTCTCAAGCTTGGCTAAATCAAGTAAGCGTTCTTCGTAGTTAGCCAATTCTTTTGGCGTAGTGATTTTAAACTTAGCTGAAAGCAACTGCTGCAACTTGCTAACTTCACTGCGTTTAGCGCCAAGGGCAATCATAGCCCTGATGCGCTTCTGAACTTCAGCTAGTTCTTTGCCAGCGCCAAGCGTAGGTTCATTCTCCCCACGCGCTTCTTTGCTAAGTAGCTCTGCCTTCTTGCGATCATTCTCAGCCAGTGTTTTCTTTTCTTCTGGGCTAACAGCAGGGCGGTTTGGGAAAACTTCCAGAAGTCCTTTAGCGGTAACTTGTTTCTTACCTACCGGCTTAGCGCTAGCACTAGCTATAATGTTTTCTACTGTTGTGACAAAGCTGCTTTGTTCAGACTCAGCAACACCACGGCTAGAAACAATCCCTTTCTTACGTTGTTTTTCAAGTGCCACCGCACGCCTGAAGAGGTCTTGCATCTCAGGGCTATCCGTTGCAACGCCTTTGTTTTTTGCAGCTTCAATTTGAGCATCTACATTTTTAATAGCTGCATCAAAGTTAGTTTGCCCTTTAGTTGCAGCCGCCACACCTTGCGTTATGTTGCTTAAAACACGAAGCGTATTTGGGGTTATGCCCTTTTTAAGAACCTGCTCCGTAGCATTGGTTAGCTTATTAGTAGCCCTGTTCTGTTCAAACAAAGATTTGGCTATTTGAAGAGGAGCAATATCTAGTTTGCCAGTGTACTTATCTAACAAGCGCTGTACCCGCGCCGCCATCTGTTTATTCTTTTCGATGGGGGCTACATTAGACTTGAGCAACTTATCGGTAGCTATTTTCAACCGACCACGAAGGGATGTTTCTTCCGTAGCAGTCATCGGAGCTATACCGCCTACGTACCTAAACATATTAGCTTCTTGCACTGCCATATCTGCCAATTCACCGGCATTCTTTTGGGCAAAAGCAAGTAAAGGCCCCCTAGCAGTTATAGTAGGCTGCTTCCCTGTAACGGCTGCTTCAGGGGTAACATTACCTTTAGTCTCACCAGAGCGAAGCTTCTCAATAGGCTCAAGTATTCCTCTGGTTATTTTATCTTTGCGTTGCGCACTAAGAGCTTCAAGCTGCTTATTGATTGGACGGTATTCTTCTTCCTTTACTGGAGCGTCAGTGGCAATGCGCTCAAGACGCTTAAGGTCTTTTATGCGCCCTTCGATATCAAGTAACTTCTGACCGCTGGGAGTAATCTTCCCATCGACAACGTGTTCTCCCTGCTGGGCTACGTCTAAAGATTCACGGGATAGCTCTGCAATACGCCGCTTGATCTCAGGCAAAACTGTTTGGGCTTGGTCAAACTGGTTAAGGTTGTACCCTTTGAAAGCTTCAGGAGCGCCCTGACCATACGTAGGACTTATTGCTTCCCCTTCTTTATCAAACAAAGAAGGCTTCAGTTTTTTAGCTAAGTTAACAGACGTTTGAGCGTATGCTTCTTTTGCTTTCAAAGCGGCTATAGCTTTTTCTCCTGCTTCCTTTGCCGTTACCATCCTATCTGCGTAAGGCAATCCGCTACCCTTAGTGCTATTTAACGAAGCCATTGAAGCTTCATCTGCTGCTTTTTCGTACGCTAAAGTGCTTTTTTCAGAATCTTTCTGACCAAGAGCAGAGGCTAGTTCTTCCTGCGCAGGTATCTGTTCTTCCGTACGCTCAGGTAGATTAAGGCCTAGATGCTTCTGTACTTCAGGGGATACGTACCCAACGTCTATAGGTTTCCTGAGCGCGTCCGGGGTCAAGTCAGTTTGTGAAGCCCCTTTAACCGCAGTAGTATCCAGACCCAACTGCACAGCTTCCTTAGCTTCTTTCTCAGCCGCTGCTTTAGCTTCAGCAACACGGTTAGCCCTAATCGCTTCACCTTGTTCTTGGTACTCGCGCTGGGATTTTTCAAAAGTTGTTTCTTCCCGTTGGTACGGCTTCTGGGGAACGTACTCACCTTTGACTTTCCTAGGGCGTCCGTATAGGGCTGCGTATTCGGCTTCTATTACCGCGTCTTCTTCCTTCTGTTTCTGCGCACGTTCCTTATCTGCAAACACTTTGGCAGCAGCATCTTGTTTAGCGTAGTAATCTTCTGCGCCAGCTTCACGCTCAGCTTGTACTTGCTGCGGAGTCCGTATTACGTTGCCTTCTTCGTCAACAAACTCTTGCTTAGCCCGCAACTCAGCTTCAATCTGAGCGCGAGATTTTGTACCCGGAGCAGCAGGAACTTCGGCTCCAATATTTTGTAGCTCTGTTCGTATTTCCCCTATTCGCTTTTCATGCGCTTTTATCTCAGCTTCTATTTCTTTTTTATCCGCTGGGTCTAAAGTTTTACCGCCAGCTTTAAGCGTAGCTTTGAGTTCTGCAAGGCGCTGTACAAGCGGGATGCGCTCGTTAAATAGCTTTGCCTTGTACGCAGGGTCTTGAAGCCGCGCAGTTTCTGCTTCCTGTGTTGTTTTGAGCGTGTCTATCCGCGCTTGGTTGCGCTCTTTGCTCTTGTCCAGTTGCTCCTGTTCGGTAACTTGCTGCTGGGCTTCCCCACGTTGCTTGTATGCAAAGCCAGCGCCAGCAGTTGAACCAAGAGCCAACGCTCCACCCGCAGCTTCGATGTAAGACGCAACAGCATCTTTGTCTGTCAGGGACTGCCCGGCTTGCCAGCGTTCCGCAACCTGTTCAAGAACTTCAGTCGGTACTTCCAACAACCCCCTTGCAGCGCCCCTAGCAAGAGTCTGCCCTACACCACGAGCCGCGATCTCTTTGTTAATTAAGTTTGCAGCCGCCTTTGCAGGTACTTTGCTTAACCCAAGCATAAAACGGTCAAAGAAATAACCAAATGGCGCAGTAACAGCGGCAGTGCCAAGGGCTTTTATTGGTTCTAGCGTAGCAGCCGTGCGCCCTTCGGTGCCAGCTTGCGTATTCATAAACTGACCATACTGCTGTACGCCGTACGTTCCTATACCAGCAGCTAAACCACCAAGAGGCCCGGCAAATGCAGCACCCGCCTTTGCCGCAGCAAAAGGTAAAGCCATACTAGGGGCATTCTGAAGAACTTGTTCCGTGACGTACGCGGGGACGTTACTCAGCGCTGGTAGCAGACCTTGGGATTTGTATTGGTCGTACATGCCAGCAATGCTAAGACCTTGTGGTTCCTTTGATTCAGCTTCCTGCGATTTTTTAAATTCATCAATACCCCTTTGGGCACCAGTCATATCCCCTAGAGCAGCCCGTGCGCCCAAAGCAATGCCACTAGCTGACTCCACAGGTTGCCCAATACCACGCCTAAGAGCGCGTCCAGCGCGTTCAACAATACCTTGGTCTAACTCAGGGTAAAGAAAAGGCACCTTCTTCTGGGCAAACTCAATAGCTTGATCATCCGTTAGCCCCGCAGGAACTTCAAGGTACTTCTTATTGGGTAGCTGGATATATGGCATTGTCTAGTTCACTTTAAACACGTCAGCAGGGTCTATGGTATCTTTTTGAATGGAAGATTTAGGCTCTAAGGCTCCGAGTCCTAGTGTTTCAAATCCTAGTTGCTTACGCGCCCTTTCTGCGTACCCGTTCTCATCAGCTAAACGTGCTTTAGCGGCTGTGCCAGCAGCGCCGGGTTGAGCAGCAAGCTTTGTATCTGCGGTACGCATTTGTCCCGCCAAAGCTATTATAGATTTATTTTGTGCGCCAGCAGCGCTAAAGTAACCCCCACGCGCAGTGGCTTCATTAGCTTGTGCTCTAAGTAGGGGTAAGTGCGCGATGTGCCACTCCCTCTGTTCTTCAATTTGGGCATTATGGTATTTGATGGTCTGCTTACGAAATTCTTTTTCGTCGAACATACCTAGCTCTTTTAACCGTAGTTCTTCATTTTTAATTTTTGTATTTGTGCGGAATTCAATATCTTTAAACGCCATTTGTTCTGCATGGTGAAACAACTCAATAGCGTTTTTTGTATTACCTTGTGCTACTTGAACTTGTGCGCCAAGCAAACTCATTTTGGAACCAATAGCTGCTCTTCTTTCTACTGTATCTTCTTTAGCGTATTCCTGTGCCAAAGCGCCCATTTTTCCAAAAGCAGCACCAACTGAAGACGCCCCCGGACGACCTGAAGCAAGAAGTTGCTCTGAAAATGTCAAAAGTGCAGTACCGGCACGGGTGTATTTTTGACTTTCTTTTTCCCCTTCGTTTAGACTAATTCCTTTGGCAAGCTTATTCATCTCGTCCATGTAGGGCTTGGTTGAAGCATCCATTATTCCTTGAGTAGCTGCAAAACTTGAAACAGGAGCCAAAGCTTTAAGGCCATCTGCGCTATCGGCGATAGCAGGTTTAGCAGCAGCCGGTTGAGCAGGGCCAGTAAGGGACTCAATACCTGCAAGGCTGTTTGATTGCTTAATTTCATCAAGAGTACGGGGAGGAGCGCCCGGTACACCACCAATACCGCCGCCACTAACAGGAGCAGCTTCACTTTGTGGACGCCCCGTGCTTACAGGCGCTGCTGTAGGTGCTGCTGTAGGTGCTTGTGCTGGTGCTGCTGAAGTTGCTTGTGGGTACGGGTCAATTCCAGCTTCACGTTTCTTTGTTGCATCAGATGCAAGATAATCTTGAAAAAATCCTGGGTTAGCTAAATAGGCTGCGTCAAAAATACTTGCCCCCACACCGGCTAAGCCGTACCCTCTTCCACGAGCTACATTACCAGCCCCCATTTTGGCCGATATCCTACCTCTTTGTGGAGGAGGCACTTCTCCCATTGGAGTGCCGCTAACTTGTGTGTAAGAACTGCTTGCAGCCGCAGGAGCATTTCCAACTTTAGCCAACGGAGAATTGGTTACGCCGGGATTCATAGGATCAAGCATTGCTGGTGGAGGAGGAGCAACACGAGGATTATTTACGGGGTACGTAGGTGGTGCATTAGCACTAGGCATTGCGGATGTAGGTGCTGGAGGACTAGCACCTCCTATTTTCCCCGCAGCTTGCCGCGCAGCTATCTCTCTTTGCTGCAAGTACCGCATCTTCTCTTCGTTTGTAAGAGATTCAAATCTAGGATCATAACGAAATTCTGTGTCTAAATGTGGATTGTACGGCTCTCCTACAACAGACCCCATCGGCCCAGCAAACTTAGCTACATCACCACCTCCAGCGAACCCAACCACACCACCCTGCGCCCCCATAGCTACATCTGCAACCTGTCCCATATTGGGACTAGGGAGCGTACCGATACCTTGGTGTTCAGGAAGCTGGCCTTGTTGGGCTAGAAGCATACGGTCTTTAACACTAGGTTGCTGCGCTTCTGCGCCTGCCTGTTGACCCTGTGATGCGGTCTTCATTCTCTGGCGCTCCCCTAGTACCATCATGGCAATGCCCTGATCTATAGCACCCGGTATACCCCTCAGGATATTAGCCAAGCTTGCAGTTGGCATTTTCTTAGCCAGTTGATATTGCGCTTCTGGGGAATTCATACCTCACCCCCCATAACCTTGTACAGCCCAAGTTCTGCAAGTCCCTCACCCATCACAAGACCGCCTTTCTTGTAGCCTTTGATCACGCCGCCTTCCTTGTTGCTAAGCCCTTTAACCAAGCTACCAATACCAGCCGCGCCAAGTCCAAGACCTATAGCTTGGTTAGCTGCCGTAGGAGGCGCTTGGTAGATGTTAGCCGATGAGCCACCAGTCAGCGAAGTGCCGTGAATCAAGTCAGACATGAAGCCAAGCTGCTTGTACGGGTAGTTCTGCTGGTTAAGAAAGTCTTGGTACTGGTTGGTCATGCCTTGCTGAGCCAGCGCCTGTTGTTGAGCGCCAGCTTGTTGCTGCGCCGCGTTGATGCCCATGTTCTGCGTATACTGATTCTGCCCCGCTTGCAGCAGGTTGCCAGCCGCTTGGTTAGCTTGGTTGTAGCCTTGCAGCCCTGCGGTAGTGCCAAACTGCATAGCGTTCTGGGCATTCTGATAGGCGTTCTGCATACCAGTAGCTTGGGTATTGGCTTGTAGCTGACCAAGATTACGCAAGGCTTCCGAGTTAACAATTGCCTGCCGACTACCCCCAAAGGCACCAGCTTGTGTAGCCTGTGCGTTACGCTGCGTCTGGTTGATATCGAAGTTGCGCTGGTTCTCACGCAGGGTAGGGTCGATGGCAGCTTGGGCATACGGCGACATGTACGCAGCCATTGCATCGGGGCTGGTGGCTTGGTTCTGGTAGTTCTGCCCTGCCATCAAGCTGTTTATCCCGGCAATACCTGACATACCCGTAGCTTGGGCATTCTGTGGCGATGCCTGCATGTTCTGTAGGTTACCAAACGCTTGTTGCTGCATAGGTTCAAACCCGGCAACGCGGCTACCTTGATACGACTGATACGGGTTCTGGTTTATGTTAGTAAGCGCTTGCCCCTTGCCCAGTACGTCCTCTACATAGGGACGAGCGTATTCAGGAAGGTTGGTATTCGTTACCGTTGTTTGCGTAGGTGCTGCTTGCTGCGGGGCTGGCGAACTACCTCCACCGCTATCAAAATAGGAAACACAGGAGTTAGTAACTAGTTTGATTAGCCACTTAAACATTTAGCACCTCGGCTTTATAAGTATCGTATCGTTCAAACACAATTGATTTCCACACCTCTGGCATTACCTCTGCCGCTTTCTCTGGCCCAACGCATACGTATACTGCGTAAGCAACGATGTTTCCAGCGGCATAACGTAAAGTGTGCGCTATCTCTACTCCGTGTTCATCTTTGTTTCGCTCAAAGCTATTAGCCGTTTGATACGCAGATACAACGGTTATCCACATCGGCATTACGGCAGCTTGAATTCTTTGGTAGAACGGATTTGCTGGCATGTACACCAAACAAATCAGGAACGCATTGTTTATCTCTACTTCTGTTACTGGGTTATCTTTATCTACTAAGTCATCCCAAACATGCGCCAAGTCCCTAAACATGCGGTACAGATTCAAGGCATCTTGATTGCCGCCAAACCATTCTAACTTGCCTACTTCTGTACTCATGCTGGCATAAACTCAGCGGGGTTGATTTGCCGTCCTTGCTTCTTGCTACCCGTTCTTGCGTGACGCACTTTGTCCATCATGGCGTAGAGGCGTTTAGACCCTGCATCCGTTGAGCCGTTGCCAAGATGACTCACTACGTCAGCAGGTACTACAAACTCGCCTTGAGCCAGCGCAGCGCGTTGTGGTTTAGCGCCACCAATAACGGCAGGGATGGAGTCAGACATGCCATCCCCCGGCCCTTGCAACAACCTACCGCCAGCAGCGTACGTATCCAACGAAGCCAAACCACCACCAGCCATACGCATAGGCTCACCCGTGTACTGGTTTATGCTTTGATCGTATCCGCCTACAACGTCCGTAGCAGCAGGAGCCTGTGAAGCACCACCCCGTGCAATGTTAGCGCCGGGATAGAATTGATTTTCGTTAGGTACAGTGCCCCCTAGTGCGTTAGCTTGGATGTCCTGCATCGACCCACCACCCGCTGCGTAAGCCATGTTTGGGTTAAACGAAGTTGATCTATTCACGGGGCTGTACGTTAGGTTTGAATACGTACCCGTTAATGGGTTGTATTGCATTGGCTTCACTGCATAGTTATCAAAGTTCTGTGGGCCTGTTGAACCTGTGCCAACGGGCAATGTGTTTTGGGTGCCTAGCATCCCCATAGCGGGGCCAGCAAGGGCAGAAGCAATCGGTATAGCGTTTGTTTTGGCAAAGTTCAACGCACTAGTTGGGCTGCTAAATGTTTCTTTAGCACCAGCGTACATTTGGCTACCGGGGGTGCTGTAGTCAATAGGAGCTAGTCCAGCCCCCGCGCTATCGGCTAAATTTACAAGTCCTGCTGAAGACGGCGTAGCACTAGCAAGATTAGATGCCCAAGAAGGAGCGTTTGCAAGTTCTGCAATAGCAGGAACTCCAGCCCCTGAAGCCATCGTAGTAGCCGATGAAGGAATTGCTAATGCTGTAGGCGCACCCATAGCCGAAGCAGCAGGAAGCCCAGCAGCAGGGGCTGCTGCTGCCAAAGATTGCCCTATACCGGCTCCACCATACGCACCAAGGCCAGCCATCAAACCTTTTTTAAGGTCACCCGTCATAAGCGCAGTACCACCACCCATAATAAGTGCTGCACCCCACGGCTGCATACCCGGAATCATCATCAGCCCCGCTCCTGCAATTGCAGGAAGGATGTTACTCAAGAACCCAGCTTCAGGCAGTCCCGTTTGTGGGTTGATGGTAAGTGAGCCACCGTGTTGTTGCGCCAATGACTGAAGCCCGTGGACTTCACCGGGGGTCATGTGTACGAGCATGGAGTCTTGCCCCCTACCGAGGGACGCTAAACCTTGTGCCATCTGCTGCATATAGTTACCTCACGCCACCGTTATGGTTGGAGCAATACCCGTTATCGTCAAAGCCTTGGTTACTGGGGCTTTATAAATTCCAGTAAAAACCTTTAATACGTTATTTGCAGTCGTATCCCTGTACACATCCCCTGAGCGCATCGTTGTCAAATTAGCCTGTGTCGGCAAAAGGTCTATGTTGATATTCAGCGTTGCCGCAGTTACAGGCACTACGCCACTAATCTGGTTGAAGTATAGCGTAAGTATGCGATTTAACTGATCAATATACCTTTGCTCATACGCTACAGGGGCTAGTGGTAGGTTGGGTGGTGTAGCCATGTTAGTTAGTACCCGCTATCTCTTGCCGTCTGGCCTGATATCTATTCTAGGACTTCCAAGCTGCCAAGCCACACCCAAAGTGGTGGACTCTATCTTGAACGCCATCTGCCGCCCTCTCAGCCTTGTATAGACCTGACCCGTGTACTGTTCTACAGGATAGCTAGAGGTTCTAGTCACCGTATTGGGGTTAGGTGTCCCATAAGCTGTACCCGAGTTCACCCTTGGTTGTATAACCATAGTCAGGGCAGGAGAAGCAGCGGTAGATTTAGCAAAGGTAACGTCAGGCAAGATGCGCCAGACAAACCCAAAGTTATGCCCATCCCCAATATCAAAGTCAGAGGACTGGACGTAAGCATTTATGGCTACTGGCGCTACTCCAGAGAAGTCATCCACCCCATCCTCATGGTACATAACCTGATTAGGGACGTAATTAGTTACAGGGGCGTACTGGATATGACTTGCCGCCGTTGTGTTGTTTGTACCCCGTATGCAGCCTGTCAGCGTGTTGGTGCTATTGCCCGTGTAGGTAATGATTTCTGAATCTATCTGTATCGCCCCCGCAGCAGGGTAGGACGCACTATTTATCAAAGACAATGAAGTTACTGACGCATTGGCAGCAACACTTAGGTAGGAGTTCTGCACACTAAAAGACCCCATCGGGTAGCTACGCAACGGACTATCCAGCCACGCTGTGCGGTTCATCGTACCCACATACCAGATGCGCTCAAGGTGATTGAATATGACGTACCTATCATTGACAAGGCTATTAGCCGAGGGGTAATGCCACCAGATTTCGTTATAGCCCTCATTTGTCCCGCTAACGACTTGGTAAGACTGAGCCATGTTTATGTCATTAAAGACATATTGTCTTACCGTGCAAGGCAGGGTTTCTGTACGCCCCGAGTAGGCATAGAACTTATCCACACCCATCCAGTAGGTCACCCCGTTCACCGTGGAGAACGCATTCGGCCCCATGATAGAGATGTTGTCTGTTAGCAGCGAGAACCCCCAGACATAGGGAGGCCCAACGTACTGCATGGAGAACAAAGCCGAGTCGGTAAAAACTAGATTTTCTTGGCGCGTATGTAGTCCCGCAACAATAGTAGAGCCGCTTGACAGACGCAACTCGCCCGACTGATTCGCCGCTGTAGGAACCCAATCATAGATATTCTCCTGATCTGACCACCGCACTAACATGGGGTCGAAAGTAGTATTAGCATTAGTAGGATCGTAGGGATTAGCACCAAAACAAATGCCAAAGCGTTGGATACCTGAAGTAAATATTTGAAGCGTAGACGTAGGGACAAACGTCCCCGCATACCCTGCTGCGGTGGAAAGACTGGATAGGGTTACGGCACGAGGGTAACTAGAGGTATCCACCGCCCAGTAGTAAATAGCACCGTTCCTAGGAGCAGCCACAAGGTCTTGACCGTAGTTATCTAGCGACCATATCCGTAGCTGATTCCCTGCTCCCGCACTTGTATCTGTACCCGACCCCCAACCGCCACGACCCCAAGTACCCGCACCCCAGCCATTACCAACGGTATATACAACACCACCTGCGGCTATTTGGTAATTGGCAATAACCCCCGCACCCCCGCCTGTAGCCGAAGAAGTAGCAACCGTAGAGCTAACGATGGTGAAGCTATTGCCATCCACTACAGTAACTATCTCAAACTCACCCACTATGGTAAGCCCACCTGATGCCGTAGCCCCAGAGAACGTAACGTAAGTCCCTACTGAAGCACCATGCAAAGTTGCAGCTATCGTAACCAAGGCACTACCGCTTACTGTTGTAATAGGGTTATTAGCAAGAGTCACAGGCGAAGCAGCGGTAAGGGGTGTTATGTCTTTGTACTGTCCACCGTTCTCAATGTATAACTTTTGGTTCGTGCCAACTGCGTTCAGGTTGCTAGTGTTAAGCGTTACCCAATTCCAAAGGTTCCGCGCTACGCCTTTAAACGTATTAACTACGTTAGCGGTAGAAGAGGCAAAGTTAACCCACCCGCCAATCTTCTCTGGGAAGCCAGAACGCCACCGCACCTTCTCAGAATCGTACCAACCGCCTTCGTTAGCGTAGGTTGTGGATTCCTTATTGATGCCCGGACGGAACTGTAGTTTGGATAAAGGCATTTAAACGTCCTTGCTTGTAGGCTTAAACATAAGCCCGTGTCCCAGTCTTGTCGATGATGAGCGCAGTCTTACGGGGTTTAGCACCCTCAAGTGGTATGGAAACGTGCGTCCAGCGGTCAAACTCACGGATAACTTGATCGTATTCTATGTCAGCAGAGCGTATGAATTTTACCACTTCGTCGGGGGTCATACCCGGAACGCGTATGTCAGCAGCACAGCCCGTCCGGTGTTGGCTAGTATCTTTACTACCCACAGCATCATTGACCGCTTTAGACCGGAATGCAGAGTTAATCATGATCGGCTTACCGCCAAGGATAGCCTTTATGACCTCAAGGAACTCAGCCAGACGCACCAGATTAGCCAACTCCTTATCCGTAGGTGTGTTGTCAAACTCACGATGATCCGTGTGGGTCAGTTCCTCTAGGGAAAAATGCTCACTTAGCTGCATCGGGTTTCCTTGTCAGGGTAAGCACTTTCTCTAGCGTCCTGCCGCCAAAATAAAAGGACATAATTAGCATCCCCCATTGACCAAGCAATTCAACGTACCGCTGGTTTGTGTCGATACCAAACGCACTCATCAGTGCAAAGACAAAGTAACCAGCAAGGATGGCAATCAGGGTCATAGGGCGAATGTTCTTAGACAACCATGAGTCAGAAGCCATGTCTGCTTTGAGGCGGTCTGTCAGTTCATGTTGTTCTGCTACGTCAGCGTTAAGCTGGGCAAGTTCCCCGTTTTGCTGCATCTCCAGCAACTTCAGTTTGGCAGACTCGGCAGCCGCTGGGTCGGGGAAGAATTTGTCAATCATCTTGCTACCAATGTCGAGCAACGCACCAATCGGAAACATTATTTCTTCCTTCCTAACAAAGTATCAACCAGTACGTCAACTTCTGTTGTGTCCGCTGTACCTAGCCAATTTGCGCGATTGTTGCGGATGATAACTAGCTTTTCCAAAGAGCAGGAAGGGCCGATTTTCTTTAGCCACATTAGCGCCGCCTTCTCCCGTTCTACTGAGTTGTTGGTGGATAGTGCAATTAGCTTGAAGTCTGAAACCAAACAAGGCTGCTCCGCATTTCCAGCACAAAGACTCAACAGAAAGATGAGGAGCCATGTCCGTTTCACTTCGCCATTTCGGTACTCGCTGCGTTAAGTCGAACTTTAATTGCATTTACGTCTTCAGGTTGCACTTTGAACCCAGCGGTAATGTACCCAGCAAACGCGCCCACTTCGGGGGGGATAGACCCACGGCACACATAAGTAGCGCCCTGCTTGGCCTCCCATTCCGTAGTCTTGCCTGATATCTCTAACTTGCTGCACATCACCTCGCCGTTAAGCATAGCCACCATCGCTGCGTTACGCTCAGAACTAGCCGAAAACAAACTACTCATACTGCCGTCGATGCTTTTATCCCTACCTTCTTTGCCGATAGCCAGAACGGTCACACGGCTATTAACGACAAGGTTTGCCTT
>Ga0209596_1000198_pt1 | contig 54970 bp, 56 predicted proteins | sample M_130807_MF_Meta_FD_187314 | JGI IMG/M metagenome (GOLD analysis project Ga0209596, IMG submission 187314) | Freshwater microbial communities from Lake Montjoie, Canada to study carbon cycling - M_130807_MF_MetaG (SPAdes) (version 2) | ecosystem: Environmental > Aquatic > Freshwater > Lake...
CAATCACTGCATTATTATCTGGTGATACTAAAATCGTAAATCTAAATCAACTGGGGATTGATAAAAAAAATCCAGCGCCTTATTGGATTATAGCTGTTGGGAAACAAAATCAAATAAGCAAATTAGTAGCATTGCCTTGATAGGTAAGCTAATCGTATACTCTTTTTAATAGCGATTGCTCATTGGCTTTAATGATTAAAGGAACGTGTTCAACCACGGTCATATCATTATCCAATCCAAAGGCTTTTTGATCGCTTTGAGATAAGTGTTTAATATTAAAGTACACATCCATAATGAAATCCTCTTTTACGGATAATTCATTTTCTATAGAGAAGAAACTTTCAATAATTACATAGGTAATATCAGTATGAAAATCCTTGCTCTTTAATGATTCATACTTACTGTAAATTCCTAGTTCTTGAGATTCATTTAATTCCTGCATTACTTTTTTAAAGCATAAATTAACACGAGGTTGAATTCTGAAGCCTAATTTAAAATCAACACGCATTACTTTATCATCTACTAATTCGAGAATAGAATATTCCATTCCATAAGGAGAATCGGTACGATCAATGTGTAAGAACCAATAAATATCGGCACGTTTTGGTTTTCTATTCAAAATAGAATCAATAATACGATGTTCTATTTCACGATAATTATTTGCTTTAGTCAAATATACCAAGTGGGTTGCATATTTAGGCACATCCTTATCCGCACTCAATTCAGCCAATGGGTCAAGATAATCTTTCAACTTTACAAAATCTAAATAACGATTGGTAATTTTTCTAGCTCTATGCCAAATCATCATCACAAATATCATACTGAATGAAAAGATAAATGTTATAAGTGCTTCATGGATTTTTACTATGTTAGCAACAAAAAACGAAATCTCAACAATACTAAAAATAGTAATAATAAGCGTAACCAACCACTGACTCCACCTTTTAACATTTAACATGTAAAAATTAATTAAAATAGTTGTCATGATCATTGTAACGATAATAGAAAATCCATAAGCAGCAAGCATGTGTTCACTCTTTCTAAAATAAAGCAGCATAGTCACACAGCCCACCCATAAAATTAGATTTAAACTAGGAATATAAATTTGACCTTTTTGATCTGTTGGAAATTTTACGGTTACACGTGGCCAAAAGTTTAAACTAATTGCTTCATTGATCAACGTAAAAGATCCACTAATCAAAGCCTGACTGGCAATAATGGTTGCAATAGTTGCAATACCAATACCAATTAACAAAAACCAATGCGGCATTATTTCAAAAAAAGGATTAATGCCATTGGAGACAGTTCCCACATGATTTAACAACCAAGCGCCTTGTCCCATATAGCTCATGACTAAAGCTAATTTTACAAACATCCAGCTTACCTGAATATTTTTACGGCCGCAGTGACCTAAATCACTATATAAAGCCTCAGCTCCTGTAGTACATAAAAATACAGCGCCCAGTAACCAAAATCCTTTCGGATAGTTTACTAATAAATCAAGGCCATAGTAAGGATTCAAAGATTTAAGAATAGAAATATTGCCAAATACTTGAATCAATCCTAAAATTAAAATCATGGAGAACCATATCAACATAATGGGTCCAAATGCAAATCCTATAATTTTTGTACCAAAACGTTGAAAGAAAAAAAGCAAAGAAATAATTGTCAAAACAATACCTACTGTTAAGTTATTCCCAGGTACAATAATTTTTTCCAACCCTTCAATCCCCGCCAAACCTTCAATAGCGGAAGATACAGAAACGGGTGGCGTAATCATGCCATCTGCTAATAACATTGCAGCGCCAATAATAGCGGGTACATAAATCCATTTTACATAACGTCGAATTAAAGCAAACAATGAAAAGATTCCACCCTCACCTCTATTGTCTGCTCTAAGTGTTAAAATAACATATTTAAAAGTAGTTTGTAAAGTAAGTGTCCAAAAAACACAGGAGATGGCTCCGTAGATTAATTGTTCTGTAATTATTTTGTGATTAATAATGGTACTAAATACATATAAGGGAGAAGTTCCAATATCACCATAAATAATGCCGAGCGTTACAATTAAACCAGCAACAGAAAGTTTGTGTGCATGTAGCCCGCCAGATGTTTGTGCCATGGTTCAGTGTAAATTGAGGACAAAGTTTATAAAAATAATAATTAGAAACAGCTTATTAGTGTAACTATTTTACAAATACTGCCATTTATTTTTACGAAGGCTTGTAAATACCCCATTTTTGCTCGACAGCCTGAAATCTAAAATCAAAAATGCCTTGTAATTGCTTTTTGACCAAAACTACTTGCGCTATATCCCCCAAAAATCCCAATGGAATTTTATAATGTACAATGTCTTCCATTTTCACACCCCCTTGCACTGCAGTAAAATGATGTTGGTGATGCCACATCGTATAAGGCCCAAAGCGTTGTTCGTCTATAAAATAGGCCCCTTCCTTCACATGCGTAATTTCGGTCATCCAGTATAATGGAATTCCTAAAAGTGGTTTTACCGTGTATTCAATGATTTGACCTGGATACATTTTTGAACCATGGTGTTTACTAATAATGTTAAAACCCATTTTGGCTGGGGTAATTTTGGCCAAATTGGCTGGACTACTAAAAAAATCCCAGGCTTCTTCCAGGGAAATAGGAATAAACTGCTCTGTGTGGATGGAATATACTTTTGACATACTATAACAACAAGCAAGTCTTGTTTTTGTTGCAATAATTCCCACTAAAGCCATTAATTTTATCCTATGATAAGTAAGGCTGACCAATTAAAGGCATTTGAGCTCATTTATAAGGACCTCAATACGCAACAAAAAGTAGCGGTAGACACTATTGAAGGTCCTGTGATGGTCATTGCAGGCCCCGGTACAGGCAAAACGCAGATATTGGGTGCACGTATTGGAAAAATATTATTAGAAACGGATACGGCACCTGAGAACATATTATGTTTAACTTATACAGATGCAGGTGCCATTGCCATGCGAAAAAGGTTGGTTGGATTTATTGGTGCGAGTGCGTACAAAGTAAATATTTCTACTTTTCATTCTTTTTGTAACGATATCATTCAAGATAATTTATACTTGTTTGAAAAACCTAGTTTAGATCCCATTTCTGAATTAGAAAAAATTGAGCTACTCAAAAAATTGATAGACCAATTTGAAAAAACAAATCCATTAAAAAGATATCGTGGCGATGTATATTATGAAATGAATAATCTAAGTAGATTATTTAGTACTATGAAAAAAGAAGGTTGGACCAGTACTTATTTAGTGCAACAAATTGAACGCTATATTACCGATATTCCTACCAGAGATGAATTTGTATATAAGAAAAAATACAAACAATTTGAAGCAGGTGCGCTCAAACAAGGATTGGTTGATGCTGCCATAGAAAAAATGGAGAAATTAAAAGCAGCAGTGCTCGCATTTGATACCTATCAAGAACTCATGAAAAGTCATAGCAGGTATGACTTCGACGATATGATTAATTGGGTCATCACTGCCTTTAAAGAAAATAAAAACCTGCTATCGCAATACCAAGAAAAATATTTATACATTTTAGTAGATGAATACCAAGATACCAGCGGCACCCAAAATGAATTAGTGCAATTGCTTGTTAATTATTGGGATCAGCCTAATTTATTTGTGGTGGGCGATGACGATCAGAGTATTTTCAGATTTCAAGGTGCTAATGTGGAGAATATGTTGCATTACCAAAAGCAGTACCAGCATGATATAGCTACGATTGTGCTTGAAAATAATTATAGGTCTACGCAGCCTATTTTAAACGCATCTACTTTATTAATTAATAATAATCAAGAAAGGCTCATCAATAAAATTGATGGGTTGTCAAAAAATTTAATTGCCTCTTTACCTGAAAATAAAAATATCAATATACTTCCTTCCATTCATTGCTACAATGATCCGCAAGAAGAGATGATAGGGATTGCAGAAAAAATAAATCAACTCATACAAACTGGAACGGCTCCCAAGGATATTGCAGTTTTGTATAAAGAAAATAAATATGGAGAGGAGATTGCCCATTTTTTACAACAAAAAAATATTCCTTTATTTACCAAGAGAACCGCGAATTTATTTGATCAAGTACTCATTCAACAAATAATCAGCATATTAGACTACTTGGCTTGCGAATGGGATCAACCTAATGAAGGCGCTAATTTATTATTTGAAATTTTACATTTCTCTTGGTGGAAAATATCGCCCATCACCATCGCGATGCTGACAGTGGAAGCCAATCAATTGAAATACGCACACCCCGAAAATACTTTTCGAAAAGTTTTAATTGATAAAACAAAAGACGCACAAACACAATTATTTAATGAAGGGGGTATTAGCCAAGTAGCCAATGCCATGCAAGTCTTAGAAGATTTAATGGGTAAAGTAGCCAATGTAACCCTACTTAATTTGGTAGAACAAGTATTACAAAAAACAGGCATTATTCAAAATGTACTATCAGGTAATAATAAAAGCTACGAATTGAGCTTAGTGAGTACATTCTTTGATTTTATAAAAGAAGAAACGCATCGACATCCAAGTTTACATTTAACTTCTTTAGTGCAGATGTTGAAACTAATGCGCAAAGAAGATATTAGACTTCCCCTACCCATTACGACAGGCAATGAAGCAGGTGTTAACTTGTTAACCACCCATGGAAGCAAGGGACTAGAGTTTCAATATGTTTTTGTAGCGGGCACCAATGCTCATTATTGGGAAAAGAAAAGAAGAACAGCTAGTGCAGGATATACGCTGCCCGATACAGTGCTTAATAGTTTAGAACACGCCGATGACAAAGAAGAATTAAGAAGATTATTTTATGTAGCTATTACCAGAGCAAAACAATTCTTAACGATTTCCTATAGTCAATATAAAGCAGATGGAAAAGAAGCAGAGCCTAGTCAATTTATAATTGAAGTGCTAGAAGGCAAAGAGGCAGCCATTCAAAAAATTGAATTGCCAGAAACTATTAAAACTACTTATAAATTATTGCGACTGCAAACGGCACCTATGCCAGAGATTCAACAGTTAGAAGAAGATTTTATCAACCCTAAATTGGAAAAATTTTCAATGAATGTAACGGCCTTAAATAATTATTTAAAATGTCCTTTATATTTTTATTACAATAGTTTAATAAGAGTACCAGCGGGTAAATCCGAGGCTACCACCTTTGGATCTGCTATACACGATGCATTGCATAAGTTGTTTAAGAAAATGCAAGATGCCGGAAATAATACATTTCCTGATACGCAAACGCTTATACAAGATTTTAACTATTACATGAATCGACATAGAGAAGCATTCACACAACAAGAGTTTAAGGATAAATTAGAATTAGGGGAAACAGTGCTCATAAAATATTATGATCGCTATGCAAGTGAATGGAATAAAGTGGTCTCTACAGAATATCGCATCAACAACGTTGTGGTCAAAGACATTCCTTTAAAAGGAGCGATTGATAAAATTGAGTTCAATGGAAAGCAAGTGGTGGTGGTAGATTATAAAACGGGTAATATTGAAAATGCACGTGAAAAAATGCAAGGGCCTAATGAAAAACATCCGCTAGGAGGTGATTATTGGAGACAGGCTGTTTTCTATAAGATTCTTTTAAACAATCATCCCAAAAATTGGGAGGTCAGCAATGCCGAATTTGATTTCATAGAACCCAATAAGAAAAAAGAGTTTGAAAAAATTGCAGTGCCAATAACCGATGCCGATATAACAACGGTAAGCCAGCAAATACAGATGGTCTGGGGTAAAATTCAACAGAAAGATTTTTACACAGGCTGTGGCAAAGAGGATTGTCATTGGTGTAATTTTGTAAAAACAAACGAATTGGCAGTGGCACTTCATGAAATAAAGGCTGCCGACGAAACAGACGAAGAATAAATCAATTAAGTTTGCAGTCTATGAGGAAATTTTCTTTATTGAAATATATGGCTATTGTCATTTGGGCTAGCTCCGCTTTATTACAATTAGAAGGCTGTGCGAATATTGTACCTCCAAGTGGTGGACCTAGAGATAGTTTACCTCCTTACTTAATCGCAGCCAGGCCAATTGATTCAGCCTTAAATGTTCATCCTAAAGAAATACTAGTTGGCTTTAATGAATACATCACAACAAGCTCCATACAAGAAAATTTAATTGTATCTCCCACTTTAAAAAACATACCCCTCATAGATGCACGTTTAAATAGTATACGCATTAGAATATCCGACACCTTACTGGATAATACCACTTATAGTTTACAATTTGGGAATGCCATCAAAGATGTAAATGAAGGCAATATTATTAAAAATTTCACCTACGTTTTTAGTACAGGAGGTCAACTAGATACTGGAAAATTAACGGGCAAAGTTTTATTGGCTGAAAATGGTAGAATAGATAGCACCTTAATTGTGGTACTACATCCTTCCCAAAAAGATTCTGCCATTTTTAAAGAACGTCCCAACTATTATACAAAGCTCAATGGAAAAGGAGTATTTAGTTTTAATTTCCTACCTAAAGAGCAATACAATTTATTTGTTCTACCTAACGACTATACAAAAAAGTATGACGATAGCACCAAACTATTTGCTTTTTTAGATAGTAGTATTTTAATTGGAAAAAGTAAGGATTCTATTCAATTATTCGCCTTTCAAGGAGCCAAAAAAGCAGACAAAAGAAAATCGGTTACCACTAGTAAGCTACCGAAAAAAACAGGTGCCATTTTAAAATACACTAAAGATTTTGATGGAAGCGAACAAGACTTATTACATCCATTACATTTAATATTTGAAACGCCTATACATTTTAATGATAGCTTCCCCATAGCCTTAAGCGATACCTTTAATAACAAGTTAGCCGGCGCTAGCATTCAAATTGACAGCGTACACCCTGAAACCATTGTTGTGTCATATCCTTGGAAAGCTACTACTAAATTTCATTTAATTATTCCACAAGCATCAATCAAGGATTCTTTACAAAATTTTTTAATAAAATCTGATACCCTAAAATTTATTACGAAAACAGAATATGCTTATAATAGTTGCACCATTCGTCTGAGTGGTTATGAAAATTTGACACATCCCATTTTACAATTAACACAAGACGATAAAGTTAAATTTAGCTATCCTATTACTTCTAGCTTATTAAGTATTCCAAGACTGCCGCTAGGCGAGTATTCCCTTAAACTTTTATTGGACAATAATAATAACGGCAAATGGGATACCGGATCTTTTTATGGCAAACAAAAACAACAACCTGAAATTGTAAAATGGCTACCTATTCCACTAAATATAAAGGCCAACTGGGAGAATGAACTTAATTTGATTTTAAATAAGTAATTTTACACCTACTTAATCGACATGCAATTACCTTCTACTTTATTAGAAAATGCGGTGGCAGAATTTGCCAAGCTTCCAGGCATTGGTAAAAAAACTGCTTTGCGATTGGTTTTACATTTATTAAAACAGGAGCAGGAGGTTACCAATCATTTTAGCGAGGCTTTAAAAAAAATGCGCAAGGAAATTCAATTCTGTCAAAAGTGTTATAATATTAGTGATGGCAGCATTTGTTCTATTTGCGCTAATTCAGGCAGACAGAAAAACACGATTTGTGTAGTAGAGAATATTAGAGACGTTATTGCCATTGAAAATACACAACAGTTTAATGGTACATATCATGTATTAGGCGGCATCATCTCCCCATTGGATGGAATTGGCCCAGAACAACTAACCATTGAACCCTTGATTGAAAGAGTTAAGAAAGATAAAGTAACAGAATTGGTCTTTGCCCTCAATCCAAATATTCAAGGCGATACCACCATTTATTATATTCAAAAAAAGCTGGGCCCAAGCAGCTGTATGATTACTACCATCGCAAGAGGTATTGCTTTTGGAGGCGAATTAGAATATGCCGATGAAATGACCCTTGGCAAAAGTATTTCCAACAGACAACCTATTCAGCAGTACATAAAATAGGATAAATACATCGAATGTAGTAGTTTTGATGTTTAAACATTGACAAATGAATCGCCTTTTACTTTTATTATTACTATGTAGCCTAGGCAACAGCCTATGGGCACAAAAAAATTACAGTACTAAAAATGCAATCGTACATTTTATTGCAGCTGATGATAAAGATATTGACGCCGTGAATAAAGAAGTAGTAAGTCGTCTACAATCCAATGGTGATTTGAGTTTCATTATGCTCATGAAAGATTTCACCTTTGATATGTCAGACATGCAAAAGCATTTTAATGAAGAATATGTAGAAAGTGAAAAATTTCCACGCGCCTTTTTTAATGGCCAAATTGCCAATTTTAAAAGCGTCAATTTCGCAAAAGATGGCAGGTATCCTATTACCGTTTCAGGCACTATGCAAGTGCATGGGGTAAATAAAGCCATACAAACTACAGGTATAATAGAGATTAAAGACGGGATACCTACCGCCTCAGCAACCTTTGTGGTGACCCTTAAAGATTTTAAAATTGGGGGTATCTTGATAAAACTTGTAGCTGATAAAATTAATATTGATATTAAGGCCGCCTACCTCCCTTAAGAGGCTTCTTTATAAAAACTGCAATATTTGGCTACAAAGCAATAGTGTATTACCTTTGCACCGCATTGCAGGCGGATTTGTTTATTGTTCAACCTGCCTTCCGAAAGGAAAAAAAAGAACTAATAAACGATACTATTACACCTCCCCCACTTACAAATAGTATTATTAGTTGCTCTATTTTCTTTTGGATACATGCATAAAAAAATATTTATGTCAATTCAAGAGACACTCAAAAAAAGAATTTTGGTTATTGATGGTGCCATGGGTACCATGATTCAGCGCCATAAATTAACGGAAGCAGATTATCGCGGAACCCGTTTTGCCAACTGGCCATCGGATCTTAAAGGGAATAACGACTTATTGTGTATTACCCAACCTGCCATCATCAGTGGTATTCATTTACAATATTTAGAAGCGGGTGCAGATATTATTGAAACCAATACATTCAGTAGTACCTCTATTGCCATGGCCGATTACGACATGCAAGCGCTAGCCTATGAATTAAATGTTGCAGCTGCAAAATGTGTGCAAGAAGCTATTCGACAATACAAATCAAAACATCCACGCGCCACTGAAAAATATATTGCAGGTTCTATCGGACCACTTAATAAAACATTAAGCTTATCGCCTGATGTAAACAATCCAGGTTTTCGTGCAGTAACTTTTGATGAAGTAGTAGTCGCATATACTGAACAAATTCGTGGCTTAGTGGATGGAGGTGTGGATGTTATCTTAATTGAAACCATTTTTGATACTTTAAATGCGAAGGCTGCCATTTTTGCGGTGAAAGAATTTTTTAGAAAAGCAGGAAAGCCTGAATTACCCATGATGATAAGTGGTACTATTACCGATGCATCAGGTCGTACATTAAGTGGTCAAACCTTAGAAGCATTTTATACTTCAATTGCACATGCCAAACCATTAAGTGTTGGTTTAAACTGTGCTTTAGGTGCGCAAGAAATGAGAAGTCATATCGAAGAATTATCACAAATAGCTACTTGTTATACATCGGCTTATCCCAATGCGGGCTTACCCAATGCAATGGGAGAATATGACGAAGAACCTCATCAAACAGCGCACTTTATTGAAGAGTGGGCTAACAATAAATTTGTAAATATTGTAGGTGGCTGTTGCGGAACCACTCCTGATCACATTAAACATATGGCAGACAATGTAAAAAATATTACGCCAAGATCTCTTCCTATTCAAGACCCAACTATTTAAATTATGAGCGAAGAAATAATACATATAAAACCTTTTTTAAGATTAGCAGGACTAGAACCATTAGTGATTCGTCCCGAAACTAATTTTGTAAACGTTGGTGAGAGAACAAACGTAACAGGTTCTAAAAAATTTGCAAGACTTATTAAGGAAAATAAATACGAAGAAGCTTTATCTGTAGCACGTAACCAAGTAGAAAGTGGTGCACAAATTATTGATGTGAATATGGATGATGCCTTATTAGAAGGTGTTTTAGCAATGACTACTTTTTTAAATTTAGTACAGAGCGAACCCGATATTGCCAAGATTCCTATCATGATTGATAGTTCTAAATTTGAAATTATTGAAGCGGGATTGAAATGTGTACAAGGAAAGTGTATCGTGAATTCCATTTCGATGAAAGAGGGAGAAGCTAAATTTATTGAACAAGCACATATATGTAAAGCCTACGGAGCAGCTGTCATTATAATGGCATTTGATGAAAAAGGTCAAGCCGACACCAAGGATCGTAAAATTGAAATTTGCGACCGTGCTTATAAAATTTTAGTAGACCAGGTAGGATTTGATCCACAAGATATTATTTTCGACCCCAATATTTTTGCAGTCGCTACCGGTATTGAAGAGCATAATAATTACGCAGTAGATTTTATTGAAGCTACTCGTGTGATCAAACAAAAAATGCCTTTAGCAAAAGTAAGTGGTGGTGTCTCAAACGTTTCCTTCTCCTTTAGAGGAAATGATGCAGTGCGTGAAGCCATCCATGCAGTATTCTTGTTCCATGCAATTAAAGCTGGTATGGATATGGGTATTGTCAATGCAGGTCAGTTAGAGGTATATGATGAAATTGAACCTACATTAAGAAATTTATGTGAAGATGTTATTTTAAATAGAAACAACGATAACAATGAAGCTACAGAAGCTTTAATACAATATGCAGATACCGTAAAAGCAAAAGGAAAAGTTGAAGTTAAAAGTGCAGCTTGGAGAGAAGGTACTGTAGAAGAAAGACTAGCACACTCTTTAATTAATGGTATTACCGATTTCATTGATGCCGATACAGAAGAAGCAAGATTAAAATACAGCGAACCCTTAGAAGTTATTGAAGGACCGCTGATGGCGGGCATGAATCAAGTGGGTGATTTATTTGGATCGGGTAAAATGTTTTTACCACAGGTGGTTAAAAGCGCACGTGTGATGAAAAAAAGCGTGGCTGTTTTGACGCCCTTTATTGAAGCAGAAAAAGAAAGAAAAAAATTAGCTTCCATTAATCCAAATAGTACAAGCAAGGGCCCAGCAAAAATATTATTAGCTACCGTAAAAGGAGATGTACATGATATTGGAAAAAATATTGTAGGTGTAGTATTAGGATGTAATGGCTATGAAATTATTGATTTAGGGGTGATGGTTGCTGCAGATAAAATTTTAGCAGAAGCACAAAAACAAGAAGTGGACATTATTGGATTGAGTGGATTAATCACTCCTTCATTAGACGAGATGGTTTATATCGCCAAAGAAATGAAAAGAAGAGGAATGAATATTCCTTTGATGATTGGCGGTGCCACTACATCACGTATGCACACGGCAGTAAAAATTGCACCCGAATATGGTGAGGGAGTTATACATGTACTAGATGCCTCAAGAAGTGTAACGGTTGCAGGCTCCTTATTAAACAAAGATCAAAAAGCGCCCTTTTTATTAGAATTAGAAAAATCATACGTTTCACTTAAGTCAGATTTTGACAATAAAAAAACAACCAAACAATCGCTTTCTTATCCAGAAGCACTAAAAAATAAAGCAGTAATTGATTGGACAAATTTTTCAGTCACTGCCCCAAGTTTTACAGGCAACAAAGCCATTGAAATTACCAACTTAGCTGAACTTACACCATACATAGATTGGAAACCCTTCTTCATTGCTTGGGAATTACATGGAAACTTTCCAGACATTTTAACGGATGAAAAAGTGGGAGAAGTAGCCACTAAATTATATGCAGATGCACAGAAGTTATTAGCGCAAATCATTAAAGAAAAATGGCTAACCGCTAAAGGAGCTATCGGATTTTGGCCAGCAAGTGCCAACAATGATGATGTAATCGTTGACAATGAAAAAGAAAAAGTAAGGTTACATTTTTTAAGACAACAAGCTAAAAAAACAGCGGGTCAACCTAATTATTCTTTAGCTGATTTTATTTGCCCTGCTACAGAAAATAAAAAAGATTTTATCGGCGCCTTTGCAGTTACTATTCATGGTATTGAAAAACATATCAAAGCCTTTGAAGAAAATTTAGATGATTATAATAAAATTATCTTGCAAGCCTTAGCCGATAGATTAGCAGAGGCCTTCGCCGAATATTTGCATGCTAAAACTAGAAAAGAATTTTGGGGATATGCCGCAGATGAAGCACTCAGCAATGAATCATTGATTAGTGAGCAGTACGTTGGCATTCGACCTGCTCCAGGTTATCCGGCTTGTCCAGACCATACCGAAAAATATACCTTGTTTAATTTATTAGACGCTGAAAAAAATACAGGCATTAGTTTAACAGAAAGCTTAGCAATGTATCCAGCCTCTAGTGTTTGTGGTTGGTATTTTGCAAACCCACAAAGTCAATACTTTGGATTAGGTAAGATACAGCAAGATCAAGTAATTGACTATGCAAATAGAAAAGACAAACCATTGGAATATATTACAAGATGGTTGCAGCCAGTGATTGACTAATGAAACTTTAAAGAATTATACTTTATTAAATATTGATCGAAAAAAAGGAACCTAGCAATAAGTTCCTTTTTTTTATTTAATTTTTTTCAAACAACCACCACAAACGCTTGCGGGGTTTCACCACATAATTTTTACGAACATACTTACTAATATGCTCCATGGCTTCGTCCACGCTATCGGTGAATAACATGAATTTTTTATCTTCTGGCGAAATCGTGCCTTGCTCAATCATATGATCCATCCAATGGTGAAAAGGTTCATAATATTCTTTACCCATGACTACAATAGGAAAATCATTAATGACTTTGGTTTGTGCTAAAGTGAGGGTTTCAAAAAATTCATCCTGTGTGCCAAAACCTCCTGGCATAATAATAAAAGCATAAGAATATTTTACGAGCAACACTTTTCTAATAAAGAAATAATTAAAAGTGAGGGATATTTGTGTGTAAGGATTCGGAGCTTGCTCGAAAGGAAGTTTAATATTACAACCTATAGATGTTCCCCCATTTTCAAAAGCACCTCTATTAGCTGCTTCCATAATGCCTGGCCCACCACCTGTCATAGTCGTTAATCCTAGTCCAGCAATTTGCTTTCCAATTTCTCTAGCCATTTTGTAATAAACATGATTTTCATCAAATCTTGCCGAACCAAAAACAGTCACACTGGGTCCCACAAAATGTAGGGTTCTAAACCCTTTAATAAATTGAATGAAAATTTGAAGGGCAAATAAAAATTCATTCACCCTGGGCTTGGGTCCCTCTAGGTCATACTGCTTAAAGGCAGGAATAATTCTTTGCTTTTCTGTTAATTTCATAAGTTCTTCGAATTTTTAACAAATTCTATACTATTGAAGTTAGAATAAATATTGAAGTATAGTACTTTAAATAAGCTAAATTTGACATAACATTTTATACGACCTATGAAGCCGTTGATTGCCATTCAATTTATAGTTTTTTCTTTACTATGCTCCTTCCAAGGATGGTCTCAAAATACTTCAATGCCATTAGTTGTAGTTGAGCAAATACAAGCTTACTCTTATTTAAACCCTACGGCTAGTTATTGGCAAATTCCATCGAACATCCATCCTATTTTAGAAACATTAGATACGAGTCTTTTTGTCACGCTAAAAATGCAAAGAGATAAAAGCTATACTACTACAACAAAATCGCTTACTAAACTAACTCAGGCGGGTAAAATAAAAATTGATTGGTCGAATAGTATTCAGATTCCCTATCATGCTTATATAGAAATTTATGAAATGGACCCCCAATTTGCTTACCAGAATGATTTAGTCAAATTATCCAAAGAAAAAAAAGACAGTATTCATTCCGTTTGGTTTATTGCCTGTTCAATATTTAATCTAAAGCAAGAGCGTATTTTTCAAAAAACAATAATGCTGGGCTTTACCCCTATTGAATCCTTGGGAATAGGCTATACCATTAGGTCCTCTGCTAGTATGCCCAATCTAATGTTTAACGCGATTACAAAGGCTATGAACTATTTGGATGCGGAAGGAGACGATATAGATTTTATAGATGTCAAAATTCCAGCGGCCTACGCTACAGATAATTATTGGATGCCCTTTGTGCACAATATGCCTAGAGTATTATTTGATACAAGCAAAAAGTTTATTTCTTTCGTAGACAATGCAGGACTGCATGCAATAAGAATACCGCCAGCTGTTTTGAAAAAGATAAACAACAAGGATAAATCCGAAAACAACCCATACAAAGACATTGTAGAAATTATAAGAAAAACGAGACCGGTGTTTAGCAAAAATGAATACTATCAAGTCATGCAGCCCTTAAGAGATATTAAAAACAATATCGATTATTCCCTAGATTCGTATATTGAATTTAATACAGATCCCACTTTAGGAGATAGTAAAACCCCAAAATTTGCGATACAATTTCTACCAGAAGCCTTACACCGTATTTATAAAGAAAAAGACAGTATTGGTAATTTTGCAGTGAAAGATTTTGTGAACGAAGAAAATAAATTTTATAACCCTGATGTTGTATACAATGGATACGACTCCAGCCACAGTGCCCCATTAGGCACTTTCTTTGCCAAACAACCCATTGTTCAATCAAGGGTGATTAGTGGTAAATTACTAAACCACGATTTCTCTATTCAACTTAATTATGAAAATAATATTACCACCATTCTAATTGACAAAATCATGGTGATGGTTATAAGCGGAAATAAAAAGCCTACTCAAATGGTTTTGAAAGAAAATGCAACACCTGCATTAAATTCATTATTATTACTAATAGCCTATTCAGAAATATTTCAACAACCAGGTTAAATAAAATTATTGCATGCGAATTGTAAGTTATAACCTTAACGGAATAAGGGCAGCTATCAAAAAAGGTCTCATTGAATGGCTTAAAGAATATCCAGTGGATGTTTTTTGCGTACAAGAAACAAAAGCCGCCGAAACCGATATTGACCTTTCTTTATTTACTTCCTTAGGCTACCATGTTTCCTGGTTTTCAGCTCAAAAAAAAGGGTATAGCGGCGTTGCCGTTTTTAGTAAGAAGAAACCAACGCTAGTGAAAACTGGTAGCGGTTTTGAGATGAGCGATGCGGAAGGCAGGGTTATAAGAGTAGATCTGGGTGATTTAACCATCATTAACGCCTACTTCCCTTCTGGGACCAGTGGAGCCGAAAGACAAACTTATAAATACCAATGGCTGGAAGAATTTGAAAGCTATTTGAACGACTTACAAAAAGTTAGGTCAAAAATTATTGTAGCGGGCGATTATAATATAGCCCACCAAGAAATTGATATTCACGACCCTAAAGGAAATAAAAAATCTTCTGGTTTTTTACCTGAAGAAAGAGCATGGATGGATTCTTTTTTAAAAAATGGATGGGTAGATAGTTATAGGAAATTAAATCCCACCACAACGGGTGGCTATTCCTGGTGGAGTCAAAGATTTCCCAGTGTAAGATTGCAAAATAAAGGATGGCGCATTGATTATTTATGTACAACCGAAGCTGTAGCGAAAACGCTAAAAACCGCTACCATACTACCTTTGGTTAAACACAGTGACCACTGCCCAATTGTTATAGAATTATAAAATATATTTTACATGCAAGTATATAATATTAGTTTTCAAATTGAACCAAGCCTAGAATTTCAATGGCTTGAATGGATAAAAAATACTTTTGTTCCCTCTGTAATGAAGAGTCAATGTTTTACAGAACATAAATTATATCAAATAAGTGTTCAAGCCGACCAATCTCCCACTTATACTTTACAACTTTATTGTGCCAACATGGAGCTATGGCAGTCGTACCAACAATTACACGCAAGTGCCCATTTAAAGGAAGTACAGCTTACCTGGGGTGAAAAATGCTACTATTTTTGCACCGAAATGCAAATTGTGAATTGAATGTGGATACTTTAAAAGCGGGAAACCCAAGGCTGGCTTATATTTCAGCCAATTATCAATGAAACTCAATACCAGTAAGGCTTTCGTTGATTTTTACTCCAATCTCTTAAACTAACGAATTACCTGTTTTTGCTTGAAATCCTTACTATTTAAGGGTTTCAAGGGAAAAATAAAAATCAATTTTTAAAAAAAATATTTTTTCAATTGATAAAACCCAATAAATTTGTTACATCGTTTTAAACTTATAAAAAACACATCTATGAACAAAGCAGAATTGATCGCTCACATTGCTGACAATGCAGAGATCGCAAAAACACAAGCTAACGCAGCTTTAGACGCATTTATCGAAGCAGTTACAAAAGCCTTGAAAAAAGGTGACAAAGTAACTTTAGTAGGATTTGGTACATTCTCAGTTTCTAAGCGTGCTGCTCGTATGGGCCGCAATCCACAAACTGGAGCTGCTATCAAAATCAAAGCTAAAAAAGTTGCTAAATTTAAAGCAGGTAAAGAATTGAGCGGTAAATTATAGTTTTAGTGTCTAAAATCGCTTAATTACAAGATTTTGAAAAAAAACCCTCGTATGTGCGAGGGTTTTTTTATTTTTGCTGTCCAATCAACAATTAACAAAAAACAAGAATATGGGAAGAGGAGATAAAAAAACAGCTAAAGGAAAAAGATTTTTAGGTTCTTTTGGCAAAAGCAGACCACACAAAGTGGCAAGCAAAGGCGCAAAAGCAGCTGCTGCTAAAGTAGAAAAAACTACTAAACCAGCTAAAGCTGAAAAAGCCGAAAAAGCAACCAAAGCGAAAGCTTAATTCTTTGTAATAAAGACCCCCAGTGAATCGGGGTTTTTTTATTACCACTTTTAAAAATACTTGGTTACCAGAAATTATTTAATGTATAGTATATATGAAACGAATTTCGTTTTTACTACTGTCTCAATTAATAGTCGCTACTGCAATGGCGCAATGTTCTATTTGTACCAAAACAGCCGCTCAAATTGGCCAAGAAGCAGGAAAAGGTTTTAATGCGGGCATACTCTATTTAGCCGCTATGCCATTTGCCATTATTGGTTATGTCGCCGTTAAATGGTGGAAGCAAGAAAAACAATAATCCCGGTTTAATGAAAATAATTGAATCTATTAAGCTTTTACACAGAGTTTATAAATATAGTAAAAGCGATAAAGGCGAGTTTGCCTATATAAAAAATTCTATTAAAAAAGGAGATGTCGTTTTTGACATAGGCGCACATAAAGCCGGCTATTTGCATTTTATGTTGCAACAAACAGGCAAGCAAGGCAAGGTGGTTGGATTTGAGCCCCAAACTATTTTATTTTCCTATTTGCAAAAAATGAAGCAACTATTTCATTGGAATAATGTGGTCATTGAACACATTGCATTATCCAACTTGTCAGGACAAAGCAACCTCTATCTTCCAACGGTACTTCATGGCAAGTTAACATCGCCTAGTGCAACCATTGTTGAACATGATCATGACGATAATTTTACAACTACTGAAAAAGTAACTTTATCAACGCTAGATGAATATTGTGCAAAACATACTCTAATTCCTAACTTTTTAAAAGTAGATGTAGAAGGAAATGAATTAAATGTTTTCAAAGGCGGGGAAGCCATACTAAAAAAATACAGACCAAAAATTATTGTTGAAATTGAAGCAAGACATGTGGGAAAAGAACAAGTAATGGAAACCATACAATATTTAACATCACTTGGGTACCAAGGCAAAATTATTGCTGGCAACGAATTAATTCCAACTGCTGAATTTACTTTTGAGAAATATCAAGACTTTGCCAACAAAGCAACCTATTGCAATAATTTTATTTTCGAATAAAGCTTAATAATAAGATTGTGCAAATTTAAAGATGTTAAAATTTGCTTGCAAACAGGCGGCTGCCAAATCCACTTTAATTTTATTTTTATCTACTTGAATCATTTTGTGCGCAGCTACTAATTGCATCACTTTAGAAAATAACATTTCTTTTTTTTGTAGTCCTTTATGCACTTCTATTTGATGTGCACTAATGACAGCTAATAATTCAGCAATACCTTCTTTTTCTGTCGCAATAGTACTCACTACTTGAAGTAGATGAGTGGCAGGTGCATTTTCTGTAATCATTTGTTGTAAATGATTTACAAAAATTTGTGCATTAGGTCGGTCACACTTATTAACTACAAAAACATCTGCAATTTCCATTAACCCAGACTTCATCATCTGTACTTCATCCCCTGCTTCAGGTACTAAGACCACTACAGTTGTATCTGCCAAAGAGGCTATTTCCACCTCTGATTGTCCAACACCTACTGTTTCTACAATTATATAATCAAACCCTACAGATTGCATTAGAGTAGTCAAAGAAAGCATAGCACTGTTTAGGCCTCCAAGGTGCCCCCTTGCAGCAAGGGATCTAATATATACCTGAGGATGCAAATACCAATCCTTCATACGAATACGATCACCTAAAATAGCACCCTGATGAAAGGGCGAAGAAGGATCGACAGAAAGTACAGCTACTTTTTTAGCACCCTCTACCCAAGTAGCAATGAGTGCATTTATTAGTGTGCTTTTACCTGCACCGGGAGGACCCGTAACACCTATAATGGGAATGGAAGAAGGAAGTAAATCTTGTAAAAAAGTAGTGGCGCCTTCTCCATTATTTTCAATCCATGAAATGGCTTTTGCCAAAGTCAGAAAATCACCTTTGGCTACCCCTTGTTTAATATCGGATATAGAATGCATTTTATTTTCTGATAATTTTATAATTCTTAAAATCAAAAGGTCGAATGCCTGTTACTTTTTCAAAATAATACAAGCATTTATTTTTAAAGGAGAATTTCTTTTGCGTAAGGTCTAAATTCACTGCCCAATTTTTTCTTTCAATTCTATCATGCATCACTTGTGGATGCGTCCCCGTAAATTTTTCTAAAGAATCAAACCCACTAAAATCATAATAATCAGGACTTGCATTTATTTGCTGCATTTGAGTATCATCATGCCAATACACACTACTCTGTTTTTGTTTTTTGCGCATTTGCTCTGGACTTTTCACCCATCCATAATGATAAATGCTTGCATCTACTGTAGCAACAGGTAATTTAGCATTCCCAATTCTAAATCCTTGTGCATCTCGGTAAGCGGAAATGGCTTTATTATTTCGAATAATTCTAATTTCATGCGCATACCATTTTCTACTATCCCCCACATAATCATACGTGCCGTAAAAATGTTTATACTTAAATAAAAGTCCTTGCACCTCTTTATCAAAGGCATGATTTTCACAAGCAGTTCGAATGGTAGCATGATACTTTTCATGAACTACTTCATCTCCTTGAATATAAAAAGCCCAAGTATATTTTTCATGAATGAGCTGAAATGCTTTGTTGGTTTCATCCGCTAAAACGGCTCCTCCTTTTCTTAAATTTTTATTCCATACCGAATGATGTATTTTGATTTTATGATCGCCTATCGATTCAATTAAGGCTATGGTTTCATCTGTAGAATCTCCAATTAAAACAATCATTTCATCCACTACAGGCAATATAGATTTTATGGCTTCCACTATGGGAAAGTCATTTATAACCGCATTTTTAATAATCGTGAAGCCTGCAATTTTCATCCCCGCTAATTTTATACTTCAAATAACCGAAAACTTTTGCAACTTGCCTATTGTTTTACTTAAACTTTGCAACAAAGGCTTTATTTTTGATTGTAAAGCAAGACTATGTCTACCTCTATTTGTTTTGATTTTGGCAATACTCGATTAAAGGCTGCAATTTTCATAAATACAGCACTGGTAGAACTGCGTGTTTTAGAAACAGGTAATGTGCAAGAAATTGAAAATTTATTGCAGGAATTTACGCCAGCAAAAACAATTCTTTCCTCCGTCATCCATCATGATAAAGCCATTGAAAGTCTTTTAGCAAAAAAAACAGCATTTCATTTACTTGGTCCAGCAACGCAACTCAATTTCACCACCCCCGTGGGTAAACCCGAAACTATTGGAGCGGACCGCCTCGCTTTAATAGCAGCTGCAGTAGATTTATATCCCCATGAACATAATTTAGTGATTTCATTAGGCAGCTGTATCACCTATAATTTTATCAATAATACCCATGCTTTCTTAGGAGGTAGCATCTCTCCAGGCATGCAAATGCGTTTTAGAGCCATGCATGAACAAACAGCCCTTTTACCCCTTATTGCCCCATCAAACGAGTTCCCGCTAGTGGGTTATGACACCAAAACCAATATCTTAAGTGGGGTTATTTTGGGCATGGCAGCTGAAATAGATGGTATAATTACAGCATATGAGCAGAAATATGCCAATTTTAACGTGCTATTAACCGGGGGCGACATTTGTTATTTTGTACCTCACTTAAAAAAGAGGATATTTGCCGACCAAAATTTAATATATAAAGGACTGTATGCTATTTGCGAAAAAAATAATTAGGTTAACCCCCTTCCTAGGTTTAGTTTGTTTTTTAACCCCAACTAAGGCTCAAATCAATTCCCCTTTTTCTCGATACGGAATAGGCACTGAAGTGGTCAATGGACAAAATGCAACCAGTCAAGCAATGGGCGGATTTTCTGCTGCCTATACCTCCCCTATGAATGGTAGTTTTGGGCAAAGTGTCAATTTCAATAACCCTGCTTCCTATGGTACTCTTTATATGACCACTTTTGACTTAGGGGTTAATTTTAATAATAATGCCTTAAAAAAATTAACTGAGCCAACTGGAAAAGAACAATCTACCTACTTGAGTCCAAATTATATCGTTGTAGGATTGCCTATAAATAAAATTAAAAAAGTAGGAATGGCTTTTGGTCTAAGACCATTGACACAAGTAAACTATTCCTTAACAGAAACTAAACAAATCACCTCTGGCGATACCATTTTCAATAATTATATTGGTCAAGGTGGCTTAAATCAAGCTTTTTTAGGCGTGGGGAAATCATGGAAATATCTAAGTATAGGTATCAATACCGGTATCAACTTTGGGCGTAAAAAAATAGAAAATATAAAGTCATTTAAAAATAGTACCGACTCTAACTATTTTTTCCAGTCCACTGCTAATTCTAATACTATATTTAGTGGCGTATTTTTACAATGGGGTGTACAAGGCGAATTCCCTTTATATAAAATTCAAAAAGGAAAAGGCATTCAGAAAACAGAATATTCATTAAGCTATGGAGTAACAGCTACTTTGGATCAGACCATGAAGGCCAAGCAAGACTTAGTTCGCTCTACGGGTAGTTTTACCGCTTCCACTTCAACTCCTTTAGACACAGCCATTTTTTCAAAAAATATTGCTGGCAATGTTACCATACCTGCACTTTATACTGCAGGACTCGCGCTACATAAAAAAGAATTTGACACAAGAGGCAATTATGACCAATGGGTATTGGGTGTAGAATATAATAGTGGCGCTTGGCAAGATAAATATAGCTACTATGGTCAAAAAGATGTTTTATCAAATTCGTGGATGCTAAGAGTGGGTGCTCAATTTTGTCCTAATGCTTTAAATTATGAAAGCTACTGGTCTACGGTTGTCTATAGACTTGGTTTTTATACTGGTAAAGACTACTTAAATATTGATAATAAAGGCTTAAAAGTCTCTGCATTCACTTTAGGAATGGGTATGCCAATAAGAAAATATCGTTCATACGATTACCAATATACTTTACTAAATTTAGCATTGCAAATTGGACAAAGAGGAACAAGTGTAAATGATTATAAAGAAAATTTTGTTCAGTTTACACTAGGATATAGCCTTAGTGATGTTTGGTTTAATAAACGCAAATATGATTAATACGCCATTATATAAAACTTTTAGATTAGCAGTTGCTTTAGTGAGTAGCTGCTTTTTTATGATTGCATGCGAAAATAATGTGAACGAAGTGCAAGCATTAAGTTCGCGCTTAGGCGGTGTTGATATTGGTAAGGACGTAACTATCTATATTAGTACGGGCGGTAAAATGAGTGCTAAATTAATGGCACCCTTAATGAAAAAATATTTATTAGACAGTGGAAAAATGATAGAATTTCCAAATACTATTAAAGTAGATTTTTATAAAGATAGTTTGCATATAGAAAGCAAACTCACTGCCAACTATGCCAACTATAAAGAAGCAGAAAATAAAATTTATTTAAAAGACAATGTAATTATATACAACGTTTTAGGAGATACCTTATGGTGTAAAGAAATGATCTGGGATCAAAATACAAGTAAATTTATTACAGATCAGGACGTTGTGGTTAAACAACACAATCCCATAGCAAAAATTTATGGGAAAGGATTAGAAGCCAACCAGAACTTAACAGATATTCATATTTTTAAACCGCAATCAAATAGCTTTGCTATACTATCCGATAGTAGTGGCAACCAACCTAAATAATGTTTTATGGACTATAGAAAAATGGGAAAGACTGGCTTGCAATTAAGTGTATTAAGCTTTGGCAGCTGGGTTACTTTTCACAAACAAATAAATGACAGCATTGCAGATGAACTAATGGGCATTGCTTATGATAATGGCGTTAACTTTTTTGACAATGCAGAAGTATATGCTGCGGGCGAGAGTGAAAAAATGATGGGACGTGTATTGCATAAAAAAAATTGGGACAGAACATCTTACGTTTTATCCTCCAAAGCATATTTTGGATGGAGAGGAAAAGAAAATAAACCCAATCAAACGGGCTTAAGTAGGAAACACTTAACCGAAGCTTGTCACGAAGCTATAAAAAGATTACAAACCGATTACTTAGATATTTACTATTGTCATAGACCCGACAAAACAACGCCCATTGAAGAAGTAGTGCAAACCATGAACACACTTATTCAACAAGGAAAAATTTTATATTGGGGTACCAGCGAATGGAGTGGCGTTGAAATTATGGAAGCACATAGAGTGGCAGCAGCTTTACATTTAATTGGCCCTTCGGTTGAACAACCACAATACAATTTATTTGAGCGTGAGAAAATGGAGCATGAATACCTAGAGATTTTTAAAAATGTAGGAATGGGTACTACCATCTGGAGCCCTTTAGCTGCGGGCTTATTGACAGGCAAATACAATGACGGCATCCCTGAAGGATCCAGGTTTCATATTGAAGGTTTTGAATGGCTTAGAGATAGATGGCTGATGCAGGACAAAGTAAAAAGAGTACAACAATTAGGCGCCATTGCTAAAGCTTTAAAAGTAAGTACCGCTTCACTTAGCATTGCCTGGTGTATAAAAAATACCAATGTAAGTACTGCTATTTTAGGGGCCACCAATAAGGCACAATTAATGGATAATTTAACTGCTTTAGATACCGTAAAATTATTGACGCCTGAAATTATGGAACAAATAGAAGGAATTGTAGAAACAAAACCTAAATTACCTGAATGGTAAGCTGTACTTTTATATTTAATAAATACTATTTATGCTATTCGCTATAGTTGCCTCTTTAATTTTAGTTGGTTTTTTTTCTGGCTATGAGATTGGCTTTGTTAGCGCCAATCGATTAAGTTTAGAACTTAAAAAAAAGCAGGGAGACAAAGCGGGTAAAATTATCGCGCAATTTTTACAAGCCCCTACGCAGTTTATTGGTACTTGTTTAATAGGATTAAATATTTCTTTGGTTGTATTTGGTATTCAATTCGAAAAATTATTAGATCAAGCACTTTGGGAAAGATGGCATTTAGGACCTTATGCTATCCTATTTGGAAATACAGTATTATCCACCTTGGTCATATTATTAGTAGGAGAGCTCATACCTAAAGCTATTTTCAAGGCTAGAGCGGCTTCACTCATTACCAGATTCGCACCTATTGCTCAGTTTTTTCATTTATTATTTAGACCCATTACCATTTTGTTAGTGAATTTAGCACAATGGGTGCTGAAAAATTTATTTCAAATGCGTATCATTCATAAAAAAGAAGGTTTTACGAAAGTAGACTTAGCGCATTTTGTACAGCAAACAAAACAACAACAAGAACAACAAGATTTAAATACCGATTTATTTGAAAATGCATTAAGCTTACCCGATATAAAAATTAGAGAGTGCTTAGTACCAAGAACAGAAATAGTGGGCGTTGATATTAACACTTCCATTGCAACATTGAGCGATATATTTATTGAGACAAAATTAAGTAAGCTTATTGTGTATGAAGAAACATTAGACACTATTGTTGGCTATGTACATCAATTAGATTTATTTAAAAAACCATCGACTATTGCTTCCATCATACATTCCATTCCGCTCGTTACAGAAAGCATGAACGCTGCCGACCTTATCAATTTATTTTCTAAAAAAAGGAAGAGTATCGCATGGGTAGTGGATGAATTCGGCGGCACTGCTGGCATTGTCACCATGGAAGATGTACTAGAGGAAATTTTTGGAGAAATTGAGGATGAATATGATGAACAGGAATTAATTGAAAAAAAGCTGTCTGATACCGAATTTATATTTAGTGGTCGCCTAGAATTAGATTACCTATATGAAAAATATGGTATAGACTTTTCGGCTGATAGCTCAGAAACCTTAAGTGGCTATTTAATCCACCACCACGAATCCATCCCTAAACTTCGCACTATTATTCACTTACCCCATTTTGACGCTGAAATATTGGCAGTAAGTGATACCCGAATTGAAAAGGCAAAAATTAAAACCCGCTAGTCCTTTTTTTACTTTTTAGCCTCCCTTTTTCCTCTAGAAACCTTAACTTTAACCCTCATTGAAAAAGTTGTATGGCACTATTTGACCGATTTAAAAAAACTGATGAATCAGAGATGTCTTTCATCGATCACCTTGAAGTATTAAGGGGCACTATTGTACGTTCCTTAAGTTCTGTTTTGATAACTTCTATTATTATATTCATCTATAGAGATTGGATTATGGACAACGTAATTACGGGTCCGCTTAATTCAGATTTCATTACTTACAAGGCTTTTTGCGATTTAAGTCACTGGTTACACTTAGGTGATTCTTTATGTATGCCTCCTGTAAAAGTATCTTTACAAAGTACCACTTTCGGAGGGCAGTTTTTAAGTAGTATTAGCATGGCTTTCGTGGGTGGGTTAATTGTTGCCTTCCCTTATATATTCTATCAAATTTGGGCTTTTATAAAACCAGCCTTAAAAGAAAAAGAAATAAAAAATACAAGGTTCATGATTTTTTGGGTGTCTTTCTTTTTCTTCGCAGGTGCTGCATTTGGATTTTTTGTACTAGGGCCATTTACTTTTAATTTCTTAGCAGGCTTTCAATTAGGTTCTAAAGGGGCTATTACAACTATTCCTACTTTTGCCGATTATCTTGATAATTTAACTAATTTGATATTAGGTTGTGGCATTGCCTTTGAACTTCCTGTAATAGTATTTCTATTGACGAAAATTGGAATGATAACCCCAAAGTTTTTAAGTACTACACGTAAATATGCAGTGGTCATTATTTTATTTGTGTCTGCGTTTATTACACCTAGTCCGGATTGGTATAGTCAAACGATTGTTTTTATTCCTTTATACACCTTATTTGAATTCAGTATTTTTGTTTCAAGATGGGCGCATAAATCGGTAAAGAAATCAGAAGAGGAAGAGTGGGATTAAAATAAGTTAGATTTTTTTTTAATTAAATATATTTTATGTCATTTGTTTTTGATGCTACTAAACCCATTGCATTAGGTGCAGACCATGCAGGTGTTGATTTTAAAAACGCCATTCATACTTGGCTTCAGGACAAAGGATATGCTACCAAAGATTTTGGCACCTACAATGCCGACTCTGTTGATTACCCCGACTTTGCTCATCCAACAGCTACTAGCGTTGAAAAGGGAGAAGCTGCATTTGGCATTTTGTTTTGCGGCAGTGCCAATGGTGTTGCAATGACAGCTAATAAGCATGCGGGTATAAGAGCAGGTTTATGTTGGCAAACCGATATCGCCGAACTAACCCGCTTACATAACAATGCCAATATGATTTGTATTCCCGCACGCTATGTAAGTATTGAATTAGCGAAAGAAATGATAGAAAAATTTATGACCACTGCCTTTGAAGGCGGAAGGCATCAAAATAGAGTTCAAAAAATTTCATGTTAATTAATTAAAATAAAAATTATGCGTAAACTACTCGTTCTATTTTTAAGCTTTGTAACTGCAATGGTAGTAGCACAAGACATTGATGCTAACACTGCCGCAAAAGCAATTACTGCAGCAGGATTAAAAGAACACTTAAGTATTATTGCTGGTGCCGAAATGGAAGGCAGAGAAACGGGTACAGCAGGCGAAAGAAAAGCTGCTGCCTATTTAGTAAGCCAATACAAAAAATTTAAATTAAAGCCAGGAAATAATGGCTCTTATACTTTACCATTTAAATTATTCCAAGACAAAGTAGTGAGTTCCACATTAAAAGTAAATGGCGAACCTTATACTTTAGATAAAGATTATTGGGTGAATGCTACCTCTGTACCTCAAACATCATTCAATACCAATGCAGTCATTTTTGTAGGCTCCGACTTCAATGATAAGTCAACTGTAGACGTGAAGGGAAAATTATTAGTAGCTACAGAAAGCAAAGAAAGAAGCATGATGAAAATTATGGCTGCACAAAAATTAGGGGCAGCTGGTATAATTATTATTGCCAATACAAACCCCACTAATGCTAGTAATTTAACAGGAAGGTTAAGCATCACTGCTGCTTCAAGTACTTTTATTAGTATGACTGTTTCTAAAGCTTTAGGAAGTCGTTTAGTAGGTGGTAGTAAAGATTATACAGATCAAGAATTGGCTGATGTACCCAAGGGCGTTTTCAGCACCACCATCGATTGGGTAACAGAGCATAATAATACTGAAGTGCCAAGTGCCGATGTGCTAGCGGTTTTACCAAGCAAAGAAAAAACAGATGAATACATGTTTATTACAAGTCATTATGATCACGAAGGCATTAAGAATGGCGTAATTTACTTTGGTGCTGATGATGATGGCTCTGGTACAGCAAGTGTGGTGGCTATTGCTAATGCTTTTTCACAAGCAAGTAAAAAAGGTTTTAGCCCTAAACGCAATATGGTATTTATGAACGTATCTGGCGAAGAAAAAGGCTTATTAGGTTCTAAGTATTATAGCGAGCATCCAGTGTATCCATTAGAAAAAACTTCAGTTGATTTGAATATAGATATGGTGGGTAGAATTGATCCTACTTACAAAGGAGATTCTACAAACTATTTATATATTATTGGAGATGATAAATTAAGTAGCGACTTACAACCCATGACTGACAAAGTAAACCAACATTATAATTTAGAATTAGATAGAAAGTATAATGACCCAAAAGATATGAATCGTTTTTATTACAGAAGCGATCATTATAATTTTGCAGCAAAAGGCGTTCCTGTTATTTTCTATTTTAATGGCACCCATAGAGATTACCATAGACCATCGGATACAGTAGATAAAATCAATTTTGACTTAATGGAGAAAAGAGTAAGAATGATTTTTGAAACTGCATGGGATATGGCTATGAAAGAAGATATGTTAAAAAGAGACCTTCCTTTGAATATGCCTCCATCAAGATAAAATATAATGCCCTTCATATAAAATGAAGGGCATTATATTTTACTGGCCTAATATATAAGCAAATATCAACGGCACTACAATGGTAGCGTCGCTTTCAACGATAAATTTAGGCGTATGAATATCTAATTTACCCCAAGTAATTTTTTCATTCGGCACGGCACCAGAATAAGAACCATAGGATGTAGTGCTATCACTAATTTGACAGAAGTAGCTCCAAAAAGGAACATCATGCCATTCTAAATCTTGGTACATCATTGGCACAACACAAATAGGAAAATCACCAGCGATACCACCACCCACTTGAAAAAATCCTACCCCCTTGCCGCCACTATTCGCACGATACCACTCTGTTAATTGAACCATGTATTCAATACCATTTTTTACAGTGCTTGCTTTTAATTCATTCTTGATCACATAGCTTGCGAAAATATTTCCAGTCGTACTATCTTCCCAACCTGGCACCACAATTGGAATATTCTTTTTTGCTGCAGCCACTATCCAACTGTCTTTAGGATCAATCTCATAATATTGTTCCAACTCACCGCTTAATACTACTTGGTAAATAAATTCATGTGGAAAATAACGCTCGCCTTTTTCTTCAGCTAGTTTCCAATATTTCACAATATGTTTTTGTAATCTTCTAAAAGCCTCTTCTTCCGGTATACAAGTATCTGTTACACGATTGTAATGATTCTCTAATAAATCCCACTCATCTTGTGGAGTTAAATCACGATAGTTGGGCACTCTTTTATAATGGCTATGCGCTACTAGATTCATCACGTCTTCTTCCAGATTTGCGCCTGTACAGCTAATGATGGCAATTTTATCCTGACGGATCATTTCAGCCAAGCTAATGCCTAATTCGGCTGTACTCATGGCACCAGCTAAACTCACTAGCATTTTACCCCCTTCTAAAAGGTGGGTCTCGTAGCCTTTAGCTGCATCTACCAAAGCGGCAGCATTAAAATGTCTATAATGATGTTCTACGAACTTAGAAATGGGACCTTTGCTCATTTTATTTCAATTTGAAGCAAAAGTAAATTTTTTTATGGACATAGCGTATTATTGATTAAAACCGAATAAATAGTAACTTTAAAGCCTAAAGCAAGGATATGGGAAATAAAAAAATAGTTCTTTTTTACGTGCTTATATTAATTGGTATTCCTTTTATATATGCAGCATACCTCTACCCTAATTTGCCCGCGGTGATTCCCACCCATTTTAATATTAAAGGGGAAGCGGACGGATTTGGTGGAAAAGACAGTATTTATCTTGGGCCTATTATATTTGGCATAGCTAGCTTGTTTACTTATTTCTTATTAGCCAATATCAAAAACTTTGACCCTAAAAGAACACAACAATTAGATGATGGCTTATTCCAAAAATTTGGTTTTTTAACTGTATTATTTTTAAGTGTATTGAGCTTAGTCTTATTATATGCTACGACACATCAAGGTATACCAATTGAAAAATTATTATTTCCTATGTTAGGTCTGGCATTTGCAGCAATGGGTATTTATATGCCTAAAATAAAACAAAACTATTTCGCAGGATTTAAATTACCCTGGACATTAGACAATGAAGACAACTGGAACGCTACACATAGAATTGCAGGTAAAGCATGGTTATATGGTGGTATCTTTCAATTTATCGCAGGTATTGCCTTTAGTTCTGTAACCTCTTTTGTTATATTTTTTATAGATATGATTATAATGGTATTGATTCCAACTATATACTCCTATAGGATGTTCAAAAATGGAAATAAGGTTTCCCCATAATTAAAAATACTGCTACTAAAATAAATACTACTATAAAATTATACAAATGAAATTAGCTACTAAATATATTCACGCAGGCGCTCATCCCGATCCAAGCACAGGTGCCATCATGACGCCTATTTACCAAACTTCTACTTACGTGCAATCTGCTCCAGGTGTGCATAAGGGATATGAATATGCAAGAAGTCAAAATCCTACTAGGTTTGCATTAGAAGAAGCTTTTGCTGTAATTGAAAATGGAAAATTTGGATTAGCCTTTGCAAGCGGTGTCGCTGCAACCGATGCTGTGATGCGATTACTCGTTCCAGGAGATGAAGTAGTGGCAGCGCATGATATGTATGGAGGCACTTTTAGATTGTTTTCAAAAGTGTATGAAAAAATGGGTATCAAATTTATATATGTTGATACTTCTGATGCTACCAATGTAGCAAAAGCGATGACGGCAGCTACTAAATTAATTTGGTTGGAAACACCTACCAATCCTTTAATGAATATTAGTGATATAGAAGCAGTTTCGTTAATTGGTAAAAAACATAATTGCATGGTATGTGTTGATAATACTTTTGCCTCTCCTTATTTACAAAATCCATTAGACTTTGGCGCTACCATTGTAATGCATTCAGCTACAAAATATTTAGGGGGGCATAGCGATGTTATTCAAGGTTGTTTAGTAATGAATGATCCAACTTTAAGAGACCAATTGTATTTTATTCAAAAAAGTACAGGCGCTGTTCCAGGCCCTCAGGATTGTTTTTTAGTATTAAGAGGTATCAAAACATTGCATGTACGTATGCAAAGACATTGTGAAAATGGTATTAAAGTTGCCGCCTATTTACGTCAACATCCTAAAGTAGGTAAAGTATATTGGTGTGGATTTGAAGATCATCCAAATCACGACATCGCAAAAAAACAAATGCGTGGTTTTGGCGGCATGATGAGTTTTACTTTAAAAACTGACACAGTTGAAGCGGCCACAAAAGTATTATCTAGTACCAAAGTGTTTTCATTAGCTGAAAGCCTTGGTGGTGTTGAATCTTTAATCAATCATCCTGCAAGCATGACACATGCTTCTATTCCGCGCGATCAAAGAATTGCCAATGGTTTATCAGACGGGCTCATTCGCTTAAGTGTAGGTATCGAAGACGCAGATGATTTGATAGCAGATTTAGCACAAGCTATTGGGTAATGACTGTAGACATACAAAAATTATTGGACCAAAAAGTAAAGCAGTACAACCGTATTGAATTTATTGACAAAGATCCAATTTATATCCCTCATTTATTTACAAAGCAGCAAGACATAGAGATTGCTGGATTTTTTGCAGCCATTTTTGCTTGGGGCAATAGAACCACCATCATTAATAAAAGTAAGGAGCTATTACAAAAAATGGACAATGCCCCCTATGCATTTTGTACACAGCACCAGGATAAAGATCTAAAAAAATTATTGGGTTTTGCACATCGAACATTCAATGATACCGACTTATTATATTGTATGGCATTTCTTAAACATCATTATACAAACAATGAAAGTTTAGAATCTGCATTTTTTGAAAATCACATAGGTATAAATGTAAACTCAAAAAATAAAATAAATACAGTAGAAAAAGCGCTTACGCATTTTCAAACATATTTTTTTTCTTTGGAAGACGCGCCCGCTCGAACTAAAAAACACATATCAAGTCCCATCAGTCATTCTACTTGTAAAAGACTTAATATGTTTTTACGCTGGATGGTTCGTAAAGATAAACATGGAGTAGATTTTGGGATTTGGAAAAGCATTCAACCTGCAGATTTGATTATTCCCATAGATGTGCATGTAGCAAGAGTTTCCAGGGCCTTGGGGATCCTAAATCGCAAACAAACCGATTGGCAAACAGCTATTGAATTAACTAATTATTGCCGAACTTTGGATCCAAAGGATCCTGTTAAATACGACTTCGCATTATTTAGTTTGGGCGTCATAGAAAAATTTAATTAAAACGAATGGAAATCAATTTAGTAGCATTGGAGAAATTAACGATTCCCGATTTAGAGACCATGATCAATGAGCTCATTAAAGAAGATTTCTCTAAACTGGTTCAATTACTTTATCGTATAGATGTCTCGGAAGCAAAGCTGAAAAATATCTTACAGGCCAACCCGAATGAAGATGCAGGAAAATTAATTGCTCAAGTAGTCATTGAAAGATTAGCCGCGACCAAAAAAGCAAGAGAAAGTTTTGGTACGACGCTACCAAAAATAGAAGACGACGAAGAGCGCCTTTAAATTGACTTCTAATTAATGCATTATAGGTCCCCTAATAAAGGACGCATAATAATATCTTCCACTACTGCTTGTGGACTTAAATGCGCTGCTGCAAAAATCATTTTAGCAATATCTGCTGCTTCCATAATTCTTGAAGGCGCTACTCCACTGCCCGCCCAACTATTCGTATAAGTGGCGCCTGGATATACACCTGTAACTTTAATGCCTTTGTCTTTTAATTCAACTCTTAAATTTTTAGAAAATCCATCTAAAGCAAATTTACAAATACTATAAGACCCTCCTTGCGGATAAGCTTGTAAGGATGCTATAGAACAAATATTAAAAATATGTCCTGCCCCCAATTTTACCATGGAAGGTAATAAAGCACGGGTGGTATGATATGCTGAATAGACATTTGCTTCTATTTGCGATGCTAAAACGCCTTGCTTTTCATCCATTAAATTTCCTGGCAAAAAGAAGCCTGCATTATTAATTAAGATAGAAGGAGTGCCAAAGCCAAGACACCAATTACCAAATAGTTTACAATCTTCTTCTTTAGATAAGTCAGCTACTTTACAATGAATGGTTGCTGTTGGATATTTTTCTTGCAATTGAGAAGTAGCAGTATTTAAACGAGCTTCCGTTTTACTACAAATTAATAAAGTATGGCCCGCTTGTGCAAAAGCCTCCGCTATGGAATAACCAATACCCTGTGAAGCACCTGTAATTACAACTAGCATAAAAAATAATTAATAGATAACTTAAATAAAGAATAAAGATAAGAATCAAAATTGTAAATTCGTCCAATACAATTACTTATTGATGGCCTATACAGACTTGTTTTTTGACCTTGACCATACTATCTGGGATTTTGAATTAAATTCAAAGGAAACTTTATGGGACTTACACCTTAAATACGAACTGGAAACAAAAGGCATTAACGATTTTGATGTTTTTTATAGCCAATATAGCGTACACAATCACAGATTATGGGATCGCTATACCAAGGGCTTTATCAAACAGGAAGAATTGAGATGGAAACGTATTTATTTAAGTTTACTCGATTATAAAATTGCAGATGAAGCTTTAGCTAAAGAAATGTCTCATGATTATTTAGACATCCTTCCTAATAAAAAAAATCTATTCCCCTATACCATTGAAATTTTAGAATACTTAAAGGGTAAGGAGTATAAAATGCATTTAATCACCAATGGATTTGAATCTGTTCAGTTTAAGAAGATTAAAAACTCAAATTTGGCTGACTACTTTATTGAAGTCATTACTTCCGAAGCAAGTAATAGTTTAAAGCCCCAAAAAGAAATTTTTGAATATGCCTTAAAAAGCGCCAACGCAAAAGTTGAAAACAGTATTATGATTGGAGACAATGAAAGTGCCGATATTCAAGGCGCTATTAATGCAGGTATGGATTCTGTATTTGTGAATCACTTACAAGTGAAGCCCACTGTGCCCGCAACCTACACAATTACGCACTTAAAGGAATTAGAAAATTTACTATAAGAATTTGCAAGAATTGGTTACCAACTAGCAAGGACTGTCACCCCACCCTTTACAGTATCGCCAATTTTAGTATGAATTTTTGTTCCAACTGGTAATAGCAAATCTACCCTACTACCAAATTTAATAAAACCATATTCATCACATTGATTAAAAGATTGGCCAACTGTTGTATAGTTACAAATTCTTCTTGCCAAGGCCCCCGCAATTTGTTTGCATAAAATACTTCCTTTGTTATTTTCAATCACCACCGACCATCTTTCATTATCGGTAGATGATTTAGGATGCCAGGCAACTAAAAACTTACCTGGATGATATTTATTGTATACAATATTTCCGGCAATAGGCAAACGATTTACATGCACATTCGCTGGACTCATAAACACGCTTAGTTGAATTCTTTTATCTGTATAAAATTCATCAGGTTGAACTTCTTCTATCACCACTACTTTCCCATCTGCAGGTGCCACAATGGCCCCTTCGCTAATGGTCAACCTGCGAACAGGCATTCTAAAAAAAGATACAATGAATAAGAAAAATGCAAGTGTAATGATGAAAAAACACCAAGCCCCCAAAATGGAGATCGGAAACAGGTAGGAGAAATTGACAATATTTAAAGCCCCTACTAAAATAGCTATTAGTGAAATGGTAGCAGTGCCTTCTTTATGTATTGTCATACTTTTAATTTAGGTGCAAATGTAAAGGAACTAAAACAGAATCTGAAGAATTAGCCATACAAATGGGGTTGCAAATAAGATAGAATCAAATCTATCTAGGAAGCCTCCGTGACCTGGCATCATACTACCGCTATCCTTCACGCCTGCCAAGCGCTTTAATTTACTTTGCAATAAATCTCCAAAATTGCCTGCTACTGAAGCAATTAGGCTAATATAAAAAATGTACTTCTCTTGAATGGGCACATAAATACCCATTACTTTGGATACAATTAATACCGACAAAATAATGCCCGCAATGGTACCTTCCCAAGTTTTATTAGGAGAAATTGGCGACAAGGGGGTTTTACCAATAAGGGAACCAAACAAATAAGCCATTGTATCATTTACCCAAATAGAAACAATTAATAATAAAGGGATAGAAAAACTCCAATTCCCAAAATAAGAATTGGCCATGAAACTTTTTAATTGAAAAAATAAAGATAAACTCATGGGAATGTATATCAATCCGGCAAAAGAGATTGCCCAATTTTGTAAATTAATTTTTTTGCTAAAAATATCTGTGATAAGAATAATAGCAATTACAAAAGGTAAAATTCTACTTCCAATAAACTTTATACTAACCCCATTAATGCCTAAATCTAAAGGACCCAAAGTCATCATAAATAAAGATCCTACTACTAGTAAACCCCATTTATGAATGGGCGTAATATTTTTATAGCTTGGAAAAATTAGTGCTAATAACTTTTGATACTCAAACAAACATCCCATTTGGATGATAAAAAATAATGTAAAAAAAGACCAGCTATTCCAAATTAAGCCTGTTAGCATAATAATGCCAAAAACAATTGCAGAAATAGTTCTTACTTTAAAAACGGATGCGTTAAATGCCATAATGTAATAATTAAAAATATTTAATACTTTGTTTAAGAATTTATTGGGTCTAGTTGAATAGCATCAATAAGCGTCTGCGCTTTTTCATACATAGGTAAGGGTACATATACTTCCACTTCACCTAAAAAAACATAAGAAGAGTCTTGTTTATTCAACGTCTTAGCAGGTATTTCATTTTCATTTAAAATACCCATTACCATGGAAGATGCCGCTAATTGCGAACTACTAAATACTTTTTTCCAATCCTGCATCAGGGTTACTATTTTTTAATTGACGTAATAAAAAGTAAATACCTATTAGCGCTACACCACCCCAATAAATAGGTAGATTATCATCCATAATTTTGTCAACATTTGTAGGATTTTCTCTTACCGTATATAATGTGACAATTGCAATACCATTGTTTAAGAAATGTAATAATATAGGCAACCAAATAGTTTTAGTATAATAATAAATACAGCCTAGTATAATGCCCAATGCCATTCTAGATAAAAAACCAAAATAAGAAAAATGAATAGCGCTAAAAAAAATTGCGGTTAAAATAATAGCCACATAAGGCTTTCCCGTCCAATCTGTTAAAATTTTTTGTAAGCTGCCTCTAAAATAAACTTCTTCAATAAAGGCAGGTATAATGGCTACCGCCAATAATGCATACCCTAAATCTACTAATGAAGTCATATGCGTCATAGACAACATTGCTTTTTTATATTGGGCTTCTATTGTTTCTGCCCAATTTTTAAAGTCGCTAGGAATAGGAATTTTCTCTGTTAAGCTTCCTAAAGCCCCACTTAGTATTAATCCAACAATTGCTAATAAAATAACAATGCCTATTTGCTGATAAGACTTAATGGGCGACAATCCAATATTAGCAGCCAAACTGCCTTTCGTAAAAAAGGCAACCGCAATACTTGGCAGGCCAAAAGCGATAATCGAAGCCAAAGCATTCGCAAATTGAGCCATTGAAGCATATTCGGGCTGCATAATTACCTTTTGCATGTCGGCCATGCTAATATGTAATAAGGCTGAAACTATTGAAAAACTTATAAAAGCGCCTGCAATCATGCCAATACCAGTAGCCCCTAAAAAAAGGGCCATTCTCATGGGAGGTGTCATATTAAAAAGGCTTCTATCCGATGATTCCATCTAAATCAATTAATTGGTACATTTGCAACCGTATCAGTAAGATGCAAGATAATGAATTCATATGGTTTCTATAGGTCCTATACAATTACCCGATTTTCCCCTATTACTCGCTCCTATGGAGGACGTGAGTGACCCCCCGTTTAGAGCAGTTTGTAAAGAGAATGGGGCCGATCTCATGTACACCGAATTTATAAGCAGTGAGGGGTTAATTAGAGATGCCATAAAAAGTAGGCAGAAGCTAGACATATTCGATTACGAACGTCCTATAGGTATTCAAATATTTGGTGGGGATGAAGAAGCTATGGCACTTTGTACTAAAATTGTTGACACTGTGAATCCCGATTTAATTGATATCAATTTTGGATGTCCAGTTAAAAAAGTAGTTACTAAAGGTGCTGGTGCTGGCGTATTGAAGGATTTAGATTTAATGGTAAGATTAACAGAAGCCGTTGTAAAAAGCACCAATCTTCCTGTTACCGTTAAAACAAGATTGGGTTGGGATGAAGGTTCAAAAAATATTCACGAAGTGGCTTTGAGATTACAAGACGTAGGTGTAAAAGCTTTGGCTATTCATGGACGTACCAGAACACAAATGTATAAAGGTGAAGCAGATTGGACATTAATAGGAGAAATAAAAAATGATCCTCGTATTCATATGCCCATTTTTGGAAATGGAGATATCAATTCACCCGAAAAAGCATTGGAATATAAAAACAAATACGGCGTAGATGGCATTATGATTGGACGCGCTGCCATTGGTTATCCATGGATATTTAGAGAAATAAAACATTTTGTAGAAACGGGAACAAGAAGAGCAGATCCTACTATTGAAGAAAGAGTTGAAGTGGCGAGAAAACATTTAATTAAATCAATGGAGTGGAAAGGACCTATTGCAGGCATTAATGAAATGAGAAGACATTACGCTAATTATTTAAGAGGGCTTCCTAATATAAAAGAGTACAGAAATAAATTAGTACGCATTACAGCACAAAAAGAAATTGAAGCAGTACTTGATGAAATCAAAGAAAAATACAAAGATTCTGTTATTGAATCTGGTAAAATTGTGTTAGAAAATTACCACGAGCACTGCCCTATTTAATGAATGCCCCTCTATTAACTTACTCCTTTTTTTCAATTGCCTCTACTACTAAAGGATCTAATGGATCCACTGTCATTGGAAAATAATGCGTAAGAGTGCCTTGCTCATTGATTAAATATTTGCAAAAATTCCAAGCAGGTTCTTGATGATTCCAACCATTAATGGTCATATCCGATAACCATTTAAAAACTTCGTTTTGATGATTCTTTTTTATCACAATTGATTTCGCCATTAAGGGAAAGCTTACTCCATAATTCTTTTTGCAAAAAGCAGCAATACTTTCATTGTCTTTGGTTTCCTGTTCTTTAAAGTCATTGGCCGGGAAACCAATCACTACAAGACTTTCGGCATATTTTGTTTGCAATGTTTCTAGTGCTTCATATTGTCCTGTGAATCCACAATCACTTGCCGTATTGACAATTAAAACTTTTTTTCCTTTCAAAGAAGAAAAGTTAAAATCCTTGCCATTGATATCTTTCGTTGTTAAACTATAGAATGAAATTACAGGAGTTTTGTTTTCTTTATTAAATTGAACTTGTTTTTTACCTGCGCCCTTACCAGACCACATAATGGCTGGATAAATTGTTTTTAAAATAGATTGTCGATAAGACATACCCGATTTTTTCATCAATAAAGTGGCTGAAACCAAAACACCTAAAGCGATGGCAATTTTTATCATGACATTTTTATTATTTTTCAAATCCAAAATTTAATTCAACGATGAAATAGTCTACCCAATTAATCTTTTCAATAACCAAGCTTTTCCTTTATAGGGAGGATATTTAAAACCAGGGTCAATCCAAGTAGGTGTTTTTAAAACCGATTTAGTATGCGTAAAAGTGTCAAAACTCAACTTACCATGATAGCCACCTGTTCCGCTAAAACCCCTACCACCAAAGGGCAAATCATGATTGGTAATATGCATAGTAGCATTATTTACACAGGCACCTCCTGAAGGCACATTGGTTAACCAATATTGTTCGTCAGCTTTATTTTCTGTGAAAACATAAAATGCCAATGGATTTGGGTTTTTTTGAATAATTGCCAATGCTTCTTCTTTGGATTCATAAGTAAGAATAGGAAGTATCGGGCCAAAAATTTCATCTTGCATAATTTTTGCATCTGTATGCACACCTGTCATAATCGTTGGCTCGATAAATAATTTTTCTCTGTTTGATTTTCCTCCATAAACAATTTCTCCTTCAGACATATAACTGGTGATACGCAACCATTGTTTGTCATTAATTATTTTACCATAATGTTCAGACGTTTCTGCATCTGCACCATAAAATGATTGAATGGCAATTATCAATTCTTTAATTAAGGTATCTTTTAAATGTGGGGGTACTAAAATATAGTCAGGTGCAATACACATTTGACCACAATTAGAAAATTTAGGATTAGCTAAACGTCGAGCTGCCACTCTCAAATTAGCATCGGCAGCAATAACAGCAGGACTTTTACCACCTAATTCTAAAGTAACAGGCACTAATTGTTCGGCTGCATATTTATAAATTATTTTTCCAACCGCTGTACTTCCAGTATAAAAAATATGATCAAATCTATTTTCGGTTAACAAGGGTGGCAAAATGGTGGCACCTTCTCCTTCTAGATACAATATATAATTATCAGGAAATAGGGAGTCCACTATTTTACCCATGATTTTTGCTGTTGCTGGAGCAAATTCACTTGGTTTTAATACTACACAATTGCCTCCGGCAATAGCCCCAATTAAGGGCGTAAATAATAACTGAAAGGGATAGTTCCAAGGCGCAATAATACAAACCACCCCCAAGGGCTCTTGCATGGTATAACTTGCAGAAGGCATATTGACCAAGTTAGTGGCTACAGTATTGGGCTGCATCCACTGCTTTAAATGCTTTATAGTATAGTTTAATTCACTTAAGAAGAACCCTACTTCTGTAGCCCAGGCATCTTCATCGGTTTTTTTGAGATCGGCATAAAGTGCCTGATATAATTGTTTTTCAGCGTCTAAAACTGCCTTTTTTAAGCGTTCTAGCTGAAGTAATCTAAAAGAATACGACTGGGTAGCCCCTGTAGCGAAATAGGCACGCAGGTTTTGAACTGAGGTAGACATAAGCAAAGATTATTAGGCAATTTAAGTCTTATTCATGAAAGCAAAGTGGCATTTATTCACTTATCAAAATAATTCTTAAAATTCCAAAATTTTTGATAATTTAACATACTCATTTTAACAACGATTATAAACCAAATAACGATTTGCTATGTCCAAGAAAAAATTAGACAACTCAAGGAGGGATTTTATCAGAAACTCCGCACTTGCATTAGGGGGCTTTTACATTTTACCTAGACACGTTTTAGGAGGGAAAGGATTTACTGCACCAAGTGATAAATTACAAGTAGCTGGTATTGGTGCTGGTGGTAAAGGAGAGAGTGATTTATTTGCTTTCTACAGTAGTGGAAAAGCAGATATTGCTTTTTTATGTGACGTAGATGATCGTCAATGCGCAAAAAGCTGGCAAAGATATCCAAAAGCAAAACGTTATAAAGATTATAGAGAAATGTTAGATAAAGAACATATGCATATTGATGCTTGTTCTGTTTCTACACCCGATCATATGCATGCTGTACAAGCAATGGCAGCGATGCAATTAGGTAAACATGTTTATGTACAAAAGCCAATGGCACATGATATTTATGAAGCACGTGTTATGACAAAAGCGGCTCATGATTATAATGTTGTAACACAAATGGGTAACCAAGGTTCTTCTGGAGATGGTGTGCGCATGCTACAAGACTGGCATACTGCAGGATTAATTGGAGATATTCATACTATATATTGTTATACCGACAGACCTGTTTGGCCTCAAGGTGTAAATCGTCCAATCATAACTACACCAAGTCCAATACCTGCAGAATTAGATTTTAATTTATGGTTAGGTACTGCACCACAAAAAGATTATTTCGAAGGATTACTTCCCTTTAACTGGAGAGGTTGGTGGGATTACGGAACCGGTGCATTAGGTGATATGGCTTGTCATATTATGGCACCTGCATTTGCAGTGGCTGGATTAGGTTATCCTATTGCTGCTGAGTGTAGTGTTGCAACTCGTTATACTGCACCATGGCAAAAATTAAATGCACCAGATAGTGGCCCAATGGGTTCTCATATTATTTTAACTTTCCAAGGACAAAACGGAAAACCAAATGTAAAATTACATTGGATGGATGGCGGTATTCAACCAGAGCGCCCAGCAGAATTAGGACCAAATGAAATAATGGGTGATGGTGGCAATGGTGTTATTTTCGAGGGTACAAAAGGAAAAATGATGGCGGGTACTTATGGTATTAATCCTCAATTATTACCTACGAACTTAACAAAAACAACTTCTGTACCACAAACAGTAAATCGTGTTAAAGGCGGAGAAGCCGGACACTATTCTGCATGGGTAGAAGCTTGTATCGCAGGAGCAGGAAGCGCAGAAGCAAAAGCATTAAGTTCTCACTTTGATATAGCAGGTCCTTTAACGGAGTCTGTGTTAATGGGTAATTTAGCTATTAGAAGTTATGATATCAAAGCCACTGATAAAAAAGGAGGCGCCACTTATCCAGGTAGAAACATTCAATTATTATGGGATGGCCCTAATATGAAAATCACCAATTTCGACGAAGCGAATCAGTATGTTAAAAGAACATATCGTGAAGGTTGGAGCTTGGGTGTTTAGTCATAATTAGTTTTACTTATTATAAAATCTCGGTTGCCAATGGTAGCCGAGATTTTTTCTTTAATAGCTTAAGTAATAAAAATCGGTAACTTCATTTAGCAAAATAAATACCATGGAAAATTTACGTGAACAGTTCTTATTAAATCCTGACATTACATTTTTAAATTTTGGATCTTTTGGCGCTACGCCTAAACCTATTTTTGATGCTTATCAAAAATGGCAAATGGTGTTAGAGGCAGAACCTGTTCAGTTTATTGCATTTGATGGCGTACACTATTTAGCAGATACAAGAGCCGCTTTAGCAAAATTTATTGGCTGTCCAGATAAGGATGATATAATTATGGTGACCAATCCTTCCTTTGCTGTGAATTTAATTGCTAAAAACTTTCCTTTACAAGCAGGGGATGAAATTTTAGCAACCGATATTGAATATGGGGCTTGTGATCGTACATGGGAATTTTATTGTCAAAAAAATAAAGCCATTTACCGTAAGCAAAAAATTAATTTACCCATAACCACCAAAGAAAAATTTATTGAAGATTTTTTTGAAGGCGTAAGGCCCAGTACCAAAGCCATTTTCATAAGTCATATAACCAGTGCCACTGGATTAATTTTCCCTGTTAAAGAAATTTGTGCAATCGCTAAATCAAAAGGTTTAGTAACCATTGTAGATGGCGCACACGCTCCTGCACATATAGATTTAAATATAAATGAATTGCAAGCAGATTTTTATACAGGCGCTTGTCACAAATGGATGATGGCAGCCAAGGGTTGTAGTTTTTTATACGCACATAAAAGTGTACAAAAAATGTGTGACCCACTCATTGTAAGCTGGGGCTATAAAGCCTTTAAGCCCTCTGCATCTACTTTCTTAGATTATCATCAAATGATTGGGACCCGCGATTTTTCTGCCTTTTTAACAGTAGCTGCCAGTATTGAGTTTATGCAAAAAAATAATTGGACAGCTGTTTCCAAACATTGTCGTGAAATAGTACTTGATAATGCGCCACGTTTTTATACATTACTAGGCACCCAACCCATCAGCCCTTTAACCAATGAATGGATTGGACAAATGATAAGCATCCCTATTAAAACTACCGAACCAGAATTATTACAAAGAAAATTGTATACCGATTATAAAATTGAGATTCCTATTATGCGCCAAGACAATGATGTGTATATGCGTTATTCCATCAATGCCTTTAATAGTGTAAAAGATTTAGATATTCTTTATAAAGCGTTAGAAGCCATTCAGGAAGAAGGTGTATTGTTGCAATAAATATATTTTAAGCTAGTGCCTCATACAATATCTCTACTGTATGTAAGGCTCTCTCTCCTGTGCCATCTTTAATTTGATGACGGCAACTCGTTCCTGGAGCAGCAATAGTGCAATTGTTTTTATGGGCTCTTACTTTAGGAAATAAGACCAACTCTCCAATATTCATTGACACTTCATAATGTTCCTTCTCATACCCAAAGGATCCAGCCATGCCACAACAACCAGAAGGGATGGTTTCCACTGTATAATTCGTAGGAAAGGAAAGTACTTTTACTGAATCTGCTAAAGAACCCACTGCTTTTTGTTGACAATGCCCATGCAATAAAATAGATTTAGCATTTTGCGTAAATTTATTTTTTGTTATACCCCCTGACTCAATTTCTTTGGCGATAAATTCATCAATGAAAAAACTATGGTTAGCTAAATGTTTTGCCGCCACTATATTTTCATCTGTTGCTAAATCGGGGTATTCATCTCTAAAAGTCAATATAGCAGAAGGTTCTAATCCAATGATAGGACTTTGTTCATTAACCAAATGGCTTAGTTTTTCAATATTGATATTGGCAATTTTTTTTGCCTTTCTCACCAATCCTTTGGACAACCAAGTTCTACCGCTTTCTTCATGATCTGGAATAACAACCTCATAGCCCAATGCACTTAATAATTGAACGGCTTTAATACCAATGCCAGCGTCATTATAATTAGTAAACTCATCGCAAAATAAATACACTTTCATTTTCGCATTTACTGGCGCTTTGTAATTTTTTTGATACCAGGATTGCAAGGTTTCTAGTGACAAAGAAGGCATCGAACGTTTCAAAGCAAAACCTGAAACCAATTTTACTAAAGACCCAGTTATTATATTATTTATAAATAAATTATACAAACGCGGAGCAATAGAGCCAACTTTAGCAGCGGCGGTAAAATTGGCAATCAGCTTAGCTCTAAAAGGAACTCCATTGGCATCATAATAATGTTGTAAAAATTCTGCTTTCAATTTAGCCATATCTACATTAGAAGGGCATTCGCTTTTACAAGCCTTGCAACTTAAACACAAACTCATTACGTCATAAATTTCTTTATGATGATACCTATTTTGTTTATCAGAATGCGTTAAAAATTCTCGTAAAATATTGGCACGTGCACGTGTAGTATCTTTTTCATCTCTAGTCGCCATAAAGGAAGGGCACATGGTACCACCTGAAAGATGCGTTTTTCTGCAATCACCAGAACCATTGCACTGTTCGGCATGTTGTAAAATATCTTGTTGATGAAAACGAAATATAGTTTTAAACTCGGGTGTTAATTGCCCCGGCTCATACCTTAGCATGGTATTCATGGAAGGTGTATCCACTATTTTATTCGGATTGAAAATATGTTTTGGGTCCCAAGTATTTTTAACTTGTTTCAGTAAAGCATAATTTTTTTCACCCACCATTTGCTTGATAAATTCTCCGCGCAAACGGCCATCGCCATGCTCACCACTTAAGGAACCATCGTATTTTTTTACCAGGGTCGCCACTTCTTCTGCAATGGTTCTAAATAATTGGTTCCCTTCCTTAGTTTTTAAATTAATAATAGGGCGCAAATGAAGCTCCCCCGAACCTGCATGCGCATAATGCACTGCATACAAGCCATGCTTTTGCAATATTTCATTAAAGTCGCGAATATAATTAGGCAGGTCTACTACATCCACAGCAGTGTCCTCAATAACCGGTACTGCTTTTTCATCACCTGGTAAATTACTCAATAAACCTAGCCCTGCTTTTCTTAAAGCCCATATTTTTTTAGCATCTGCTCCATATAAAACTGGAAAATGATACCCTAGGCCGGCAGCGCGCATTTCAGCTTCCACCTTATTGGTAAGTGCAAGAATTTCCTCTTTAGTTTCTTTTACAAATTCAATTACTAAAATCGCACCTGGATCTCCTTGTACAAAAAATCTATTTTTACTTTGCTCAATATTTTCTTTAGTACATTCTAAAATATAATGATCAATCAATTCGCTCGCACTGGGTTGATATTTTAAACCAATTAAATTCGCATGAAGTGATTCGTCAATAGAATTAAAATGAACACATAGTAAACCCACTTCTTTGGGAGGGGCAGGTACTATATTTAATTTTATCTCCGTCATAAACGTCAAAGTACCTTCTGAGCCTGCAATTAGATCACAAAAATTAAAACGAGGACCACCTGCAGTAAAAGGATCCGACTCCACTAACATGTCAATAGCATAGCCTGTATTTCTTCTAAGCACCGATTTTTTAGGAAACTCTTTTCTTATCTCTACTTGGTTATCATATTGGCTTAATAGAGATCGTACCGATTTGTAAATAGTACCTTCTAAAGTATTCAAGTCGCATTTTGCATGAAAATCATCGGTAGATAGGCTATTAAAAACTACTTCTGATCCATCACTTAAGAATGCTTTGACTTCCAATAAATGTTCACGAGTACTTCTATATACTACCGAATTAGATCCACAAGAATTATTGCCCACCATTCCTCCAATCATTGCTCTATTAGCGGTGGAAGTTTCTGGTCCAAAAAATAAACCATGCGGTTGTAGAAATAAATTCAATTCATCCCGAATCACACCAGGTTGCACACGCACCCAGCCTTCTTCTTTATTGAGTTCTAAAATTTTATTAAAATGTTTTGACACATCAACAATAATTCCATTGCCAACTACTTGTCCCGCTAAGGAAGTGCCAGCAGTTCTAGGAATTAAGGAAGTCTTATTTGCGGCCGCAAATACAATCAATTTGGAAATATCTTCTTTTGTTCTAGGAATAGCCACCGCCAACGGCATTTCTCTATAACTAGAGGCATCCGTTGCGTACAATGTTCTGATCATTTTATCGTAAAAAAGATCTCCTTCTAGTACTTGCGCAAGTTTTTTAAGCTGTTCCTTCATAATGCAAAATTCAACTTGCCAAAATTACTAAAATATTGACATAGACTGCCTAGCAATTCTTTTTGTCTGAACAGTCAACTACCAACTTAAAGTTTTCAAATAAGCGGCGTCATCTTTTGCACAATCTAATTCAGTAGTGCCAGTGTAAGCTTCTTGCTCAACAATGAAGTATTTAACACCTTGCGCAGTTGCTTGAGGTAATAAAGATTTATAATCGATGGTTCCTTTTCCAATAATACAAGATTCATGTCCTGTAGCCGTTTTAACTAGATCTTTTACATGCACTAATTTAAAACGATTAGGGAATTTCTTCATGTAGGCAATAGGATCTACCCCTGCAGCTACTGTCCAATACATGTCCATTTCAAAATCAACGGTATCAGGATTGGTAGATTTCATCATTAAATCTTGTGGTACGATACCATCCATTGCTACAAAAGAATAGTCATGATTATGGTAAGCAAAACGTAACCCATTTTTCTTAGTGATTTCACCGCAAGCATTAAACTCATCAGAGAAGCGTTTAAAATTATCAATTGATTTTTGGGCGCCTTTGTGCGGACAAATTAAATATTTCATTCCTATCTCTGCAGCTTGCGCGGCCTTGCGTTCAAAATCTTTGGTATTGTCACAATGAGTTGAAACCATTTTCATGCCTAAATCATCTAATACCTTCTTCAATTCTGTATTTTTCATTCCCCAAAAAATACCTTTGTCTCCTTCAAAACCCTCTATTTGCTTGTACCCACATTTAGATAAGTGTGTCAATACACCTACTGTATCTTTATATAATGCTTGTTTCACTGTCCATAATTGAATGCCGAATGGATTTGCTTTACCTGCCATCGCCATTAATTCATTACCAAAAGGCATACTTAATGCTGCACCTGCTAATGCTGTTTGACGGAGAAAATTTCTTCTTGAATTGTTCATAAAATCGTTTTTAAAGTTCAGTCGTTAAAAATACGAATGCAATTATTTGCACCGTTTGAGATCCCATTTGAAAGTTCTATATAATACAGAACCTGCTTTAGTTTACTAAGTAGCCCAAGCCTTATCTCCTTTCTTATAAGGTACCGTGCCTTCATATTTACCAGGTACGGCAATATAGCGCAATGCTTTTGTAGCGCCTACTTCAGAACTAAAGAATCCCCATAAGGTTAATTCTTTTAGCATAGTGAAATAATGTTTAGTCTCATCTGGTTTTTTAGTTTTTTGAAAAGCGGCTGCTTCTTTATCTAAATCTACTAACAAACTATGGCGTTGCTCAGCAGTTGCCTGCATAAATGTTTTTCCACTTGCTTTAGTAGCTGCTTCATTTAATTTTTTAAAGCCATCCATGAAAGCAGTTTGATCTTTTGCTTCATAACAATCAGTTACAATCACTGTCATAAACTCACCCACTTTTGCCTCTTTCGCTCCAGGTGTGTTAGTAGCAGGTAAAATGGTTTCTGCAATTTCATTTAAAAACGAAATATCATCTTTTGTGAACTTAAGTCCTGTTGCACCAGTAGTACAACCAGCTAAAAATGCTTCTGCACCTAAAACGGTTCCGCCCATTATGAGTGCTACTCTTGATAAGGCTTCTCTTCTATTCATCATAAAATAGTATTTAAAATTTTATAAAATTATAAGTTTCCTTTTTTCAATTCATTTACTGCAAACTCAGCAGCTCTAGCAGTGAAGGCCATGTATGTTAAAGATGGATTTACACAAGAAGAACTTGCCATAAAAGCACCATCAGTTACAAATACATTGGGCGCATCCCATACTTGGTTGTTGCCATTCAAAACCGATGTTTTTGAATCTCTACCCATACGAGCAGTTCCCATTTCATGTATCCCTCTTCCTGGTGTGCCATCTCCATCATGAGCGGTTACATTTTTAACACCTGCTTTTTCTAACATTTCTTGGGCATCTGCAAAAATATCCTTGCGCATTTTTTTCTCATTCTCTTTTAATTCGCAATCAATATTTAATACATTTAATCCCCATTTGTCTTTCACTGTCTTATCTAAAGTTACTTTATTCGTTGGATCTGGCAACATCTCTCCAAAGCCACCCATACCAATGGTCCAGCTACCTGGTTCCGTTAAGGCATCTTTATAATCTCCTCCAATAGAAAATTCAGCAACATCTCTTCTCCAGTTTTGACGAGAGCCGCTTCCTTGGTAACCAAAGCCACGAACATAATCGCGTTTATCATCGCCTACATTTCTAAAACGAGGAATATAAAAACCATTCGCACGACGACCAAAAGTATATTTATCTTCATACCCTTCTACCATTCCTCCAGCACCAACGCCTAAATGATGGTCCATTAAGTTTTTTCCAAGTGCATCGCTGCTGCTTCCTAAACCACCTTCCCAAACATCGGTTGCAGAATTCATTAATAACCAAGTACTATTTAAAGTAGAAGCGTTTACAAAAATAATTTTTGCCTTGTACTCAATAGTCTTATTGGTTTCTGCATCTAAAACAGTTACACCCGTTGCACGTTTTTTATCTTTATCGTATTTAATTTCTGTTACAATGCTCCAAGGTCTTAAAGTTAAATTACCTGTTGCCATGGCAGCTGGTAAAGTAGATGATTGAGTACTGAAGTACCCACCAAATGGACAACCTAACCAACATTTATTTCTAAACTGACAACCAGGACGACCTTCATGAGGCACAGTAATATTTGCAGTACGTCCTATAATTAAATGACGTGACCCTTTATATACATCTTTTAATCTTGCAGCAACATCTTTCTCCACACAGGTTAAATCCATGGCTGGTAAAAATTGACCGTCAGGTAAAACAGCTAAGCCATCGCGATTACCGCTAATGCCCGCAAATTTTTCTACATAGTCATACCATGGTTCAATTTCTTTATAACGAACAGGCCAATCAACGCCATGTCCATCTTTTGCATTGGCTTCAAAATCTAAATCAGACCAACGATAACTTTGACGACCCCACATTAAAGAACGACCTCCCACATGATATCCTCTAAACCAATCGAAACGTTTTGTTTCAACATAAGGACTTTCTTTATCTGAACACCAATAATCTAAATTGGTTTCGTTTAATGGATAATCTCTTTTTAACACAGGGTAATCTTTTATCATTTCCTGTGTACGTGTACCACGGTGTGGATGATCCCATGCTTCTTTATCTGCATTGACATAATCCTTAATGTGTTCAATGTTTCTACCACGCTCTAACATTAATACTTTTAATCCTTTTTGCGTAAGCTCTTTAGCTGCCCATCCACCGCTAATTCCAGACCCTACCACAATTGCGTCATACTGTTGCTCTGCCATATTTTAGATTTTACTGTTTTTTATTAAATCAACTATTTATTTTTTCTTTCGTCGCCTTTCTTCTTCATCAATTTTTACGTTGCTTATTAAACATCACAAATTTTAATAGCAGCAGCCAATGAAGCAATCGGATCTTTATCTGCAGGAATAAATTCTTGTGCTACATATCCTTTAAATCCTGTTTTCAAAATGGCACGCATGATAGCTGGATAATATAATTCTTGTCTTTCATCAATTTCATTTCGACCTGGCACACCCCCAGTATGATAGTGTCCATAATAAGCGTGATTAGTGTTAATTGAATGAATAATATCGCCCTCATCAATTTGCATATGATAAATATCAAAAAGCAATTTAAAATTAGGAGAGCCTAAACGTTTACATAATTCAACGCCCCAGCTAGATCTGTCACACATATAATCTTTATGGTCTACTCTTGAGTTTAATAATTCCATTTGAATAACAACACCTCTTTTTTCAGCCAATGCCATAATTTTTTTCAAACCAGTCACGCAATTATTCAAACCAGTTTCATCATCCATGCCTCTTCTACTTCCCGAAAAACAAATCAAGTTTGTATAGCCCGCGTCTGCTACATAATTAATATGTTCTATATAACTTTTAACTAATTTATCGTGGTATTGTATAGTATTGAATCCTTCGGTTAAACTAATCTCAGCACCATTGCACATGGTAGAAGTAAGCCCGTTATCTTTTAATATTTTCCATTCTGAAGGGCCTACTAAATCCATACCCACCATACCTAGTTGCTTAAAACTTTTCGCTAATGATTCAGTGGGAATGTCACTATAACACCATCTACAAGCAGAATGGTTAATGTTTCCTTTAAGTGCATCTGTTGTTGCTTGATTTTTCACTGCTGCTAAAATATTAGAGGGTAAAACCGCGCCTGTAGCGATTGCTGCAGACCCTGTTAAAACTTGTTTAATAAGCTTACGTCTGTTGACATTTGTTGACATGGCAAGTAAAAGTTAATTGGTTTGATAAATATAATTTTTATTTCCTATTTTTTACAAAGTTTTTAGTTAAAAAAAGGGGTTATTTGCAAAATAATAAGGAAATTGCTACTAGAATACTCTGAAAGTGTTATAATGACACAATTAATCGATTTTGTAAGCTTAAAAACAATCAAAAATGAATAGAAAATTACGCATGGGAATGGTCGGCGGAGGTAAAGATGCCTTTATTGGTGCCATACACAGATTAGCTGCTAATATGGATGGTCTTATTGAAATAAGTTGCGGTGCCTTAAGTATTAATCCTGAAATAGCAGTGGCTTCAGGCGAGGCACTATTTCTTCCCAAAGAAAGAACCTATTTGACTTTTGATGAAATGATAAAAAAAGAGGCAGCGCTTCCTGCCAATGAGCGCATGGATTTTGTCACAATTGTAACACCCAACTTTGCACACTTCGCACCAGCAATGATGGCATTGGAGTATGGATTCCATGTAGTCATAGAAAAACCGATTACTTTTTCAATGGATGAAGCAAAACAATTAAAACAAAAATTAGACGAGACCGGATTAACACTTTGTTTAACACATACCTATTCTGGTTATCCTATGGTAAAGCATGCAAAAGCCATGGTGAAGGAAGGAAAGCTAGGAAAAATTAGAAAAGTATGGGTAGAATATGCACAAGGTTGGTTAAGTAAATTATCTGAAAGAGAAGGAAATGCACAAGCAGCTTGGAGAACAGATCCAAAAAAATCGGGTAAGAGTTCTGTAATGGGAGATATTGGAACACACGCTGCACATTTAGCAGAATATATTACGGGTGCTAAAATTTCTGAGGTTTGTGCCGAATTAAATACAATGGTAGAAGGAAGATTACTTGATGATGATGGATCAGTAATGTTGAAATTTGATAATGGTGCTAAAGGAGTTTTGATGGCATCACAAGTTGCAGCAGGTGAAGAAAATAATTTAAAAATTAGAATTTATGGGGAGAAAGGTGGTATCGAATGGATGCAGCATGAACCCAATACTTTACATGTTAAATGGTTAGACCAACCTGCACAAGTACTAAGAGCAGGTGGAAACTATGGTGCACATTTATCTGCGACAGCCATACATAGTTGCCGCACACCCGGCGGACATCCTGAAGGATACTTAGAAGCTTTTGCAAATATCTATCGCAATTTTGCTTTAACCCTTGGATGTAAAATAGATGGTAACACTCCTACACCAGAAATGTTGGACTTCCCTGGTATTGAAGATGGTTTAAGAGGAATGGCATTTATAGATAATGTAGTTGCCTCTTCGCAGTCCGATAAAAAATGGACACCTTATGTTATTTAAAATATAATTATGACAACAATAAAAGGACCTGCTATTTTTTTAGCACAATTCATGGGTGACACGGCTCCATTTAATACTTTAGAAGGTATTTGTAAATGGGCTGCTGGCTTGGGTTTCAAAGGAGTGCAAATTCCTAGTTGGGATGCAAGATGCATCGATTTAAAAAAAGCTGCAGAAAGTAAAACCTATGCAGATGAAATTAAAGCTATCGTTACAAAAGCAGGAATGGAAATAACTGAATTGTCTTCTCACTTACAAGGACAATTAGTAGCAGTGCATCCGGCATATGATGCACAATTTGATGGCTTTGCTCCTAAAGAAGTGCATGGCAATTCAAAAGCAAGAACAGCATGGGCGGTGCAACAATTAATGTATGCAGCCAAAGCTTCACAAAATTTAGGACTCAATGCACATGCCACTTTTAGCGGATCCTTATTATGGCATACAATGTATCCTTGGCCACAGCGTCCAGCCGGATTAGTAGAGACAGGATTTACTGAGTTAGCAAAAAGATGGATGCCTATATTAAATGAATTTGATAAAGTAGGTGTTGATCTTTGTTATGAAATTCATCCTGGTGAAGATTTACATGACGGCGTTACTTATGAAATGTTTTTAGATAAAGTAAAACAACATCCACGTGCTTGTTTATTATACGATCCTTCTCACTTTGTTTTACAATGCATGGATTACTTAGGATATATCGATGCTTTTCATGAGCGCATTAAAATGTTTCATGTAAAAGATGCAGAATTTAACCCAACAGCAAAGCAAGGTGTATATGGTGGTTATCAAAATTGGATAGATCGCGCAGGTAGGTTTAGATCTTTAGGAGATGGGCAGGTAGATTTTAAAAGTATATTCAGCAAATTAGCTGCTTACAATTTTAAAGGTTGGGCAGTGATGGAATGGGAATGTGCCATTAAACATCCCGAAGTGGGTGCAGCAGAAGGCGCCCTATTTATTCAAAAAAATATTATTAAAGTAACTGAGAAAGCATTTGACGATTTTGCAAGTACTGGTTCAGATGAATCATTCAATAAGAAAATTTTAGGCATTTAAACATTTAAAAAAGAAGCACTATGAAGAAGGTTTTATTTATTTTAACGACGGCTGTTATTGTAATGGCTTGTGGTGGTGGATCAACAGAAGCTGGAAAAGCAGCAGATGGCGCAAAAGAAGCGACAGCAAGTACTGGCAATTCCTTATCAGACAACCCAGATTATCAAAAAGGATTAGCCTTGGTTGCAGGAAGTGATTGTTTAACTTGTCATAAAACAAGTGAAAAAAATATTGGACCTGCTTATAAAGATGTAGCAGCAAAATATGAAAATACAGAAGCTAACATAAAGATGTTAGCGGAAAAAATAATTAAAGGCGGAAGTGGCAATTGGGGCGCCATTCCAATGACACCTCACCCTCAATTAAAACAAGAAGATGTAGAACAGATGGTAAAATATGTATTACTTTTAAAGAAGTAATATACTTAACCCCCATTTAAAATTACCCAACCCATTATCATGAAAAAAATATTATTTGCATTTTTAGTAACCTTAGTGTCTACTCAAACAAATGCACAAAAATGGATCTCTTTATTTGACGGAAAAACAACTAACGGTTGGCATAGTTTTGGCAAAGCCAGTGCAGGTGAAGCATGGATTGTAGAAGATGGTGCCATCGTATTTGACCCCGCTGCAAAAACTGCAGGTAAATATGGTGGAGATCTTGTAACAAATGAAAGCTATAATGATTTTCATTTACAACTAGAATGGAAGATTTCTAAAAATGGTAATAGTGGTATTATCTTTTTTATACAAGACGATCCTACAAAATATAAAGAAACCTGGCATACAGGACCTGAAATGCAAGTCTTAGATAATGATGGGCATCCAGATGGAAAAATTATTAGTCATAGAGCAGGTAATTTATATGATTTAATTGTTGGTAAAGAAGGCGTTGTAAAACCTGCTGAAGAATGGAATAAAGTTGATATTATTTTTAAGAAAGATAAATTAGACCTTATCTTAAATGATGTTAGCATGGTAAGCACACATGTAGGAGATGATGGCTGGAAAGATTTGATAAGAAGATCTAAATTCTCTAAAGGTGAATCGCCTGATTTTGCAAAAATATTCTCAGGACATATTGCTTTACAAGATCATGGAAATAAAGTGAGTTATAGAAATATTCGTATTCAAAAGTTATAATTCAGATAGTGCAAACTATTCATGAAAATTTTATGCGTCAGGCCCTCGTGCAAGCACAGAGGGCCTTTGACGTTGATGAAGTGCCTGTTGGTGCAGTCATTGTAATGCATGGAAAGATTATTGCTAAGGCCTACAACCAAGTACAGTTGTTGAAAGACGTTACCGCTCATGCCGAAATTTTAGCCATCACGAGTGCCTGTGAAAATTTACAAGAAAAGTATTTGACGGAAGCAACCTTATATGTAACACTAGAGCCCTGCTTAATGTGCGCAGGTGCCTTGTACTGGAATAAAATAGGCCATATTGTTTTTGGCGCTTATGACGAAAAAAATAGCTACCGCCGTGTTACCGAAAAAAATCCTTTTCATCCTTCCACTACCCTTGTAGGTGGAATTTTACAAGACGATTGCGCCGCGCTCATGCAAGCTTTTTTTAAAGCCAAGCGTTAATATCATAACTAGAGGGAATCCTAAATATTATTTCGAGTCAAAAAAAGTTTTCTTTTCTATTTAAGGAAAAAATGGCTTGCCTTGGCTTAAATCAGCGCAAAGCATTGTAATTTTGAGCTTCATTCTGAAACACAATAAATAAAAAATATGTCATTTACTTTACCAGCGTTACCCTACGCACACGAAGCCTTAGAACCCCATTTTGATACCTTGACCATGCAAATTCATCATGGCAAACACCATCAAGCATATGTAGATAATTTAAATAAAGCTATTGCTGGCACTCCTAATGAAGGAAAAAGTTTAGAAGAATTAGTAAAAGTGGCTGGCACTATTAGTCCGGCTGTAAGAAATAACGGTGGTGGACATTGGAACCACAGTTTCTTTTGGGCAAGCTTAGCACCTAATGCTGGTGGCGCTCCTACTGGCGCATTGGCTGATGCGATCAATGCTGCTTTCGGAACTTTAGATGCATTCAAAGAAAAATTTGCAGCAGCTGGTATGACTCGTTTTGGAAGTGGTTGGGCTTGGTTAATCGTAAAAGATGGAAAATTAGAAGTAAGCTCTACACCTAATCAAGATAATCCTTTAATGGATGTGGCTGATGTAAAAGGAAGCCCTATCCTAGGTGCAGATGTTTGGGAACATGCTTACTACTTAAAATATCAAAATAGAAGAGCTGATTATTTAGCAGCTTTTTGGAATGTAGTGAATTGGTCAATAGTTGCTGATCGTTTTGCCGCAGCAAAATAAAAAGTAACAATCACTTTATACTCTTTAATAAAAAAGTGGGCATCATAAGTGTCCACTTTTTTTGGATACTATTATCAAAAAGTATTTGCAATAGAACAGCATTACTAGGGTACTGGGTCGTACCCATGACCGCCCCCTGGCCTACATTTACTCAATCTTTTTACCCCTAGAAAAATTCCTTTAAGCGGACCATGTTTTTGAATCGCTTCAATAGTATAGTGAGAACAAGTGGGCGTGAATCTGCATTTACTTCCTCCCATCCAAGGAGAAATGACTAATTGATAAAATCGTATCAATACAATAAAAGGAAAAGCAATTATGTTTTTGATTGTTGGCAAAGTAGTTGCTTTTATTTTACTAATTTTTTAACCAGCAGGCTCAATGCCTCTCTCACTTTAGCTTGAATTTCTACTTGTGGTAAGACGCTTGCATCTGTGTATAAAAAAAATAAATTAACCCGCTTATACTCAAGTGCTGCTTGATTTATAAAATTTGGTTTTTCTAAACGAAAGGCTTCCCTTAATAATCTTTTTACCCTATTGCGTTGCACCGCTTTTCTAAAAGTTCTGCTAGGAGCCCCTACGCCTGTTTGCAATAATCCTTTTTGAAAAACTTTATTAGTTTCAACATTTTGCTCAAGGGCGTTTCCCTCCTTTAAAGTATCTAGCACTTCAATGGTATAAATAAGTCTAATTGGAAATAGGGTAATAGCTTGCCCCGTAGAAAACAAATGTTGGGTTTGCTTTCTACTTTTTAATTTATCTTTTTTCTGATATGTAAAAACCTTAGACAAACTTGTCGCATTAAAGTGATAAAAAAAGTCCCTCCCGAATAACGGGAAGGACTTTAAAATTATTGAATTTATTTGTAATAGTTAGAAAGGGATACTTCCTAGATTAATTTTTCTTTAATCCTTTCTCGCTAGATACAGTTAGTTTTTTGCGTCCTTTCTTTCTACGGCTTGCTAATACTTTACGACCATTAGCAGATTCCATACGCTTACGGAAACCATGAACAGATTTACGACGACGTTTATGTGGTTGAAATGTACGTTTCATTTGATGTCTTTTACTTGCTTAGTTTCTTAAATTTATTTCCACTTCAATAGCAGTCACCATACCACTACCTGTGAAAGGACGGCAAAAATAGGGTATTTTTTCATTTTTTAAGCTAAATCTGTATGTTTTGCCTCAATTTTTTGTCCAAAAAA
>Ga0209596_1000200_pt1 | contig 54551 bp, 65 predicted proteins | sample M_130807_MF_Meta_FD_187314 | JGI IMG/M metagenome (GOLD analysis project Ga0209596, IMG submission 187314) | Freshwater microbial communities from Lake Montjoie, Canada to study carbon cycling - M_130807_MF_MetaG (SPAdes) (version 2) | ecosystem: Environmental > Aquatic > Freshwater > Lake...
AATTTAAGATAAATAGTGCAAGCCGCTAAAGCCGCATAACTAACGGAATGTGATTTATTAAACGAATAATTTGCTGAGTTCTCAAGGATCCTCCACAATACGTCGCCTATTTCAGGATTTAATTTATTTTCTTTAATCTTCTCTGCGATTTTCTCTTTCCAAACTTTGACTTCTTCGACTTTCTTTTTCCCGACAATTCGGCGTAGCACCTCTGCTTCGTCAAGGGTAAAACCTATTTTGTGAGCCATTTGCATCAACGTTTCCTGATACAAACACACACCCCCAGTGTTTCCGACGATGTCGTCGAAGAAAGGGTGGACGCTATCACGGGTGCCAGTCGTTGTAAAATTAGCATATTGATCTACGAACTCTAAAGCTCCGGGTCTAGCTAAAGCTAAAACGCCACTTAATTCATCTAGGTTTTTAGGTTTAACCTTCTTACAAACTTTAAAGTTGGTATCAGCTTCAATTTGGAATATTCCGTGCGGAGTTTTAAGGTCTTGCAACTGCTGGTAAATCATCGGGTCGGTAAAGTCTATGTCTTCGACTTTAATGCCGACAAGCGAACAAACTCTGTGAACGATAGAAACGCTCCTCAGCCCGAGAAGGTCGAGTTTAACGTTTGAGATCGAAACCCAGTTCATGTCGTAACTAGAGACCTGTTCTTTGTCGGTGGTAAGTTCGGTAGGACAGCCTTGTTCAATCGGGAGGTATGAAAGCATCATTCCGGAAGGATGAACGCTCTTATTCTTGATTAGACCCCTCAGCTTCAAAGCTGTTTGGTAAGACCTTGGATTCTTATCGCACCATCTTTGGAAATCAGCTACTTCAACATACGTCTCTTTCAGGTCTTTAATCTGCCCGAAAGTCTTTGGAATTAAAGAAGTAATCTCGTTCATCTCAGACTCCGGCCTCTCGTCGATAATCTTACCACACTCTTTTATGAGGATTTTTCCGCTCAAAGTCGTCAGAGTTAATATCTTAGAAGTCTTTCCAAGGAAGGACTCGTCTAAGAATTTAATAACCCTTTGCCGATTATAGTAGCAGATGTCGATGTCAACGTCGCACATCAAAGATCCATCTAAATAAGTAATCCCATCTACTATTTGCTTTTTGGCTCGGATTTTAGAAATAAAACGTTCAAAAAATAAATCATATTTAATAGGATCTACTCTTGTGACTCGAAGCAAATAAAGAATCAAGCTGCCCGCCGCAGATCCCCTTCCTGGCCCAACTGGAATAGAGTTCTCTTCGCAAAAATTAATAACAGTCCAAACTAAAAGAATATAATCAAGAAATCCTAAATCTTTTACCGCATCTAGTTCGTATTTTATTCTTGTTGTGTATTTGCCGCGTTCTTCTTGTGGTATTTTTAATTTCTTAAAATTAGTTCTGCAAACTTGAATCAAAAAATCATAATTTGTTGCAGAGTCTGGTAAATCGTATTTCTTCTTCAATCGGCTCTCGATGCTGAATTCGGGAAGCCTTACTCCGTGAAGGGGAATTTTTAGGTCTTCAAAAAAGGAATCAAAATCACTCATATATCTATTTGGAATTTAATCTTATTCCACACTTTAAGGTTTAACTCTAAATCAACAATTGCATTATGCAAGTTGTCGTAATCATGTTCTATGCTATAATCTTTGCCTAGGGCTTGTAAATTTGTTTTAATGCCTTTCCTGCGGGTGTGTGATAATTTATATTGATATTCTATTAATGGTTCATTCTCCATTTTCTGAATACCATATTTAAGGCCTTTAGCTAAGCAATTCGTGTCTATGAATTTATGAACCAAGTGATTCATCCTTTTGCCTTTCAGGGCATACATTTCTTTAATTAAATAAATATCAAACTGAAGAGTATTATGCCCAAGGATATAGTCGCTGGATTCGAGCCAGTTTTCAATCTCAGGGAAGACGTCTTCGAATTTCTTGCCATGACTTAGAATTTTTGCTTCTGGATAGTTTGTAATTCGCTTTGCTTCTTCAGATATCTTCAGCTCGGTGTCCCATTTTATGAGGAAGTCTCTTTCGTCAGTCTTACGTCCTCCTACTGTTTTAATCATTGCGACTTGCCAAGGAAGGTTCTGGCAAAAATTCAAACATAGATTTAGAGTTTCGCAATCGATAAAGACAAGACTTTTGGTTTTATCAAACCTCATTAATTCTTCAGACATATTTTTCCTTAAATGATTCAGCGCAAAATTCGTTTGAAGAGCAGTGATCTAAGTTGGGTTTGTTTAAAGTCGTCCTTTGGGAGATGCACCTGAAAGTGAGATAGGCTACAAAGTCAGCCTTATTTTCGTAATAGATTGATTGAGTCTTTACAATTTTAGAATTCGATCCGGCAGACTCTTTAATTCGGCGATTCAAAATAGAATCAAATGGCAAATTATTATCTTCAGAAAGAAAAATGGGATCGCAGAAGCTGAAGTCGGGAACGCAAACTCCGTAAGTTAGATTATTCTTAAAAATATAAGAATCGTAAAACGGAATAGCAAGCAGTAAATTTTTGTTATTCCACAGGTCTTTGAGCACTTTGGAGTCTACCCTTGGGTAGTAGTAGAAACCTTGCGAGCAAGCAGCGGTAGAAATTTTGATAAGATCTGTATATCCGTCCGTATTCTTAATAAAGATAACGATCTTATGCTCTCTCACTCGAGATTCAGCGGTTTTATTGTCTATAGAATCACAAACCGTAAGTCTTAACCCGAATCTTAAAGACATCTTAGCCGCTTCGCTTGACTTGTAGGCTTCGAGGAAGCCTGAAATGGAATCTTCAACGAGTGTGACTTTGTTTAGAGAAAGCTTTGTCGCTATATCGAAAACAGAACTTGGCTCATCCGGCTCGGATTCTCCAGCCTTAGACAAAGTCAGGACGGATTTACCGAGACTGTAATGAGATTTAAAAAGCGGCTCAGCCGAATACATACGAAATCATGAACTGGCTAGCTGCAAATGTCAACTAAAATCCGAAATCAGTTGTCCGCCAATATGGACACCCATTGTATTCGATTTCATTAATCATCTCAACCGATGGAATGCTGACTAGATCGTCCCTATTAAATGCTGATTTGATAAATTTGTTATTTTTGTCAACCCCCGTATAGTAAGTTTTTGACAATCTAGATGGGCATATCCACTTACCTTCCTTATCGCTGCCGCACATCCATTTCTTCTTCATTGAATTCGCAGCTAAATTAGACAAAGCATCTTTATCGCTAAAGGAAGATATATATCCAGCAATGTAAGCTAGGTAGGTTTGAAATCCGTCTAATTGTTCCTTTGTTGGCTTCGGAGCTTCTTGGATTGGCTGCTTCCTGAATTTAACAAAGATAAATGAAACATCAGGAATATGACCCTTTTCCTTAAAAACAGCAAGAGAATACATTAAATTTTGCAAATTAAAATCTAGCTCTTCTTTAGAAAACTTTCCTTTGCTTGATTTGTAATCGTATATCTTAAAGCTCTCGTCGTCAAACTGAGCTAGCTTATCAATAAAACCATTAATAATATAACCCTCTTCTTCAATGAGAAATTCTTTTTCTGGTTCTACTTTAATACACCCTAGGCAAAAAAAGTCATTTTGTAAACCTGTTTGAATCATTGAGTAAATAAGCTCAAGATTTTCTTCGTCATCTACTTTTAACTTCTTAGCGGTTTTTAAAATGAGTCGGTGAACGGCTGGGCATTTTAGAATACCAGGCTTGCCCTCGCACAGCTTATCAAAATACTTTTTGTGCCGATCTCTAAGCAGCAGCTCAAAAATTAAATGAACACAAGTCCCCCTCGAAGCTCCTGAATTACTTATGTCTGGATATTTTAAAACGTATTTAGAATAGTAAAGCCAACTGCAACTTTCCACTGTTTTGATTTTGCTGGCACTTAATTTTACTTTTTCTTTTTTTACAGGTTTGTTGTCTTTAGCCATTCTGAAATTTTTAATTTGTTTGTTTGATTTAGGTCTCCAAAATCGTTATCGTCAACGGGGAGCCTGATTAGGATTTGGCTATAGTCAAAATAATTTAGTAATTTGTCTTTTGCCGCTACGGCAGCTTTATTCCCTGCGTTATTATTGTTTGAATCATTGTTAAATGCTATTATTATTTTCTCGGGATTTAAAGCTATTAAGCTATATATAATTTTAGATGATACATTTAATCCAAAAGTTACTATAGAATTTCTAATGCCATTCTCTCTTAGAGCAAGCATATCTCCAATACTCTCAACTAAGATGACGGATTTTTGCTCTTTTAAATCTTTTAAATTTACTTTAAGGGGATAAACCCATTCACTTTTGTCGCCAATAAGTTTCCATTTAGGTCGAAGCTCGTTGTCCGAGTTCGTAACGTCTCTTCCTGCGAATCCGATGATGTCGTCTTTATTGTCGAAGATGGGGAATGTGTATCTATTAAACATCTTGCCGCTTCTTGCCAACCCCCCTTGAAAAGGTGTAACTGTAGAGTCTGATACGCCCCTAGAGGCCCAGTAGGAATGGTCTCTTAACAGCTTGATTAGCAAGGACTTATCAAAAATTTTCACTTGTTTTGTTAAGGCTTTGGGTTTTTCTACTTCTAAAGCAGAATAATCTACGCCTTTGCTTCTTACCCAATCTTTAGCTTCCCCGACGCTTTTTAACTTTAACGTTAACTTAACCAGCTCTTCCAAGGATCCGCTTATATTCTCCTTGAAGTCAACCCATCTTCCTGAGTCTTTCCATATTCTCAAACAAGTATTACTGTCTGAATCTCGATATAAAGGCTTAGCTCGGAATTCTTTCCCGTTATCGGAGAGAACGTATCCGATGTCCTGGAGAATCATCTTGACCGACTCGCAGTCCATCATAAAATGCTCCCGTCGCCCGACTTTTCTTTTTCGTCATCGCCCGAATCGTCCAGCTCGGGTCTTAAAGCTCTAGCTTGTGCGATTTCAGACAGCGTTCCACGTTCTTCTACGTTAAAGTTAGAGATGTTAAAGCTAATGAAGTTGGGAACGTATTTGACAGATCGGCCTTCTTTAATTCTAACCAAATCGTGATGCCCCTGAGCGTCCTGACCCTGAAACCGAGTTGCTAAAGGAATCAGCTTGTGCGAGCCGAACTCTTCCCCATCTAAAGCCATTTCCTCAGCGGTCTTCCTTCTGAAGATGCCTACGAAAGAAGCGAACCATTGCAATCTGTCCGATTGAGAGATTGCGCTACTGTCGTCAACTCCATTTTCTGCACTTCTGTTTAATTGGCAAGCGGTCAGGATAGGGATATCCAACTCCAAAGAAAGCTCTTTTAAAGCATTCACTTTTTCGCCAATTAATTCATATTCTTTTTTATTGCCCGACATCTCTCCGGTTAATTTAATGTAATCATAAACAATGACACAAGGATTACCTCTTCCGACTTTAGAAAAATACCACCTCTTAACAATGGAGACAACTTCCTCGATTGGCTTTCCAGACACTTGTAAATGATCAACTTGATTTTGAATTTTTAAGATGTCTGATTTCTTTTCTTGAAATTTCTTATATAGCTCATTACTCTTTTTCCAGTTACCTGTCTCTAGATGCCAAACTGAAATCCCCGTTAGAGACGAAGCTATCCTAAACTTCATATCTAAAGTGGTCATTTCTGTGTCTAAAACTAAAGCCCTACATCCTTTGTTTAAACTTGTTACCTTAATAGCTAGATCATTGAGAATAGTCGTTTTTCCATGTTTTGGCCGACTGACAAAAGCGTAAATGTTTCCGGGCCTGATTCCGCCATAAAACCTATTAAAGTTGGGGTGAGGGGTAATTAATCCAGTTTCTAAGATCGGATTGTTTCCCCGTTCTTCGATTATCTCGATGACGTTGGAGGTGATGTCTTCCGGCTTGTTATTGGCGCTAGTGTATGCGCAAATTTTATTATTATATATCTTATCAGACTCAGTGATGATTTCTTCAATTGGTTTGTCGGCGCAATTATTAGCAAACTTTTTAATCGACTCTCCGGTTTCTTCAATCTCTCTCCTAATCCTAAATTTTAATAACTCCTTAGACCCCTCTATTAAGCCAGGCCTTGTAGTGGGAATAAGACAAATACTATTAACATAATTAAAAATATCAATAGCTTGATCTTTAAAAGTAATTCCTAAGTTTTTAGCTTTTTGAGCTATAAGGATTTTATCTACTGATTCTCCCTTATTAAACGTCTCTTTAAAAACGCAAAAAATAGTATAATGAACTTCATTAACAAAATCATTCTCATTGATAAAACTTTCAATATCTGAAAAAGCATCTGGATGTTTGATCAGTCCAGAGAGGACATACTTTTCTATTTGGAGCGAGTAGATTGACATTGCTTAAAGGGTGATGTTATATTTATCTTTAAAAAACTCAGGGCTTATGGACTTAACTTCGTGATCGTAAATTTCAACTAAAGTAAATTGATTTAAAGTAAGCCAAGCTTCTTTAGCGACGTCTCTCTTGATAGACCGCAAGTAATTGAGCCTAGACTCTCCGTGAAAAAACTTATTAAATTTTGAATGTTGAGATCCGTTAACTTCTACGGCAACCTTGCTCGTAAAGTCTAAAATGTCAACTTTCATTCTTGATCCGAACACGGGGAACTCTTCGTAGACAATATGATTTTTCCAATATTGTTTTAAGAATTGTTTTATTTGAAATTGAATCTTTGACCTAGACGGGCTGTCCCATTTTATCAAATAATTAGAAACATTTTTACTTACGGTCTTTCCATAAATATTTAGCAATTTCATCTTTTTAAGACGCTAATGAATTTGTTAAATAGATACTGGGTAATTTTAGGGTTTTCTTCTAAGAAATTCTTAAGGTGAGTTTCTCCATTATGCTGCTTTGGAAGTTCTAACCCATTGTCAGCAAGCTCTTTAACAATCTCGTCGGTAATTGTAATCCACGCCCCCTTAGCGTGAGCAAATTCCCAAGCTAGAAGCTGATCGACGATTTCGTATTCTATCCAAACACTGGTTCCGCTAGTCCGGCTGTATTTAATCGGATACCGGACTTCTCTCCCAGACTTTTCGTTGGGGGTTTTTTTAAAGATAATCTTGCACCAGTGCCCAATCGGGTTGCCGTCTTTGGCGGCTCCAGCGTAAATGAGATCGCTTTTCCAACGTTGTTGGAATTCCATTATCCAATCAGAGTAATGCAAAGCTGCGTTACCGCCGCTAGCGTTTGTGACTTTAGGATCACCCTTCTCGTATTGATTGATTTTGATTGTAGCTCTGACTTGAGACACTAAGAAGCAGATGTGGCCGCGAGAAGAGAAAGCTGCGGCCATTTTCCGGAGCAAGTCTGCCGTAAGCAGTGCCGCTCCGGCAGTTTTGTTTGCTTCTATAGCTGATTTTTGCAAATCGTTTCTCGGCACGAGGGCGTCGAGACTGTCGATAATAAAAAAGTAAAGTAACTTATCATCATTGTCTTTAATGAGTTCTCTCATCATGTCTGTGACAAATTCGTAATCGTTAGTGGGAACGACTTTCCACTTTGCGGGGTCAGTGTCTACTCCAGATCGTGCGATCATAGAGTCGCTCAGCCTACCTTCCGATTTAATGTAAACGACGCAGCCTTTTTCTGGGTGGACTTGTTGAAAGTTTTTAGCAAAAGCAAGTGCGTTGCTGGTTTTGCCACCTTCGGTAACTCCAGAAGACCTTACTATCCCAGGCCTGATGCCGCCACCCATTTCAATATCTAAAGTTAAACTACCGCTACTAACAGAGTAGTCTACAGGCACATCAAAAGCGTAATGATGATCTTTGTTCTTTTGAAGAATACTATCTAAGACTTTTAGTTTATTATTCCCCGATGGGGAACTGCTCTCGTCTTGAGCTTCTCTTTTTTGTTTTGCCATATTATTTTGAAATACTGCTGCTCGAACAGAAGGGTGTCAAGAAAATTACAAGGCTACCTGAATAGAATGTGTTATATTTTGTTTAATTTATCTGCAAGTTCTAACAGATTGGCAACTTTAACCTGAGAGTGGATTCCTACATAAGTACCATTATTGTGTAAAAAAATAGAATTGGGATAATTGGAATGGTCTGAGAAATACTCTTTAACGCACGTCTGGTAACCTAAAAAACCAGAGACTATTGGTCGGTATTCTATTCCCAAGCTTTGACATAGTTTGATGATTTCTGATTTATTTGAATGTTTTGAAATGATAGGCAAACAAAACGGGACATCTAAGCTAAGGGGTCTCTCTTCGCAAAAATAAAACTTGTCTTTGTCAAGACTTTCTTTGAATATTTTATATAAATTTATTCTTTTTTCTTTGTATTTATTTATTCTATTAAAGTCTAAGATCCCAATAAACGCATTGAGGTCGGTGCTTCTAAAATTGTTCCCTAGAGAATAAAAATCAAAAAGAGCATCTACCGAATCGTTCCTATATTTAGTATCATCTACGCCGTAGGGAGCTAAGCTTCTTGTCATCCCGTGATTTCTTTGCATTAAAAAATATTCAAACTCCTCCTTTGAGTTCGTGAATATAAACCCGCCCTCAATAGATTGCAATTGGTGCCCGAAGTAGGTGGATGTGGACGACGTGAAGTAAGATGAAACATTTTCTTGATTAAATTCTCCCAGCGTATTCTCGCAATTATCAAAGTAAACCCTAACGCCATACTTATCTTGAAGTCTTTGGTAGAAACCCATGTCGGGAGAAAACCCAATTAAAGAAGTTGGGAAAATGCAGGCAATTTTTTTTTGGTTTTTTACAACGAAGTTTTCTAGCGTAACCTTGTCTATAGAGAGGTCTTCCATCGAAACATCAATAAAGTGAGGCTCAAACCCCTCTCTTATCCAAGGAGAATAGGAGGTTTGCCAAGTCGTAGACGGAAAGATGACTAGATTTTTTTTTGCGAAATGTTTTGATGAGTCTTTTACGTATTGAGCCATCAACATGTTAGCTGTCGAACCACTAGAGACAAATACTGCATACTTGCTTCCAACGTATTCCGCCATCAACTTTTCAAATTCTATGACTTTGGTATTTTGAGTCCATTTATTCTTCCTATCCAGAATGAAAGAGGCGATTCTAATCTTATCCCAAAAATTAAAATTATTAATATTAAGAGGCCAATTCATGTTTTTTGAGAATTCTTATTAAGTTTTCAGCCGTGTCAGACCATTTCCACTGATTTATTATAGGACTCCTTAAATCTAAATTCTGATAAATACTCCAATTTACATATATATTTTTTAGTAATGAGGCGTATTCTTCAACATCAAAATCATAAAACCTAGGCTGCTCAGAGTAGGAGAAGCTGCCGTAGCTATTGATTAAGCCCCACTCGTCGCATAATTCAGGAAGTTTTTCTGAAATATTAACTTCTTTTGAAGGTTTGATTAAAATTCCATAATTTTTATTTACTAAAATATTAGTCGGGGAAAAGTCTCCCGTTACAACCAAAGCCCCACACGCGGACATTTCGTGAAGTGGAAATCCCCAAGAGGTCATTCTCAACAGATTCAGGCCGACGTGAGAGGAGGAGTATAGGTCTCTAATTTCTTGTCTTGTGAATCTTCTTGAGACGTAAACGATTTGAGACCCTTTGTCTTGGAATTCTTTTATTTTATTTATTAAGGTGGGATTGTTCTGGTTTGTGTCTTTTATAATTAGTTGAATATCGGGATTATTTTGAAAAGCTGAGTGAAAAGCTCTCACTGTTAAATCCAATCCAGATCTAACGTTACTGTTGTTTACGTGAATAAAAGTAAATTTTTTATTTTTTACAATTGTTGGTTTCCAAAAGTCTGTGTCGCATCCGCAATGCAGCGTCTCGCACTGAATTCCTTCTTTTTTATACAAATCAGAAACTTGATCACTCATTCCTAATAGTATTTTATTCTTTCCCTTCAAGGATTCAATATGAAAGTTAGTTAGCTTATTGATTGTTTCCCATACTGTGATGTAAAACATTTTTTTTCCAGAGAACTCTTGCGTAAAATTGAGACTGGAGGGAACGCCAACCCACTCCGAGCCTCTTAAGTCGGAGTATTTATTTATTTTTTTTAACTCGTTGTTTATTCCGTAGTTGATGACGGAAAAAGATCCGTGATCGTCCGAAAATATCGGGTCGGACATAAACCTTGGGTCGTCTTCATAAAGATGAATCATATTCTAGGAATTAAAATTATATTACCTGACCTCGTTGAAAAATCTTTCCTCCTTGCTTCGCGACGGTTATCGTCTCTCACGGCGTCATAATCCATTTTTTCAATTACATCAAATAAAAGCTCCGACACTAGCCTCTCATGCCACCATTCGATAAAGTATACTGGCTTATATTCTTTCGAAAATGAAAGTAGATTTTCTAAAATCAAAAAATCCGTTCCCTCAGTGTCTATTTTTATGAATCGGATTTTAAAAAGATTTTCCTTATAATGGTTGTTTAAAAAAGAATTCCCGTTTACGAACCGGAGCCTGCAATTAGTAAACCTGCCTTCGTTAGCAAAAAGATGTTCGTCTATTATCCCCCCGTTATCTAAAGAGGGACTTGTGCAAAAATCTTTTTCACAATCGCGATCTAGTATTCCAAAATTGTGAATCTCAAAATTTGATAAATGAATGTTATTATCGATGTTGTGTTTTAGCCAGGCTATCACTGGGGAAGGTTCAAATGCTATAACTTTACCGCTTTGCCCCGCAAGATAACCCATGGCGAGAGTCGAGTCTCCAGAACTTGCCCCCACGTCAATTACCCAATCCCCCTCTTTAATAAAGTCGGTAAATTTCTGCCCGAACTCCTCAAGCTCTCTTTCGTAGTTGCTATGAATTGGGTGTTTATAATTGTTGAATTTCATAACGTAACGCTGTTCATAAGGATCTGTAATCTTGAAACACTATTTTCCCAAGTAAATTTTTGAGCCTCAACAGATCCGAGCTTGCTGATTCTATCTCTAAGAGCCTTATCTTCTAACATCTCTCTCATTTTTTCTTTTACGCTTTGTTTTTTAGGTATGGACCACTTGGGCGGTTTTACACAATAGGATGGATGAAATAAATGATTTCTTAACCCGATTTGGTCCGCTTGAATTATATCGTTTTCAGTGAAGAATTCCAAACAAAAGTCAACATGGAGAGCTGATAATCTATCTACCGTGTAGTCTCTTGGGCCAGCGTAAGGAATAACTATCAATGGAGTCCCAGAGCTCATACACTCTATAGTTCTCAAGTTCCACGTACTGCTTTTGTTTAAACAAATTGCAGCATCGGCACTGTAGTAAATATTTTTTTCTTCCTCGAAGTCTTCTAGGTCTCTGTCGTCATGAAGTATTTCGACGCTATATTGCAAAGCTTTGTTCTGAACCCAAGTCTTAAACGTCGCACAAGCGCCTCGATCACGAAGGTAAAGTTTTATAGATTTTTCATTTTGGAACTCTTCGCAAAAACTTTCGACAACGAGCTCCAGTCCGCCTCTCGAATTCGATTCACCCACGCCAAGAAGCGTAAATTTGTCAGTTGGTTTTTTTTCTCGATATTTCCAAATCTGAGCGTCTACCCCTAGTGGGAAATAAGCAGACAATGCAGCGGGATAACCAGACTCTAATATAAAATTTAAATTATCCCTTGAAACTCCAAAAATTGGTTTGGGATACGAATTTTCAAGAATAAATCTGGGGAAAATCATTTCATAAACAATAATAATTGCATGTGGATTATGTCCGTGGTGATTACCGACACAATCGTAGACAATCCTGCGAGCTTTGTCGCTGTAAATGTCTAATTTTTTAGCGGCGTTATTTAAGCTTGATATGATAACGTCGCTACTGCAAAATTTTTTATTATTAGGATCCCCTAAGATTTTAATTTTTTCCATTTTAAGATTCTCGGCAAATACTAGTGAGGCAACCTAATACAGAGTTAATCATATTCTCTTCGCAATGATCTAACCCTGCGTCATAGCAATCTCGTTGGGAAATTTTATCCCTCGCTTCCCAAGCTTTTACAAAATCTGATTCGTTTCTTATGAAAAATCCATTTACGTTTTCCTTAATGAAGTAGTTCCAGCCTCCAACGGGAGAGGCTAATATCCCACACCCGTAGCTGGCAGCTTCCTTCCCTGCTAGCGTAGCGGAAATAGGATAATTTTGAAGCTGCGTGTTCAGTTTGGCTCTCTTGTAAAATTCAGATTTAGTTTCAGAATTTATGACTCCTAAATAAAAAGTATTTTTATTGTCTATGTAATTCATTAATGGATACCCAAGCTCAATTGGTCCAGCAAAATAAGTTTTAATGCTGTATTTTAAAGCAAGTTGAGCCACTTCAACTGACCGGTAACTGGAGAAATTTCTGGAACATTGGAAGACTATATCTTCCTTGGGAAACTCTTTAAATGGTTCGAATTTAGGTCCAATAACGATTTTAAAAATCTTATGTGGACCTGTCATTTGAGGTTCTTGACAAACGGTGTCAAAAAGTAATACGTTTTTATTTTTCGGATTAACAAATTCCCGCCACCCGACGGGCCACACCGCTTGATTCTTGCTTCTGCACTCACTCAAATTTAAATAAACATAAGAAAAGTGATGTAAAAATATATCATATTCATCAGCATTAGAGATGTATTTTTTGATACTTTCTCCATTTTTAATAGCTTGTCTAGAGTCGCTGTCTAATGCAAAGCATTGATTTTGCTTTGATAGATCAATATTCAAAAAAGATTTAGGATTCGAGTATATATCGAATGTTTCAATTTTATACAATAAAGCTGACGCGATGACTCTGCCTCCTCCGTATTTTTTAGGCGAATGATGATAATCCTCTACGGTGTCATCAAAATTCATATCGATATAAGCTATTTTCACTTTCGCTAATGCTATTTTCTTCGAGAAACTAGGTCCATAATTATATCATTAGGATTCATTTCTTTATAGAAAAGGTTTTCTATATCTTTAATTTGATAATCATTGTAATATTTAGGGTTAATATACCAATCTTCGAGATATTTCTTACCGGCGAATGCTAAACCAACATTCTCTACTATCATTTTATACGGTTTGTTTTTCATAAAAGAGACTAGAGCGTCTTTTTGATATTGACCGTGGGGGTTATATAAATCATGTTCGATAGTTAAAATCCTAAAGTCGAAGTCTTCGAATGGAAATCTTGACAAAGCTTCGACGCAAGGGTCTTGAATTGAGCCAGTGGGGTCGATATCTATAGAAAGATAATCAATTACTTTTGGGCAATGTAATGCAATAAAAAGCTTTTTATAATCAATATCGAACGCATTAGCCTGTATGACGTGAGACTTCGGTCTAAACCTTGTAGCTTCTTGAACGTAATCCGAGCGCATTTCGAGTAAGATTCCCGTCCACCCAATTTCTTCCAACCATGCGTTGTTAGACGCGCAGGGTTCCCCCTCTCCATTGCCGGCTCCAATGTCAACGTAATAACCGTTCCGAGATGGGAGCAGCAAGTTGACGAATAAATCTTGTTGTGATAGTGCCATAAATTATTTTCCTTCTATTAAAAACTTAGGTAAGGGGAAAATAAATTTGGTGCCATTGTTAATTGCGTCAGTTTCTCTTTGCAGGATTTCGTTTTTAAAATGCCAAGGACCGACTAAGTAATAATCCGGTTTCATTTGTTTACTTTCCTCTTCTGAAATTATTTTTATTCCGTTTAAGGTCTCCGCACCAAATTTTTCAGAGCTTCTTTCGGCGGCGTATTTTATATATTTACTCGTATCGTCCCCAAGGCAATACCCTAAAAGAACATTAACCTTAGTTGAGGCTCCATATAAGTGTATTGTTTTTTTATTCTTTAAGACTTCTTGATTTAAGAATTTAACTAATTCATTTTTTTGATAAATTATTCTATTCTTAAAATCTTCGTAAATTTTATCCTCATCAAGAGCCATATCAAACTCCTTAAACCGCAAACGCATCAGAGCGTCGCTTCTCTCTTGAGTATCGTAGTCGAAGTTATTATTTTTAACTGCGTAACAGCAAATGCTTCCGCCGTTTATGTCGTTTGTTTCTGCGTATATAAGCCTAAGACCAGCTTTTTTTAAAAGATGTTCAATTGGAGCAATATGATAATGTTCGAGATGCTCGCTGCAAAAGGTGTCGTAACATAAATTTTCAATAACGTCTACGAGGTATGCCATTTCAAAAATCCACACACCTTTATCAGATAAAAGCTTTTCAATGTTTACACAGAAGTCTAACGGATCATCTAAGTCATAAAAACAAGCTATCGAAGTAATGATATCAAAAGACTTGAGTAAGTTATCTTTTTCCATCTCTGGGCAGGGAAATAGATCGTTGTAAATTTTAATGTTTGGATATTTTTCTTTAGCTTTCTTGGTAATGTCTGAGGGATCTACTCCGTATAACGAGACTCCCTCTCCGTAATTTAAAAGCAGGGTGGCGTCGTTCATCGCTATGTCCAAAACTTTCCGAGGACTCTTTATCATCCTTGTCGCTTTATCGACAATAGACTTGAGGTGGTCTCTCATCGTTTTGCTGATATTTGACTCGTACCAATAATTTGAATACATGATTTTCGGTGGAATGGTGTGTAAGGTCTGAACCAGTCCGCAGGCATTTTCGTTTTGAGATACGTCACACCTCGCAATTTTATTAGGAATCTTACGTAGAGAGGTTTGGCCTTTTCCTTCTTTGATAAAAGACCCCTGTAGGTGTTGATAACCTAAATCAATAATTTCTTTAAGATGCGAATTACCGCAAATCCTACAGGTTTGTCTGTATTTGATATTCATTACGTTTAGATAAAATTTGATTTTTCAGTTGTTCATCCACAAGAATATAGGAAATAGTATGAGTAACTCCATAATTTTCATGCTCTCTCTCTCCTCTGACTAAGTTAAGAAAAATCGAGTCTTCAAGAAATACCATTGCGTGAGCAACGTTTGGTTTAATGACAGCGATGTCCCCAGCTCTAATGACGCGAGTTTCTATATCTGTGTTTTTGTAAGATAAATCTTTAACAACGCTAACGTAGGAACCTTTGATCAGAAGACATTTCTGCTCTTGGATTGGGTGGTAATGATTCGCCCTCACTGATCCAGATTTAGATTCAATATAACCAATAAGATTAATTGGTTCCGGAAGTTCGTAATTGCTAATTTTTCCCCGGTCATCTACAAATTCTTTTTGACCATGCATGACATATTCAAGGTCTGAATTTTGTGTTTTTTCAGACCACTTTTCTATCATTTCCTCTATAGAATCTTTAAGGTTATAAAGAAATTTGAAACCTGTATTTAAAAGCTTCTTGTTTGAGAGTGTGTATCCAGCATTGGGAATTTCGTCATTGGTTGTTTGTATCTTCGTTTCAGGCTTATAATTTTTACATATTTCAGCAACGTCTTTCACGGTAACATTCTCACTTGTTAAATGGAACGTCTCGTTTAGAATGCTTGAATCTGCCATAAACTTAAAACACCTAGCTGCATCAATCAAAGATACGAGACTTTTATATTGGACTCCACCTGAGAATAGTTTAATGGTTTGATTTTGAGACGCCATTTTAGAAAAAAGATTTGGCATAATCCCAATCCTCATTGTGTCGGTAGAGTATCCATAAACCGAACCTAGTCGGAGAATGATATATTTTTTACCAGATTGCTTAATGTCTTGTTCGTTTTGGCATTTACTTTTTGAATAAGTTAGAATGGGACAAGTTAGTTCATCTTCAAAAATATTAAATTTAGTTTCAGCAAACCCTTCGTAAACTACATGGGTGGAAGGGAAAATGAATTTACAATTATCAGAAATAGATTCTAAAATATTGTTTACACCGACCAAAGCGGTGTTAATGATTTGTTCATCTTTTTCAGGATCGGCGTCCGTTCTTGTATAGGCAACATCTGTTATTCCAGCTAAGTGAATGACTATGTCAGCACCTTTTACAATAGACTGGATAACATCTTTATTTAAGATGCTTGTTTGAATAAATTTAAAACCCCAACTCCTAAGTTGGTTCACTCTCTCGGAAATAAAACGATTGTCTATGACGGTAACGTCTTTATATCTGGTTTCGCCAGAGTAAATCTTACACAGTTCGGATCCAATATATCCCAAACCGCCAGTGATGATAATTTTTTGCCTATTCATTTCATTAATCCTCTTGGGTTTCTGTCTAAAAATTCATTTTTCCATTTTGGGGAGATTACAAAAGTTGATCCTTCTGGAACAATTTTCCCATTGATACCGCCGCCGCAAACATGTTCAGAGATACTGAAGTCGGAAATGCTAACCATTGGAAACTCTTTTGAGATATCTCCATCAATAGCTTGAATATAAAGCTCTCCGTATTTTGATATTGCGCTAGTCATCCACCCATCTGAAGCGGTCTTCCTTGCGTCGCGAGTCATTCCTTTGTGAAAAGATCTATCAATCTTTTTCCAAAAATCTCCCCTTGGCACAATGTCGTGATCTTCGAGATAGGAAATTGCTATTTTAAGTCTTTTCCAATTAATAATCATACAACCACAACTATTGCTGACGCCTTGAATATTAATATTGCCGTTTTCCGTGCTTATGTCAAATGGTTTATATAGATATTCTCTTGAGTCTAAATCTTTACCAGTTACTTCTACCATTATTTTTGGAAATGTATTGTGAGTCTGGTTTCGATTATACATGTCTGGATGATCTGTTCCGGCGATAGCCAAAGTATTTGGGCAGGCGTTGAAAACCGAAACGCAGTCTTTAAGCCAGTCTTTTCTCCAAATGTAATCTGATTCAATTACGCAGGCAATATCCAATTCGTCGTTTTGACGTATTAAATTAAATATTCTTTCAAAGGAATAACCGACTCCATAATTGCACCCGTGAATTAAAAGATTGATTGGAAATTTTTTAGAAGAGCATGATAAATCAAGAAGGGAGGATTTTAACTCCTTTTCTGATCCATCATCTATTATCCAAACTTCATTTGGGGAAATTTCCGTATTTGCAAATAAGGAATTAATGCTTTGACTAAGAATTTGTGGACGATTAAAAGTGAGAATGTAAAATGAAATATTCATACTATTTTAATAGATGGCATTGGTATAATAAATTTTCCCTTGTAGTCTTGATTATTTTTAATAATCGTATCCGACATATTCCAAACGGATACTATGCAAAAATCTGTTGGATTTTCTTGGAAAAATTTCTTGCTGACAATCGGTATTTTAAATCCTGGGGAATATTTCCCTTGTTTGAGTGGCGAATCTTCAACAACGTATTTAATTATGGAACTGTTTAATTTAAAGACTTTGCTAAATAAAGTAAATTTAGCAGGGCACCCATAACAACAAATAGTTTTATTATTTTCAATTGCTTCTTTTAAGATGCATTGAATTGCATCTGATAAATCTTTGATTTTTTTATCAAACTCTACATATGTCTGGTCGTCGTAAAGACCAAACGACTCTTCTGAAGAAAGAAACTCGTAGACAGAGCTTTCGATTGGTATTGATTTATTACCTTGTCTTTTCGCAAAAATTCTAAAAGACCCTCCCTGAGTAGATACTCTTTGTATGGAGAAAATCTCTAATTGGTAATTATTTAAATACTTGATAAGGGGTTTGATGCCGTAGTATTGAAGATGCTCATGGTATACTTGATCAAAATATAATCCCTTAATCGTATCGAGAAGGTAAGCGTTCTCGAAAATAAAAATACCATCATCTGTGAGGAGTTGCAATACCCCCTTAGTCATGCTGTCAATTTCTGCGACGTGAGCGAATACGTTATTCGCGCATATCACACTCATCTTCCCGTTTTTTTTCCCAATGTCTCTAGCGGTCTCTTCATTAAAAAAATTATTTATAATCTTAGCCCCAAACCCTTTAGATCTCTCCGCTATATTCGAAGCAGGGTCTACGCCGTAAAGATTAATTAAACCCAGCCTAAGGAACTCCCTTAATAAGATTCCGTCATTAGATCCAATCTCTAAGACGCTCGAGGACTCCCCCAGCCCCAGCTTTAAACAAACTGTAGATGCGTATTCAGAAAAGTGTTTAATTAAACTCGGAGAGTCTGAACTAGCGTAAGAATAATTTGAAAATAAAATTTTTGGATCAACAGTCTCTTTCAGTTGGACATGCCCGCACTCGTCGCACTTAACGACAGTAAGTGGGTATTGGTTTTCCAATTCTTGCTTCTCTGACGGGTAAGAATTTGCAAGCGGGGTTGACCCAAAATCAATAACAGTCTTAATCTTTTCACTCTTACAAAGTCTGCAATGGGTGATATCTTGATAATTTTTATTAGTCATAGCTTAAGATTGGTCTAGAGACGTTGTATTTTAAATAAAAGCTATCGTTTAATTTTAAACAATTATTTAATTCATCCCACTCGTAAGAACAGGGTCCATATCTTAAAGCTTGAAAGCGTAATTTTCTTTGTAGATACTCTTTCGTGCCGACCCAGCTATAGTGCTTCGGAAAAACGAGAGCTCTAGGGATAGTCAAGGATGAACATTCGATATCTTTTTTTCCATTATCGTATTCTACGAGTTCGTCTCGATAAAATTTTTTTAATCCTTTGTTTCTATTAACAAACCAAGCTCTAGGAACAATGAAATCATCAACCCATGTAGAGTAGTTGATGCAATAATTTTTGAAATTAACTTTAAAATAATCTACTAAATTGTTTCGTTCAACAAATTTAATAAACTTTTTAATTTCTTCAATTTCCCACAGTTCGTCAACATTCACCATTATGAGCAAATCTACGCCGTGCTTTTTGAGCTGCGTTAAGTTATTCGTCCACATATCGTATTCTTTTTGTGGTGAATCGTAAATTATCAAATCGTCAATTTTGCCAGCCTCTTGCATTTCTCTTGCCAATTCGCAAGTTCCGTCTGTCGAGTAAATCGGGAAACCCAACTTGTGGGTCTCATCGAAACAGCCATGACTAAAACAAATTTTTATATCTGAAATTTCTGGACATAAAGACTTGTCGTTTTTAATCTCATTCCACGGATCGAAACATCTCGATAAAAGATCTTTAGACTCGTAGCCAATTGAGGTGATTCCAATTTTCATCTCTAGATTATGATATTGGAAGCGTTCCTATCTGACGCAAGTTTTACTCGAGAAAAATTATTTTTCAAATCTTGAGTAATTGATTCTGGAGATCCTGAAAATTTAAAATTAAATATTCTGCAAAATTTATCACAAGAAATGGCAAAATCATAAACTTTAGATGCAGACTGTTGAGCCTCAATGACCTTAATTTTAACTCCAAGAACTTCCGCCGTTTTCCTTCCTATAGTCTCGACGTTAGAGTTGAATGAAGCTAAATTGTAAACGCCTCTCTTATTGAAGTTTCCAGTCTGGATAATCAGCTCCATCGCCCGACATAAGTCTTTAATGTCGAGGATCGGTCTTCTTACCGTGGGGTTCGATATCACCACCTCTTGATTCGCTTGAGCAGAGTAGAACATTGCATTTATCATAATGTCGTTCCTGACGTGAGGAGAGAAACCGTTAACTGTTCCAAACCTAAGTCCATAATAATTAATCTTATCAAAAATTCTAATATAATGATCAATTTCCGACTTAGATAAGTCGTAAAAACTTCCAGCCACATACTCTTGGCAGTCTTCTGAAACGATGTTGCGATTAACGTTACCGTAAACGCTTGAACTGCTAGCGTAAATAAACTTTTGCTTTTCAGAAATCTTGGTCATTAAATCAACGAAATACTGAACATTATTTCGGAAACACCCTATTAAATTCGACTCGCACATCTTAACGCTAGAATGCCCCGCCAGCAATATGACGTCAGAAAATTTAGAGAGGTATTCTTTAGTTAAGTTTTTAAAATTTTCTTTTAAGTTTAGAACTTCGGGGTTGCCAAATATCTCTAAGTCTACTGAGGTGATATCCATCCCTTTTTCTTTTAGATATCCATAGACTCGACTTCCGATGTAGCCGCAGCCGCCTAATAATAGAACTTTTTGCATATTAAAATTTAAAATAAAGGATCTCGTTCCATTTATTATATCCACTTTCAATGAATTGAAGAATAATTTTCCTATCTACCATAGCCGTTTGTGGGCATGTTAAATTATGATAAACTAAACTAGCGACGTTTTTTGCAGCGGTCTGCATCGGAACGCATTCCTCATAATCTTCTTTCCACCTCGACATCCACAGGATATTTTGAAATTTAGGATCTAAGATCAGCCTTGGAATCCCCAAGTGGTAAGCTAAGTGACTAGGCCCATTGCATGAGAATATCCCATAAGAACTTTTCTTCAGAAGGTCTAGCGAATCATTAAAACTCAACACTTGATCTATAACAACGTTTTTAAGAAAAGAAACTGAAAAATCTGATTGATACTCTATCTGTTTTACCCATTTTTTAATAAACGGAAAGTATATAGTATAATCAGGGAGTTTCTCAGCTAATGAATTAAGAAGTAATGGAATGTTTTTATACATATGATCTGCTCCATTACTGCTTAACCCGCAGTAAATGATCTTTTCTTTGATGAGCGGGTTGTCGGCGAAAACTCTTGTTTTTTTTATTATTTGTGGAGTTAGTCCGTATTCGTTATATTTAAAACTCAACGGATTCAAGAAGAGGAGATCGGGAACATTAAATGTGACGGAGTTTGAATTATATTTATTTTTTATATAATTTAAAACTTTAAGATCGTGTTCGACAGCGTTGTGATTGGCGACGCTTTCGTCTACATTCTCCAAATTAAAAATTTTTCCGGCGACGTGATTCAATGGGTTAAAGACTTCTGGTCTGGCAGATATTAAATTTTTATGAAGCACTCCTTGCCGCGTTAGTAGATAGGAGATTTGCAAAGATAGGCAGCAGTCTCCGATACCGTGTCCGCCAATATTTAAAAGGGCTTCACTCACGTCGATAGTAGTTGCATTATAGCGTTAGAGATATCTTCGGGTTTATGTTGGTTGATATACTCTTGAGCCGCATCGGGATTGTAGAACGGAGACAATCCAGCCATGTCGGGGATAAAAATTTTATACATGTTTAAATCTCCAAAATACGGCCTACAGTTATTAAAATTGATACTTCCACCGAATAAGATTACCATGGGCTTTCTATAATGGTCAGAGAGGTGCATGCAAAAACTATCAATCCCCAACAAAAGGCTACATTTATTTATTATGAAAGCTGTTTGACTAAAGGATGAAGTTTGTATTTTTAAGCAATGATTATAACTTATATCAGATGAGTCTATTTGAATTATTGATATTTCTTTAGACTGCAAGAATGGATGAATTAAATCAATAACCTCTTGCCATTTATTATAAAATTTTCCTAAGCCTTTCGAGTGGGGATTGAATACAATAAACTTTTCTGGTAAATTAGGACAATGACATTCTTTAATTAATGGTTTTTCAATTTTAAGCCCGCAAGACAAAGCGTATATTTCAACAATGTGCATAGTCAGTATTTAAGATCCAAAGCAATTCTATCTTTACCGTTATGCGTATAAGTTATTATTCTTTGAGTTTGGATATGTGGAATTAGGCAAATTTCAAACAGTCTAGGGCGCGGCCCAATCCCTTCCATAGCAAATATATTATCCATTTCCGGCTTGTAGTCAATAATAAAATCTATATAAGGATTGCCTTCAAGTATGCATTGATACATTGGGTTGGTTGCAAAATATATCTTGTAATCAGGATACGTTTCTCTTAAACTCCTAAGAAGAGATGTGCAAAGTAAAACGTCACCAGCTCCCTCGGGCATTACAAAGAGCAGATTGTTCATCTCGAATTGAAAAGACCCAAGAAATCTTTTAAAGAGTTTGGTTTTTTATTAATAGATACTTGCTCCGCCACTGGGCGGTCTTCCAATTCTATACGGTCTTTTCGAAAAGATGTTGATTGGTATCTTTTAACGTCGTCAATGAATTTCTTCCCAGCTCGCGAGATAAACCAAGCCAAAGAATTTAATCCTATCATTCCCTTCATGGACATGAAAAACTCAAAATTGTATTTTTTAACAAGGCTCGTTGCGAGCTTCATCTCTCTCGGCCAGTCAATTTTATCATAATTTTTTTCTATGATGAAAGCCGCAATGATTTGTTGCTGTTTCGAGATAGCCCTCTTCTTTAAGATTTTCGCAACTTTGGTTTTTTTAGGCTCCATGTTTAATGGTGAGGGGTCTTTCTTCAGAAGTCAAGATGCTTATATCATTTTTAACCATTCTTGAGACGAGTTCTTGGAAAGAGATTTTGGGTTGCCAGTCAAGTTCTTTCCTGGCTAAAGAGGAGTCTCCTAACAAAAGATCTACTTCCGCCGGTCTGTAAAATTTAGGATTTATTTTAACTAAAACAGAAGACTTTACGTCGTGTTCTTCAACTAAATAGTTAGCAATAGAGAACTCTTCGCTTGACCCGTTTCCATGCCAACAGCCTTCAATATTTGCGTTTTTAAACGCTAAGTTAACGAACTCTCTGATTGAATGACTTTCGTTACTAGAGAGGATATAGTTTTTAATTGGAGTTTTTTGATTAAGCATCTTCCAAATCCCCTCTACGAAATCTTCAGCGTGACTCCAGTCTCTTTTAACGTCTAGGTTGCCAAGTTCTATCGGACTGAATGAGTGTTTATTTTTTATAGCTTGATTGATTCGAGCAACTCCTTTTGTGATTTTTCTCGTCACGAACTCTTCCCCTCGTCTTTCTGATTCGTAATTAAAACACCAACATTGAATAGCGTATAAGTTATAGCTTTCTTTATATACTTTAACAATTTGTCTTGCTGCGACTTTTGACGCTCCGTAAGGACTTCTGGAAGAGGGCGGGTGATTTTCGTCTTGAGGCGTATACTTAACGTCCCCGAACTCCTCGGAAGATCCAAAATTTAAATACTTTGTGTGTGGGGAGCATTTTCTTATAGACTCCAACTGCCTTAGAACACCGAGACAATTATATTCAAAGTGTTGTTCTGGGCATTGCCAACTTGTTCCCACGAAGCTATTGGCGGCAGAATTAATAAAATAATTTGGTTTATATTTTTCAATTAATGAGGATATAGAGTGGGAATCTCCTAAATCCATTATCTCTAAAATAAAATTAGAATTTACTATATGCTTAATATTCTGAGTATTGGGGACGCTTAATCTTCTTGTAGCTCCGATGACTCGAATGCCTTTTTTTAATAAAAAATCAGCAAGATAAGAGCCCATTTGTCCCGTTACTCCGGTGACTATTGCGACTTCATCTTGTTTAGTTTTATCCATATTATTGATTTTTAAATTTTACTAGTGACTATAGCATTAATAATTCACTAGATGAATATATTTTAGGTAAGTCCAGAACGATTTCAAGAATATTATTTTCTTTACAGAATACGGATTCTGAGGGTTCTAGGTTTCCGGCTTTTCGATCTCCGCTATTAAAAAGGGAGATGGTTGAATTGGGATTTTCTAGTTTAATTTTTGCTAAAGTGTTGACTTGAGCTTTGTCCGAATCTATAGAGATTATGCATTCGTCAACAGCTTTTAAATTTTGCATTATTTGTTGTCTATGAGCTTCATTCATGAACGGTTTGCTTTTCTTTAAGCCTACCTGTAGGTCGCTATTTACTATAACTATCAAATACTTACATCGTTCTTTAGCCTCGTTAAGGTATTGTAAGTGCCCTAAATGTAGTGGGTTAAAGTATCCAGAAGCTATTCCAATTTCTGATTTGTTTTTTATTTTAGCTCGCCAATCTAAGGCGTTTATAGCCTTGTCGTCGATGAAGAGATCGACATTGGGTTTACCTTCATCAACTAGCTCATGATACTTAACACCCCAATTGCTTAGTTGGCTAATCGTAAGGTCGTGATAATCTCGGCCAGATCCGCGACCTCTAGCTGTAAATATGATTATATAATGCCCGTGTTGATGTAGAATATTTATATTATCTACAACATCTTGGAACGGAAGACTTTTAGCATACTCCCCGCTGTTAGTTAAGGAGCAAATTGTTCCGTCTATATCAAACGCATATCTCACAACGACACGACTCCTTTTAATCGAACAACTTTAGACCCACACTCGTTGGCGAACGCAATCGCAGACCGGACATCCTCAGAAAGCCCGTATTTATAAATAAGACCGGCAAAAAAAGAATCTCCAGCGCCAGACACGTCTCTTACCTCAACCTTTTCAACTGGAAAATTCTCCCCGTTAAAAAAACATCCTTCTGATCCTTTTGTGTAGATTGTTTTATTAAATAAATTTTTAGGCATTGTGTTTTTTGATCTATCGAATTCTTCTTCGTTTATTTTTATATATTTGCAATTATTAGCCCATTCTCCGAGTCTTTTTTTGCTATCTAAAAATACATTTTTGTGATTGTTACATATATATTCCACGTCTTCTTCTTTAAGGAATCCTTTATCATAATCTGAAATAGCAATTAAATCATAATCTAAAGATAGCTTGCTAACATCGCATCTTTGCACGTCGCCCTCCCCGGCGTCAACCCTAATAAACATGTGATTAGTTTGGCTGTGCATGTATCTTGTTTTTGTGTAGCTTTGCCAATTGGGGTTAGTGACGATGTCGCAATGAACATTTAAAGAAGCAATATTTCTTTGAAGGTTTTTAGCCATGCCCGGATTCTGAGTCTTGGATAAGATGTTCAGAACAGGGACGGGGACGTCTGGGCAAAGTCTGCTCACGGAACAGTAGACAAACACGTCCCGGCACGAGTCTCCTATTACAAGAATCCTTTTACTCATTGGTTGATTGCTTGCTTGAAAAACGTAACAACCTCAGAACCTTGCTGAGAGATATTTTTAAATTTAAGAATCTTCATCACCCCATCGCGAATATATTGATTAATAAACATCACGTCTCTTGTGTGATCCTCAAAGTCTCCCACGATACAGAAAGTCGGGATTCGCAACATAGAAGACTGAGTTTTGTAACAGCTATCTGTCCCCAAAAACTTAGAACAGTATTGTACGCAGGCTAAGCAGCAAACAACATCGTCAAAAGAACAAAATTTAACATTATCACTTTCTTTTAGTCCGTAATTAGATAATTCTTTTTCAGAACCAAAGATTAGATAATTAAAATCTTCACTAATTATCTCACTGACGATTGAAGAAGGAATGAATTTCTGCGGCAGGTTGAACGACGAATAGACGTTAGTAGAGAATTGGCTTCCGAATGGGTGAATTCCTATGATTTTTTTCTTTTCCTTAAAAGAATTTACTAAGCGTTCAGCTATCAAAACAGCTTCATTTTTAAAAATTAAATTATTATAAAAAAACCTAGGGCAAACTTCAAAAGGCTTCTCCTCTTTGGAGTCGGCACAAGAAAGAATTTCATCCGTCTGACTGTCGTGATCAGCAATTGTTTCAAAATTATATATTTTTATATTTTCAACACCGAATTCATTGAAAAATTCTTTAGCTTTGCTGAAATGGGTGTGAATATAATACTCTCGATCCAAGTGAGTCATTGCAAAAGGGATAGTTTGTAAAAAGTCCCCAATTCCACCTCTTATGTATACTTTCATATTATTATATTATTTGTTACAGGGTAAAATTATCAAAAGCATTTTCATTAAAAGTATTGTCTATTCCTTTAACGTAGCTGCTTAATTCCGTTTCTTGCGGCGCGACTTGGAGCTTTTTACTGTCGTAAAAGCTGTCCAGCCACCCATTGAGTGGATTAGTTTTAGAGTTAGGATATAGTTTTTTATATCCTATGCTAGTAAGCCTATTGTTAGCGAGCCACTCTACGTAGCTTTTGAGGCTTTCCGCCGTTAGCCCGACTAGGCTTCCCTTACTAAACAAGTAGTCAGCCCAATCCTTTTCGGCTTCGACTGCAATTCGGTAAGCTTCGTAGACTTTATCCTCGTTTTTCTTGACGATATCTTGGAATCCTTCTTCTGGGTTATTAGCCCAATTCTTCATAATTTGCTGAGTGATAGCGACGTGAAGGTTCTCGTCTCTACTGATGAACTTGATGATTTTACTATTGCCTTCCATCTTGCCTCTGTAGCCGAAGTAGAAGCTGCAAGCGAAAGACACGTAAAAAACTAACCCTTCGGTAATTTGAGTAGCTAAAACCGCATCAAATACTTGTTGCTTTACGTCTGCCGATTCTTTTAGAAGAGCGTCGTATTTTTCAGAGATGCAAGTCGCTCGCTTGAGGATTTCTGGATCGTTTAAAACCCCGTCGAAAAATTTAGTTGCATCTGGATAAACGTTGTTGAGAATGTATGTATAGCTGTTGCTGTGAATAGTCTCGAAAAAACTCCACGCATTCATGCAAATCTCCAACTCTGAATTGGTGACGTGCTTCATAAGCTCGTGGATACTCCGACTCAACATGCTGTCAACCATCGTCTGGAACTTGAGATTGCTGTCAAAAACAAACCTTTCAGGGTCTGACAAATTTTTATAATCGCTAATATCTTTAAGCAGCGAAACCTCTTGAGGACGCCAAAAATAATTTAGCTGCTGGTCGTATAGGTCGTAAAACTTTTGATATTTAATTTTATCATACCTCTGAAGAGCCAAATCATCCCCAAGAAACATTGGGTTTCTTAGTTGGTCTATATTTTTTTTATTTAGGACTGTTTTCATAACTTATAAAGAACAAGCTCCTCCCGCGCAATTAGTGTCATTTTCTATTCTTTTTTCTTTTACCGTTGAGTCTTTTGAATCCATCACTGTCTGTTTATCTCCGTCGTCTGTGTTTGCATAGTATAAGTTCTTGATTCCGTATTTGTAAGCCAACAAGATGTCTTTAATAACAGTCTCCACGGGCACTCTGTTCTTTTCATATCTAGAAGGAACATAATAAGTATTAACACTAATGCTCATGTCTGTAAATTTTTGAATTGCTGCTGCTACTTTTAAATAGCCTTCATTACTTGGCATGTCAAAAGCAAAGGTATAATTATCTTTATATTTATCAATATTTGGAACTACGACTGGTAAAATATTACTTTTGCTTCCTTTAAAACTGATAGCGCTACGCGGGGGTTCAATGCCATTAGTGCTACTCTGTATAACGCTGCTCGATTCCACCGGCATACATGCTGTTAACGTGCTGTGTCTCATGCCATATGTCGAGATATCTTTTCTAAGACCTTCCCAATCGCAGTGCAATTTCTCAGTAATAAATTCATCAACATCTCTTTTATAAGTATCAATTGGTAAAATACCTTTACTGAATTTTGTTCTTTCAAATTTTTCGCATTTGCCAAATTCTTTAGCTAGTTCGACGCTGGATTTAATTAAGTAATAACTCATTTTCTCCATCCATTTAGCGACGAAGTTGGGAGCGTTTTTATCCCAATACTTTAAACCTTCTTTTGCTAATAAGGCTGCGAGGTTACTTACTCCAACTCCAAGACTGCGGCGTTTCTTTGCAAAATTTTCAGCGGCAGGAACAAAGTAATTTTGATGATCAATTAATGCATCTAACATTCTTACAATGATGTCACATACATTTTTTAGTTCCTCGTCGTCTTTGATCTCCAACCAATTAACGGCAGCTAAAATGCAAACCCCAATTTCTCCATCGGGATCATTTACGTCATTAATTGGAATAAGCGGGTGTGTTACCTCGAGGCACAGATTGCTCGTATCAACCTGATCTAACCAACTGCCATGTTCATTGGCGTGGTCTACATGCATTGTGTAAATCCTGCCTGTCTCAAGTCTTTCTTTAGCGAGCAGTCCGATCAGTTCCCGTGCTGGAATTTTCTTTTTAAATTTTAAGTTTTTGTTGGCTTCTGCTTTTTCATATTTCTCTTTAAAGTCAGGCAGTCCAAAGCTATTCCAAAGTTGAGGAACTTCATGGTAGCTAAAGAGCGTTACGTCTTGATTCTTTAAAAACCTTTCAAAAATTAGTTTATCTAAGCCGATGCAGTAATCTAATTTGCGAACTCTATTATCATCTGTTCCAGCGTTATTCTTTAACACCATGATGTCCATGATGTCGTAATGGAACCAAGCGAAATTAACAGTGGCCGAGCCGCCTCTAATTCCATTTTGGTGACAGCTTTTTACAATACTTTCAAATACTTTGCTAAACGGAATGGGTCCGGTATGAACGACTTCGCCGTTCCTAATCGGTGCGTTCGTAGCTCGAAGTCTGCTAAGATTCAGGCCGATCCCGTAACGGCTTGCTGTCGCAAAGCCAACAGCACTGCTATTGGCAAAAATGCTGTGAAGAGTATCGTCAACAGAGAACAGAGCGCAAGAGGCGTAGCTTTTTAACGAAGTCCTAACTCCGGCCATGATTGGCGTGGGCAAATTGATTTTGTGCTTACTAAAGTAATTGTATGCTTTTTTAATGTATTCTAATCTATTTTCTTTATACCCCTTAAAGAAAGTCATTGCAATTAATACATAAGCAAACTGTGGGGTTTCGTAAATTTGTTTATTGACTCTGTTTTGAATTAGATATTTGTCGCACAGCTGCTTGATTCCGGCGTATGTGAAATCAAAATCTCTATCATGTTTTAGAAATTCATCAATCTTATCAAATTCATTTTTAGAATACCAAGAGAGAATATTCTCATCATACATCAATCTATCTATATTGGATTTAATGATGTCGTACAATTTGGGTGCATTTTTTCCTCCCCAAACATTTTTTCTCAATTGATAATTTAGCAATCGAGAAGCTACAAATTGATAATTTGGTTTTTCTTCAGAAATTAAATTTGCTGCTGATTCTATAAGCATCGAATGGATGTCTTTAGAGTCCATTCCTTCAAAAAAAGATAAGTGCGCGTTCATAGCGACTTCCTCGAAAGAAACTCCTTTCAGCCCCTCAACTGACCATTGTAAAATTTTATTGATTTTATCTGCGCAAAACTTTTCCAATTTACCGTTGCGTTTTTTAATTGAAATTTCTTTGTTCATGGAATTAAATACTTATAACCTCCCTTGGGGATGGAAAGGTTGGTCTCTGCGGGTCAAGAGTCAAGTCTAACTTGCGGCACTTCGCTTGGTTTCATTTTTTCTTTATACTTCATGCCTCTTCTCTTCTTGGAATATTTATTTTCAGCTTTTGTTCTGACGTCGTCTTGGCCGTTTGTAGACTTTGCCCGTTTATCGCTCAGCTCCTTCGAATAGTCCCAAATTTCGCCAAGCGTTCCTTTCATTGTTCCGGTTTTTTCAACGAATTTCTGAGAAGAAAAAGGGTCTATCTGGGAATCAATAGTAGCATTCGGAACAGTGTAAACCCTTTCAAACACGACTCCGTCTTCGGAATAAGCATGCTCAGCGTTCATCTCTTGAAAGATGTGCTTAATTTTATTAGTTTTAGGATTAGAGAACAGATAAATTGGCATATCAAAGTAAAGATAATAATTTTCTGGCTGTAGTTGAATATTTGAATTCTTCTTGAAGTTTTAAGCCTTCTTCGTTTACGTTGATCTTCTCAAATCTAGAAATAGCCGATTCGCAACCTGCGATGAATTCGTCGTCATTAAAATCAAAGATATTGCCTTGACTATAAGGGGCTCCTTTCGAGAAGAATTTCCCATCGTAGACTTCTATTTTTCCACAAGGATTAACTAAAACAGCGTTTTCTTGATTAGCCCATTCTTTGTAGGCTGACGCATTTAAAATAACAGCATGTTTACCCAAAGCGACTGATTGGAACTCCGGAAGTCCCCAGCCTTCTCCGCCAGACATTCCGATGACGATATCGCCAGAGTTAAGATAGTCATTATATATGGAATTTTTTGGCATTGTTGAGAGAAAAGAAACGTTGAAAACGTTTACCCCCCCAAGGATTTGGGCGAATTCGGCCTTTAAAGCATTTGGATCTTGATAGAAAGGATTGTGAAGAGAGCATTGCAAGGAATATTTTTTATTATTTCCAAATTTTTTTATCCAAGCTTTGATTACTCTCTCGTGATGCTTTCTCTTTTCGAATTTGCCGCAAAGATTAAAGGTGATCCTGCCGTCGTCAAAATATTTTTTATTTGTTCTGAAGAAATGCTTAGAGTCAAAGCCAAGAGGAATCAATGTCGCGTCTATGCCATTGTCGGCGAATATAGATTGAGAACTTTTAGAAGAAACGCAGCAAGTGCTTGATTTTAAAATATTTACTTCTGCTTTTGTTAATTGATCTGTTTCGTGGAAAGTAAATAGAACCTGCTTGTCAGAAAAGCTTTTTAAAGAACCATTAATATGCCAAAGTCTGATTGTTGGTATTTTTCTATTGTGTTTCTCAATAGCATTTTTTTGGTTTTTGCCGATCCAATCGGTGAAACCTTGATCGAAATCGCAAGCAGAAAAATCTACAGGGTGCTCGCTTTCACTAAAAATAGATGGGTTTAATCCCATCGTATAATATTCGTATAATAAATTAAAACTAACTTGCCCAAAACTCAGGCTATTCAATGGAACGTTTACGGCGAATTGCATAAAAAAAACCTACCCATATGATAGGTAGGCTTATGGTGTTTTCTATTTTTTATTACAGGATGTCGTCAACTTCCGCAAGCACTTCTTTCGTTGATGCTTTTGCTGATGTTTTTGCCGGAGTTGAAGTCTTCAATCGAGTAGGCTCCACTGCGGGAGTTGGGATAGAGGACCTGACCTCTGTCTTTTCAGAGATGTAAATTCTAAAATCAGGAGCTTTATCGTTCTTCTTGTCTCTGCTGGGGAAAACGATAACGTCGATTTTTCCCTCGAGAGATGTCTTGATGGTTCCAGTCATGAATTTTTGACCGCTACCTTTGGCTGTTTTCAACCAAAGAGCTCCGATTTCTCGGTTGTCCCACTTGCTGTCTGTTTTGATTTCACTCATATATGTATCGACAGTGTTGATCTAAGATTAGTTAAGTCAAACTAAATCGAAAGAATTTTTGCTTTGCATCTTTGTTTTTAAGAAAACTCTTGCTTTTTCGTGCAAATTGATAGCGGTTTGAGTGCTCATGTTTAGCTTTTTTGCAATGACTCCCCAAGTTGTCAGCTTCTCATTGTCGGAAAAGTATCTTAGTTTATAAACCTCGCACACTCTATTGTCTTTAAATAACAAAAGTAAAGATTTTAAATAATCAATTAAATCATTATCTTTATCTACAGGCGAAGCTACGTCCTTGATGTTTAAAAAGTCTATAGTCTTTTCGTCTGCCCTGATATACTTCTTATTAGAATTAATGTAATTAAGAAAATGATATCTGGCGCAATTACAAAACCAAGTAGAAAATTTTGTATCTCTATTTGAATCGAACGAACTGACTGCTTTATATAAGATAAAGTCTTTTTCTAACTTAATATCTTCTCTACTCATCCCCATTTTCATGAGTGTGTAGACGTATTTTTTAGCAATAGAAAAGTAAAAATTATCATAACCACTAGATAGTTCTTTAAAACTGTCACTACAGTTATCGCTTTTAATCTTTTTGACTATTGCCAAATCCTTATCCTTAACCTTACTAACACATTTGCCTTTTTTCATAACCCTTTGAGTCTAAGCTTACGAAGCTTTGTGACTCTAAAATCTATTACACATTTAATCTTGAAATTGTGCAAAAACAATATGAGTTTAATTATTGGATAATCAAGTATTATGTTTTCTAATACAATTAAGATGCCGGAATTATCTTAATTAATGAAATTCCCTGTATTTAAACAAAACTTTGTTTTTCGTTAGGGTTCCGTCTTTTAGAAAAATGAAGGTTCAGTAAGTTTCGACATTTTTCCAAAATAAAGTTTCGTTAAGGTTCCGTATAATTTTGCGGAAAGAATCTTTTAGATTTAAGAAGGGAGACTGAGCTTTTGTTGTCAATCTCTTGCAAGCTTACTACATCCTTTTGAGTTGAATCTAGAAATATAGCAGGTCAATTGGAGACTTTAACTCCATTTTTGCTTTCGCACGATCTCGCAACACCTACGTTAGTCTTTGCATCTCCGGCTTTAGCAAGTCCGTTTAGCTAGTAACTGTTGCAGTCTATTTACCGATTACCTATCTGACTGGGTGACTTATTTCACTGTGATCTGCCAAGTTTTTACTTTTTATCCTTTTTGAGAGTAATCGTAGTTTCTTTTGCAGCCGATCCACTTTACCTATTTCAGGTTCTGTTTCTTGGTATAGATGCCCATGTTTCAGGACGCCGCTTCTTCCGACAAAAACGTTGGACTTCAGAAGTCTCTGCATCTACAGTCTTTTAACGGACTTATTGTGTCTAATGTTTAAAATAAATATGTTTAGTATTTAAGTAACCGCGATATACGGTCCAGCTATCTCCCATTTGGTAATGTTTAACTTTAAATAGTCTTAGCTCGGAAGGGTAGAAATGTCAAATTATTCTTTTAAAGATTTTGGATCAACCTTAGAAGCAAGAAAAATTAAATTTTTTAAATCTTTTTCCGTGATGCCCCTGCTATTACACTTATCATCTTCATTGTTGAGAGTCTCGCACGCGGAATTAATAACGCTTGCGATCCCAGCGGCGGTCACGCTATTGATTTCTAACGTCTGAGAAAAAGTCGTCAAGGGCTTGAAAAGCGTCCAATACATTTGACCGTCGATAATGCAAGACCTTAAAAACCCTGAGATTTCCATTTCCTTGAGAGCGCACGTTAAAGACGCATCCTCTGCCGGTTCATTTTCTGATACTAAAATTACCTCTTTTCTATTCTTTTTTAAATTAAAAGAAGTGTGGGTGAAAAAGTATTCATCCAATAATCCGTAAGAGTCTAAAATTGTCATTCTTTTTAATGTTAGCCTTGAATATAAAAATGTCAAATCTACTCTTGACTTTCTTATTGTTAGGCATCATCCTGAGACGTGAGCCTTGAGACATTCTTAAACAGCGCGTCAATTGCCGCCGGCTGTGCGGCATTTTCTTTTCTGCTTTACAAAACGGACTTCATCGCGGAATACGCAAGACTATTTAAACTTAATCGTTTATTTAAAATAGAAGAGTATTATTGTGAAAAAATTCTCAACGATGAAGATTTTTCTTACTTTGATTTCTTAAATAAAAGATATCACAATTTCCTATCTAAATTGGCTTCTTGCCCTTACTGCCTTGGATTTTGGCTTTGTATTATTTTCAATAGCTTTGAATTAAAAGCTTTGTTTTCTTATTATGTATATATCGTAGCGTATAAACTAATAACTATTAAAATAAAATGGAACTAGAAATAAAAGGATTTATTGAATTTTGTAAGGCTTTGTCAAAGCATCCCGATCTCATAATTAAAACACCAAGCCTTCCAGATGTTATAATATTTTGTCATTCTTCAATTGGTAATTGTAATTGCGGCAACAAAGAACTCTCAAAAAGAGTTGAATTTGAAAAAACATTTCACGAAAAGATGACAAAATTACCCCCAGAAGTATTAAAAGAACTCGGAACAGCATTTGATCCTGAGAATACTTATGAAATTATTAACGTGTCTTTCCCTGAAAATGAAGGTTTAGTTAAACTTAAATAGAAAAAATATGTTATTTGAGCAAATGGAATTTGATTTTATGTTGGCTCAGTCGCCAAAAGACGCAATTCCGTCGAGATTTGAGCAAATGGAGTTTGATTTTGAGGCTCCCGCTTTAGAATCTGTCGGCTAAGCGTATGCAAAAAGCGAAACTAGAGCCCGTTCAGTTATCGCTGGTTTCTCTATTCGCTGGGGCAGGCGGCATGGATATCGGATTTGAAAAAGCTGGCTTCAAAACGGTATGGGCAAATGAATATGACCCAACCATTTCTCCCTCATATCAAAAATACTTTCCGAATACCCAGTTTGATGGGCGTTCAATCCGTAACATTCCAGATAGCGATTTGCCTGAAACAGTTACTGGCGTCATCGGTGGACCCCCGTGTCAATCGTGGTCAGAAGCAGGGGCAAGGCGTGGCATTGCTGATCCTAGAGGTGAATTATTTTTTGAATACTTGAGAATAATTAAAATTACTAAACCAAAATTCTTTGTTGCTGAAAATGTTCATGGCTTAATTCATTCACGTAACATAGAATCGTTTAAACAAATAATAAAATTGTTTGAAAAAGAAAAGTATGTTGTTAGTTGGAAGTTGTTAAAAGCCAGTGATTACGGCGTGCCGCAGGATAGAGAGCGAGTGTTTATAGTTGGCTATCATCAATCATTAAATAAAACTTTTAAATTCCCTGCCCCGCTTAAAACCAAAAAAACCTTGCGCGACGCCATTGGAGACTTGGCTGAGCTGGAAATCGGGTCAACTAAAAAGGTTAAAAACCATGAGTTTATGGATAGCGGGTATTCTCCCATATTCCTCTCACGCAATCGCGTGAGGAGTTGGGACGAGCAGTCCTATACAATACTGGCTACAGATAGGCACATACCATTCCACCCCCAAGCTCCTAAAATGGTGAAGGTGGCAGGTAAAGAGTTGCGAGAATTTGCCAAAGGACACGAAAGCAAATACAGACGCCTAACTATCCGCGAGTGTGCGAGAATCCAAACTTTCCCTGATAACTATGAATTTGTTTACGCCCACATGCGTAATGCCTACAAGATGATAGGAAATGCTGTGCCTGTTGATTTAGCCTATTGGGTGGCAAAAACGATTAAAGAAGACTTGTCAGGTGAGTTCTCTTAAATTAAGTGTAATTGAATTTATATGCCAATTCCTAAGCTAGATAAAGGTGAAGCTGAAAAAGATTTTATGTCGAAATGCATGACTGATAACTCGATGCAAAAAGATTTTCCGAATCAAAACCAAAGAGTCGCCATCTGCATGAGCCAGCTCAAACGAAAAAAGTCCGAAGCTAGTGGTTTGGATTGGGAAGATGTGGCTGCCGAACCCTTTATAGTCTATTAATAAATAACACACAAATACAATATGCCAAGTACAATACCATACGATCCAACATTAGTAATGGGTAACCTAGTAGACCCAAAAGACATTGACAACTTAAAAGTTATTTCCGCTGCGGAAAGACCGGTTGACGTCGCTCAAGATACGTTAAATGATACTATCAGAGCAAAACAACAACTCCAAATGACGTATACTGAATTAGCAAATTTAGGATTGAGTCAAGCACAATTAACGGCACTTGACACGCAAATGACTGCTCTTAATACAACTTTGGGTCTAAATGCCGGTGATTATGCTAAAGCGGTATTAGACTCTCAAACGGCGATAGCTGCTGGCAAAAAAAACATTGCTACACTTAGTGAACAACCAGAAAGTCCAGTTGATTGGAATAAGACAGAAATTAAGAAGATTGAATTGAGTTCAAACACAATGAATATGGATGTTCAATACATTCGTAATGAAGATGAAGATGATGGAAGCAACGCTCATGCTGATAATGTCGCTGCGAGTGTTTCGGCAGCGGTAAGCTGTGTTTTCGGATTCAAAGCAGCTGCGAGTGTCGCAACCAATGTTACTAATACAACACTAGCAACTACATCAGCACATAATATTGTTGGAACTTTAGTTATTACCGCCGCTTGTACACATAAGATGGCAACTGAATTAGCTCCTTTTATTTTGGATCCGGAAAAAGCAATTGATGCGTGGAATCAAACATATCCATCTGATATTATTCCCAGTGATCCCACTGCAATGGCTGCATTAATCAATGTGGACACTAAGAATAAACTACATATATTGTCAGGTAAAACTATAGGAAGTTCTTTTGTTGGTCTGGTTCACTTCGAACAACATGAAAACACCAACTCTACCCAAAATTCGAATGCATCAACTAAAGCTGCAAATGCTTCATTTGAATATGGTGGATGGTTTGCGGATTATGAAGGTAAGTTTGGCGTTACCAAAGATGTTAGTGATAATGTTAAAAAAATGTTTAGCACAACAAATGTGACATCACATTGTTCTTTAATTACAATGGGAATTATTCCTAGTATTAAAAGCAATCTTATAAAAACAACGGTTAATACATTAAAACCAGATGCAAAAGAAGTGATGGGTCAATTGGCGGCTATTCAAGGTGCGACTGATTCAACTGTTAAGACAATTGGATCTTCCGCATCTGACGCTAAAGTTGGTAGTCAATACATCGAATTAAACAATAGTTATATAAGCAATGTCGTTTCTAACTTGGGGGTTATTGAAAATAATAATAATCAAGTCATTGATACCAATTCTTTAATGACTGCTTTTGATGACTATGTTCAACAAGCAACCAAAGGTGAGGATGGAGTCCCAATCAACTTCTTCATACGAGAAATTACTAAATCTGCGATTGCTAAAGCGTGGATGAAGAAATTCAATCCAAGAGCAAATTGGCAATTTTCTTCAGGCGACGACAGTGAAACAGGCACTGATAAACCTAAGTCTGCTTAATCTAAATTAATAAAAACCCCACTATTAATTTAGTGGGGTTTTATTTTTAATTAGTTAAATGTTTAAATAAGCCCAGCTTTCGCTGGGTTTGTTTTTTTCTATTGAAGATTAACCCCTTCGACCAGCGTTCCCAGAGTTGCTTATGCTGCCTGTGTTTCCTGTGTTTCCCACTACCTTAGGCTTGGTGGGCGGAGTCGTTTTCGACTTGCCTGTGTTGCCGGTTGATCCAGCGTTTCCGGCATTACCGGCGTTCCCCGCTGCCGGGCTCTTTGCCGCGTAGCGAACCTTAAGTTTTTGATTTCTCATGTTTCTTATCTTAAGCCTTAGCTTTTAAATTTCCAAATAAAAACACAAAAATAATCTTGACTCACAAGAGCTTGCTTCTCATCATCAATAAGTCTGTTGATTGATTTCGCCAAAAATATGAACAAAATAATAGGAATTTCCGGCTTAGCCGGAGACGGAAAAGATTCAGTATGTAATATTCTTGAAAAGTTTTTTAAAAAACATTCAGGATATTCTTTCCGAAGGATGGCTTTAGCTGACGAACTAAAGCTTGATAGCAGAGATGCTTTGATAGATATGTTTGGTATTGATGCTGTTAAGTGTTCAAGATTAGACAAAGAGAAGATTAGGCCATTCCTTGTATTTTATGGTAAGTTATTAAGAATTAAATCTAAAGGACAGCATTGGACAAATATCCTCAATAAAAAACTCTCTGCATTTTATTCGGAAAAAAACATTTTTTGCATTCCAGACATCAGGTATGCAGAGTATTCTGAGGATGAAGCTCAATGGGTTAAGAGTCATTCTGGAGTAATCATTCACGTTAAGAAGTATTCCGTAGTGGAAGACTTTCCTCCGAGGAGGGTTTATACTACTCCGGTTAATAGGGAGGAGCGAGAAAATGATCCTAGAATCCAAGAACTTGCAGATTATTCAATAGAGTGGCAGGACTCTAAATTGTCAAATCCCGAAGAAGATCCGAATTGTATCGCGGCAGTAGAAGTTGTTGCTAGAAAAATTCTTGAAACTATTTGACTTTTTTACAGTCACGACTTAAAATTAGTTGTAATGAATAACACTGAATACACATTAAATGTTAGTGAGAGTCCTTCTGGGAAGCTTTCCGTTTCCCGAGTGAGCAAGTTGGTTAGACTGAATCAACATCGAGCCGACTACCGAGTTCTCGATGCGGAGACGTTTGGGTTTGCTGATCCTGCAAATCCCGCGACTCTAATTAAGCGAGCTGCTCGAAAGACTCGCCGCCTTCCGGTAGGCAAGAAGTAGGGGATACTAGACGGGGAGGTTAGCCTCCCCGTCTTTTTTTTTAACTTTTAACGATACAAGCCTCTAACAGAAGCGTATTGATCTAAGTAGAATCCCGCCACCGTATCATCCCCCACAACGTGAGTCGGGGCTGAATTTTTTGCCCTATAAGCGTTTATTAAAAAGTTCAAAGACGCTTCTTCTTCTTTCTTTTCTTGGCTTATTGTTTTTATTATTTGATTTTTATCTAATTTTCTAACTTTTGTATCTTGGTCTTGTATTTCTACTATTTCATCTGTGGCTATTGCTGAGATTTTTGATCTGATTATTACAGCATACCTATGAACCATATATAGCTTTTTTAAGACGGATACAGCATTTATGTCTATTTCTGTGTCTTCGTTATCTGAATCGACTATCTCGTAACTACTGTTTATTGCAAAATTTGAAAATAGTAAATTGTTTAAATGACCGATGTTCGCACGGACCCAGTAGGCTATCGCAGCCACGCTAATGTCGCTAGGACTTCCAATCTCTGAAAAAATTTCGCTTGCACAATCTACTACTTTCATATCTGTAATTACACTAGATTTTAGCTACTTGAAATTAATTAAGTATATAAGGGTATATATCTAACAGTTGTTGAGTTTATTTGAATAGGCAACCATTCAGAAAAAGTCTTTGATCCAATATTTGCAGATGAAACTAATCCACAATTTTCAAATCTTAAAGCTGCAATGTTTGATCCTACTCCTCCATTTACTTGGAATCTAACGCCACTAGTCCCAGTGGGTATTGAATTTATTCCTACATTTCCGCTGTCTGAAATGAAGATTCCTGAAAGATTAGTTCCCGCGCTGAGTCTTAAGACGCTATTATTGCTGACTATTAAACCTTTTTGAGCTCCTCCTTGGAAGAACCTGAGAGCTGCGAAGTCTGTGGTCGCGTCGTTGCCTGATGTCGTGATCCTCATGCCGACGTCTCCTGTGCCGAAGACTTCTAGTTTGCCTGTTGGCGTCGTCGTCCCGATGCCGACGTTGCCAACAGAATCGATCCTCACCTTCTCGCTCTCGGCAATATTAAATCGGAATGTGCCGCCTGCTGGGACGTTGTGATAGAAGTTAGTTGTTGACCCACCCGCTCCAATATATCGAGTCGCAGCTGAACTCCCGGCATTAAGTCCGATAGGGCCGCCGGGATTGCCGCCCAATACCCAACCTCCCGACGAAGAGAAAGCTCCGGCAATATCAAGGAATTGACTGGGGCTTGCAATACCTATGCCAACGCTTCCTACGGAAGTTACGTAAACTCCAGAGGTGGCGCCGATACCATCTCCGGCTCCGATTCTCAAGACTCCGCTATTCGCAATCACCGAACCTTTTTGACTTCCTCCTTGGAAAAACCTGAGAGCTGCGAAGTCTGTGGTCGCGTCGTTGCCTGATGTCGTGATCCTCATGCCGACGTCTCCTGTGCCAAAAACTTCTAGTTTGCCTGTTGGCGTCGTCGTCCCGATGCCGACGTTGCCGAGACTATTTATACCCATCGCAAAAGTTTTCGTAGAGCCAATCGTAGAATACATGGCCACGCCACCAACTCTGCTCGCGTCGTTATATGGAAAAATTAAGGCGTCCGCACTACTACCAGCCATAACGTTATCAGCGCCGATAGCAGTTCCGCCTAAGGCTCCAGCTCGTCTCATAATCATAACTGGATTTAATCCCCCGACAGAGGACTCAACATATAGAGCTGTTGCCGTCCCAGATTCAACAATGTGTAGTTTAGCAGTTGGGCTTCCTGTTCCAATGCCAACGTTTCCTACGGAAGTTACGTAAACTCCAGAGCTAGCACCAATGCCGTCTCCGGCTCCGATTCTCAAGACTCCGCTATTCGCAATCACCGAACCTTTTTGACTTCCTCCTTGGAAAAACCTGAGAGCTGCGAAATCTGTAGCGGCAGCACTTCCCGTGGTTGTGATCCTCACGCTAACGTCTCCTGTGCCGAAAACTTCTAGTTTATTTGCTGGTGCGGCAGTTCCTATTCCTATTTTATTTCCTGTAGATACGAAGTCTTTTGATCCATATTTTCCTAACACAACTGTGTTGTCGCTGAAAACTTCAAAGACGGGGAATCCTGCGATGGTATTTATGCTCATTAAAGAGCCGGACATTTGATCGTAAGCGCTGAATAGCCGACTACTCGAGCCGTCTATCGTAAACCTATTTAAATTTCCAGTGGCGTAACTTGCTAAGTTCAACTCTCCGTTGTCGAAGGTGAGTCTGGACGCGCCGCTTAATGTTGTGTCAACAGCGGATCCAGCCGCTACGCCGGTGTTGAATTCTAAAGTCCCCGAGGCTGGTTTTATTACGATATTTGCCATATTTTTTTTCTTTTTTCTTTAATTTAACTTGAATCTTGGTTTTAGTGCCTTGTAATTCTGGAGAACTTCTGCTGCGGTTAATGCTTTATTATATATTTGAGCAACCGCTATATTCGTTACGGATGGCGCATCTTCACCGCCTGTAGTATATCCCAATGTGATAGCTCCTCCCCATACTGGTGCTCCTGTTTTCACAGAGTTCACATCCAAAACTCCATTTATATATCCTTTGACAAAATTCTGATCATATGTCAATACAAGATTATACCATACGTTACTGCTTAATGTTATATTTCCATTAACAAAAATCCAACTGCCAGTATAAACATCACATCTTATGGTTGACGATGTAATTCTTAAAAAGAATGGAGGATTTGAGCTAAATATGTTTTGTGCTTGAGATATGTTACTTGATCTTACCCATGCGCTTAGTGTAAATATCGATGGCGCTCCTAAATTACCAGATATAGCAACTGCATCATCAATATAATCAAAAACTATGACTCCGCCATTCGCATTGCTAAATGTGGGCCCACCCGTTAGAGTTCCATTATTACTATTATTGCTTAAATCATTCCACGTTGTGCCAGTTCCGAGATAACTAGCTAAATCGGCTGCATCTAATGCTAATACCAATCCATCTCTAATTATTGTTGGGCCTGTTTGTATTGACATATTTTTTTTCTTTTTTTTTATTTAATTTAACTTAAATCTTGGTTTTAGTGCGTTGTAATTTTGAAGCACTTCGGCTGCGGTTAATGCTTTGTTGTATATTCTTGCCAATCCCATGTTTCCATTTAATTTATAACCAGTGTCGTTTGGATTGTTGCCTATTTCAACGTTCATGGTGCTGTATTTAGTTTTACCCGACCAAGCTCCTCCTCCGGATGTGGATGCCCTCGAGATTCCATCAACATAAATCACAGCGTCAGCGCTGTTTCTCGTGCATACAATATGATGCCAACGATTATCAAAACAATTTACACCATTTGCACTAGTGCTAAAGGCAGTTAAACTTACCAGCGTCACGGCAGTCCCAGTGCTGTCAGTACCCGGCGGATTGTCTGTGCTTGCTAATACATATGTCATCGAACCAGTAGCCGGCCCCGAGTTTCTTATGTATGAAACTTGCGCATAGTCGGGACATATCAATCCGGCGTAGTTGTTTGGCCCCAAACCAGAACTTTTCATCCAGATTTCAAATGTCTGATTTGGGATAGCTCCCATCGTATTTACAGAAGGAACCGTTATTTTATCATCTACGCCATCAAGAACCATAGAACCAAAGCCTGTATTACTATACCCAACTCCGCCTACTAAAGTTCCGTTAAAGCCGTTGCTGCTTAAATCATTCCACGTCGTGCCGGCGCCGGGATAGCTACCTAGATCAGCCGCGTCCAGTGCGAGTATCAATCCATTTGTAATTATCCTAGGTCCCATTTCCATTTTTATTCCTTTTGTATATTATATATATATTATCCATACCTTAATTGATATTCTACTTCAAGCGGCGGAACGTCTTTTCTTATCGCTGTAAAACTCCAATAAAATTCACATTCACTAGAGAGCAAACAAGAAACACCAACAGTAAAATTATTTTCTTTTATGTTGATTTGTTTTACATATAAGACTTTATCGTGATTGATGTTTGTTATTTGAATATTTATCCCTTCTTCACTGACAAGATTAGAGATATAAGAAGGAAGATTTATGATGATTGAGTTGTTTATTAATTTACTTTTGCCTGTGAGTCTTATTCCGTGATAAGGGGATTCTAAACTCCCATATTGCAACATCTTTCCTTTTTCAGACGGATGACAAATTAAGAACGACTTCGTGGCTGCTGACAAGTGATTCGTGACGGTTAAATTTTGAGCGACGATTAGGTTTCCATCCCTCTTAGCGGTGGAAGCAGCTCTTCTATAATAATCCGGCATAATAATTAAGTAGTTACTTCTGGATTAATTGTAAAAGATCCATTCAAAACTTTAATAACTGAAGCATCTCCAGACGAATACCTTTCTACATCATAAACAGCAACAGTAATTGGCAAATTGGATGTTTGGGTTGAAGTTAAATTTATTGCAATTATTCCACTAACTGAACTAGTAATTGAAGGCGCTAGATTTATTAAAGCCGCTCCAGTCGCTCCGTAAGAGTATTTGGCAGACCCTCTTAGGCTGTAACCAGTTAAATTTACAGCAGTACCCGCAGAGCCGGTTACAGTAGCTACTAAATCAAAACTTTCCCCTTGGTTGACGGATATATTATACAAACCCATATTAGTCATTACACTGATTTTAAATTTTAGTTAGAGTTTCGACAGGATTTGTGTATTAGTAGATATGGAAGCTGGAAAAGGATCCAAACCAAGAAATTGCTTTAGCCGAAGTTTTAAAAAAAATTACACCCAAATTCTTTGGGAGACGAAGAAAAAAAACAAATCAAATGAGAAAAAAATTAACAAAACTAATAACCCAAGAGGATGATCTTTTAGTAATTGATAGTGGCCCTTGGATAAGGATCAGCGCGAAATGGGATAACATTATCAATCATACTCCTTTTGGCTGGTGTTTCTATAATAAGATCGCCAGTCTTAAAATATCAATAAAATCATTTTTTCAAAAAATTATTTACGGAGTTAGTGATGAAGAATGTCGTAATTTAAATGATGAAATTGCAAAATTTATTCTCAAAAGACTTTTGCGTTTTAAGAAAATAGAGAGATTTAATTCTCCGATTTTTAGCGAAGAGGACTCTTTAGGAAAGGAATCCGCGCAGAAATGGGACGACGTCTTAGACGAGATGATTTTTGCTTTTGATTTCACCTGCCACCCTCTTAAGTATAATAATATCCCCGGCACGCCGTTTGAAAAGGCTGGCAACACTCCTGAAGCTTGGGATGATTACTTCAAGCAAGAGTTGGAGTTGGAGATCCGGCAAGCAAAGGGATTAGCTTTATTTGCTAAACATTTTGATTCTTTGTGGGCTTAATTATGGATACTGACAGAATACATTTTGTTTCAAAGGGGTGGGGCTACGAGAAGTGGATAGTAAATAACGAAAAGTATTGTGGTAAAATTTTACATTTTGTAAGAGGTCGGCGCTGTAGTTTTCATTTCCATAAAATTAAAGATGAAACATTTTATCTTTTATCTGGAAAACTTATGTTAAGATACGGATTTGATCAGGATATAAACAAAGCTGCATTTATTACACTTCGACCCGGAGATAAATTCCACATCCCAGTCGGTTTGTGCCACCAAATGGAAGCTTTTGAAGACTCAGAATTGTTAGAATTTAGCACCCAACACTTTGATGAAGATAGTTATAGAATAGTTTTTGGAGATTAACATGAAGACTTGCGCGTCATTATTGATTTTATTAACGAGCTGTGCGGTTTACGAACCGATTCCGGTGATTTACGGGCCGCCTCGAGTCATTGTTATGCCCCCTCCTCCCGTCTACATCTACCCCCATTACAACGCTGGGGTTTTTCTCTATCGTCCTTATCCTTACAGACCTTTCTCGACTAACCCTAGAAGATGGTGATTTTAACAACTTAACCCCCACTTTTCCATTTAGTAATTATATAACTTGAAAAAGTACTAATAACAGCAACAATACCAGCTAAATAGTATTTAAAATTTTCTAAGCTAGAAACTCTTTTTTCGAGACCTTCGTTTTTATCCTTCATTTCTTTGACATCTGACGCAATAATCGTCAGATTTTGATCTATTCTGGATAAAACAGAGTCGTAGCTTTTGTCGTTGTATTGTTCTGGCATACTAAAGTTAGTTACACATTTTTTTAAACGATTTGCTTTGTTTACTTTTTCCATTTTTGCTCGATTAAGATTTCGTTAATTAAAGCTTTGTCACCATCGTTCATTTCTCTATCAAGGCAACTTAAGACGTCTTCTAATGTGTATGATTTTTCTGAGTTTTGTTCCTTCTTTTCTCTGAGGGTTTGGATGGCGTCTACGACTTTGACTAAAGCTCCCTTATACTTATCTCGGCTAGTAGATGAGACAAAGTTGCACATTTCAAACGCTTTTGGAACTAATGCCTTTAACAAGCTAATAATTACAGATCCAACCATATTAAATATAGAAAATACAGCACCCGCAATCGGATTCATTGTAGAAAGCAATCTCAATATGATAAAAATTACAGAACCAACAATCACAAACGTTAAAGCGCTAAAGAAAAACTTTTTAATTCCCCAAAATACAGCATTTAAACCAAACATTCCGCCCATTTGATTTATAATCATTTGTTTTTCGTCTGAACTTGTTGCAATTTTTTCAGCAGTTGCAGTCATGTTTTCGACTTCGTCGTCGTATTTTTCTTTTAATTCAGATTTTTCTTTTTGCAATTTTGCAATCTGAGCGTCTCTTAAAGTTAGCAGAGACTCGCCTTTCTTGCGTTCTTCGGCAACTTCGGAGTTGAGAAGGTCTACGGTAGCTTTAATTCTCTTAATTTCATCAATGTGCGGGGATCCAACGATGGAGACGACTCTTTCGTTTAAGGTCTTGGCCGTCTCTACTTGAACTGGAGGATTAGTTACTTGATTTAACGAATGTTGAATGCCAGCGGAAAGGGCTGCGGTTTGAATTTTTTTATCTTTTTCATTTTTATCAATCTTTTCTAAGATAACTTCTGTTTTTCCTTCTTGTTTCGTGATGGCGTCTTGGGCTGGGGTTGCTATTTTTTTAGTTCCGAGCGTCGTCGAGCATCCTGACAGAATCAGAATGACTAAAGCCAAAGAGAGATACTTGATCATATCTTCTATTACACTTGACTTCTGGATTAAGAAGCCTCAAAGTTTTCTTGATTCAAGGCTGTCGGAGTGTAAAGAACCGCCTGATAAAGGAGGTCTTTGACTCTATTAATTGAAATTATACGATAATCTTCAAAGCACATGCACTTTAAAAAAACAAAATTTTCTTTTATTACAGTCTGAGTAGAGCAAGATGAGCAATATATTTCCATATAATTATATTAAAAGACGGATCAGCGAAGACGATCCGGTTGCTTTCTGGCGACAAAATTGTAACAAATGTTATAAGCTGTCTATTGTAAGAAATCTTTTTGGAAAAAGCTGAGTCAATATACAGATAATGATAACTATGCATCCACTATTGAGAGATTTTTCTGTAAATGATAAAGAGTTATTAGAAGTATTTCAAAAGCACGGAATTGTTTCGCAATTTCCTATCGATGAAAAAGCTTTTGTGGCGGATGTTTACGCAACGATGTCGTTCATCGTCACTGAAGTCGTCGCAGAATGTCAGATTTAAATTATGCAAAATTCAGTAGAACTAATTGGTTACTATGGCAACGATACAACTCACGCATGTTCAGCTTGGACATCGACAAGTAGAGACTTAACGGAAGATAAGAAAAGCAGGACTCCGAAGTTGCTTAAAATGCTTGCTGACGAGGGTCATCATACTCCATTCGAAAAGTCTTTGCTACACTTCTTGGTGGATTCTGACATCGCTAGCCATATCCACCTTTTAAAACATAGAATTGGTGTAAGCATTAACGGTGAGTCGGCTAGGTATAAGGAAATTAAAGAGGATAAATATTTAACTCCCAACGATTGGCCGGAGGATTGGAAGACTTTACTCGAAAATCACAATAAAGAAGGGAATAGACTTTATCATAAATGTCTTTATGATTTAGTTGAGGCGGGCTTCACTAAGAAAAGAGCGAAAGAAACGGCTCGTTTTTTTAAATCTTACAGCTCCCAAATTCAAGCGGACATATCGTTTAACTGGCGGTCATTCTACCACTTCTTGAATTTGAGAAACAAACCCGAATCTCAAAAAGAAATTAGAGAAATTGCCGCTCACATGCTCCAATTAGTAAAAGATATCGAAGGAAACCCCTTCGAGCATACAATTAAAGCTTTTAATTTGTAAAAAACCATGTCTAAAAACATCGATATAAAAGAAAAAGATCTAATTAAATTATTAGGACTAGCCAAGCAGCGTCACGACGCTAAGCCTAAAAATATTAGAAATACAGGCATTCTAATAAAAGAAAGTAAAAACAATATAGAAGAACAATATCTTCCGCATTTCATTGGACTGATTGGCGAGTTCGCATGGGGACAGCATTCGGGGCAAGTTGTCGATGAGAAGATCCTTAAGAAAGGAGACTCCGAAGACTTCCAGGGAGAGGAAGTTAAAACAATTACTTATTTCGGAACTGGCGAACCAGAGTTAAAAATAAAAATTGCAGAATTTAAAAGCAAATTTCCTAATAAATACATATTAGCTCGAGTTAAAGGAGATCAGGCTCTTGATTTCCTTAAAGGTTTAACTGTCGCTGGATTAAATGTTGAGGTGGAGTTGTTGGGGTTAATTTCAAGGGAAGATTTTGACGAGAAGAAAAAGGTTAAAAAATACGGAATAAATAATCCATTTAATTACGTAGTTCCTCTCTCTAAGATGATTCAATTGTAATGGTTTAACTTTTTTTTGATTTTTGCTTTATTGTTAGTATATTATACATAGGGTGAATAATAAAAACTCAAAGCCGGATTAGATATGATGAAAAATTTATATATAAACGACAAGACGGGCAAGATTATTGTCGCTGTTGATGATTTAAAGTTTGATGGTAAGAATTTAATAGTTCCTTCTTATTGGACTTCTGTTCTTATTGATTATTTGGATGCGACTAATTGTGATAAAATGAAGGCGGCAGATCGAGAAGATTTTAATATTTTTAAAAAGTTTCTTTGCGCAGTTCAAGACCACAAGGACGAAGCAGCTTCCAAAGGAAATTAAACATGAAGGCTAAGAAATACAGCAAGAAGAGTCTTTCGGATAAAGACTCTTTTAATAAGGTAGACATCGAGCGAAAAAAGAAGGCTAACAAGCCTCAGCGCAAAAAGCAAACAGATTTTTGATAGTGTAATTTATAGAGTGAAGAAGTATGTCGTATCAACAGCGGATTGGAAAAGAAAGATAGAGATTCAAGAGAAAGATAACCTTGAAGACACGATCTTTGAGGTTGCCACTCAAGCTATTGAATGGGCTTTGAATAGCGGGAAGTCTGTAGGTATATTAATTTATTTAGTTGACCCTAAATATCCTGGTAAAAATTATATTTCTCTTACTTATAAAGTTTTAATAAATGCGGGTTTTCACGCTATCGCTGAAGAGCAAAGAGCTTTAGTTCTAGAAGAGTTTGGTTTAGACGTCTCAGAGCATCCGTTAAATAAGTTAATTACAAAACTTCAAAGAGCCTCTTTAAAAAAATCTTTTTGCATCGCAAAGCTTCTGGAGATTCAATCTGACGGTAGAGTTTCTAAAATTCCTGTCGTTTGCATTAGCTTGGGGCTTTTCGAAGAGCAGACTTTCGCTAAAGAGCGATGCAAAGAATTAAATAAAACCTCTAAAGATAAAACATTTGTTGTTCGACAAATAACTTACAACGTCTAAAACTTTTCTTTGTTTTCCTATTTATTGCCTTGACAATCAATTGTCTACAGACGATAATATCTGACGATTGATTACGGCATGAAAAAGATATTTATTCCAGTGATTTGTTACAATCACACAGCAAATACAGAATACATGTTGAGTTTAATGAAGCTAACTCATCATCTGAGAGATAAAGAGATTGGATATATACTATTTCCAATAGTATTTGAGAGTCTGGTTTCGAGAGCCAGAAACGCAGCAGCGGCGCATTTTATTGCTTCTGATTGCACTCATATGCTTTTTATTGATTCTGATATAGAATTTGAATCCGAAAGTGTAATTAAACTTCTTAATCTTGATAAAGAAATCGTCGCTGGAGTTTATCCAAAGAAATATTATGTATTTGAAAGAATTTCTGTTGGAGAAGAAATCGTAGATTATCCCATCGCCGGTCAAATTAAATTGAATGAAGAAAATCTTTTAGAATCTGAATATCTCCCTACAGGCTTTTTAATGATTGCAAAAAGTGTTTTTGTAAAAATGATGCAAGCTTATCCAGAACTTAAATATCGTAATGATATTAATGGTTATGGAGATTTGGATACTTTTTATGATTTCTTTAAGGTGAGTGTTCGTAATGGTATTCTCGAAAGCGAAGACTGGGGTTTCTGCACTCATTGGCGAGACTTGGGAGGCGTGGTTCTTATTGATCCGACTATCCAGTTAGGTCACTCTGGGTGGAATACGTATTCGGGCAATCCTTTGAAGTGGTGCGGAGAAGCAGTCGCTAGAAATACTCCGTGAAGACTCTCGAAAAAACATTCACCTCTAGAGGTTACCAATTCAAACAAATCCATCGCGACGGTCATTTCGCAGTGTATGAACGATTTCAAATTGGAATAAATAAAAAACATTACGAAGTAATAAAAATATTAAATCATAATGGTTATTCAATAGCAGGAAAGAAATATCCAGCAAGTGAATATTATCCCAGCGGAAACACTTGGGGAAGTAGCGGGTTCACTCTAGCCACTAAAGAAGATGCTTTTAAGAAAATTGATGAAATGGTTCTTAAAGAAGCTGGTGATGGTAATTGTTAATATAATATTTTTTACTCTGATAGCTTAATTGGATAAAGCCTCGAATTTCTAATTCGGCGACTGTGGGTTCAAGTCCCACTCGGAGTACCATTTTTGTTAGAAAGATCTTTGAAATTTAGTCTAAATGCAAGTGTGGCGGAATGGTTTACGCAAGGCGCTTAAGACGCCTCGGGCTTTAACTCCCATGCACGTTCGAGTCGTGCCACTTGCACCAATTTCGCTGTTGAGGGTCGTTCCCTCAACACATATTGTATGGGGTAAGTCTGCGAAAACTTTCCCGCTAGACTCTAGCAACATACAGTCAATTTAATGCTCCGATAGCATAGCGGTCAAGTGCGACAATCTTATACATTGGAAGCTCTAGATTTGAGCAAGACGTAGGTTCGAATCCTACTCGGAGTACCATTTTAATTGCGTAATGGAATGTTAAGACGCAATATTGACCTGAAGCTTAAACCTTTGCATAAGCCCTCGCCTCATAAGCGAAAGATAGCCGGGACGAGTGCCGGCCAGGTCAACCAATTTCATTCATAAAATAATTAATCCAGCGTGCAGTTCTCCGTGGCAATTCCTGCATACTAAAATGCATTTATCTAATTCTTTTTTTATTTCGGTAATTGAATAAGATCTGAGGTTTGATATATTGTATTCTTTTTTACTGGGATCTACGTGGTGAAAATCTAATGACCCCACGTATTTATTGTAGCCGCAAAAAATACACTTTCCACCTTTTAAATCAACGCATTGTCGTTTTCTTGTTTTTTGCTTTTCGTAGGACATTTTATTACTGCATTCTTTGCACCAACCGTGAGCTTTGCCTTTGGAGTTTATGTAATGATTTTCTTTGTTTAATTCTTTTTGCAATTTACATTGCGGACACGTCCTGCAAGTAATTCCTTTCTCGTTAATCATATCTTGATTTTTTCGAAATCTAAGGCTATTTGTTTTCAGTCCAAATTTTTTCAACCAATGTCTTGTGGTTGTTTGTGATTTGCCCATCTTTTTTGCGATTTGATAGGTGCTTAGTCTTAGTTTGATTAACGTTATTAAATCTGATTTATTCATAGCTTAATTAAATTACACTTATTAATATAATATTATTGAGCTACGCAAAAATTAAAAAAAATATTGACATATTGAAATTTTTGAGAGATATAGATGATACCAATTTTTTACTCGCGTAACCTAGTTAAATAGAGATTGAATTCAAGAATTGTAAATTCGAGTCTTGCCGAGGATACCATTTTGGAAAATTTGACTTTTCAACTCCCAAACCCTACAATAAGAAAAATAATATACATATGTCAAAAGTAATCGGAATCGATTTAGGAACCACAAATTCGTGCATGGCCGTCATTGATGGCGGAGATCCCATTGTGCTAGAAAATTCAGAGGGGAAGAGAACAACTCCGTCAGTTGTTTCGTTCAGTAAAACTGGAGAACGTCTAGTTGGAGACTCGGCTAAACGTCAAGCTGTAACTAACCCCAAAAACACTATTTACTCTGTCAAGCGCTTCATGGGTCGTAAATTTGATGAAGTTCAGGAAGAGATTAAACGTGTTCCCTACAAAGTAGTTCGAGCGTCGAATGGTGACGTTGCTGTCGAGGTTGAAATCAATGGAGAAGCAAAACAATTTAGTCCACCCGAAGTCTCTGCGATGATTCTTTCTAAGTTGAAGGCTGACGCCGAGATGCGATTGGGCGAGTCTGTCACCCAAGCTGTGATTACTGTTCCCGCCTACTTTAACGATTCTCAAAGGCAAGCGACGAAAGACGCGGGGAGAATTGCTGGCTTAGAGGTTCTTCGTATTATTAACGAACCTACAGCCGCTGCTCTGGCGTATGGTTTGGACAAAAACAAAAACGAGCAAATTGCCGTTTACGATCTTGGGGGCGGAACCTTTGACATTTCAGTTCTAGAAATTAATGATGGCGTTTTTGAAGTTAAGGCTACAAATGGAGATACTCACTTGGGTGGTGATGATTGGGATAACGCCATTATGGATTGGATTCTTAACGAGTTTAAGCGAGAAAGCGGAATGGATTTACGCAAACAGCCAGACGCTTTGCAACGCATTAAAGAAGAAGCTGAAAAATCTAAAATTGCGCTTTCGAATACTCAGTCTTATGAGATTAGTTTGCCGTTTATTACCGCTGACGCTAGTGGCCCAAAGCATCTTAGTTTGAAATTGACTAGGTCGAAGATGGAGCAGCTTTGCGAAAGTTTGTTCAACCGGACTATCGAACCTACTAAGAGCTGCTTGCGAGATTCTGGGATTGCCATTGAAAAACTTCAGGAATTAGTCCTTGTTGGAGGTATGACTCGAATGCCGAAAGTTGTTGAGACTGCTGGTTCTCTTGTCAGTAAGGCTCCAAATCAGGGAGTGAATCCAGATGAAGTTGTTGCCGTCGGGGCTGCTGTTCAAGGCGGCGTCCTTAAGGGCGATGTTAAAGACGTTCTGTTACTCGATGTGACCCCGTTGTCTTTAGGCATTGAAACGGTGGGTGGTGTTTTCGTAAAGCTGATCGAACGTAATACGACCATTCCTTCAAAAAAGTCGGAAACTTTTTCGACTGCTGGAGATAACCAAGTTGTCGTAGAGATTCACGTCTTGCAAGGAGAACGGCAGTTCTGTAAAGATAATAAAACAATCGGACGATTCCAATTGGCGGATATCCCACCCGCTCCACGAGGTGTTCCTCAAATTCAAGTTACTTTTGATATTGATGTTAATGGTATTTTAAATGTCAGCGCAAAAGATTTAGGAACAAATAAAGAGCAAAAAATAGTTATTACTGCCAGCGGCGGATTATCTAAGGACGAAATTGAGCAAATGAAGAAGGATGCTGAAGCCTACGCAGAAGAGGACAAGAAGAAGCTTGAAGAACTGCAATTGAATAACGAAGCTGATGATTTAGTTTATAGGTCAGAAAAAATAATCAAAGATAGTTCTGACAAGCTAACTCCAGAAAGTAAAGTTAAATTAGAACAATGTTTAGCTACTCTTAAGGAAGCCTTAAAGAATAATGATTATACTGCAATTAAATCAGCCAATAGTGAATTGAGCGCGGTTCTACAAGCAACCAATTTCTTATTAAATAAAGATAATATGGAAAAAGAAGCACCAACAGGCTCATCCGCGAATCCAAAACCAGAAGATATAGACCCATCCATCTTTGAGGAGCTTTTAAAGCAAAAACCCAACCCCTAATCAAGAAAATCAAATGGAAGAAAAGATTGATTTAATAATTCGAGATCATTGTAAACAATTTAAAAAAATCAATAAAACCCAAAGCATTTCAAAAATAATAAAATCTTTAGATTGCATCGTTCAGGATTTATACCTTGAGATTTACACTCTAAGAGATGAAAGAAAAGCTGTCGATTTTCTAAAACAAAGAGCTGAAGACAAAAAAGCAGCAAAATTACAAAAATGTAATCATTGTTAATCTCAAAGCGAAATATCAGAAAATGTTTTTTAGAAGACTTTAAAATAGTTATCGTTATAACTTCGATAAAATTACATGAAATATATAAAATTGGATTTAGTCTTACAGGGCCCTTTATACGAATACACTCCACAAATTGTAGATGAATATTTTAAACTTCCATTAATGGTCCGTCAGGCAACTGACGAGTTTGTAAAAAACTTTTAATATGCGATTAAATCAGATATTTTTAATATTAGTCGGTTCATGTGCCTTGGCTCTTGGGGGTGACATAGTGGTTTCGTGGGATAAAGTAAAAAATGCAGAAGAATACTACATCCAATACGGAACGGAAAATGTAATAACTAGTTTAACCACCGCCAGTAATCAATTTAAAATAGAAAACGTAACGGAGGGAAGAGTTTATTTCGTAAAAGTAAAATCAATAAATAAATCAGAAACAAGCAAAGATAGTCAAGTTTTAAAATTTAAAGTTCCAAAAGCAAAACAAAATAAACCATTGCAAGCTCCTGATCCAAAATTAGTATTTAAAAACTAAAGCATGAGTAAGCGCGATTATTACACAGTATTAGAAATAGCTCGATCAGCTTCTGAGGAGGAAATTAAGAAGGCTTATCGAAAAATGGCTGTTAAATATCATCCAGATAAAAATCCTGATGATAAAACCTCAGAGGAAAAATTTAAGGAAGTTAATGAAGCTTATGAAGTTTTAAGCGATAGTCAAGAACGAGCCGCTTACGATTTGCACGGTCACAAAGCGTTTGATCCTCGTGCTCGGTCTAATGGGAACTCTCATAATCCATTCGGGGGGTTTCATGAGACCTTTCATGATTTTTTTAGCAGCGGGAGTCAGAGACCTAGTCCAACTAGTCCGCAGCGTGGATCGGATCTGGAATGCAATATTGAAATTTCACTGGAGCAGGCGGCTTCTGGTTTTACAAAAGAAGTTGACATCACTAAGTTGGAGTCGTGCGAACCGTGTAAAAATTCTGGTGCAGAAGCGGGGTCTGGTCTTACGCAGTGTAAGGCTTGCGGCGGATCCGGCCAAATAGTGTTGTCCCAAGGCCCGTTCAGAATGGTTCAATCTTGCTCTCCTTGTAAAGGCTCTGGTAAGGTTATTGAGACTCCTTGTCGAGTCTGTAAGGGATCTGGCCGCAATCAAAAGCAGTCTAAACTAAATATAATAATTCCTAAAGGTGTTGCCACAGGTAACCGATTGTGCTTGACTGGGCACGGAGAGGGTGGTCTTAATAATGGCGGAAATGGAAATATTTATTTTGCGATTCACGTTAAGAAGCACGACATTTTTGATAGGGACGGAGACGACTTATTTTGTGAAGTTCCTATCCCATTTACGGACGCGACATTAGGCGGCGAAGTCGAAATCCCCACCTTAACAGGGAAGGTGAAAATTAATGTTCCTTCAGGATCTCAGCAAGGATCCGTGTTGCAAGTCCAAGGACTTGGCATGCAAAATACCCAAAGCAATAAAATTGGAAATCTTAAAGTTAAATTGAAAATTAAAGTTCCTACTAATTTAAACGCTTCCCAAAGAGCGAAGTTGAAAGAATTCGCTGAGTTATGTTAGCGTAAATAACTGTAAGATCGCTTACAAAACCCAGATTGCTGATGGATATGGATTTAAAATACAAAAAAGTTGACGGTGGTATTACTATTACTCATGGCGATATTAGTGCAACTGGTGAGTTGATCATCCCTGACCAAATCGACGGGTTCCCGGTCACCTCCATCGGCGGCAGCGCGTTCTGGTATTTCACTAGCCTAACGAGCGTGACCCTCCCTAGCAGCATCACCTCTATCGCCGCCGCAGCGTTCTTAGGGTGCAGTGGTCTGACGAGTGTGACTCTCCCTAGTGGCCTCACCTCCATCGGTAACGAAGCGTTCTATGGGTGCAGTGGCCTGACGAGCGTGATACTCCCCAGCAACCTCACTTCCATCGGTGACGAAACGTTCAGTTCGTGCAGGGGATTGACGAGTGTGACCCTCCCCAATAGCCTCACCTCCATCGGTAACGATGCGTTCTCGTGGTGCCCTGCTCTGACGAGCGTGACCCTTCCCGACAGCCTCACCTCCATCGGCGACTATGCGTTCTATGGGTGTAGTGGGTTGACAAGCGTAATCCTTCCCAACAGTCTTACCTCCATCGGCAACTATGCGTTCTATTGGTGCAGTGGATTGACAAGCGTAATCCTCCCTAGTGGCCTCAAGTCTATCGGCAACAATATATTCTACGGCTGCGCTGGGTTGAAGAGTGTGACGACGTCTAAAGCTGCCGTCTCAGCCCTAATAAAAAACGTGTTCCCTCCTGATGTCGAAGTAATCTATGATATAGAAAATTGAAGGAAAGAGTGAATGTGCAAATTTAGCCTAGTATCCATTGACCAAGTGTAATTATAAGAGATGCTATGGAAAACTATTATCTGTTTTTAGATGACCTGAGGAATCCAAAAGACGTTACTTGGATCACAATTCCTCAAGAAAACTGGACTATTGCGCGAACATACAAGGAATTTGTAGAATTAATCACAGAAAAGAGTCACGCTCCATCTTTTGTTTCTTATGATCACGATTTATCAGATTATACCTACGTAACGAGACCTCGTATTGATAAATTCGGAATAATACAAACGGATCAGCATAAAATTG
>Ga0209596_1000202_pt1 | contig 54120 bp, 43 predicted proteins | sample M_130807_MF_Meta_FD_187314 | JGI IMG/M metagenome (GOLD analysis project Ga0209596, IMG submission 187314) | Freshwater microbial communities from Lake Montjoie, Canada to study carbon cycling - M_130807_MF_MetaG (SPAdes) (version 2) | ecosystem: Environmental > Aquatic > Freshwater > Lake...
ATGCATCCGCCCTCCCTCCACCAAGCCAAATGCATCGGCCCTCCCTCCACCAAGCCAAATGCATCCGCCCTCCCTCCACCAAATGCACCCACCTTTTACGAAATGGGGGTTGTAGGGGGCTCGCCCCCTATGCGGTTAAATGGGTCCATCTCGGGTGGTTGATCATCAGCCGGATTACCCATATTTTTATAAACATCTGTATAGTGAGGTCTAAAGCGGCGAAAAGAGTCTGGGCCCGAAAACCAATACGAAAGCATTTCATAGATCAATACACTCCATTTAACAAGCATATTCAATATAACTGGAAAAATACACGTGATGACAATAATCAACCATACACTATATTTAGAATACAATTGATCTGGTATGAAATTTCCAAATACGATAAAACAAACTATGGCTGCGTAGTAAATAAATACCATAATTCGCCGATACATATGGAGACTATCCATATTTTTGTTTTCATAGACGACTTTACGCTCACTTGTTTGCACAATTTTATTGTAATAATCTATATTTTTTATTAAATCATCATTTTCTTTTTGCCTGACTTTTAATAATTTAGCCGATTGTTCTTGAAATATCACTTGGATTTGATATTGTTTTATGGATTGTGTTAAATTCGCCATAAATTCTTGTTGCAGCTCAATCGAGTTTTTTTTGAATTGATCGGCGGTTGCTGCAAACCGGTCAATAATTAGCTTATTGTATATTTGCCCACCACCATTCTTGCCTTCATTGTAAACATAATAATTTTTTTCGGCTCGGCTTAAATCGATCGACGCATTTGATAAATCCGCTTGGGATTGAACATATAATGCGTATAATTCGCTATTATGCGCGCTTTTAAATTCAGGTGAGGCGCCAGTTCCAGTACCGCCGCCGCTTGAAAGCAAATTGCCGACGATGCTAGCTGCCGAACCGAGATTCGATACCATTCCATTCAATTGATCCGGTGTAAATCCATTTGCAACTGTGCTCAAATCAAAACCACTCATTTAATATATAATAATTTTATTAATTTTAGTATATATCATCTTAAACCGGTGCGTAAGCTAAACCGATGCATAAGCAAAATCATAACTAAACGGTGCAATACCATTATAATGATTATTTTTATCGGTTGCATAAGTACCAATCACGCTCCCTTGCAACCCTCTTGCAGTAGTAAACCCTTGCTTGTTATTAATAATTGGCATACACTTGTTTTTAGTGGCATTATATTTTGTGCCATCCGCGCAACAACTGTCACTGACACATAATCCTAAATTCCCCATTAAATTCTGCATCAATCCATTAAGATTAAAAAAATTTGCTTTATTGTATTCCCAGATAGAGGGTGCTCTGTTGGCCGGATCATCAAATCCAAAATCGATTTGATCGAAATCCATATTGTTACGTGTGTAAATATCCCAAATATCAAACATTAACCAAAAGGCACCACCTGCAATGATCAAGCCAATCAGATAATTAGAAATCGTTTCAGGAATTAAACTCTTTTTCTTCATAATAAAAATGATCAAAACAGGAATACAAATCATTATAATTTTTTTCATCACGTGGCTTTGAGCTTCATAACGTTTGCCATAATAAGTATTAATTTCAACCAAACGCATTTTTGTGTCATTGCGGCCGTGTAATTCATCAATTTTGGTTTTTGCCTGATTCAATTGGTCTTCAACAACCTGTAATAAGGTCATTTGTGCTACCAAATCCGTCCGTGATTGAGAGACTCCCGCTTGCATTACATTCGCATTTGCACTGATGTTTTGGAATAGCGCAATACGAGATTCGGCGATAGCATTTATATTATTGACCATATCAATGAGTTTGGGGTCGGCAGAAACATAGCCTGAAGCGCTCGTATAAGCATCCAATTGATTTATCAAAGCTTGTTCGGTCGATTGTAAATTTTGAATATTGTTTAATAAATCGCTAATACCTCCACCAGATATATCAGTAATAGTAGCCATTATATACTCTTTTGAGAGAAAATATATATCTATGAAGTCTATTTAGACCGTCTATTTAGCCGCTGCAGCGGCGCCTGAAGCCGCAATTTTAGTAAATTTCATCGTAGCAATAATTATAACAATCGCTAAAATACTCCACATAATATGTCTGTAATTCTGGCTCATCATATTTAAATCTCTGTCTTCATTCATCGCAGTTAAATTTTGCAATTGTTGGCCTGTCCAATCAGCTAGATTTTGTCGTGCATCTAATAATTCATCAAAATTCTGTTTTATCTCTTTTTTCGTATCAAAAATATTCGCTGTTAAATTTTTGTAAGAATGTTGCAATGTTTCATACCAATATTTGAAAGTAGTTTTGTTTCGGTCTTTTAAATCGGTATTTTTTACCAAGTCACTATACTTGATATTCGTGACATTACCATTTTGGTCTTTATATTCTAAATCACTGTAGAGTGATGGTAAATCTCTTTCAACTGTGGCAGTCTGGCTTGCTACAAAATTTCTTAACCCACATGTTGTGCTAGCTGACATCGTTGGGTTGGTTGTAGAAGGCGTAAGTGAATTAAAAAATAGGGATGTATCCGCGGTCACATCGGATGGACACGATAGGTCTTGCCCAGTGACATTTTTGGCTCGGACATAATATTGATGATTGTCTGTCTTATCAATAATACGTTTTTGGGCAAACATAGTTCTTTTATCAAGTAATTGACATCTTGCGGCTGTCGTATCGAATATAAAACCACCGCAATTTTGAATTTTATCAGTAGTGTTGTCGGATGATGTGCATAACGCTTGACACTCATCGACATCAGTTGCGGCGGTTGAAGTGCCGAGAAAAGCCGCCGAGGTCATATTATAGCTGCCAATATTTTCAAAATGATCGTTGTAGGTTGTCAATGAATCTGGGTATAAATTTAATTGGCCATAATTATCAACATAACCAACCTTACCTAGATTAGCATTATACATGTTTGGAATGGTATACAAGCGATTTGCATTGGCATCGACTGTTGCTACTGCAGGCGTATCTAAAGAGTTGCAGCCGAGAATATTTGTCACGACTTGTAACGAATTCGGTGCATCAGGTGTGCCCATAATCAAGCGGCACGTACCCGAAGGTGAGCCAATCCATTGCCCTAATTCTAAAAATTGACCAGCAGTGAGATAAGGATAAGGATAACGCCGACCCGGACCACCCCCTGCACCAACGTCAACCGAGGGTTTTGGTTGACCATCACCAGCATACTCAGGTAAAGTCAATGGTCTATTATTAGGTGGATTGGTTAAACTGTTTGCAGGAACAATGGTAGAAGCGTCAATGACAGGGAAACTTCCATTTACTGCACTGTCCCAGATTGTTTCACCCGAAACTGTATTCTTTATTTGTAATACGCCATCGTCTCCTAAGTATACAGAGACCTTATTGCAAATTTGTGATTCAGCAAGACAATCAAAATTTGCAATTTGCCCTTCGGCAGGCTTCGATATGCTTACATTTTTTAAAGGCGCAGCATCTGAACCGCATTTATATTTGGCCGTGAAAATTTTTTCACAACCTCGTGCTGGTTCGCCTCCATCTAGGTTAACCGTAAAAGGTAATGCATCCACTGTTCCATTACCTAAAGTATTTAAAACTTTCGTTGTCCAATTTCCATCTGGAACATAATAATAATTAACCATTTATATAAAAGTAGATTATTATTATATATCTTTAGTTTTTTTTGCAACAATGTGCCGATGCATGGCGCTGTCCATCTGGATATTTTCCACCTGAATTAAATATGGTTCCATCACTACTTAGCCAATCTTTTGGCCCACAAGTACGCCACGTTTGGCCATTATTATAACCGCCACACCAGCCTTTACCTGTTTTGTCACCATTGGCCATCGGATAACCGGGGTCGATATTATCTTGTGTCCAACCACACGAACACATATCCGATTGCAACAATTCCCATTTAGCGCATAAGCGTTGCCCTATATTTTCACACTGTTGTGCAGCTTCGGCTTTTGTATATTCGTAACCACCAATAACTTTTGGCGAGGTTGGTGCGGTAATATTGCTGCAATTGCGTCCAAACGTCGCCACAATCGATCTGGTATTAATCATACCTCCGTTAATCGGATCACACGACTCGTACTTTTTAGGAACGGAATTTACGGTTTTTATCCCATAAGGATTAGCCTTATCGCTAGGCGCTTTCGTAATTAAGCGCCAATCGGGGACTGGGTTTGAGGATACACCCCAGCCGTCATCCCCTGAGCGAAAGAGTATATTATTAAAAGTCGGAAAATCCGTCCAATACATTATAAAACCGCTCGTTGGAAAGCCAGATGGAGAATAAACTTCAAATACATTTTTCCCTTTAATTAAATTTACATAAGAAAATGAACCTTTATTTGGACCCAAACCATTAAATAGATAAATTGAATTACCGTTTAATTTTATTTTTTGTGTCGCTGGGAATATCATATAACCAAAGGTGGGCTTCGCCACAGGAGAATCATAGATATAATAAAAATAGGATGCGGGTTTGTCGCCACCATTACCAATCCACCAACATCTTGTATCACTGCTCCATATATTGACTCCCCAATTGTTTTTATTACTACCGGGACTCGAATTTCCCCACCAACCGCCATTTACAGCGGTCTGCATCGGCGCTGGACCACCAGTATAATTAGTGCTATTGTATTTTTTAATATAGGTGATGCTATCCATATTATTTATATTCCATTGAATGTTATTTTGCCCATTCCAAATACCTACTTGCCCACTACCAAATAAGCCACCTTCAGCTTCACCTGCGCTACCTTCTTTTACTGTATATAGATTTTTCGGCTTTATCTGTCGTTTCAATTCTGATGCTAGTGCCGAGCCAGTAGAACAAATAAAACCACCCGTTGCTTGATCTTGTTTTAATGCATAAACAGACGCATTTGAATCAGCGGCCCATAATTTGCACGCCGCATTTGCATCCGCATAACTAGTAAAATTAGCTGGATAGGCATCATTAAAGCCTGCTGCTAGCGATAAATTGCTAATACTCTCTGGCCTAACACAGCCAAGTTGATTACTTTCCTCTATTTGTGATTGAGTTTGAGTTTTGTTAACATAAATGTTATAATTTTTTTCCATTGTGAAATTATTTGATGAATCATTTAAATAAAGGTCACGTCTGGCTTGTAAAGATGTATAATCTCTGCCATACTGTGCAATATTATTGTTCAGCCGATTGACATTTGAGGCGGTACTTGCATTATCCGTTGCAAATGTTGTTTCCATATCAACATTACTGCCCAAAATACCACTGAAACCTTCGGTGACTTTCGATTTAAATACATTTTTTATTTTATTTTCTAAATTTTGCATATAGTTCTCACCTTGTTTAAACATATATATTATATATACTGCATATAATATCTATATTACAATACTCTATCTTATAATACTCTATCTTATAATACTCTATCTTAATTTAAAAATCTTTTCATTTCGTCTTCGCTTCATTTGAATATAATCATAAATGTAGTAAATCAAAATAATTATACCCAAAACCAATACAAACATATCTAAATTGCCAACGGTCGGATTCTTGAAAATAAAGATTAACGAAACGATAAGAAAAATGGTAAAAAATGTAATTAACATATATTTACTAAAAATTGAATCGGTGTTAATGCGTGAGATTTCATAATTTCCATCTAATAAAGATGGTTTTTTTAATTCTTCATTTAATTCATCAAATTCTGCGTTCATTTCGTGAAATTCATTCAAAAATTTTAATACAGTCGAATCTGTATTTGTTTTATTAGAAGAAGCAAGGGGTAATGTGCTTTTTATCAAATCATTAAGCGTTTTAATATTCTCCATAATATCATCGCGCATTGCATCCAATTGATTTTCAGAGTCATCATACATATTTGCAGCCGTATGTGGTGCAAAGCTTGCCATAACATTTTTTAAAACACCCAAATTCATTCCTGGTATGGAGCTGATATCGACTTGACCATCAGCTATATTAAAAGTAAAGGTTGTCCCCGGAATGGAAACAGGTCCATCTGGAATTGTAGGCATTGGGATTGGAACGGACGAGCCAAGCGTAGCATATAAATCATTTAAACACGCGACAGATATAGAGGTAGATGAATCATCGCGGCTACATCGGACAGCAGAACTTTTATTAATAGTGTGTTGACCATTGGAAAATCGGTATAGTGAGACAGGCGCGCTTGCATCACCAGTGGTACTTGTACTAAAAGGGAAAGAATCATTGCGTTGACACATACATTGAATAGATGCCTCATCTGACTCTATATCTCCAACAAATGCTTCCCGTTTTATTGTTGGAGCTAATACTATATTTTCTTGTGTCGGTGGAATTAATTGCGGGATCGCTGGAGGTTGCGGGATCTCTGGAGCTTGCGGAATCTCTGGTGCTTGCTGATTGGGTGGTGCTTGCTGATTGGCTGGTGCTTGCTGATTGGCTGGTGCTTGCTGATTGGCTGGTGGATTATTTGGCGGCGGCGCTGGCATTGGTTGAGGTGTATAAAGCACATTACAGCCAAATTGAGTATTCGATACTGGTTCGAGCGAATATAAACATTGAGCACCTAGCCAGTCGGATGGCAATTCCTTATTCCACGAACTACCATACTTTCCGTGACAATATTGGTTACACGTTATATCGCCATCATTTTTATAAGTCATCACATTATTACTCGGGTCATTTTCAATTGCAGCCGTATTCAAATCCAAATTATAGTTGTTTGCTCGTGCTATTTTATAATTATTTATTTTTTCTTGTAAATCAACTAACATTTTTTTAATTTTTGTAACTGTTGGTTCACGGTCATTAATAGCATACTCCATTGCTAAATATACTTATATATATATAATATATATTGTATATATTGTATATATATTGTATATATATTGTATCTACTCAAAAGCATTACGCTTAGTAATAAAATAAACAATAAATAAAGCACCAAGCACATAAGCCGCGTTCATCGGATTTGCATTAGGATTCACTAACATATTAAATGTAAAAGAAATAAGTGTTACCGCAATAATAAAATAAACCAAATAATGATAATAAATGGATGTCATATTCAATGACGTGGTTTCAATCTTCCCTGAAATAGTGGATTCGTCGTATTGATTCTTAGACACTGGTATTTCATGATTTGCGATAAAAGATCTTAAGTTATTTTGTTTCTCTGCAATAGTTGCTCTGATCGCATCATTTGAACTCGAATTATTAATCATATCCGCATTAAGTTGACTCGCGGCTGCAAGTAACGCTGCTTTTTTTCTCGCCAATTCAGCTTCCATTGCAATACGCGCTTCGTCTGTTGGCGGTTTCTGTAACATTGTCGACATATACATATTGTAAAGTGTCGAATAAGAAGTCAATTGATTGTTAAACTCAGCGTTATTCTGGGACAACGACGCCATTGACACCATTCCTTCAACATTACCATTACGCTTTTTAACAGAGTCTGGCGATGTCATTGCTTCTACGATTGACCCCCATTCGGGCGATGAAGAATCTTCTAACAATTTATGCTCGTTATCGCTATAATATTTTTTCCCATAAATTTTAAATTGTTTTCCTTGTTCGATATGTGTATTTATGTCATAATAATCCATATTTTCGTTATACATATGGCGCTTATTATTTATATTTATATCTAAATTATCAAACATTAATATATACATTATCTTCATAAAAAATTAATGTTTGATGCTTTTATAATACATAAATCCCCCACCACACATAACACCAAAGAGCAAAAAATTACTGAAAAGCAATTCATTGCGTGTTATTTGTGCATCATCAAATAATCCTTCGGCTGAATGAGAGGATGATTTTAAATTGTCTAGTTGTAGTTTTAATACTTTATTTTGATTTTCTAAAACAGTGATTTTTTTATCTGTTTCAGTAATCTCTTTCTCTATTTTTTCAGTTGAACTAACCACTGTATTTTTAAAAATGAAATACTCGTTTTGTAGTGCTAACATTTTATTCATATTTGCGTCATAAAAGGACTTGTTGGTTTTTGAACGGTCGTATTGCGAATTAATAGTTGGTTTCAGTTGAGCAATTGGATATGTCTTAATTATTTCGTTTAACGTTAAATAGAATTTATCATTTAATTGTTTTGCTTGAGCAGTAAAAACAATAGGGGGCGTTGACATCTTGTATATATATTGTTATTATATTCATTTATTGCATCATATTCATTTATTGCATCATATTCATTTATTAAAACAAATCCTATAAAATTCCGCCTTGATAGCCGTTTTACTCGGCCGATAGATTCGACATAACTCGCCCGGTCGAAGACCAATCACTTGCGACACAGGACTAAATCGCGAAATATCTGGTATTTGACTATCGTCGTGAATATTGTATTTTTTTTTTACTTCTTTTGCTTCTTCAGCACTTAACACAATATGCTGTGGCACGAGTTGATGATTCAAAATATTGTATTGTAGCCGCTTGATATTGATCACAATGACAAAGATGCCGTCTTTTGCCCAGATGTCTGTCAAGGTTTTCTTGATCGTATCATTGGGCTCATCTTTCATAATGACAATGAGGTCGTCTTTTTTCGTTAATACCTCTTCGAGTGTAAATAAATCTTCAATATATTCATACAAATTTACTGGGCGGAGGCTTTTCGCTAAATGGTATTTAACGTAGACGCTTTTGTCACCGGCTGTTTTCTTTAAAAGCATATCCATTTGCTTTGTCTGTATCAAGGTATTCACTTCGTTGATGCCGAAATCTTTATATTGTGATACATCATATTTTTGTGCTTCGAGTAAATCAACAATCGTCTTGCGCGAATTAAAGATTTCAATGATTTGCCCGCTTTGCATTCCTGTTGTTGTAGATGATGCCATTGTCTTTTACTATATTATACATAACTTATTTTTAATAGATAATTTCAATTTTATCTATTAAAAATTTATGGTCATAACAATTTTATCTATTAAACAATTTTATCTATTAAAATTTAAATACTACCAAACTTAATCACTTTCTTCTCTCCACTTCCACCATCTTTCTCTTCCACTGCATTTGTTTCCACATTGTCTTCTTCTTCTGGAATTAATATTGAGTCTGGCTCTAGCTCAAGTGTTGTTGGGTCATATTGCATCGGCATCGCACTATCAAATTTTACACTCTTTGTTATTTTAGGCCTTTCTCGTGCTTGTATTTGTATTTGTGTCTGCTGCGCTTGTGTCTGCTGCGCTTGTGTCTGCTGCGCTTGTGTCTGCCTAGACTGCGCTTGTGTCTGCCTAGGCTGCGATTGCATTTGTGTCTGCTGCGCTTGTGTATATCTGGCCGCATCTTCAATTTGGGCGTGATTTAAATTTTCGTCCGTTGAAATAACTGCCAGTGGATTCTCATCCAGCCACGTTTGTTGTGCTTCTGACTCATATGGGTTTCTAATTTTTCCGGGGTCGCTACCACTAGCTCGATACGCATCCATAATTTCATTCAAGAATGCCACCTGCTGCTCACCGTGCATTTCTTGCGCCGCCAATAAAATATCCGCATCGACACTCGCTAAGATATCCGGACGAAGCAGTGAACCCCACGTTGATGGTAATTTATCCAAGGTCTTATAGGCTTCACACCGATCCAGTAGCCCCTTTGCCAGCTCCGGACTAATACCTTTAAAGCCTTTACCTACCAAATAGACTTCCGAGTTGGTGGGCCGACTGGTTTTTGGCTTGGTAATATACATCTCTCTGAACAATGACGAGACAATGGCAATGAGTGAACGACTGAAGGGTGTAACAAAGGTAAATTGTTTTGTGACAAAATGCCCCCCCACGGCGAGCGAAAGTAGACCGGATAAAATTTGACCGAAATTTACAAAAGAAGTGAGTTCTTCTTGTTTATTTAGATCCTTTTGGGCAATTTCAATACCCACATCACTCGTATAGATAGTCGCGCCGTCGGTTTCGGCAAAGCGTTGGTGCGCTGCATTCCCTAGAGTATTAATCACTTGTGGGTCGGTTACATCACCTGTCACAGGCTGTTCCCCATCCGGCAAACCATTCGGCGCTGGCCCCATCAACCAGTGTAAGCGATTGCGCTCATAGATTTTAAATTTATCTTCTAAGATTGTTTTATTGCCTGCTTGCATTGCCGCATCAGGCAAATACGAACTTGCAATCCAATCAAACTGGCTAGTTACACACTTGGTTTTCATAAAATGATTGATAGCAATCACAAACGCGCCGGGTAACTCAGCATTACAAAAGGCTTGAACACTGGGCAAACACTGTGTAGTTCCTGCGTTTGCAGTGACAGGCCCATTCGTCAATAATTCCATTTGATAAATCAACTCATACATTTTCAAGGCCGCATTGGTAGCATTTTCCATATTGTAATTTCGCACGACAATACCACGTAAGCGAGCATATGAATCCAGAGAACGCATTAAATTCGAAAAAACATTCATCGGAATGTCATCCAACTTGGATTTCGCCGCATTGATTTCGTCATTGAGTTTAAACCATTGGTTCTCTTGGGCAGGTTCTAAGGTAATAAAGTCGGTCGAATCCTCGGTCGGTATTGGTGTTAGGTCATTTACACGAATCGGATCGAGAGCTTTGATCAGCCATTTTCGGAACGGCGGTGGTGGGAGTTTGGTGAAAGCCAAAGCAGCTATTTTTTGCCTATTCGTTGCTTCGACATTGGTTCTGGCACCCGGTGCCCCTTTTGGCATCAAATCTCTCAACTGCACTGTAGATTGGCCTGTTAGACGTTGAATATTATCTGAAAATGAGAGATTGGTCATTTGGTCAATGTTCGCCTCGGTTATAATACGCATTTGCACATTCATTGTCAAGAGTTCCTGCATTAGGAGCTTGAAAGCATATGGCACACGCACAATACTAAACGAACGCCCGAATTTACTCATCGTCTGTATTTTCAAATGTTCACCTAACCCACCACTGAATTTAATCGGCCCATCCGCCAGTGGACTCAAGAAAAGATTCTGGCTCTCATTGTAAATTGCCACTGTGCCTGTTTTATTGCAAATGGCCATATAATAATCATCGCCACGGACCAGCATCGACTCTTGTAAGAAAGAAGTAATACCGTGTGCGATCAAGCCATCACGTTCCATCTCTCCAATACGTAACCCACCATCGTTCGCACGGCCTTGCACCGTCTGGTGGGTGAGAACGGTGCGTGGACCTTGTGCACGGTAATTGATTTTATCTTTTACCATATGTTTCAACCGCATATAGTAAGTTGGTCCCATATAGATTTCACATTGAATTTGCTCACCTGTTTGTCCATTGTATAATAATTCATTGCCACTCGAGTGATACCCATTTTCCACCAAGAGCTCACCAAAGATTTTCGGCATATCACCATTGTTTACAAATGCGGTGCAATCGCCGAACGCCCCTTGTAAGGCACACGCTTTCCCCATCAAGGATTCGACCAACTGCCCAATCGTCATCCGTGAGGGAATAGCGTGGGGATTAATAATAATATCAGGCTTGATACCATCTGCCGTAAAAGGCATATCGGCTTCAGGAATCACTAACCCCACGGTGCCTTTCTGTCCACACCGACTGCAAAATTTATCGCCAATATCAGGAATACGTTCATTTCGGACACGCACCTTGGCAATGCGGAAGCCTTCTTCGCCATCCGTCATAAATGATTTATCCACATAACCAAGTTGGCCTTTTTTGGGGAACGACGATGCATCAATAAAGGTGCCGGGCTTCTCAAGATTCGTGGTTACTTTACCGATCAAGACTGTTTTTTCATCGACCAAGGTATTCTCTTTGACCAAGCCGTATTCATCCAGCTTTGCATAATCACCACCGGGCTTTTGGCCGACCACATCTTTGCTTTCAATATTGGCAAAGACTGAATCGACGGTGGTCTGCCCCACTTTAGAGCTTTCTTCGCGGCTTTCATAAACACTGTAATAGGTTGTGCGAAAAAGCCCCCGCTTCAAAGACCCTTCATTGAAGAGAATCGAATCTTCGACGTTGTAACCATTCCAAGCCATAATCGCTACAATGGTGTTTTCGCCACACGGATGTTCTTCGTTATTAATGTATTTGAGGTAGCGGCTTTTTACAAGTGGCACTTGCCCGTTATTCAAGACAATACCTGTTTTATCGACCCGCACTTGTGCATTGGAATGGTAGAGCGAAATAGCTTGCCGTGCTTGACCACACGCAAATAAATCACGTGGCAATTGATTGTTTTCAGGGAAAATAACTTGATTCCCCATTATCCCAAGCATCAATGACGGGTGGATTTCGACGTGCGTATATGAGCCGTGTGAGCTATGTGCAATTGTATAATCCATCGCAATGAGTGCACCTTCCGTTTCCGATGTATCCACATAATCCAGTAGGGCTTGCGACGCCATTAATTCTTTTACATCTGTCGCATTATAAAGCTCACCCACACTATCATAGAACTTACCTGCGGTCAGGCTAAAATTAGGATCTTTCTTTTTGGCAAACCCTGTAATCAGCTGTTCCCAAGTGAAATCATTCTTTTGTATTTTTTCTAAGATCGCTTCATTCTCGTAGCTGGGCTTATTGTGATTATTATGATTATTATGCTTACTATGCTTACTATGCTTATTATGCTGATTGCTTGTATTCGTATAAAAGATCGGCCGGCAAATACGCCCCGCATCTGTATAGATAAACAAAGTATTATGCTCAATGTTCCAATAAATACTCGTAAAGGTTGGTATGACCGCAATACGTCGTAAGGTTTTCATATCTTGTTCGATTCTCCGTGGATCCGCGACAACACCAACCCAGTTGCCATTCACCATCACTTTACACAAGCGCGAAACAATCAATGGCGTGCACTCAGGTAAGAACATAAGGTCTGCGTGCATCCGCAGCCAATGAATCATCGGATACGCCGAATACCCTTTTGTTACCGCCGCCATAATTGTCAAATTCTTATGTAAACCTACATTACCTCCATCCGGCGTATCAATTGGGTCAATAATACCCCATTGTGTTGTATGCGCCAAACGAGGGCCGACAATTTTCGCACTGGCATCAAGTGGGAGATTCATTTTGCGTAATTGGGCAATAAACGAATTGAAACTCAGACGATTCACATCTTGCACCACACCCACACGCTTCGTATGTGCTTCAGACCCCCAGCCACCTTTGAAAGCCTTACGAAAGCCATCCGCCACTTGCCGCTCCGCCCCGAAGAATTCTTTCGCATTCATTTCAATAAGCGCGGTAAAATTCTTGACATAAGTACCTTTTTTGTAATAATATTCTTTATCAAAACGTTGATAAATCTCTCGCTGTTGAATTGAATAATACTCTTTAAAGAGATCATACAAGAGTGACCCAGTCAGTTCCACCCTTTTAAAGCGGAAATTGTCACGGTCCGTGGCTTTGCGTTCTTTTGTATACACTTGCAACAGCTGATGCACCATATAGCCGATAAAATAAGCTTTCTCTTGAAAATTCATTTCGCCAATGTGTGGTAACAAATAGTTCGTCAGGATTTCTAATGCGTGTGGTATGGTTTTACCTTTCGTTAAGGTAGCAATATATTTCAAGGCGACCTCTTGAGTAAACAACCGGCCGGCATCATAAATCGATGGGATAAAAAGATCCACATAATGTGCATATTTCTCTCGATCCAACAGACAATAATCAATAATATCACGATCCGATTCAACACCAAGTGCTCGCATCAGAATAAAGAGCGGGACTGGTTTACGTACATTCGGGACAATGACGACGAGCTGGTTATTTGTTTTGGTCGTGCTTGGTGCCACAACTTTGATCGACAAGGTACGCACCGGTTTTGACGCATCTTCCGAGACAGAGCGAATCTCGGCCGAATGACTATATAAATCATTGGCTTTATCGCGCACATAAAGCATATTATCAGCGAATTTTTCTTGGCACACAATGCATTTCTCTTTGCCATCAATAATAAAATAGCCGCCTTTATCATTTCTGCATTCGCCCATCCGGAAGCGCACTTGCCTGTCGAGCCCATTCAGGATACAGAGGTCCGATTGCAACATAATGGGAAACCGCCCGAGAAAGATTTTCGGCAAGAGTGTGCTGGTTTGTTCAATCTCTCCAGTTTCACTATTCTTGATGAAATAATCCACCTCCACATCATAGTGAATAGTGATGCCATAGGTCATATTGCGGAGGCGAGCTTCATTTGGATACATAAAGTGTTCACGGTTTTCGTCATAAATCACGGGTTTACCATAATAGAGCTTATCCCCATTTTTCCCACCTAAATACATTTCACACCGAAGTGCAAATTCGCCAGTATCCTTGTCTTGTTCTTTCATTAATTTGATGGGGTTTTTTTCTTTAAAGATGCGCTTGAGCCCTTCATTGTAAAAAGAATTATAAGAGTCCAGATGATGTGCGACCAAATAATTCGGATTATCGTTAAAATATTTGTCTATAATGAGCCACGGAAAACGCTCTTCCATTTATATATCATTAGTATAATTTTTTTATACTAGTTATACTTGTTATATACTTAACTGGCGCCCTGTGCCACAATCATTAAACCGAGAAGGACAAAAAATAAGATAAAGGGGAAGAGGACTAAAAACCACGAAAATTGTTTATGGCCAGCTTTGCAAATGGAATCGAGAACAAAGGTCCAGAAAGCGACATACAAAAATTTAATAAAAAATATTAAAGCGGTGTTTGGCACAGGGCATTCATAGTTGCCCATACAATAGACATCCACGTTGCCACTGTTTTGTAGCATTAATGCAATAATCGCAATAACAGAAATGACTAAATAAACATAGGCTGGTGTGCATAGTTTCTTAATGAACTTGATTGTCATATTTATGATATATATTTAGAAAATAATAAACATTTTCTCTTTTGTTTAGGTTACATATTACTTACGTTACATATTACTTACATTTACATTCTACTCACCAGATTATTATTATTATTATACATTTGCAATATATCAGTTTGAGGTTTGGCATAATACCCCGGTGGGCCAAGCATTGCACTCGTAGCCGACGGGGATACAAGCGGTTGTTGTGTCGGATAAACGAGCGAAGATGGCATCGAAAGTGATCCGTTAAACTTATCATACATATGACCCGCAGCGGCAGGAATCGAGCGGCCAACGTTTAAGATATCTTGAGGTACAATAGCCGAGATAAATTGATTCAACCCGCCTCCGCGCTGCTTTTTGCCACCCCAACTCTTACTTTTTTTGCCACCACGCTTGCCCTTGCCTCCACCCGCACGAACTAAACCCATCATCGAACGCTCCTCTAAAATCGCATTGGATTGTTGAGGCCACTGTTGAACTTTAGCATTGTAAGCCACATAATTACCCGAGGGGACCGCGTCGGCCGCATTATAGGGCGCACCAACTAACGGAGTCATACCACCTCGCATACGTCTTGTGCTGCGTCTTGTGGTGCGTCTTTTTGATCGCTTTGTGGTGCGTCTTGCGGTGCGTCTTTTTGAACGCTTACCGGATTTATTTTTTCGCATTTTTTTACTTTTACCAGACATTTTATATATTAATTGTAGAATAAAATGTATATAAAGTAAAAAAATAGTAAGAGCACATTTTTTCTATTTATTTATTCAATTTCAACGTGGGTCAAAATATGGCGTCGGCAACACATTTTTTTAATCAAGAGTTTGTCTAAAACTTCACCTTCAGCGGTTTTATCTGTTTGCACTTTCGTCAAATAAATAACATCATTCACAATCCCAGCGGCTAATTTTTTCTGACGCACTTCACGCTCATAGGCCCGATAGTAACTACTGATTTCTTTTCCGCACGTAAAACATTTGACTGGAATCAGCATCTTTGAATATATATATACTAGTTATTTATATGTATTATTAAATTATATAAATCAATTTTTTATATATTCAATACTTTATATATTCAATACTTTATATATTCAATACTTTATTTATTTTGCCCAAGGTGTATTATCGCTGCGTCCACAAAGACATTCAGTGCCTTGAACGGAATAACCTGCCACACTGTCACACCGTTGATCGTCGTTTTTGCCTGCTTTTTTGCATACAGCGCCTTTCCAACTAGCTGGCAATTCATTGTTCCACGATCTGCCTTCATATCCAGCACAATATCGATCACAACTCACCGTGCCATCATTTTTGTAAACCCTTTTGTCAGTTGTCGGTACCGGGGTTGGTACGGGCATTAGTATGGGCGTTGGCTCGGGTATCGGCTCGGGTATCGGCTCGGGTATCGGCTCGGGTATCGGCCTGTTGTAATCACCTGGACAATTGCCATAACATTGATATTTATATGAATAATAATCCACATCGGGTGTGGCCATACCACTCATTGGTCCGGGACCCAATTCACTGCCTGAAACACATTTCGAACCATTAACCCAAATACAACAACTCGTCGCATTACAATTTTCCGAAGTTAATGTTCTGCATTTTGTGGCGAGTTCTGTTGGATTTGTATAAATTTGGCAAAAAGCGTCGCCGAATTTATCCCCCAAAAAAAATGTATTATCAGAAAACATTCGAGGAACCGTATTTACCACTGGTGTTGAATCTTCTGCGGCTTTGATAGCGGCTTCGGCATCATTCGCTGCCTGAATTTCGCCATTTATTATTCCAGATAAATTATCAAAAAGTGAAGTCATATCACCTTCCGAAATAGGATTTGCGCCGGCTTGCGTTAAAGCACTGTTAACGGTTGACATTAAACCTGCAGAAAAAGCTCTAGATTCGGATTTATTCATATCTAATGATGGGTATTCTGGCTCGTCATCGAGACCTTCAATAACCTTTTTACTATGATCCCACCAGAGAATTCCTAAAAATATAATTAATGTAATAATTAATAGTATTGATACATTACCTTTAATTTTCATTTATATTTACGTAAGAATTAATTTATTTACTAGATATTACTTACGGGGTTTTCTATTATAATAGCGCTGTCGCTAGTGCTGTCACTAATGATGTCGCTAATGCTGTCGCTTGTGTTGTCGCTAATGATATCGATTGTGCTCTCGCTAGTGCTGTCACTAGTGCTCTCGCTGAGGCTACCATAACATAACTTATAACTTTCTTGATTGGTTATTTGTTTCAATGTATTTACGGCACTTTTGATATAATTCGCAACAAATCGTTTCGATGTTTTGCTATACGATTGCACCATTTTATCATTTATCAAATCATCTGGGCTTTTATTTGGGCAACCATAATCATTAAACATTTGCAACATACATTCTTTTGAAACACCTATGCTACCTGAGGCATAATTATCACACGCAGTTGCGAGATTTGTAGACGCGATGCAATCACCATAACATATACTTTTATGATAATAATAAGAATAATCAGTTGATTCACCATCGTCTGTTAAAAAAATGGGTCCATTTGCATTACCTGCCACACACTTATTACCATTGACTAAAACACAGCAATCAGGGATTTTGCAATTGTCTGCGGAGAGTTCTTGGCATTTTTCATTTAAAGCAACATTATTACCCACATATTTTACGCAAATATCGTCTTTAAAACTACTATTTAATAACGATTTTTTACTGCAAGCATCACTGAGGATAGGTTGTGCGACAATCTTTTTCAGCAAATGGATATTTATATCCTCTTTCTTTTTTTTTTTATTTATAGACACTTTTGACCAATCTAAATGGGGTGTAGGATTCTTATTCATTATATCAAATGTAACTTGGTTCAGACTGTAATCCGCATCATCTCCAATACTATTCGGATTCTTGCCCACAATCGTTGGGTCATTCACAAATATCGAGCGGTTATTGAAAATAATATCTCGGTCATAGGCTTGGATTTTAATAAGATCAATGATAGCAGGATTCTCGGATAACTCTAAATGGTCTATTATACTGGTTTGCTCACGCATAAACTCTTGATCAGCCTCATTCAGATAATTTCCATCAATGAAATCAAATGCTTCCAATGTTGGCTGAAAATTTAACCACCATAAACTGCCTAATAAGATTAATATACTCAAGGCGAATATTAAACATATTTTGGTTTTTCGCTTACAGAAAGACATTGTGCTATATTATAAAAAGAATTAATTATTCTAGCATAGCCTTTATAATTTTTTTATAATTTTTTATAACTTTGACAACATAAAGCCTTCACTTGTTTTAACCACCTTATGTTGCGCATTGGATTTATGAATTTTTTTATGACACGCCTCACAGATATTCAATAAATTGGCCACGTGATTTTTATGGAAAGTTAACCCTGATGTAGTATTGGTAATATATTCATTTGCCTGTGCATTTTTCTGATGTTGTAAATGATGCACTTCCGTTGCTTTATGTTTCTGACAGAGTTGACAATTGCCTACTAATTTTTTGGCATTGAAATGGGTCGGTGATAAGGAAAGCACATTTTGTTTTTCCGGATGATACTTTAAACGAATATCATAGGCGCGCTGCAGAAATGCATCTGGCAAATTCAGTGATTTACACACTTCTAAACCATACATACTTTCACCCGGCCCTTCCCGCAATTTGCGGTCATACACTAAAACATTCGTTTCTTTATCATAATGTACTGCCATATGTAGCATTTTCAATCTTGTCAATTCTGTAATTTCAGCGTATTTGGTTATTTCGTGAAAGTGTGTGGCAAAGAGAAAAGTGCTTTCTTTTTGGTGTAACATTTCGAGGCCCGCTGTGAATATACTGAGTGCCGAATCGCTTTCTGTACCTGAACATAACTCATCGCCCAAAACGAGACTAGACGCATCCGCCAGTGTCAGAATGGTGCGGAGTTCGGTCATTTCCACTGCAAATGTGGAGAGACCTTTGAAGAGATTGTCATTGCCGAGAATACGGGTAAATACATTGCGGTAAGGACTATAGGCAAATGTATTACAGGGCACATATAATCCTGCTTGCGCCATAATGATCGCAATGCCGACTGATTTGATGAAGCTTGTTTTGCCGACTGCGTTGGTGCCATAGAGTAAAATGCCTGATGCTATGGCTGCTTCGCTTGCGCTTTGTGTGGCTGCTTCGCTTGTGCCTAGCGCCATATCATTTGTCACATACAACTCATTCATTTGTAAATGTTCGATCAGTGGATGGCGGATGCCTGTAAAGTTAAAGAAGGATTTATCACCCGCATTCGTTTGAAGGACCGGCTTGCAATAATTATATTTATGCGCCGTATACGCTTTACACTGTAAGAGGTCCATTTCTGTCGTATATTTAATGATCGCGGTTAAAGCCTCTTCGAATTTCGCAAACTCGGTAATGTAGTTTTGAAAGATCAGCTGCATTTCTTTTAGCAATTTCCCATTCGCTTCATCGTTTTCGCTTGTAAGTGCACGGATTTGTTTACTTGTAATAACCATCTCGGTTTTGCTACTGCCATTCGCATTATACTCCAGTGTATTCAGTGCCAATTCAAACGATTCCAGTGTTTGACTATAATTCGATTTATACGTCAAGAGCACGGTTGTTTTTCCCGAATTTTTTATGGACGCTTTCAACAATGTCACACGGCGATTGGTCGCCAGTAAGACCGCGTGATTCTTTGCGGTTTCGTGAATTTTTACATACTGTGCGCTCTTTTTTTCCGTTTGCTGAATCAATGTTGAGAGATAATTCGCAATCGCATTTAATTTATCGCCACCTTCCATACTGATTTTCAGCAACGCGTCAAAGGTTGATGATACACCACGGTTAATAATAATAGCGGACTCATTTAGATCAGAGAGATTACGACAAATATCGAGGTCAAAAACCCGCTGTAAATCGGCGATAATCTCTCGGCAAGCGGATGCTATATGTGCTTTACAATGTAAATTTGTATCACGTTGTATATCTTTATCACGTTGTATATCTTTATCACGTTGTATATCTTTATCACGTTGTAAATAATCTCTCAACACAGCATCCCCCTCTAGGTCCGTATATAAACTGGCAATCGTAGTCAAATCTTCGGCCAATCCCGTGAAATTTTTCGGCATTATTTTGCGTGTGACTATTTTGCGTGTGAATTTTTCCAAGTCGGATATCGCATTTAGTTTTGTGCGTATATTTAGGAAATACGCTTCGCCTTTCTGTAAGAAGTGTTCTGTAATATCATACGATGCTTGGAGTGTTGGCCGATGAGTGCTTGGATTATGTAGATTATACATAAATTGCCGCTGCCCCATTGTCGTCACACAATTGTTCAGGAGACTACTGACCGACCTGCATTTCCCCGTATGCCGTGCATCATCGATAATATTTAATTGACTCAGTGAATGGTTGGCTAAGAGCATACGGTCGGTATAATTTTCGAAAACGGGTTCAGTTAATTTTTTAGCCAAGTTGGGGCTGTGTTGATCGACAAAATCCAAAAGAAAGCAGAAAGCTTGGATGGCAATAGAATGGGTGGGGAACATTTCGGGAAAAGTGGAGAGATGTGGGAAAAATTTCTTCATTATTTCCATTTGGTAAATCTGCTTTTCCGCATTTTTTGCATAGGTTTCCATCTTGCTTTGTGCTGCGCTTGGTGCTGCTGCGCTTGGTACTTCTTTCGGCGCTATATCTATCTTATGTATTTTGGTTTGCTCTAATCCCACAAACTCTATAATCTCTTCAATCAAACGCATACTTATATTGGCCACAAAGAGACATTCATTCGGTTTATAGGCCGAGATATAGCGTTCTAGCTCATCATACGTCGCCGGACTATGATTGTAATTGGTTTGAAACTGGCATAAGGTGGTTTTCCCTGTATAAATATCGATATTTGCCAAACCAAGTGTGACTTGATATGGCGACAGCTTTGTGGCTTTCGATTTATAGAGCCAGATACACATTACATTGTTCGATAGTTTCCCACTCGTTATCTCGGTTTCCAGTGGGAAATACGTCCCCGGCGAAATAATTTCCGAGAGACTACGGGATGTTTTATTGCCACTGTCCTGTTTGTAAAGCACAATCGTATAATGGTGGTCTTGTAATTTTTGAATATATTTCTCTGCATACGCCGTGCCCATTCCGGCCATCGCCACTGGCATTTTGTCTACAAAAACATTCGCTTTTCGCGCAATAACCATCTCATTGATTTTGGCAAAGTCAACTATGGGGCTGCCCATATAAGTGCCATCAGGCTTTATAAGCGCATATACTTCGAAAAAACTTCCGACTTCCATTAATACAATCGTCTGTGGGCCATACTCGGTTTGGTATTTTTTTGTTAAGTCGAGGTAATCTTGCACGATCGACATCTCTCTTTTTATATATTATATTACATCGAGAGATAGCTTTATATCTAATTATGTATATATATGAAGGTTAATCCAAAGGATACATGGTTTAATCCAAAGGATACATGGTTTAATCCAAAGGATATACATATTAAAAAACCAATTTTAGTAGAGAATTTACACGGGTATGTCTTACCGCACGCAGGAACAGAATTTACAGGAGGTATCATCTCTCATACCTTGCGCTTCCGTCCAATGAAAAAAATAAAAAAATTTATAATTCTTTATTATCCTGCAAGTGCAGAGCCGGATTCAAGTGCAGAGCCGGATTCAAGTGCAGAGCCGGATGCAGTCAAAAAATATTATCATGAATATTACGTGCCTTGGCAATCGCTTTTGGCAGTATTTGGACCGGATTATATATATGAAGGGCACAATAGTAATGATAAGATCAAATCCCTCGATTTGAAAGACACGATGATTGTTGTTTCCGCTGATTTTTCCCATTTTTTACCTTTTCAAGAAGCAATCGAACTAGAAAATAAAGCAGCACAATCGTTAATGTTTAAAGAATTACTTACCGAATATCAAACAGCTGTGGACGATTTAAAAACCTTTAAAGTGTTATTTGATCTAATCCCTCGCACGTGGGAATTGCAATGGGTCGGTCGTCAACGCAGTTCCGGTTTAAAAGCAGTGGGCTATTTAAGTTTTTTATTAAGAGAGACGCCACCGACGACGAAATCCAAGCCGATTATTGACGGTATCTTTGTAACCGCATATGACCGTGCAATGCAAGCACGCGAATGTCAAGGCAAGTGGTTTTCGCCGACCCAAAAATGGTCTTTATTTGCTGAAACCACCTTATTAAAAGAAGTATTGCGTTTAGGTGAAACTACCAGTCGTTTAACCAATGGCCGAGAGATTGAGAAACCTTTAACACATTACTCCATTACCTATTTGTATAAAGATACAGTGAATCCATTCATTCGTGGTTGGCACGGTATACTTCATAATGCATTTTATTTGCCGGATGTATTTTTGGAAAATACTTTTAATAATGGTCGCTGGATTACGGAGAGGGATACCGTTTGGCCGAAAGGTGATATATTTGCAATGGGTGAAACTTTACAGCATTTGAATAAGAAAGCGGCAGGCATCGGGGGTAGTAAGAAAAAAAGTAAAAAATGGAGGAAAAATATAAAGAAAACTTTGAAAAAGAAAGGCGGTAACTTACCTTTGTTACCTTATACTTTGTATAGCACGCGTGTAGTACATTATAGGCTCTGACAATTATAGGCTCTGACAATTATAGGCTTTGTTTATACGACCGTATTTGCTCCATCCAATACTTTAGCGTTAATTTTTCCATCTTGAATTCGCCTGCATCTCTCTTCTTTTGAAAATCCAAAAGGGTTCTTTGTAAGAGCTCCGGCGTTACTTCACGCCATTCATCGACAATTAACACGGGCAAGTCGGCATAGATGTTATCGCAAGGCACATTATACCGCTTCACGATCGGAATACAGCCTAAGAGTAAGGCTTCCCACGTGCGGTGGCAGTCCATTCCACCCCCGGGTGGTGATAAAACAAAAGCAAACAATGCTTGCCGCTCCCAGCCAACAGTCCGCGCCGTCGGCTGATTTTCATAATAAGCCAGCTCTTTCGGCACTTCATTATAGCACGCAATTCGGTCGTCGCTATAATATTTGCCTTTCATTTTAAAATGGAAATTCGAATAACATTTTAGCATACGTTTTTCAAAAGGCTTGCTTCCATTTTGCGACCGAACCAAATCGAGTTGCATTTCTTGGATGGTCGATGGTGTATGGCGTTTGAAGGTATGGTAATCCATTCCAATCGGAATCGCCGAGACTTTTGGGTGCTTTAGTGTGCAGTTTTGTGTAAACCAGTGCACACAATTGTCGCTATTGATGAAAGCCAAGATTTCGTCCTTCGCAATTTCATCACCTACACCGACGGGCCGCTCAAAAATAGGTGCATCCATATCACTGTCGTTGGTGACAACAATAATCTTTTTATTTAACTTGGGCGCGAAATTCTTGATAAAAAGCGTGATGGTTAGCCAACTGCAAATATGCACGACATCATAATCTTTTACACCAACGAGTAAATCAAGGTCAATATGACGATGCGATGACTCGGGTTGGCGGTTGCGCCGGTCACACGATTTCAAAAGCCCACGTGAACTGATCCAATTGCATTCCGTTTCGTCCATTATAGAACTTTGTTAAGAAGTGTTTATATATATATATATGAAATAAATTATAAAATTGAATTAAGATTTAAAATTATGCAGTTCAGTATATATACACAAAAATGCAGTTCTGTTCTGAATGCCACAATATGTATTATTTGAAAATCCAAGATGAAGATGGGAATATTGGTAATACGTTGATTTATTATTGCCGGAACTGTGGTCACGAGGATACCACCTTAAGCACGAATAACATCTGTGTCTCGGATATGCAATTGCTCTCGAGTGAGAAAAAATATACGCATATTGTCAATGAGTATACGAAATTTGACCCGACGTTGCCGCGTATTAATACGATTAAATGCCCGAATCAAGATTGTGTGAGCAATGGGGGCATGCAAGGCCAAGGCGGAGGCGGTGGCAAGCGAAAGACCGAAGAAGAGAAGCAAGCAGCCGCAGAAAGCAAGAAAGCGGCGACGGAAGAGAAAAAGAGAGAAAAAGAGGCTATTAAAGAAGCGACAGCAACTGCAAAAAAGAGTGCCACCCAAGCTAAAAAAAGCGCTGCTCAAGCCCAAACGAATTTAGCTGTTGCGAAAGCTAATTTGGAAATATTGCTTGAGGAAGAAGAGCAAGCGGAGCAGCAAGCAGAGCAGCAAGCGGAGCAGCAAGCAGAGCAGCAAGCGGAGCAGCAAGCGGAGCAGCAAGCGGAGCATCATACAGAGCATCATACAGAGCATCATACAGAGCATCATACAGAGCATCATACAGAGCATCATACAGAGCATCATACAGAGCATCACAATAATCGCGAAGTCATTTACATTCGCTATGATGATACCAATATGAAATATGTCTATCTCTGTGCACACTGTGATACAACGTGGCGAACAGATAATCGCATATGAAATGGCAAAGACAATATACAATAAAATTGAAAATAACTTAAATTTTTTTATTGTATATAAACATAAAGATACAATGGCAACCAAACTTGAACTTGAAAAAGACATAGCTTTATCGGACGAAGATGAAGAATCCGTGCAAGCGGAAGAAGAAGATATCGAGGAGGAAGAAGCCGAAGCAGAGACCGAAGAAGAAGATACAGATGTAGCCGAGGACGATGAGGAAGAAGAAGAGGAAGAAGAGGAGGAAGCAGCGCCAACCGAAGGCGATGAAGAAGAAGCAGAAGCAGAAGAGAAAGGTGTTGAAAGTGAGGAGGAGACGGAAGAAGGAAGTGAAGAAAAAACAAAAAAAAAGAAGCGGGCAAAAAAAACAGTCATCAATAGCATTGGCATTGAAATGTTGAAGGCCACCAAGAAAACACCCGCGGTTATCAATTATGAAGAGGATGATGACGAGGAAGAAGAAGACGATGTGAATTATCTGCAAAAGTTTGATAGCAAAATGCGTGAGAATTTTATTATCGAACATCACCCCGAAGCACGAGCACATAACTACGAAGAAGTCAAAGCTTTAACCCGTGTTTCGCGTGATGGCCGCGGCATTATTATTGACCCATTGCATAAGACGATTCCCTTCTTGACCAAATATGAAATGACACGTGTGATCGGTCAACGAGCCAAGCAGCTTGATAGTGGGGCCCGCGCGTTTGTGAAAGTGCCTTTGAATGTCTTGGATGGTTACCATATTGCCCTACTCGAATTAGAACAGAAAAAACTGCCGTTCATTATTAAACGGCCTTACCCGAATGGTGGTGTGGAATACTGGAATGTGAGTGATTTGGAGGTGCTGTTTTAACTTGGTGCTGTTTTAACTTGGTGCTGTTTTAACTTGGTGCTGTTTTAACTTGGTGCTGTTTTAACTTGGTGCTGTTTTAACTTGGTGCTGTTTTAACTTGGTGCTGTTTTAACTTGGTGCGATAAAGAACTCACCTTATATTGAAAACTATCTAACAAAGCTTTATTTTTTATTACAGGCTCTAATATTTGTTTGTAATAAACATCACCTATTAAATTAGATGTGTTACTTAATTTGGCTTCATCTGAATCAAAATAGACATAAGTTTTAAATATATAACGATGAACACCTGTATTGGGTGGTGGCGTTGGCGGTTGATAGGGATAAAACTCTTTGATGATTTTATTCGCCTTTAGCGTTGCCACATAATGTGTCCATATATGCTTGCCTTGCGCACCATCCGGCGCATCCGGATCAGTCATTGTAATTAAATATGTTATATCCGATTTTGGATTATAATTGATGATCGGGGTTTGATTATAAAGCTGCGTCTTATCTTTCAAATCCTCATCTGCTTTTATAAGCGTTGTACCATAAGTTATATTGATTCTATTTGCACCACCTTTCTTTTTATTAGCTGACCTTCTTGTCTTTCTTTTGTTTTTTTTGCTTCTTTTACGTCGTATTGTCTTCCGCATCTACATTATAGTTAGATTAAACTGCCAATTGCATTATACCATTTAAATGGATCTTCATCCATTGTAATAAAAGTCAACAATTCTTCACCTGTCATAACCATTGGTTTTAATTTTGTGATAATATCTAATTCGCTTGCAGTATAATTGAAAAGCAATTCATACACTAATTTGTATTCTTTTTCTTTGAATAAATCGGTAAATAGTTGATGGAAAATTTTAGGTAGGTCATTCAATAGATATTCGGCTTGGTCTTCGAGTTCTTGTTCGTCGGGTGGATCTTGGTCTTGCTTTCCCACCCCTTCGGACATTTGAACAAACTTCAGCACTTGTCTTAAAATCGAGAGATTTAGGTTTTTAAATTTTTCTCGAACCTTGTAAATAATCTGATTTTTTTGCACAACCGCCAACGGATGCATTGTTTGCGGAAACTTGGCTAATTCTTTGTCAATTTCTGTGTACGTATCATTCACTATGAATTTATAATAATTAAAGAGTTTTAAGATCGGTCGCGTGTTAGGATCAGAAGGAGGTTCAATACGGTAAGGAAAATACGCATTCTCTTTTGTCAAATCAAAGAAACATCCGTGCTCTTCACGTGCGCTCATTCCATACACAATTTGATCTAAATGGTTTTTATTTTCTTGGTCAAAATACTCGGCCAATAAAGACACGCGACGTCCGGTAAAATCGTGATAGATTAGCGTGACCTGTTTTTCTCGTGCGAATTGATTTAGATTACTCAGTATAGACGTAATATTTAAACCGTTGGCCAGATGATTAAAATCAGGTTCTGTATAAACAGACATTCGATAGACAAATGCTTGTAATCTCTCACCTCTGTAATGACATTGACTATCATAATGGTCATGTAAATGATAATCGACAGTCACTTTGGGTGGATTTTCTTGATAGGTATCAATTAATAAAAGAAAAGTATGTAAATGATGCACTTTATTATGTAGATCCTGTAGAAAGGGTGGAAATTGTTGATAATTCTCGGGTGGTAGAACATTATTTTGAATGGCTGATGCTGCAGCTCCTACACCGATATAAATAATTACAGGCGAATTGAGTGGAACCATTCTAATTTCATTTTTCAAATTATCAAGATTTATCATTTATAGTTATTGTAAAATATGTTTAATATATTTACAGACTATTAAACATATTCAGATTTTCGATTTTGCATTTGGTATGAGATTTAACTTGATATCTAGTTTGCTGTCTAATGGAATAGCCATATCAGCTGCTTTGGTAGTTGGTAGAGGACTTATAAGTTGCTGTAAGTTGAATCCTCCTCTGTATACGCGCTTTCTGCCGCCGCTTTTCTTTCTGCCGCCGCTTTTCTTTCTGCCGCCGCTTTGCGTGCTTCGCTTCTTTGTGCTCCGCTTCTTCGTGCTCCGCTTCTTCGTGCTTCGCTTCTTTCTGCCGCCGCTTTGCGTGCTTCGCTTCGTCCTGCTTCGCTTGTGCTTTCTACTACGCCTTCCACCAGTTTGTTCCGGTACTAATTCACGAACATCTTCTACGGACATTTCTACATCTTCTGCTTGGCGTTCAACTGGTGCTTGAGCTGCTGGGGCTGCTGCTGCTGCTATGGCTGCGTGAGGGTGTTTTTTTATCGAATGATGTCCCGGCACAATCGAATGCTTCGTGTGTTTCGTATAACATTTTTCCAGAATTTTTGTTTTATCTTTCAAATCGCTTAATAATTGGACAGCGTTTAATTCATCTTCCGTTAGTGCTTGGTCTCCTTCTTTAATTTCTGCCGCATATTTGGTGAAAAAATCATCACCAACCTTTGACGGCTTCATTGCCAAGATATCTTTGGTCGATTTGCCTTTGAAATCTTTCGGCTTATAATTGAACGAAAAGAAATCCATTATATATTATATCTTGATAAAAATCTCTCTTGGTTTTTGCTTATCAACATCTATGCGTATCAACATCTAAGCGTATCAACATCTATGCGTATCAACATCTATGCGTATCAACATCTATGCGTATCAACATCTAAACGCATAGGCAAAAACGCCCAGACCAATTATGCCTAAAACGAAACCAGCGTGATAATAATATTGCATCGTCCTATACATATACAGCCACGCCTGTGTCTGTTCGCGGCTTTCTACGTGATTCAGCATCCAATCGCTTTTTGGACTCAACATATAATAAAAATAGTTTGTCAAGAAGCTCGTGGCCAAAACTAAACAAACCACCGATGCTGGCTTAATATGTTTCTTTTCGTAGTTGTAATAAATAATAATGAGAGATAAGAGAAACCCGAGAATATAACCTTGCATACTGATATGTAAGCGTTCATTGGCAATCGTGTCATATGCTACATGTTGTTGCGCGTTTAACTGTTGTTTGTATCGCATTACTGTTGTGTTTTTATTGGTGGCATTGTAGAAATAAATCATTCCGACAATAAAAATGAAAGAAATGGAGCAGCTTATCGAACAGACCATTTATATTAGAGAGATACAAAAAGACGGGGGAAACCCCCGTGAACCCCCCTCGGCGGATGCATTGGGCGGATGCATTGGGCGGATGCACTACGGGGACACCCCGTGAACCCCGATTCGGCGGATGCACACGAATGAGTGATATAAATAAATTAACGAAATATTTCTAGTAAATCCACCCATTCGGGGTTCACTGGGTGCCCCCGTAGTGCATCCGCCCAATCGGGGGTCGCGGGGGTGTCCCCCGTAGTGCATCCGCCGAGTGCATCCGCCCAATGCATCCGCCCAATGCATCCGCCCGCCCAATCGGGGGTCGCGGGGGTGTCCCCCGTAGGATGCGTTTAATATAAATGATATCATAAAGAACAAGCTTTCTTAAACATCCTAAAAGATTATCTATATAATTTTTATACTTTTCTTTTATCGTAAGCTTTATCCCGTGCTCGGATTTAAGAAACTCATCGAGAAAACCGTTGCCGTTGGCGTGTATAAAGGCAGGAACCAAAGAATGAGGTAGCGTCACTTGCTGCATCGGCCGACTTTTCACATAAAAAAACTCCTGATTGACATCTATATACACTTGCTCTTTAAATTGGTTGGCATATTTCGTCAATTCGATTTGATCTGTTTGAAATTGTTTCGTCGTTGTCAATATATAATTCACAATCTCTCGAATATCTTTGGCACAGCCAATGAATTGGCCACTATTTAGGCGTTCCGCATCAACAGTGCCAAAGATAACCCTGCATAAATATTCGTGAAAGACATTATCCACTTTATCATACCCCACTATGATTTTCACCTGTGGATTATGTTTTTTAAAGGTTCGATAATTTTTTCGTAAAGCCGAGAGATTCTTGGTCGGCAATACATCATAAGCATCAATAAAGCATATAATATCCTTGTCTTTGATCTCGGGTCTTGAGAGATACGCGTGTAATAATTTATATTTGGTAATAAAACCTTCCCACTTTGTATTTAGTCCGAGAATTATTAAGTCAGGTATTAATTGTTTCAGTTGTGGGAGGTATAATTTCATTTCCGTCGCGACGCAGACGTATTTTATCTTCTTTCTCTCTTTCTTACTCATAATAAAGTTATAGTATTATTTACATCTATATAAATATATCCTTTTATACTCATATATATATGACCTTTATCAAACAAAATGTCTCTTACAAAGAATTTGTGATGCACGACTTTATTTATAATTTAAGTGGTTTCTCGAATGGCATTTTAAATGTGCCTAAAATCATTGATTATGATGCAGAAACACAAACAATGACAATGGAAAATATACCACATATGTGTGTGTCCGATTTTTATGGTGAAAAATCAAGCAATATTAGTCCCAATCTTTTTGCGGAAATTCGCGAAGTGATTCGGTTTCTCTATGATAATCATATTATTTACCCCGATGTCACCGGCTATAATTTTATTGAATACGATAATAAATTGTGGATTATCGATTTTGAGCATAGTGATTTCAAAACCCATCAAAAAACCCTTTATGTCGAAGAATTTGTGGAGGATGACAATTATAATGAATGGAATTCGTGGTTTGCTTAGGTTAGGGGGTGCCCCCCTACGACCCCCCTTATGGGGCTGTGCCCCTTGTATGGGGCTGTGCCCCTTGTGTGGCTGTGCCCCTTATGGAGCTGTGCCCTTTATGTGGCTGTGCCCCTTATGGAGCTGTGCCCCTTGTATGGCTGTGCCCCCTTATGGGGCTGTGCCCCTATTATGCGTATTTTTGAAAATTCTATAATTAATAATTTTCAAAAATCACTTTTTCAGGTTTGTTTTTCAGAACTCGATTTTGGACATTTTTGGAATGTCCATTTTTCAAAAGGGCCGCCTAAATCGGTATGAAAAAAACGTATTTTTTGATTTGTGACCATTATGCTCTCATTTTTGTAAAGGGACGAACATTGTTGTTACCATCACTTTTTTCGCGGAAGCTTTAGGCGAATTATAATATTTCCATATTTTAAGAAATAAATGGAAATGTTGTATTCGCCGAAAATCGCCAAAAAATTTATGTGTCAAGTGTGTGACTATCAATGCCGTAAAGAAAGTGATTTTAAAAAACATTTAGGTAGCTTGAAGCATAAAAATGGAAATAAACCGGCTATTACAGAAATCGCACAAGTCGCAAAAGAAATAAAATGCGTCCGCTGTCGTAAAGAATATAAAACAATTTCTGGTTTATGGAAACACAATAAAAAATGCACATATGAACCTGAACCCAAACCCCCGAAAAAACACAAGCTGTATGAGAAAGATGATATTGTCGATGTGTTAATGAAAGAAAACAGTGATTTTAAAAACATTATTCTCGATTTAGTGAAAAGCAATACTGATTTACAGAAACAAATGCTAGAAGTCTGTAAAAATGGGATCGGTGGCAATACAACAAATAATAATCAGACGCACAACAACAGTCATAACAAAACGTTTAATATGCAAATCTTCTTGAACGAACAATGTAAAGATGCAATGAATTTGATGGATTTTGTCAATTCAATGAGTTTAGAATTCTCCGATTTAGAAGATGTCGGCACACTAGGTTATGTCGAAGGTTGCCGGTTTGGTTCAACCTTTTCCAAAGGTTGTAAATAAAAAATATATAGTTTTCACTATTTATTTTTCTTTCTTTATTTCTTTGCATTGCTACTTCTTTGCATTGCTACTTCTTTGCATTTCTTTTTTTCGAACGCCTATTTTTTTTCGTCACCTTTTTCGATTTACCGCGGCGTTTGGTTTGTTTCTTTTTGCGGGATTTTCGGCCACCTTCTGTCGGTGCTTTTGTCGGTGTTTCTTCTGTCGATGCTGGTGCTTCTACTGTCGATGCTGGTGTTTCTACTGTCGATGCTGGTGTTTCTACTGTCGATGCTGGTGTTTCTACTGTCGATGCTGGTGTTTCTACTGTCGATGCTGGTGTTTCTACTGTCGATGGTGCTGGTTCTACTGTCGATGGTGCTGGTTCTACTGTCGATGCTGGCGGTGTATCTGTCGATGCTGGCGATGCACTTGGATCTGCTGGCGTTTGATTCTCTACTGGCGGTGTATCTGTCGATGCTGGCGGTGTATCTTCTTGCAGTGCTGGTCCTGACGGCGTCACTTGTGCATCTCCTTTCGGTGCATTTTGTAACTCAAACACCTCTACTATCTGACTTACACTTTCTTCTACATTTGTTTCTATAACTTTAGCGTCTCCCACCTTTTCTGTTTTACTTGGTCCTGTTTCACCTGGTCCTGTTTCACCTGGTCCTGTTTCACCTGGTCCTGTTTCACCTGGTCCTGTTTCACCTGGTCCTGTCGTTGTTACTGGTGCATCTGTTACTGGTGCATCTGTTACTGCTGGCGGTGTTCCTGTTCCTGCTGGCGGTGCTCCTGTTCCTGCTGGCGGTGTTCCTGTTACTGCTGGCGGTGCTGCTCCTGTTCCTGCTGGCGGTGTTCCTGTTCCTGCTGGCGGTGTTCCTGTTCCTGCTGGCGGTGCTGTTCCTGTTCCTGCTGGCGGTGTTCCTGTTCCTGCTGGCGGTGCTGTTCCTGTTGGCGTTACTGCTGCTGGATCTGTTCCTGTTGGCGTTACTACTGCTGGATCTGTTCCTGTTGGCGTTACTACTGCTGGTCCTGCTATTGCATCTGGCACTGCTGGCGTTACTTCTGCTGTTTCTGTTTCTGTTCCTGCTGTTGCATCTGGCACTGCTGGTTCCGGATCAAACCCCCCCTTTTGAAACCACCCACCACCCCCTTGATCATCGTCTTCCGCATCTTTCAAATCACGACACCGTTGCAGCTCGGCTTTGATGGCCTCTTTTTCCGCCTTCTTCTCGGCCTCCGTTTTATTTTGTTTTGCCAAGCCTGCAATTTCATTTTGATTCGCAATGGTATAATAGATCTTCGTCTCAATGATATTGATGGCTTCGGATAATTTACTGCGGTATGCATTGTCACCCTTGCATTTATGTTTAATGCCATTTAAGGTGTCCTTCAGTTTCAACAATTGTTTAATATTGTCTTTCGTATCAACGGGCTTCTCGTCCTTCTTTTTCTCATCTTCTTTTCCTTTCTTCGAGGCATTGGATGCATTCGCTTTCGCTTGATGCATATCGGCGAGTTTTATATCAAGCTGTTGTGTGATTGTATTTATGCTTTGCAATAATTTAACACTGCTATCGTTTGAAGCATTTGGTGTTTGACATTTCTCTTTTATTTTCTCTAATTCTTTTTGCAATTCTTTTAGCTTTGCGATATTTTGTTCGATCTTGTCGCTTTTTTCACCGCCTTTTTTGACTTCTTTGGGTGGTTCTGATGGTTTTGCTGGCTTGTCTTTACCATCTGCTGCATCGCCTTCTTTCTTTTTATCACCATCTGCTGCATTGCCTTCTGGCTTGTCGCCTTCTGCACCTGGCGGCTTGTCTTTGCCGTCTGCTCCCGGTGCGTCGCCCTTTGCCGCTGCCGCTGCCTTAGCCTCTTCGTCTGCTTTTGCTTGATTCGCACCGAGTTCTTTGTTTGCTGCATCCGCCTTTCCTTGTTGTTCTGCATCATCTTTCTCTTTTTTCGCTCGCACTTTTGAATTTGCCAATTCAACTGTGGGATCAGGTAGAGTATTATTTAGAATACTGGCTGCATCGATTCGCACTTCCGATGGTAATTTGCCAACAGCCGCTAAAACTTCTTGTTTGCACTTTTCATTCTTTGCCATATCCTTTTTCAAATCGGCTTCGGGGTCGCCACCGCTAGTATTATGCTTTCCGCTACGCATGTGTCCGATGCGCATGTGCTTGCCACTACGGCGCAAGTGTTTGTCTATGTTGTGCTTGTCACTGCTGCGCTTGCCGCTTCTACTTCGTATGTGCTTGTTTCGGTGCGTCTTTTTGTGCGATTTTCCACCGCCACCAGGCCCTACCCCTTCTTTAGTCCATGGTCCTTCTTTAATTCCAGTTTCTGCAACTGCTGACGGAGGCGTTCCGCTACCATTACCACTTGGTACTGGTGCTACAACTGGCGGAGGCGTTCCGTTACCATTATCACTTGGTACTGGTGCTACAACTGGCGGAGGCGTTCCTTTACCATTATCACTTGGTACTGGTGCTACAACTGGCGGAGGCGTTCCGTTACCATTATCACTTGGTACTGGTGCTACAACTGGCGGAGGCGTTCCGTTACCATTATCACTTGGTACTGGTGCTACAACTGGCGGAGGCGTTCCTTTACCATCTGCACCTTTTGCATCCGGCGTTGTCTGCGTCCCACTTTGCCCCGCCTCTCTTCTCTTTGCCTCAATAAATGCAGCTTTCGCAGCATCTAGTGATTTTATAATTTGTTCATTCGATGCTACTATCTTTTCCAAAATCGGGTTTGGATCTGGCTTATCCTTACCGCTCACGCCTGCTTCTTCTTTTTGTCTATCATTATCTACCTTTATAAAATCTTTTACTGTTTTGGCGACCTCTTGCATTTTTGTCATATAAGCTTGAAGTTCTTCAGATGTTGCCTGACCCGGTACGGGCTTGGGCATCGTTTTTATTTCTGTCAAAAGTTTGGCAATATCCTTTTGCTTTTCTGATAATTTTTCCATAATATCACCTAATTCTTTGCGACTGATATCCGTCACCATTTGTTTGGCGGTTTCATTCACACTTGAACCACTTTCCCCCATCACTTTGAACTGCTGCCATTTGGGAATATCCACCAAAAACTTGAATTTATGTGCGAACGCATCATCACCCATCATAATGGCTCGGATGGCGGCTTCATCTTCTTCCATCTTGTCCTTGTCTTTGTCGGCATTGTAGGCTTTTAATTGAGCTTCTAATAGTTCGACTCTTCTGCGTAATTCATTGTCACTGTAAGCATTCGGCATCAGTTGTTTGGCGGCTGCAGCAGCGGCGGAGGCGGCGGCGGCTTTAATTTTGTCAGCAGTGGCTTTGTCGACCAAGGCACCCATTAAGGCTTGTAATTTTTTGGCATTTTCTAATAACTTTGTGGCCTCGGCGACAATTGCATCTTCGTTGGCACCGCCTTTAAATACATCTAGTTTAGGGCGTGGGGTTGAAAGTTCATTTTTTAATTCCGCTTCTGCCTCTTCTTTTTCCTTTTTTGCATTTTCTTTTGATTTTTGTGCTGCTTCTATATCTTCCACATTTCCAACTTTTGTTGCTGCCTTTATTTTTTCTTCAGCCGCTTTTATTTTAGCTGGCGCTTCTTGTAAATTTTTTTTCGCTTTTTCTTTTTCCAATTTATCAGCTTCATCTTTCTTTTTATTTTCATCCATTTCTGCTTGTGCCCTTTTTAAAGGATCATTCACGACGGTAGCACTTCCTTGATTCGCTTCCGCAGTTATTTGTTCCGGTGTTTTTGATGCAGTAATAGCTGCTTCTTGTTGTTCTATTCTTGCATTTTCTTTAACTTGAATTTGTTTCTCTGGTGTTTCTGCTATCTCAGCATCTATTTTAGCTTTTTCTGCAGCTAATTCTTGAGGCGTTTTCTCTGGTGGTTCCGCTGAAGCCTCTGCCACTGCATCTGGCACTGCCGCCTTAGGTTCAATAAGACTTGTCAATCTATCAATATTTTTTTTTATATCTCGCTTCGCGCCTCTTATTTTAATGTCCGTTTCTGGAATGGGTTCTAATCTTTTCGTAATATCAGCCATTTGATTTGTTATTTCTTTTAGTTCAGTTTCACCTCCGCCTCTAGTTATTCTTATGCCCTTGCCAAGGCCTTTGGCTACACGTCTTCTATTTTTCTTGACATTGTTTTTGCCACCTTTAGCAGGCGCTGGTGGTGCTGCAGGCGCTTGTGCTGCGGCATCTTCTTTATGGGCTTGCGCCTCCGCCAGAATAACTGTGGCATCCTCCACGATTCCATTGACATTTTCTAATGCCGCCGCCTTGGCCGCCTCTGCAGCCGCTTTATCTTTCGCCTCTTGGTCGCGCTTCAATGCATCATTATCCGCTTTAATAGCTAATTTATACGCATCCGCCATTTCCAAAATACCCTGTGAACACACCGCCAAAATGTTCTTCAACAGATCGATCTGTTTGGCCTTAGCACCAAGGAATTTATCTGGATCTTCATAATCCAAGAAATATTTCAATATTCGCGAGCTTTGCGTCTGACCTTTGTTTTTTTTCAAAGAATCATACGTATCGCTGATCGACACATTCATATATTCATTTTTTTTCTGATAAAGTGTCGTTAAATTCTGGTATACTTCAGGATCAATAAGATGGATATCGGGGTCACTTAAATCAACCATTTCCACCTTACCCAAAAGCCCTTCTTTGTCGGCCAACCCCATAACACGACCGACTTCTGTGAACTCTCTACACCGAATCATACTAAAAAATTTCTCAATGAGTTTAATAGCCATTTTCATCGCCGCTTTATCACCATCAAGCATATCACCGATCTGCCACAAAAGTTCGTTCTTCCTATTGCCACTTGATTTAATCAGCATCATTTTATTTTTTGAATAAACTGACACCATTTTATCCATATCTTTTTTCCTATTTGGCAAGGTTTTAATGACACTGGGGTCTAATTTTTTGGTTTTAAAATTAATTCGCAGTTGAGTGAAAAACTTGCTAAAATAGCCACCCGGCATCAGCCATTTGAAACTCTGTGAGAAATCACCGGCATCAATGTATTGGTAATACACATTCATCTTTTTAATCACATTTTTGTTCTCCAGCATTTTCACCATCGGGTGTTCTTTCACCGGTTCTAAAAAGGCATATGAAATAAAGTTCAAATAGTATTTAATTTTTAAAACATCGAGGATCTCTTTGGTTGAGGATTTGTCGGAAGGACTTTTATTCACAAAAGTACGGAGCAAATTACGTGCATCAACTAAAGCGGTAATATGCTTGTCAATGTTTGCAAAGATATTTTCTTCCGCACTCGTGCCATACTTGATTCGAAAATAGACATACCAATTCTTTAACGTATTTTGCGCATCAGGGTCATCCGCTGCGGCTAACATAAACGCAATAACTTTGGGAATTTCGTCGTATTTCTCTTTTTTCACTAACGCCTTGATTTTTCCTTCTTTGTCAAGTTCTTTTCTCGTGCTTTTGTATATTTTTTCATATTTGTTGAGTTCTGCTTTTTGCTTTGTACCGGTTTCCATCGCATATTGTACGGCTCGATCAATGCTACTTCCTATCTTTTTTCCTTTTAATTTTGTTTCCATTTGTTCTACGATTTTTACTATTTTATTTTTGTTTTGTTTATATTCAAAGGTAACCTGTTTTTTAAGCCATTTGCCTACTTTTGCTGCGGCAGCAAAGGCAATACCATAATATTCTTTTGCAGCAAGATCAATAACAAAAAGACCATTTTCACCTCCATTGATTTCTGAATTGTCTTTTTTGTCTTTCTGCGCAACGATATTCCAGACATTAAAAAAATCAACCGTATTAGGATCTGACGCGGATGGCGGCTTCAATAACCCACGCATTCGATACACATTGGGTTTCTCAAATAAGCGGTAGATGAAAAATTTCATAAAAGCTTCTTCATTATAATTGCGGAGTAACATTTGAAAGGCTTCATTCAATTTATCAGGCGGGGAAGTTCTCGTTTTAATTAAATCTAAAAAGCCATTCACTGCTTCAAAAAATTCATTTGTACGCCGTGCTAAGCGTTTCAAATACTTACGTATGGCCCAAATAACGGCCACGAGAACGATCGCAGCACCACCTGTTGCGGCAATTGCACCGGCTGAGCCCATTGCTGCTGCGGCGGGGAGAAAAAAAGCTGTCCACGCTGAATGTAGTGCCGGCAAAATCGTCCCCGCGATAACAGCTTGAACAGCATTGTAAGCAGCCACAGCTGCACCAGATGAAACAAGTGTGGTAATACCTACACCGACAGCTGCTACCGTGGCAACATCGGCGACATTGACCGCTAAGCCTTTTCCATCGGCGTCTATTGCACCTTCTGCACTTTCTTCTCTACCGTAACCTTCGCCATACTTTTTGACCTTGTCCGCGCCGCCTTCCATTTCCATTGCCATTGCCATTTCGGCACCGCCTTCCATTTCGGCACCGCCTTCCATTTCGGCTTCTTCTTCTGCTTTTTTAATCCCGATCTTAGCTCCGCCTAAAAAATTCGTCAATGTGCGATTGATATAATTGGCAAAAACCAGAATTTGCGTGACAGTTGCAGCTTGTGTTTTTAATTGAGGTGCGTTCGCCGGCATAGTTGCCGGATCTTTTAAATTATCAGGTGATTTAATATATGCGTTTATCATTCCAGTTTTTGGTAAGGGTTTTTTGTCATCGCCTATTCTTTTATCGGCATTAATCGCTACTCCTTTATAATCTTCCGTAACACTTTCATCACCGAGCTGTAATAAACGTGCAACACGGCGAACAAATTGATCATATTTGAGGTATTGGGTTTTTGGCTCGGCACTACAGGTTAAACGAAAAAATTTGTAATTAGAGATAAAGACATTTATTTCTTGGACGGGATTCGTTTTATTACCGGCTTCATCTTTAATATTGTTGATATTGTCTAAACCACTTTCTTGTATGTAGCTGCCGCCCGAGATTGAGTCTTCTCCTTCAGCCTTATGTGATGGTGGTAGTTCCTTTGATGCTTTCTCCGCCTCATCATCCTTAGTTGGTGTTAACCACTTATCATATTCGGTATCAGTTTGCTCGATTTTATCACCATTTATATCATAAATTTTGTATTTTAGTTTCGGGTTATCTTCATAATACAGTTTTATGTGTCGGAGTAAATTGAAAAAATCATCTACGGCTTCTTCCATTCTGGTCGGCACTTCTGTTGCTGTCCCTTTCGAAACCAGTTTCATCCCTTCCCCTACCCATATATGTTTATTCTCTCGATAATCTTCGGTTTTATCCCCGATCATATATGGCGCAATATAATTAAACATTTCTCGTTCTGCCTTTATTTTTTCCTTATCTTTTCCGAATTGCTGTTCGGATGTCAGATCATCATACGCTGGTCCCACATCCTCACCCTCTGCATTTTTACCATCGATTGAGCTTAGAAGTTTTGTAAAAGGCCCACCACCCTTTTCTTTATCTGCTTTTTCTTTATCCCAAAGCATCGAAAAAGCACTACCTTCTTTCAAGAAATTACCAATAATCAAGTCGTTCACCGCTTGAGGTACTAATGGTTTTCCATTGTTGTTTATTTTTTTACCATTTTCCGTTGTTTCCTCTTCTTCACATAAAACAAATTTACCAAAAAAATCTGTTAAGCGCGATAACAATGAGGAATCCACTTTAGCCATCATTTCATTAATACCGCTTGATCTTTCTTCTTTGTCGCCGGGGCCATAGAAAAACTCATTATAAAGCGAATCATCTGTGGGATTTGTTTCATTTTTCTCACCGAGCAATGCGATTAAAAATTTGTCGTTGCTTTTCTTTGGATCGATCGGCGGGAAAAAGTTTGGCACTGGAAAACCCGCATAGCGGACGTCCGCTTCTTTTTCAATAGATGTTTTCCAAAAACGATTCGCACCACCAGAAAGGACGAGTTCATTACCGGCGCATTGTATTCCACTGCCACTTTGTATGCCATAGCCACCTGCTTGCTCTTCCTCCATACCTTCTTCCGCACCTTCCGCACCTTCGGACTGCTCAGTCATATCATTCCATTCCGATTCAGTATCTGCCACACTTTTATACCCCGGTTTAATCGGAAACGGTTTTAAGCGAATCAAGTCTTTATATTCTTCGTCACTCGTAAGAAACCCATAGAGATATTTAATAAAATTCAGATCAATCATATAATACAAATCGCCATACAAGATACGCTCGAAAAAAATGTATAATTTCGTGCGGATGCGTAGGGTTTTATTACCCTTTATACCAATGGCCTTTAAGGTTTTGCCTTTATGTTTACCATCAAAGTCAATAAACAACGGTGAATTTTTATCTTTATCAAAAAACACGACCGTTTCTTTCGTGGGATCTTTTTTGGAGTCGGCTGATGCTTCACCTTCGCCTTCGGCTGATGCTGATGCTGATGCTGATGCTGATGCTGATGCTGATGCTGATGCTGATGCTTTGCTATTAATTTGTGGCCATTTAGTGACGACATCGTCAATAAGCGAGGTTATTTGGAAAGTTGCGGTGCCAATCACTTCACCTTTGGTGCCGACTAATTTCAGTATAATATTATTAGGATTTTGTTTAATCCAGAGTGACGTAATGGTTCCTTTTTTTGCGTCAAAAGTTGCTTTCGTTAATGGGGTGGTGGTTTCATCATTTGCAAAGAGCAAATCGGTTGTGTCATAAAAAGACGAGTCTTCATTGTCCGGCAAAAATTGATAGACCTCTACTAACACCTTTTCCACCTTTTGCTCCTTCAAGAAAGCTTGCAAAGCCTCAAATGTGGTAAGCGGTGCCATCGTAAGCTTACCCGAATAAAAACCTTCTTTTTTGTCTGGTACTTCAGCTACGGTCTCTGAATTGGGGTCTTCGCTCTCATTGACGACCGGAAATTTGGAATAAACGGTGATTTCGATACCTCCAGCGATGGGTGCATCTGTAGTGGTTTCGATGCCTTCGCTTGTGCTTTGTGCTGCTTTTTCCGCTTTAAATTCTTCGGTTAATGCATCGGGGTTATCCTTGGCGAGTACATTCGCTTTACTTTGGTTTTTTGCATCGTATGCGGTTTTGTCTTCGGCTTGGGCTGCTGCAGCTTTGGCTTCGTCGTCGGCATTTGCCAGATCTGCCATTTGCTTATTTGCTTTTAATGCTTTCGCCGCCTGTTTCTCTTCCCTTCGTCTCTGAAAAAAGCCAGGTTTCTTTTTTTGGTTTTTCTTAAACATTTCCTCTACATTTTGTACTACTTGGGGTATCAAAATAGTAGCCTCTTTTTGAATATTTTGGCCTGGTTTTAATAAGTTTTTAAAAAATGCGACAATTGCGTTTGTTTTCTTATCATTATTAATTACATCGGTTGCAAGTTTATTAGCATCAAAATTTTCTGCATAAACCGTTTCAAGAACATTGACAGGAACTTCAACACTACCTAGGGGAGGGGTAGTGCCACTAGGAACAAAATTAAATCTAAGCTTGCCATCATTATCTACATTAGCATATAAACCATCTAGTGATTCTGTGATAGGTGCAAAATAATCATTTGGATCGAATGGTTGTCCATCTGTTAATTCATACAGATCCTGATTCTCATCTGCACCTAAAACCGGAATTTCATATACTGGTCTTGAACTTAATTCCATATATCCAAGTCCTTGATCTGTAGATAGTCCACCTGGAGCTGCAAGACTATAATCTGCAGTGCTTGCTGCAGTGCTTGCTGCAGTGCTTGCTGCAGTGCTTGCTGCAGTGCTTGCTGCTCCTACCTCCAAATAATTCGGTTGCGGTGGAAGATCAAGATATTCGCCTTGTGAATTTTTATATTGTTTATATTCTGCTGGATATTGTTGGCTATATGCATTTTCAAGCATCCCCTTATCATCCCAAGGTGTCGCCCCTCCCTTTTGCATCCATTTCGCACCACCCTTTCGCATCTTCAACGATTTCAGTCGCAAATTGATGGGTTTCCGTTTATGCGCCGACTTGGCTCTTTTTTTGGGCTGAAAAACCATCTCATCATCTGTCAACACCAAGCTTTTATTCGGGTGAGTAAGGCTTTTACTTGCGCCGCTTTTGCCACTTCGTATGCTTTTGCCACTTCGCGTGTGTATATTTTTTCGACTTTGATTCCCAGTTTTTAGCAATTTTGCTATTTTCGTTCGGGACAACTTCATCCTCTTATATAAAACCCCTATATTTTTTATAGATATATAGCGCTAAACTTTTTATTTAATACAATATTTAATATGTGTAGTATATAAAAATGTCTTGTATCACTGCACCTCTTGATATTGTAGTAAATAAACAGACCGAGAAACTCTGTAAATTAAAATGTTCCTATCAATTCACTTATCAAACCACTTCCTTACAAATCCAAAATGTGGGTTCTTTCTTGGTAATGAATACGGATGAAACCGCCACTCCACCGGTTATTTACAATGACAATCCGTATACTATTGTTGCGTGTGCTTTATTAACGCCTTCGATGCATACGTTTGCCGGTAAAAACGCCGATGCTGAATTGATTATTATGCATCAAAAGGTCAATTCCCAAAAATACTTATTTGTTTGTGTCCCAATTAAATCTTCATCGACATCGACCGATGATAGCGCCACCTATTTTGATTTAATTATGGCAGAAGTCGCTCAAACTGCGCCGGCCTCAGGTCAAAATACCATTTTTGTTAATAATACCTTTTCACTGAAATCGATGGTGCCTATGGCGCCTTATTACTCTTACACCGGTTCACATCCATTTTTTACGGGTGATATTTGTCCAAACATTCTAGACAATGAGACGAGTTACGAACCATTTATGAATATGGATTATATCGTTTTCCATATCGATGATGCCATTACGATGTCACCACAAGCGTTAAGGATATTAAAACAAGTGATTCCAACTAAATTCCCTTTTGTAACGGTGCCCGAAAGTCAAAATCCCAAAGGGCTGTTTTTTAACCCGAATGGACCGGTGCCAGCTGTTAAAGGAGAGATCTACATTGATTGCCGGCCTACCGGCGCCGATGGCGAAATTTTAGTGACTGCGCGGCAAGATAGCGGAGGCTTTCTAAACAATGCGACTTTGAAAAAAATATGGAATTATACTTTTATGAAAATTATTATCGGTGCATTGGTAATGTTGTTAATCTGGCGAATGGCAATGAAAGCCATTACGGGTATTGCGGCAAATTCGTCGCGGATGAATGGTGGGGGTGCAAGCGGAGCGGGGGCAAGCGTACGCTTGAAAAAATAAAGTAATAATATAAGATGGAGACAAACAGGATCAAAAAAAAAAAGAGTTTTAGGCAATTGGAAGATATTCCGGAGGTAAGTGAAAGTCCGAAAATAAGTATGAGAAATAAGTCAGGTAGTCCTGCTCGAGTTGCTATGCCAAGCGAAGCAGCAAACAAAGCAGCAAGCGCAGCAGCAAACAAAGTAGCAAGCGCAGCAGCAAGCGCAGCAGCAAACAAAGTAGCAAACAGAGTAGCAGCAATCGAAGCAGCAATCGCAGCAGCAAACAAAGCAGTAGCAAACAAAGCACCAAGCGCAGCAGCACCAAGCGCAGCAGCACCAAGCGCAGCACGTATAAAGATTAATAGGACCAAGCACAGCAGTCCCAATCGTATGCGAAGTAAAAGCAGTCCCAAGCGCAAATCGACAAGCAGTAGCCAGAAACGCCAAAAGGCAGTTTCAGTCATCACCCGATTTTTCAAGAAAACCAAGCATAAACGTAAAGCATTCTTTCTACAATCCCTTTGCTCCGACTCGGGTTTCTGTCTCGCCATCGGAAATTATACGCAAGACATTGAAAAGCATTTCGGCGGCTTTACCAGCTTTGATTATGTCAAAGCCCCCATCAAGCGTATCGGCGCCCCATCTGAAAATGGCTTCATCAATCAAATCGAATATCAACACCGTGGCTATAAAGCGTATGCGATTTTGAAATCAGCTAAAACACCCGAAGCTGACAATTTAGCATATGAATACATCGTCGGACAATTTATCAATCAACTCAATACTCAATACCCGTGCTTTCTGGAAACCTATGGGTATTATCTTTACAACGATGATATGTATTGGAATAGAATGCAGCAAGACGCACCCAATAACGATATCAGTATCTTGAAAAAAGGCCTCAGCTTAATAACGACGAGTAAAGAGAATCGCGTGGATTATGGCCAAGCGTGTACATCTTCACAAAAATTAGCGATCTTAATTCAGCATCTCAATAATATTCAAGCACTCGATGATTTATCACGGAACCCCGATTTTAACGAGAACGAATTAATGAATGCATTGTTTCAGCTCTATATTCCTTTAGCAAAATTGAAAGATAATTTCACCCATTATGATTTACACCTCAGTAATATTTATATGTATGAACCAGTGGTGGGTAAATACATTGAGTATCATTATTATGTGAATGGCGTGAATGCGGCACCGATTTCTTTTAAATCCCGCTATATGCTAAAAATCATCGATTATGGTCGCAGCTATTTCAACGATGAGTATAAAGGCGTCAATGCCAAAGATGTGTATGAACAAGAAATTTGCGCCGAAGCTGACTGCAATACTCCCGTCAGTGGCAAGTGTGGTAGCGAAGTAGGATTTAGTTGGCTCACAAAATTGGGTCCTCGGCCCAAAAAGGACTTTTATATTAGTGCACAACAGCGCAATATGAGTCACGATTTATTACCTTTAACACGTTTGAAAGAAAATAATAATGCGCCTCACGCGAATATGTTAACACCCGAGCTGAACGATTTGGTGGAAAAAGTGCTTTATACGGATTATTACGGAACGAAAGAAAAAATAACCAAAGGCTATCCCCGCCGAATTAATAATGTGAATGATGCGGCATTGGCACTAATTGCATATGTGTCCAGTGCGGCTTTAAAACGAAAAAACGAGGAGGTCTATGCAGGCAAAGATAAACTCGGCGATTTACACATTTATATGGGCGGGGTCTCGATGGAATTTGTGCCCTTGGGTGGCAGAATGGCTTAATAGTATAAGCCCTTATGTATTAGGCCTTATAGGCCATTATGTATCGGGTCTTATAGACCCTTATGTATCGGGTCTTATAGACCCTTATGTATCGGGTCTTATAGACCCTTATGTATCGGGCCTTATAGGCCATTATGTATTATGTCCTCGATTTCGTCAAAATACTCACTGTAGCGTGTATAATAGCACGAAGCTTTAAACTCGCTGTCTCGGTTAATGACATTCATCAAATAGAGCATATCGTCCACTATGAAATTGATAACTAATTCTTCGAATATGGATTTGTATTTTGGAAAGTCAGCTACGACCGGCTCTAAGCGATCTATCACTTCGCTTTTAATGCGGTTGGGTCTAGGCATAATAAAACTGGTTTCAGCAATCATCTTCTCGTTGAATTGTAAAAAATATATAAAATGCTTTCAATTTTTATATATTTAAGAATGGCATTATGCATTATGCATTACGCTTTACATAAACCTAAGCTTCGTGCAAAGATGCAGCCGAGTGCTGGCCATCCAAAATTGGGCTATACGAGAGAGTAGAGTCACCGCCATACATCACTAACGGCGCCATCTTCGACACTGTCTCGGTTTCTAAAGCCCCGTCAGTATTGGTTAGGGCAACGACTTGTTCTGTATTTTCTTGCTGTGGGGAAACATCTTCAGCATTAAATGTTTGCATCTCTCGCAACTTGCTATCTTCAGACGGCAAATAGTGCTTCATCGCGTAGGTGCCTGTTGTCACACTCGAGGTTTTAATGAGCTGATAGGCCACCACAAAGCCTAAAACTCCGATGACAGGATTCGTTTTCATAAAAACCACAGCAGCAACGGCCACGACTAAAACTTTGCCGAAAAGTGTATCAATGGGTGTGGCTAAAACGGCCGGTGTTTGCACATTTGCCAAAATATACAAAACAAAAATTACACCTAAAATTAATTGCGAAGGGCTTTCCGAAACAAGCTTATCGAATGATTTCTTAAAACTCTGCATCTATATATATATATTTTTTTAAAAAAGAAAATTGAAGGGAAATAAAGAGAGTTAGAGTATAATAAAGAGAGAAAAATGGCAAGCGAAGCGGCAAGCAAAGCGGCAAGCGAAGCGGCAAGCGAAGCGGCAAGCGAAGCGGCAAGCAAAGCGGCATGTGCATATGCAACAGTATCAGCAAACGTAAGCACCTACCTCGGCGCCAAAGGCTACACCATTTATAAAGAATGCTTGGACGTGAAAGAGCAGCGGGTTCTCAAAGACGAGCTAAACGTGCGCCCTTATATTCCCAAAGCACCTATCCAGCCACCGGCGTATCCCGTCTACAGAGAATCAGCCGGCAAGTATTATATTCCCCGCTACTATGGTCTGAAAAATTACGGTGAAGCGGAAGAAAATCGCCTACCCTTGGGTACCGATATTGCTTTAAATTTCGCCGGTGACTTGCGCGACTACCAAAAGCATATTGTCGACGTCTATAAAAAGAATGCGTATAGTGTCGGCGGAGGCCTCTTGGAAATCCCGTGCGGTCGTGGAAAAACCGTCATTGCTTTGAAAATCATCGCCGAACTGAAGAAGAAAACCTTGGTCATTGTGCATAAAGGCTTCTTACTCAACCAGTGGATTGAACGCATCGAGCAATTTCTACCGGGCGCCAAGGTCGGCCGTATCCAAGGCCAAATCATCGATATTGAAGAGAAAGATATTGTCATTGGGATGCTACAGTCGCTCTCGATGAAAGAATACCCCGATACACTGTTTGCTTCCTTTGGCCTAACGATTGTCGACGAGTGCCATCATATCTCCTCCGAAGTGTTCTGCCGCTCTTTACAGAAAATAATGACGCGTTATACACTCGGTCTCAGTGCGACAATGCAGCGGAAGGATGGGTTGACGAAAGTCTTTAAAATGTTTTTGGGAGAGATTGTGTATAGTGAGGAACGCGAATCGACCGACTCCGTCTTAGTGAAAGCCATTCAATATGTCTCTGCTGATTACGAATTCAATCAAATGTGTTATGATTATCGTGGTTCGCCGGCTTATAGCACAATGATTTCGAAACTATGCGCATTTAATGGACGAAGTGAATTTATTCTCACGGTGTTAGCAAAAGAACTGAAATTAATGCCGGCGCAGCAGATTATGGTGTTGGCGCATAACAAATGTTTACTCGAATATTTACACGATGCGATTGCACATAGGCAAATGGCGACCGTAGGGTATTATGTGGGTGGGATGAAAGAAGCCGATCTGAAAAAAAGTGAGACGTGCCAGATCATTATTGCGACCTATGCGATGGCCTCAGAAGCGCTTGATATCAAAACATTGACGACCTTAGTCTTGGCAACACCGAAAACGGATATAGTGCAGGCGGTGGGGCGTATTTTACGGGTGAAACACGAGCGGCCAATGGTGATTGATATCGTGGATTCACACGAAGTCTTTTTGAGCCAGTGGCAGAAACGGCGAAAATACTATTTACAGAATAAATATACAGTAATGCATACAAAGAGTCATTTGTATGTATTGGATCAATGGCAGGAACAAGCACAAGCGAAGCAGGCACAGACACAAGTGCAAGCGAAGCAGGCACAGGCGCCTAAAAAAGAAATAGGTAAAAAAGAAGTATGTAAAAAAAAACCAGCGCTCGAAATGCCGACGGTTAATAATTTATTGGGAAAAGGTGCAGCTGCAGCAGCCAAGTATATTAATACCTTTGGTACAATTAAACATCATAATGAAGAGGAATTTTAACCCTTTATAGGAAAATCATCCCACCGCTCTTCTTATTACAACCGCGTTGCCTCCATTTTTTGCTGCCGCCTTTTCTACGACTCTTTCTACCACCTTTCTTGGTTTTTCTGCTGCTACGCTTGGACCCGCTACGCTTGCCGCCTTTCTTGCTTTTTCGTCGGCTGCCGCCTTTACGTTTGATTGCATTTCGGCGCTTAAGTGTGCCGCCCCTGATTCTCTTGCCTCCGCTCATAAAATTATTACCACCGCGGCTAGGATCCGCATTGGCTCCAGTGCACATTGTAGACGGCGTCGCATAACTTCCACCAAAAACATCTTTTGTAGTAGCAGCATAGCCATAACTTCCACCGACTTGTCTGCTAGAGAACGTGCCGGGCATTTTCGCCGAATTGCTATACATCTGTGACGCAGGCAAGGTACTGACACCATCCGTCAAAGAGGCAGGGCTCAGAACACACCCACCGCAGCCGCCTCGTTTTACTTTATTTTTTACACTTCTGTTTTTTCTTCTGCCACCAGCAAACATTTTATATATATATTATTGTATATATAAAAAATCTAAACAAGAGTTAAACCGCCCTTCATTCGCTTGTGGCGTGTGCGTCTAGACTTGGTGCCTCGGCGCTTCGATGAACGGCGCGCTTTAGCGGTGCGTCGGCGTCTTCGGCGTCCACCAGCTTGGGTAACCGCCGCTGGACTAAGAGAGACAGCTTTACCTCCACTTCCACCGCGGTGCTTCCTTCGGTGGCTTCGCTTTCTACCTCCGGACATTGCCAAAGTATCTGTTAAACTTCCACCGCTCATTCCCATCATCTGTTGCAAAGCATTTCCACCACTCATCGGGTATGTCATTCTTATTATATATTCAATTAATATTTTTATTTTTTTGAAAGGTCTCTTAATGAAATAATTTTTGCGTTTGGTGGGACCGTTTTGACCGGCTGCCATTTTTTGAACCGTTTTGAATAAACGCATTCCATCGCCACCGTTTTCTCTAAATCAACGAACTTATCAATTTGGGTATTTTCGAATTCGTCCTCGTCGTCACTTTCTTCCAATAAATCGAGATTCGCGTTTTCTTTAATGTTTCTAAATAACGCGTTCATCAAAACGCTACATTTATAGGTCGGCACCATCGCCGTTTCATAAAAAGTATCTTCGGCCGTATACAAATGATAATTATCTGCTGCTAAATCTGCCTTAACTTTAAAAATGGCTTTGGGACAAAAAGTATTTATGTGCTGTTGTGTAGAGGTAGATTCACGCGAAGCAGATTCACGATGTATAGGCTCACGATGCTGCTGCTGCTTTGCTTGCACTTGTATAGGCTCACGATGCTGCTGCTTTGCTTGCACTTGTATAGGCTCACGATGCTGCTGCTTTGCTTGCACTTGTATAGGCTCACGCAAAGCAGATTCACGCGAAGCAGATTCACGCGAAGCAGATTCACGCAAAGCAGATTCACGCAAAGCAGATTCACGCGAAGCAGATTCACGCGGAACATGTTGCCTTGCGTGCACCGCTGCAATCCCATACGTCTTATACGGCAACTTCTCCATTTGTTCTAAAGCATCTTCATACGATTCGGTCAATACTGGCATTCCCACAATTAAACTACTTGCGGTATATGCCACTTGTTCCACGTGTTCTCGAAAGAGCTCTAAAAGTAAATTCAAACGCTCATTATATGTTTTTTTCGCGACGACACTGCCTTTATAGTAATACAATTGTTCGGTTGTAAAATAGTTTCGATTGTAATGTAAGAAATACGTTCCATAAATGATGGTACCGAGTGCTAAAGAATCGGTGAAGACTGATGTAAACACTTGCACATCGCTATAATTACCACGTTCATTCAACTTTATAAGCAAACACACATTTTGTTCTTTCCAATACGTATACCATAACAATGCTTTGGGTCCTTTCGGTAAAATATAATACAAAGGTGCATAAACTTTCTTATGTAATTTGGGTTCATAGGAAAGTTCTAAAGATGGCAAACGTGTTAAAAGATGCATTTTTTCGTCTGCAGTGAAAAACATTTTTACTTTATATCGTAAATTAGCTTTATATTATTATAAAAATTGATTTGCATTTAAACACTAAATAACATTAATAAAATTAAAGATGATTCTCGGTGTTATGCTTATTAACTTTATTATGATGGTTATCTTCGCCAGTTTATCTTGTCGGATTATGGAAATTTACTATGAGAATTACGAAGAGTGTTTACTTTATTATAAAAATAAACCGGAAATGCAAATAACGGACGTGGAATTGGGATTTTTGTGCTGGCCAGAATTGGTCCGAGCATAAGACTAATAAAGTGAATAGCCAATGTCAGTTGCCATATTAAGCGTGCCAATACTATTAAGCATTCCAATATCTTTGAAAGAATTTATATCACCAATCTCATTTTTGGTAGTTGTATTGGTTTTTTTTAAATCATTTAAAAAAGAAGTGAGTTCATCAGCCATTGGATCTTGTGTTTGTGCTGGCGCTTTGCCTGCTGCAAACGAAGTAGCAAACGAAGTAGCAAACGAAGTAGCCGGTGCTTGCGTATGTTGCAACGAATCGAAAATATCCTTATATTGTTGATTAGGTTTATTGACCAAATCTTTAATTTTCGGCACCGTCAGCGTATTCATTAGAAACATATATAAATGATGCATTAAGAAAATGAGAGAAAATGAAATAATAACCCATTTTACAATTGAAAAAAACATTTTATATAGACAGACATTAGTTTCAGAAAGATTAGAACTTATTATTTTTGTTTCCAAAAAAGTTGATTCTTGTAAGCATGGGTTAAACAGCCGTCAGTATACCTAAATGCCGCGGTGTCATTAAAATAATATGCTTTGTTTGCCATGACACAACCTAGCCAAAAGGTTTCTTTATCACCCCATACATATTCATAAGTATCCGCATGATTTTCATTCAATCGAAATATATGCTCCAAGGATTCTTTATGTATGGTTTTATTGATGTAAACGACACCAGATTCCTGTAAAGCTTCTTTCACCGGCTGCGTAGGAATAGCATCGTCATAAATATATGCCCATTCTGGTGGAAAAAACGCTGTTTTCACTGGTAAACATTTCTTTATAAAAGCTTTTCGTTTATTAAAGAACGTTAAACTTCGAAATTTATCGTCGGTATTTTCTTGTAAATTATGAAATTTCCATCGTTCTAAATCCCGAAAAAAATACGTGCCTGTTTTCCGGTAATTTTCATTTTGAAAAATTATTTCCGGATTTTTATAAAAGGTCATATCGGCATCACATAAAATCGCCTCGGTAAAATCACAATGATGGAGTGCAAACACTTTCACTTGAAACCCTTTCCAATGGTCAGGGTTCACACAATAATCCTTTACATTTTTAAAAGTTACCTGTTCTTTTTTCATTTTTTCGCGTGTTTCGCTGGTTATTTCGTTGCCAATTTCCCATATTTCGATCGGTAAGTGACAATCATACTTGTGACGTAACAAATAAATATTATTTAAACAGATTAATTCATATTTTTCGGGACAAGCAATCACAATACCGCGCATTTTAAATAGAATATGACATAACTATTTAACTCCTTTTTATAAATTCAGGAAATGCAATAAATCCGCTTTAATTTTCGGTGAATGAATATCTTCCCCATTCGGTAACGTAAAATAATTATCGTGTAATTCACCCTCTTTGTATTCCAAAATCCATTCCAATAAGGAATCTTGTTGGAGGCGATACGCTTTCAATGTGGTATATTCTTTATACGAACGTGGGGCGATTTGAAAACATTCTTCTTCACGGATAATCTCACTTTCGTCTATTGTCACTGGATAAGCGCCTAATAAAGTTTTTTTGGCCGTTACATCCTTTATTTTCATTCGATAAATCTTACTGTTTTCCACTTGTAGCAACCCCGACACAGACCATATATAAGAAATATACCGTTCGTTATGAAAATACGGGTCTATTTTTCCTAGTATATTTTTTTTTAAAGTGCTATTGGACAAAATATAAAGCCGCATTTTATATTTATAAAGAGAAAACTATTTAAACCTATTATGCATATAATTATAAAATAAAAATGCCAACAAAGCAGACCGAAGCAAAGCAGACCGAAGCAAAGCAGCACGTTGAAGCAAAGCAGCACATTGAAGCAGGCCAAGCCGTCTCTATCGTTTTAATTGAAACTAATGGCACAATTAAAACCTTGAAAACCAAAGAAGTCTCACCCGAGACCTTGTATAAGAAATGTGGATTTCGCGTGAATGATGATTTTTTATGTAGGCATACGTGGAAAGTTAAATTGAAAGGTGACGCCGAAACAATGGCTATTTCCATCTGGGCAAAAAAGACCGGCAAAGCAAATTTCGAAAATAAATACGATTTGCCGCCGCCGCTCGATAAGGAGTTGTTTTTTGGGACGTGTGCAATTGTTAGAACAAGCGGAGCGGGTGCAAGCGGAGCGGGTGCAAGCGGAGCGGGTGCAAGCGGAGCGGGTGCAAGCGGAGCGGGTGCAAGCGAAGCGGGTGCAAGCGGAGCGGGTGCAAGCGGAGCGGGTGCAGAGACGTTTATCGATTTAACCAAAGAAACGTGGCTAAAAGTCTACGAACAGTTGTTCGGCGGGTTTGAAGATATTGGCGATGAAGATGAATACAGCGAAGATGAGCTCGAGAATGTCGACCCGTCGCTACTTACTGCACACGGTTATTTGAAAGATGATTTCGTGGTCTCGGATAAGGATGCATTAGAATCGGGAGAAGTCTCCGCTGCAGAAGAAATCGAAGTTGTTGTGGCGCCGGTTAAGAAAAAGCGGGTTAGTAAAACTCCAGTAGATAAACCGATAATAAAGAAAGCAAAAGTTGCAAAGCCTGAACCTGCTAAGTCTGCCCCGGCCATGGCCAAGTCTGCACCTGCCATGGCCAAGTCTGCACCTGCCACGACCAAGTCTGCACCTACACCTGCAAAGCCTGCCAAGACTACAGCACAAAAAAAAAGTAAGGCCAAAAAAACGGCTGTTGAAAAAACAGAAGAGGAAGAAGAGGAGGCAGAGGAAGATGTATCGGAATTAGAAGAAGAGGTGTATACATTCTCTGATGATGACTAAGTAACCTTTTAGAAAACAACCTTTGCATATTTAAAACAGTGTAGTATGCGGTTCTATTTTCAGGTAATATTGCAGATAAATGAATTATCATAGAAGTAATTTGTATAATTTTAATTTAATAATAAATAATTTCCTAACCTTTTCAAAATTGGCGTTTTTTTGTTTTATTCTTTCGCTTTAAATTATATTTCTTTGATCTATTGCGTTTGCCTGCATCTTGCGTTTGAATAGATGGGTTATGCAAGATTACCGTTTGCATATATTTTGTGCCGTTCATTGTTACCCCTCCACACAAATTATAACCATGAGATAAATAATTTATAACAGCATGGTTAAACGATACTTTGTCATCGCTCATCAAAACCTCATATTTAATTTTGTTGTATTCTTTGCGTGCTTTTTCTTTATTAGCCGCAGATTCTTCCTTGAATGTCCGCTCCCCATCGAATCCTCTCTCTTCTATTGGCGGCAATCTACTCATTTATATAATGTACAAGATAATAAAATGATTATTCCGTGTATTATTATAGATTGGTTGATATAAAAATCGGCGTTTTAAATGTGCAAAGGTGTAAAAACAACCTTTAAAAACAACCTTTAAAAACAACCTTTAAAAAAGGTTGCGCCAAAACTCGGGCACAACATTTTTCATATAGTTTCACTGCGAATGTTTTGCGGCACTTTTTTGAAAAGTGCAAATAAAATTGAAACTTATATAAACAAATCTCTCTATGGTAACTTAGTAAAAGAAGATGCGTACCATTGCTAATCCCGCTGAATTCCGTGAAAATGTTTGCCAAAAATTACAAGAACTCTGTCCACCGATTACCACCAACGGTATTCAAAATATGGAAAAGAGTATTTATAACTATTGCCTCAAAGATGCCGGCGAACGTAATATTGTCAAGAAATGGGACAACCCCTTTTTCGTGCAGCTTTATCTAGACCGCCTCCGCTCAATTTATGTCAATCTCAAGCAATCAGGCGAATTCAAAGAGCGCCTCTTTAGCAAAGCTGTGAAGCCACACGAAGTCGGTGCAATGACTCATCAGGATATGGCGCCGGCCCGTTGGCAAAAATTAATTGAAGAAAAGAAAGTGAGAGATGAGAACAAATACGCACCGAAATTAGAAGCATCCACAGACAATTTTACCTGCCGCAAATGCAAATCCAAGAAATGCAGCTACTATCAGCTCCAAACACGGTCAGCAGATGAACCGATGACAACATTTGTTACCTGTATAGAGTGTGGGAGTAGGTGGAAATGCTAGGTACTTTTTGGGAAAAAGTACAGCAAAAAACTCGACACAAACACGCACGAAAAGTCGACACAAACTCGGGCATCACCTTGGCTCAGAGCTTGGGTTTATTTTTTGGTTTAACCTTTCTTATGGGTTGTTTTGGCGTAACCTTTCTTACGGGTTGTTTTGGCGTAACCTTTCTTACGGGTTGTTTTGGCGTAACCTTTCTTACGGGTTGTTTTGCGGCACTTTTTTGAAAAGTGCTTTTTGGCGTAACCTTTCTTACGGGTTGTTTTGGCGTAACCTTTCTTACGGGTTGTTTTGGTGTAACCTTTTTTAAAGGTTGTTTTGCGGCACTTTTTTGAAAAGTGCTTTTTTGTTTTTCTTTTTCTTAGTTTTCGCCCACCAGTGGTTAAGGGGTTAATAGATTTCTCGTTATATTTTTTGCCATCAATTGTATAGTTATATAAAATTTTACAAAATTTATCTGATGCTGAGTCTCTTGATGGATTATTTATAGTTGTTATAATTCCATTGGAATAAACAGCTTCCATGACGTCGCCTGCATTTTTTCCCGATATATATTCACTAATATATTTCACTTTATCCCCAATTTTAAATTTCGGAGGGGCTGTAATGTTATTTAAATATAATTGTAAATTTTCATCTAATTTCTTATCAATCGCTTCTTTATCCCATTCTTGTTTCCGTGCTTCAATTTCATAATCTTCAACTCTTGTTTTCATAAATGCAATTAGTTGATGAGGTGATGGAGTTAATCCATAATAATTATTTTCACCATTAAACACATCTTTATAAGATATAGAGTCTTTTGATTTTTTTTCTTTTAACTTTTTAAAAAAATCTATACTTGATGCATTATTCAATATTTTTTCATCTTCACTAATTATTTTTTTCTCTCTTTCTTGATTTTTAATATTTATTATATTCGATTTTCCAAACAAATAATTAGTCATCCCTCTTATAATTTTCACTCTTTTTAAAATATAAAAGGGATTTTCCTCTTCTTTTTTAAAAATTCCCTTCATTACCTCCTCTGTATTTTCATTTCTTTCTTTCATTTC
>Ga0209596_1000203_pt1 | contig 54035 bp, 74 predicted proteins | sample M_130807_MF_Meta_FD_187314 | JGI IMG/M metagenome (GOLD analysis project Ga0209596, IMG submission 187314) | Freshwater microbial communities from Lake Montjoie, Canada to study carbon cycling - M_130807_MF_MetaG (SPAdes) (version 2) | ecosystem: Environmental > Aquatic > Freshwater > Lake...
TGGAAGTACGGTCTTTATAACGGTATCCCGACCAAGTTTTCGTGTGTATTCCGTCAGAATCGGTTTGGTCAGTTCCGAGATATGCTGGAAGGGCGGGTATTCACCAAGACATACAACGACCCCAAATCGGGAGGTCCAATGGATGAGGCTGGCGGGATAAACTTTATTTCTGCTTCAGCCCTATTAGGAGAAAGCGACAACTGGCTGACTTCATCTATTTACAAAGGAACGAATGTCGTTGAAGCTTACCGAGTGAATCCATATGGATCTGGTATATTTGACAAAGAATATCGGGCATCTCAACCTTGGCATGATGATGATGCTCGTCTTGGGACATAGGGATAAATAACAATGGGTTTACTATCGCAAAAAAATCGTATCATGGATACGATTCTAACTGATGAGGGTCGTCGGCAGCTAGGAACTGGTCAGTTCAAACCAGCCTATTATTCATTTAGTGATGCTGGTGCGGTGTATTCGCCACTGGATACAGCAGTATCAGGAACCTCACCAGAAACAAACATCGCAACCATTATAACATTTGAGGCGTGCCCGCTACCACAAGATCAAGTTTCTTATGAGGCTGATGATTCTGGCGCACTCAGAGTGTTTAGCAACAACAATTATTTCGAAACTCCAGAAGGCTTTGTAAGGGTCATTGCGGGGCAGCTAGTAAAGGGATGGGAAAAAGGGACACCGGAGATTTTGTCGGCCTCTGGACAGTTCGCCTCGTCGGCTACAGCTGTACTAAGTGGGACGACAGATAACTTTCGTCGGCTTATGCTTCTAAAGAGTCCAGATTTGCTTTACACGAATCGTGATGAGTTCAAGGTGTCAAGCAATAATATTGGTTTCGTGGTGAATGATACGAGCACACTATTGCCGGGAAACATAACGAGCAACACACTGGAATCATCTGACAACTTGTTTTCTGACAGACGATTGTCTCATCTCGACAACTTTTTATTTTTGCCTCCCATCAACAATAGACAGCGGTCATCTGACCAGCAAATTCAGATTGGCGATTATTCGACGACTGTAAACGGGAACCGAGAGATTCGCACTCTGAATGAGCTAAGGCGAGAGATACAGAATGTAGTAGTCCAAGCAGGGAGCGTCCAGCAACAAAGTATTTTGCAACGGGAAACAATCGTTTTCACCGAGACAACAATAACGAATCGGATCGTTGGACAGATGTTCGAAGTCTCAAATAATAAGATTTCAAAGCTGGATGTGGTAGATTTTGGTGTTTACTTAGTTCCGGCTGGAGCCCCACCTTTATTTCCAGAGGCAGTTCCAGAGTCTCTAAATCGTGATTCTGTCACGGCAACATCTAGGGCTCACGTTTACTTTGTTGGGAAAGTTTTTACTGACGCAACAGGCAATGATAAGTTCATCAATATTTTCAACTTGATATGGCAATAACCACCAAAACTTCCAACTTCCGCTACAAAATCAATCTGGTTCTATTTACAGGTATCACTACAACTAAGGCTACAAATCGTGGAAGTTAAACTAAACACAATCCAAGCTGTTATAGCCCCAGACAACTTTGCTTCGCTGGAGGGCATAACCGATACAGTATACAGGTATCGATTTTCACTGAGCGTATCTAAGAGCGCCGCTCAGTCAGTCAATGCGTCAAATCTTATTGTTAGAACATATAGCCAAGACCCCAAGGGTGCAGTTTCTATTTCTGTATTCAAGCAGCCAGCAAATACGACTCTAACGGTTTTGAACTTGAATGGCAAACAACTTATCAATAACATCAAAATGAGGAGTTTTGCTGCTACTACTGATATCATATCAACTAGGGCAGCAAACCTAACGAAAAACTCGTATTCATTTGCTGACCTGATAAAAAAACACGACAATGGCGTCGGATATACTCTCATTAGTCCAAACGTCATGAAAGAAGCCATCGACAACGCCATTTACAATGTCGCTAACACTCTACCGCAAGAGAGTCTAAATGAAGACCGAACTATTTCACAGCTTAGCATGGAACTTCTACACCAGAACAAAACTGACCCAGCCAACGCTATTCAGCGCACATTTTCAACACGCACTGCATATGAGAGCAACAACGGTGCAGCGAATGAGTTTGTAAATACAGCAACGGGTAATACCGAACAGAAAATTATAGGCAGTTTGTTGTCTAGTAATGTGGATGATAATAATCCAGAACCGATCATTCAGACATACAAAGTGGCAGAAAGAGATCGCATCATAATCCACTTTGATGCTGACCTTCCTATCGCAGTAATGGACAACTCCAATTTTTATGTTATGTTCTCGATAACTGACGTAGATAATAGTCTTGTTCAGGAGTTTGTAAAATACGTCCAACACAAGAATAATCTTGGTTTATTGGAAAGGGTACAACTTCCACCTACCATGTCTATCGTGAAGGGTTCCGGTGGGCATCTAACTATTTCGCTACAACAAAATGACCCACATGCTGTTGGCGTGAAGTTATATAAGATTATTTACAATGGCACTGGCAATAACTCTGCTGCCATTCAACAGTTCGCTGGAAACTATGATGTAGATTTTGGTAAGGTACGAAGTATCGACGTACAGAACAATGACGTTGGGCTCGTTTTGTTCCGTGCTTTATCGTATAGTGCTGGCGGTGGTGTTAGTTCAGACTTCACAAGCGATATAGTAGAAATATATCCTAACGACATCGGAGGGCAAAGCAAAAAAGATGTCTTTGTTATCCTTCGTGGTGAATATGCTACCGGAGGTTATAACATTTCTGTAAGCGAGCTTCCAGATGATGTTGTGTTTGCTAAGCTATACAGAACAGATATAACTCAAGACCTTTATGCGACTGCGGAAATACTAACAACTTTTATGGTCGGGGGCGTTGGTGCTTTATCATCTTATGCCTACCTAGATGATACTGTTGACGATTATCGTAAGTATCAGTACCATTGCGAGCTTGTTGATATAAAGGGACAGGAATATCCCGCTTCGGGCGTTCTAGAGGTTTACTATCGCCCTCAAACACAAAGTTATGCAACCATAACTGTATCAAATCCTCTTGTTGCCCCCGTTCAATATCCAGGGAACGCTACTCAGTATTTTGATGTATCATTTACTATCGACGTTGCAATCACGCCAAAACTCGAAGACGACGTTAGAAGTTTGTTAGCGAGCCAAGGTCTTTCTGAGTATTACGGAAGCGACATAAACAGAGACAACTTACGAGAACTTGTTGTGTCAAAGGTCGAACTGCGAAATTTGCATACAAATGATGTGTTTTTCATGGGCTTTGTTGACCGTACATTTTCTCAGAGTGCTACGACATATGGCCTTCTAAGGGACGCTTCTAGCTATGTTTACACTATAACAAGCTATGTTCGTTCACCGAACACATTGCTTCGGGCTGTTTCAAAAAAAGCCAACTCAAACTCTAGACCTAACGGAACCATCGCCGCTCCAACATATGTTTACTCTCCATTCAACCTGAATCATCCATATGGCCTGCTGACAGGAACAAATCCAAAAGCCTCTGGTGACGAGTTTGTTTCGCAGTATGGAATTGATCAGTTAGCCTTTGGAGGTATTACTGCAATCAATGATGTTCTTGTTGATCTAAAACCCCCTATTCCAGTCATCAACAACCTCAAAGTCTTTGGATTCAACAGTAAAAACATCGAGCTTGTTTGGTCGGTAAATGGCAGCCAAGATGAAATTAGCCACTTTATTATTCGTAGAGAAAATATACAGACAGGGAAACTAGATTTGGTTGGCCGAGCGCATGGCATCAATGTCCAAAACTCGTTTTCATATCTCGACCCTATCAGATATACAGAAACCGGGATATTTAGGTATATTATCACAATGCAATACACCGACCTATCTCTAAGTCAGGACTATGTAAGCAACGAGGTAGTAATCTAACAATGGCTGCAACAAGAAACGGCAATCCAACGAGAACGGCTGGTGTTAGTATGACTCCGGCTGCTAGCCCTATTCCTAATACTCAAACAACCGTAAACAACCTATTTACCAGCACAGCAGCTGTGAATGGCACTGTTGCTCAAGCAGCATTGTTGCCAGAAGCAACCTCGCAGCGTCAGACAATCGCATCCGTCACCCAACAGCAGTCAGCAACAACGATGATGGCGACACCGAGCCTTTTAGCGCCTCGGACTACGGTTCTTTCGCCGATTGTGGCTCTGGCTGGGACATCTTATCCGTTTATTATGCCAGCCATTATTTTTACTCCTAGACCAGCGCCGCTTAGGAAACTTACCGAGAGAGATATCACGGAAGAGACTCTTGCCCTAGACACTTATACGTTTTCTAATGGCCGAGCTATCTTGGATGTCAGCAGCTTGCGTTGTGATTTGATATCGTTGATTTCTTTTAGGCCCATTTATGATAACGGCGGTCGAACCCTGACAACGTTTGGCAGATACTTAGACGATCTAAACCAAGCAAGCAACGTTCGTGATTCATTGCGTAAGTATATTGTAATAAACTCACTGGGATCAGGCACCTCAACTTTAGGCAATACACTGACTCAGATTGGTAGACAACTTAGCGTCGATATAGCAAACGCTGCTGCCACGGTAGCATCACTTGATGCACTGATTCGTAGGACAAAAACACTGTCAGATATCTTAGACATAAAGAGTAGTCTTGGTGCCGATACCACACCCGGCCTTGGAAGCCCATACGTGGGCTTGCAAAGATTTATGTCTTCTAGGATGTTGTTTTCAGATAGTGCTTATACTAATTTTTCAGATACGAAAATTATTTATCAGGTTCTTGCCGATCTTACTGGTATCTTAGAAAAGTGCTCTTTCAATCTTTTGGATGGTTTTACAGACGAAGAGCGGCGGGTGCTTGCAAGTAATCCGATTACAATAAAAAAGCAAACCATTCAGGATGCTATAACCATTGACCAAACCTACGGCGATAACTTGGCATATACGCCAGCAGCAATCAGACTAAAATATATGAATAGCACCGTTGATATGAACGGCCTACTAAATGCTTTACCATCGGGTTCAAGGAACCGATTCAAGTTCATCATAAATCTGCTTAGCAAAGAGTTCAAGGTTTCAAAGGGGCTGGGTAAATACAGACTAGAAGATACTAGGTACTTTGGTATTAGTAATGCAGGCAATCCTTTTGACAATATTATTGGGAGAGTGCCGTCAGATATCTTTCTGGAACCACTTGGTCAAAATAGCTTATCTTCTTTGTTCTATATAAAGGGAGGCGCAAGCAACGTAGTAATTCTACCATTTGAAGGCCGTCAGGTCGTTGGAGACAATGAAACTGTTTTCGTGCCGGGAGCTACATACTTCTCCGATTCAATTCTAAAAGGAAACTTCGACACATACAACAGTTATCGGGATATATTTGGAACTAGGTTCAACAAGGCCAAAAATATATTTGATAATTATCTTCTCAGACAATCAGGAATCGACAACACATCTGCCAACCTAGACCCAAAGGCAATACTAAAGAATGCTTTGCGGCTTTATAACGACTCTCAGAGTTATATACGAAAAGACAACAACGACCCAACATCTTTGCTTACTTTTGTGATGTTGCTTGTTTCGAATGGCGACCCAAGCATTAAGTTCGAAGTTTATAAACTGTTGCTGCTCATAACACTGTACGACGCTAGGCCAACGGTCACACAACAAACAGCGCAAACAGACAAGTTTCGTGATTTGCTTTTTGGCGAGCTTTCTGGGCAAAATATACAAGGATTTTCAGACCGTATAACAGAGGCAAACCTTAGCTCGCTACTTTCGACACAGATTGAAATCGTGAAAAGGCTTGTGCTTGGAAAAATTCCACCATTGTCCGCTTCTTCGAAACAAAACATAGGACAACAAAAAAGCAATGCCGCAGCTAATATCATCACGGCTCAGAAACAACAGCTAGGATTGCCAGTTGCCAAAACTCAGTCAAAAACTACTAGCAACCAAAACAACAATACAGCAATAGTCCAAGTTCAACAGTTCTCTAGACTCGTAGACGCTCTAAGGGGAAATCAGAATCTATTCAAAAATACGATAGATTTTGCCAAAACATTGTTCACTGCGGCCAGCACCAATAATATAGCTCATCACCTTTTAGATAACTCCAGCGTTTCTAGATATAATGCTATGACCATGAGCGGGTTTCTTTTGTTGGCATTTGAGTTGTTCAGCAACCTTACCGACCAGTTTGCCCGTACTACAGTCATTTATAATCTTCTCGACGGCGCTGGTGGTAAATCAGAGTCTTCTCAATATATTCAACTATCTTACATCGGCAACGAACTTAGTTCCACCAGCGATTCAATAAAGCAATATATTGCTCCAGGCGGAGCATATTCGAATCCTATTATCGCCGACTACGACAAAAAACTCGGGGAAGAAGAACAAATAATTGGAAATATTCTTGCGTTTTTTGATCGTATAAACCAGAACCTTTCAAGCGTCACCTCCATGTCTATCAGTGAAATAAATGCGCTAAATCTTACCACTACAAATAACGCACGCACGATAGCATCAACAAGAACAGCGAAAAATATTCTCAAGACAATTGTTGATAAGAGAAAGTTATATAACCCAACCGGCGATGTGGCAGCGGACTTCTACTTGCCAGCTGGCAAAGCCATTAGCGATAAAAGTTATGCTGCACTGAAGATTGCCCTCAGAGATCATTCGTTTCTAACTGGGCGTAAAAAAATAATCTCGGTCGGTATACCAAAGGGATTTACTGAGGCAGCGTTGGGTGCCCGACTAGATAAAACTGATGCCTACAAAGGAAACCTACAAAGAACCACAACAGACCTAGCACAGATTTCAATACACAAGCTTGACAAACAAGATGAAGGCATCATTTATAAGCCGATAACTTATAAATTCGACCTATCTTTGTTCGCTCGGGGATATGAGAAATATGAACTGAGTATTATCAATAATTTGAATTACTCAACTCTGCTAAATGCATTTCAGTTTTACGATTTTGATGAAGATAAAGAGTATTCTGAAGTATTGGCTAGTGATATCAATACCGATGGGATGTCAGATTATCTCACAACCGATCCGTATTATAGAGTTAGACGCTCACTCGGGCGAGAAGTTGTATCCAACTTGCAAACTAGTTTCTTACTGGAGCTATACGTTCATCTTCTGACCGGGATGAACATAACCGAAGAAACCTTTATCCAGTATACGGAAGCTGAGACAAGAGGTTTTATAGCCGCACTACGGAGTCTAAGCACTGGCACTCGCAACTTTACAGGTGTAAAACTTATGTCACCAGTATATCAAGGACTTTTGGCTGCTTTTGCTAATAGTCCTGACGACTTCAAACTAATGCTTACACTGTGTAATGACATCCCCAAAAGCGTATTTAGGGAGAAACAATACGACAGAACTTTTATGATGATGGTTGACGTTGACAATTTTGAGATTGACGAAAACGCAATGAAACAAACAACCGCTGGCGCTAATATGCTATCTGAAATGCGTCTAAAAAATCGGATAATTTCATCAAATGCGAGTTATTATAACAGTTTTACTGGGCAGCTGGTTCGAAATACCAAACTTTACAAAACTCCTGATAATTTTATCATGGATCAATATTTTGCGGAAGTGGAGCTGGTACAATAATGACTGTCACAGTAGGATCATCTCTTCCATCGACTCCGGTCACTTGTATTGACATCCCAGAGGTTTCGAACTTTACCGGGCAGTTTGTCTACAACTACTTTACTACAGACGAACTAACAAATGATAATGCCACTACAACAGCTGCTAGTGACTCGGTTATTTTCTCTAGAACAGTGGCTAGGTACGTACATCTAAAATGGAACAAGATTACCTTTAGTTCAACAGGCAAACAAAAACAAGAACTGATTGATATCTCAATTCAAAAGTTTGCTTCTGAGGTTATTGACGAAGACAATGTAGACCTCCGATTTTATCAAACCTACGAGCAACAAGAAAACAACTTCGTTCTCCAGACCCAGCATTATCTTGATAGGCTATATAGACAACTTAACTATAACCCCTTGAATGCAAGCCTTGGAGATGCAGCCCGTGCAATAAATGAAAGCACTCCACCAGCAATCACTCAGGAGTTTATTTCTCGCTATCTAAACTATTCTCACAGTGAAAACCTACACACGACCGCTAACGCCACAAATCCAGCTTCTGACATTGAAGGCATAAATACAGCTATGCCTGTAATAAACAAAGCCTTTGGAACTCTTTTCCATGAGAAGCTTATCAATGATTCACTAACCCCATTGGATCGGACGCTGCTAAATGGGCTGGACGAAAAGTTTAATATTAAGGCCATGATGGTACCGTATGCTAATCAGTTCAATGGTTCCCAATATGATCTTTCGCTGGATAATCCTATAAGGTCTGTAGTGACCGATACTGTTCGTGACTTTGGTACAGTGTTTCAAGCCACGGGATATGTCATCGATCGATACAGACTACTGGCTGATGGGCAACCAGTCGATAAAAAAAGCTACTACATTGAGAATCCAGAAACCGTTGAATTTTTTGACACACAGGTTGCCTATAACCAACGGTATTATTATACAATAAAAACTGTTGCTGTTGTTCGGACCCTAACTTTCAATGCTGAACAGCGAGTCAATGTTGTATCGACGCATCTTATTGCAAGCAAGAGGGTTCGTTTTATAGCGAACTGCGTAGACAAAACACCACCAGAACCACCAACTGATTTCTTTGTCTCATGGGACTACGGTCTAAAGAAACCCGTGCTCACATGGAACTTTCCAATTGATTCCCGGCGACACATAAAATATTTCATGGTGTTTAGAAGACGAAATCTGACCATTAACGGTTTATCTGTTCGTCCGGCTCAGTTGCCATTCGAGCTTGTTAGAATGTATGATTTCAATGACTTGCAAGGTGCTCCCGGCGTCTTCTACAACAAGGGCAACGGAATTTTTACATTCTTTGATGGAGACTCAGCGATTATCGCTGATATTATAATGACCCCAGCTAGCACCACGGCGACCACAGTATTCACGCCGACATGCTATATTGATGAGGATTTCAACCGAGAGGACTATTACATTTATAGCGTAGTCGCCGTCGATGCTCATGGAATTTCTTCTAACTATAGCAACCAGATTGGTATCCGGTTTAGTAAGCCAAAAAATACGATTGATAGAGTTGATATCTCTGGGCCGGGTGCTCCGAAACCTTATCCTAATATGTATCTGAACAAAGATGCCTTTGTTGATACGATAAAGAATGAGGGTTATAGCCAGCTAACAGTTGTGTTTAGTCCAGAATATTATGAACTGCGAAGACAAAGCGGTGAGGACTTAAAAATTCTTAACTTCGGCCCAGATAACTTCTATCGCATCCAGCTAATCAATACTGACCTACAAACCGATCAGTTCGTTGATATCAGAATAACAGACGACAGACATCGCTCATAGGCTAAGGACATACAGACGCTGACCAGCATCATATATCCGATACCATCCCAGTTCTTCTGCATGAGCCCGTTCAGGCAAACATCTTTCATCCATATTCGCTCTGCACCGTAAACGATTGTAGCTGGAAGTACCATCTGTCCACTTCCAGCCCAAGGTATCTTTTACATGCCTAAAACCTAGATTCACTAAATGGTTTCCTGTTCCGTATCTCAAGTCAGTCCAATAGCTAACCTGAGATATATTCCCATCCGTTTTCACGTTGTTCATCAACTTACTAAACCCACCAACCACAACTAAGTCAACCTCGGAACAAAATCGTTCTATATTGCAGTTCCCTGTTTTGAAAGTTTTATATGAGAGAATACTGACAAGCCTGCCTGTTTGCTTTTCGAACAAGCCAACATGCTTTGCCTTTATTGAGCCCATTAGGTGATTTTCCTGTAGAAACTTGCTAGCAAGACTTTGTGGCACTTGTTCAATATAACATTTCCGGGCAAAAACCTTCTTTGTTGTAGCCCCAATTTTATTTCGAACAATTGACCTAACAATGCTAGGTTTTTGGGTGATTTCATCCTCCCGAAATTGCAAGATGGAAAAGCCTTTCTTTTCAAAGGCAAGACGCATATCAGAATGATAGCTTGATTTTTTATTATTTTCGGAATGCCAGTATAACCCATCAACGTTGACAAAAACGGTATCTGAAAGCTTATAGTCGGGTTTGTAGCGTGTTTCTGGGACAGTTCGGTTATAGTGTTTTGTTTCGAGCAGTTGCTCTCCTAAGCATTCTAGCGACGTTTTCCTGCTGGCATAATTAGCTAGCAGTTGATGTAGAACGACAACGGATACGACTGACTGACCTAAGAGTCTAGATGAAATATACTGATAGGATGGTTTGTTGGTGTCTATAATAAGTTTCAACCATTCTGCTACAGTTTCTCCCGTCTCCAAAATCTTTCTAGCGTTTTCTTGTACGCTTTTTTTCGACTTTTCCATCACTCCCGGCAACTGAAATGGGCTTGCTACACCATACTTTTCTTGCAACGTTGCTTTTCTTTTATCTTGCAGCAAGAGGGACTGCGCTGGATGATCAACCCCATAGTTCTTCTGCATTGTTTCTTTCTGTTTTTCAATCACCTCTTTGTTTTGTGCGGGATATGAGACTCCATAGTTTTTTTGCGTTGTTTGCTTCTTTTTTTCTTTGACTGTTTCTGATTGCGAAATATTGTCAACACCATATTTCTCTTTGATAGTTTGCTTGCTTTTCTCTTTTATACTTTCTGATTGCCAAGGGTGCTCGAATCCATATTTGTCTAGGTTTATTTGTCTGACTTTACCTTTCATCTCTTCGCTATGCAGAGAACAAGCATTTCCATATTTTGCGATATTCGTTTGTTTTCTGTTTTCTACTCCTCTCTTTGGATGATTCGATTTCTGAATATAAACATTCTTAGGAATCGCCGTAAAATAGTCTCTATAGATCTTGTCAAAGAATAGTGCTCGTTGTCTCCAAGAGACATATTCCTTTTCTATTAGTTCCAAATCACTTCTTCCTTGGTCCAAGAATCTTTTTGCTGCTTGTTCGTATGAGATTTGTTTCATGGCTGTATTTACCTCTAGATCCCTCGTCCTATACATAGTACATGGGATTATTACACAAGGATAAAAAAAGTGGGATTCCTCCAACAAGATACGAACAATGTCATAGTAGACGCAGTGTTGACAGATGTTGGCCGACAGAAGTTAGCTGCTGGAACTTTTAACGTAATCAAGTTCGCAGCTGGTGATGACGAAGTTGACTATGGAATGATCGTGCGATATGGTCGTACCGTGGGTCAAGAAAAGATCGAAAAGAATACCCCGGTATTCGAAGCTATCACACGCAGCCAACTGGCCCTTATTCACCGTGTTGTATCACTTCCAGATCCAAATCGTTATACGCTGCCAGAAATATCTGCTCAGGCAACTGGGCTAACAGGCACAACACTGGCACTTGGAACCGGCAACACCAGAACTAGAAGCATTACGGTATCTCAGATACTTACTGGCAACGAAGTTCTGCCTCAAGAACTTGTAGATAATCAATTTATGGTTATTTGTGATGACCGTTTTGTTCAGATCGAAGGTAGCACACCAGTAATCGATCGATCGAGAATGGCAACTTATATTATAACCCGCAGCGGAGCACTAACAAGCCAAGGCGGTGCAGCCGTCAGCTTCAACGTTATTGCCAAATCAATAACTGATGCACAGTTCACAATCTATGGGCAACCATCAGATAAAACGGTTATTAGAACCCTTGTAAGGGTTACTGGTATGAGTTCTGGCACAGTGTATGAGTTTACTACTCAAATCAAAAAGAACGACTAACATAGGACTATCATGGCAACATTCGAATTTTTCAATCCACAAACAGATAAGCGAACCCAAAGCGACGTTCTGGAACAACTTATCGACGTGATTGGTAACGACGTTTCTTCGAGCGTAACCAGAAGAAAATATCAGGTCTGGATTACTGGATCTGGTACTGGGCCGGGGGTCACATCGTCCATCTTCCAAACTGTGTTTGACCAAGACTATTCACTTCAAACAGCGAACCCCGTATTTGATATTACAGTAGGACTTCATACGTCATCTGTTCTAGTATCACAAACAACTACTTCTTACGACTCTACAAATGATCAATACTATTTTCCCAGCTCGTCGATGATGATGCGGGAGAAGATTGATGTTTACCGCACGTTTTCCCAGCAGCTTCTTGGAGATGACCGTGCAGCCTTTACATTCATTTCTGGATCTCTAACCGGAACAGCTATGAAAGAAGCCATGTTCTTTAGTTATAAACGGTTGTTTACCAGAGATGGTCTTGGCCGTGAGACATATGCACTTCGAATGTTCAACAGTGCGTCTTCAGCAACATCTTTATCCGATCTTAGTTCGTCGGGTGTTGGTGAGAAAATCTACACAGATTTAGGTTCCACCACAAACATCAACACCAACTATCCCGGTGGATCAGTTGGAACACTCGTTGACACTTCCACTACAGCGGCTGTCGGTCTTATCTGGCACGATCAAGGAATCATTGTCCTAGATGTTTCTCGGGTGTTCAATGTCACGCAAAGCATTACAGGCACAATCGAAAGCATCAACACTCTAACCCAACCGTTCACAGGTTCGCTGCTGAGTAGTTCAGTCGGTGGATTCAACGCCTTGTTTTATAGTGCTTCGGTTGACAACATTGTAGATCACCTTTGCAGCACAAGATTTACTGGCTCTGATGCAACAGTTATGGCTTTCAAAAACCAAACCAACATCAACTCCAGCGTTTACTTTTGCAAGTTTAATGCTGATCGTTTCAACTATAGCAGCAACCCAACTTATACTGACACAAGCGGTAGAATCGTTGTGATTGATCCAGGTAAAGAAGACGTTCAACGTAGCTTTACATTCATCACTGCCATTGGTCTTTATGACGCAGATAACAACTTGCTCGCCGTAGCCAAAACCTCACGACCAATTTTGAAAAACTATCAGCGTGAATATACCGTAAAAGTCCGCTTGGATTATTTACGGAAGAAGAAAATCCACGTTTCTTCAGCAAAATCTTCAAAATAATGATAATAAAAGTTGGCAACAGGCGCTACGAAGTTGAGCAATGTTCTGTTCAGCAGATGGAGGATTATACCACTGCTGGTGATGTGTGTGGATTTACAGACTACTATCAAGGCAAGATAGCAATAAACAAAGATATGGCAAAAGACGTTAGAGAAGAAACGTTAATACATGAGATATTGCACACTTTGCTGGACAATTCTGGAATAGAGGAGGTGTCAAGGCAAGTAAAGGAAGGCGCAAACCTTTCTGAGTTGGTTGCAACAATTCTTGCTCCAAGACTGCATTCTCTCATAAAAGAAAACAAGTTAGAATCGATAGTAGAAAGTATGTAGGTAAGTTATGTCGTTAACTCCATTTGAAGCGGGAGATATTGAATCTTTCACGATTCAAACAACTCCTGCCACCACATTTATATCCAGCAGTACAACTGGTGTATCTGGTGCAGCCTATGTATATCCTCGAAGATCTAACGCAATCAAGGAATTTCACATAAACTGGTCTTCGGCAGATACTACGGCACCACCCATCTATTCACATATCAACAACATCGACGACGTTCTAAAGCTAGCCAAACTTGCAACAACCACAGCAAATAGAACAAAATACATGCGTGATTTTCTCGACGTGGTTGGCACTCAGCCACAAAGTATGAGAAACGTACAAAAACAAGAGGTTGTTAGATTCACGCCGGGTGTAAACTTGGCTTTAGATATGACACGCAAATTTGTCATAACTAACGTGCTAATGCCCTACTACTCAACATTTGGAACCAACTATAACTTCTCTTATAACAACTATCATTCCCTAAACTTTTTTACAGGTAGTAATCTGCCTACTGGATCGGCACTGCTATATCCTGCAAGCGCCTCTGCTGCTGGAGTTGGTAGCATTGTATCGTCTTCGTATATTCCATCAGGAGCATTCTCTTTCGACTTTTGGATTAATCCAAGATATACAAATGACTCTGAAACCTCGGAGTTCAAAGCTGGCACAGTGTTGCAGTTAAGCGGCGCTTATGCGATTAGTCTTATAAGCGGGTCAGGCAAAGATTCAAATGGTTTGGTGAATGGTTATCGTTTATTATTACAACTTAGCAGTTCTGCCACAGCTACTCCATCATCAGTCAATCCAGCAAACCTTAGTGGTCTTACATTTCTTTCAAACGACAATGCTCTAACAAGAAACACATGGCATCACGTCACTGTACGCTGGGGTACGAACGCATATAACTTCGGATCTGGTTCATTCATGATTGACTCAACACAAGCTGGAACGTTTTATATTCCTTCGGCTTCTGTTGCGCCATTAGAAGTCGCCTCGTCAATAATGCCGTGTATTCTTTCTGTCGGCAACTTTCTGGAGTGTGCTCCTACAGGGCAAGCAGCTTATTTTTTCTCAGACAGAGCCAAGGTTCGTTATGGTGTGCCCTTGCTCAGTACCGAGTTCATAACAAGTGCAACCCAAGATGAACCATCTTCTTATAAACTTCAGCATCCACTCAATGCTGAAGTTCACGAACTGAAAATATATAACCGCTATCTGGGACAAGATGAAATCGACTCACGAAGCCTATCTGGAGCCCCATTAGACGACTCTGGGCTGTTGTTCTATCTGCCGCCGCTATTCACAAGAGAATCCCCTACAAGGGCTGTGGATACCTATGGCGGGCTAGGTGGTGTGTTAGTGCATCCTTTCCAAGCAATAAATGGAACCACGGAGCATCCGTTCAATGTTGATATGAGTTTCGACACTGGCGGACACTACATGAACCTAGAAAACTTCTCCAGAGACTTTGCAACTGGGAACTATCCAAGACTTATTCAACTCACAGGTTCAGCACTACTAGGAAACACAGAACAACTAACCGCCAACCAGTTCCTATATGCCTCTGGTTCGAATAGAAAGGCGTCTCTAACCGTCTTGCCAAACGATAACGGTAAGTTCACGCCAAACTATTATGAACTCCTACATAATCTCAATACAGCCTCGTTCAAAACAGATAACGGCGATACAGCATATAATCAAATCACACTGCGAAACATGTATCCGCTGGATAGTATCTATGATCTCGCTGGCCTAACATCAGGATCAGGAAAACTTAATACCGATCTCAATCCAACAAGCATTATGGCTGCACTTAGCGGCTTCGATTCAACAAGCTCCCTCGGAACACTAAACCCACAACGATCACCAACAATCCTCCAGCGCACAAGAGAAAATGGATCGCTCCAAGTTGTTGTGTTTGATATTAGCAACCTGTTCTATGGAGATAAACTCTCCCCAGGCTCACTAACTCTAACCGACTCAAACCTGTCAAATAGCTACGGCAAAATCAATATGACATTGAAAGATGATGGCTTCGGCTGTTTGTATCGAGCCGATGCATCAGGCTCCCTTGCACTCAATAACTGTGTCGGAAATGTATTCTATGACAATGGATTGATTCTTATACAAAATCCAAGCCTCTACTGGTTCGGAGAAAATGGATTCGAATGCTCATTCAAAGGTGAACGCAATATTCATGTCCAAAAGATGGACCTATATGCCAACCCTCTCGAACTCGTATCTTCCAGCAATCCAGGCTGGAATCCCTCACTGCAAGCCTCAGATTCATTGGAAGATTATGACAAACGTTATGTCTACATCACCGACTTATATATTCACGATAGCAATCTAAACGTACTGACCCGCACAAAATTGGCACAACCAGTTTTGAAACGCACCGGAGATCGTCTTAAGTTTTCCGTAAAAATAGACTTCTAATTTATACTCACTACTTATCACCACCTACTTATCTGGCATGAAGCTTTATTCCATTTTATTTGAAAGTGTTGGAGAATCTGAAGTTATCAACTTTATCAAAGATATAATCAAATCAGATACAGATACAGGTATGCAATTAAAACACACCTTTTTGTTTCCCATGAGAGATAATAATCGTGAAACTCCTGTCCTAGAACTGTTAGATAAACTAGCTAAAGACATTTACAAACAAAACAAAGATCAGTTTGATCGAATCTTTAAAGATGTTGAAAATGCCAAATATCTTGGCGCAGGGGCCATCGGTGTTGCATTCGATCTTGGAGACAAGATACTAAAGATTGAAGAAGGATCTAAAGAACGTTATTCTGCTGGAGAACGTGCGGAAAAAGCTGCAACCGCTCTCTATCCAGAACCAAAAAACAAAGCAACTAAAAGCCCCGAAACATCTGGGGTTTCAACAAGTGAAAAAACAGCTGATTTTGGTCCAAGAAAATCATTAGAAGAAGAAGTTGATCGTAAGATTGGAAAATATGTTCCAATGATTTACGACAAAGGTATTATTGCTTACAGTTATGCAGGAATAGAAATCAAACTCAACTGGATTATAATGGAAAAGTTTGAACCTCTTCGCAGTGGAGGAAAAGCATTTAAAATTGTGGACAACATATTGATGGCAATTATGGATGTAGTGAAGTTTTTTAGTTTAGAAAAACTTAAAGATATCAAAAATTATAGCCCCAGTATCCAACAAGATCACGATAAACTTGGAAGCGAATTAAGATTAAAAAATGGTTGGTTTGCTGATTTGGTTCAAGGTATGCAGGAACTTCAGAGCAGAAAAATGTCAGACTTTCATGCTGGGAATATTGGAATAAGAAGAACTGGGGCTGAAGGTTCTTTTGTGTTCTTTGATTGATATTATATCTCCTTCCTCCCTCTCTTTGGTTATCTTCCACACCTACTTAAAGTTATGAAACTAACCAGCATACTGTTCGAGGGCATGGATTATTGGATCGACGGAGTTCTTTCACCAGAAGCGCAAGCTGTTGTTGAAGAGCACGCAGGTAAAATAACATGCACTCTAGGATCGCTCGCATGCCAAGACATGAGCAGGGTATGGGCAAAGAAGTTCAAGTTAGCAGGGATAGAAGACCTAGAGATGCATCACGGCACCTACAAAGGTGAAGGGCACACATGGCTTCAAGTCGATGGAACCTTGTTTGACCCAACAGCTGCTCAGTTCAGCGATTTCCCAGACATCGATGATACTGAATATACCATTCATGAAATCGAAGACTACTAAACCTGTTAAACGTAGACGAAAAAGACACTACATAACTGGAGTGCATAACTCTCCTAAATGCGCTCTGCCAATCAACTATCGCTCTGGTTGGGAGTTAACGGTTGCCCAGACGCTTGACAATAATCCAGAGGTAATATCATATGAATATGAGAGCCTTCAGATACCTTATGTTGTGGCTGGGAAGCGTCATGACTATTATCCTGACTTTATAATAGCTTACAAATCGGGTAAGCGGGTAATTGTTGAGGTAAAGCGTCAGGACAAGATTGGTAATCGTGTTGTGGTTGCGAAGGCTGTTGCTGCTCGTCGGTGGATAACCGAACAGAATAATGGTTGGACATATGAGATATGGACTGACGCTGTGGTTGAGGCTTTTAAGAAAATACTTGACATAAAGAATAAGCCTTGATATTCTGGATATATGAAAGCATCTGAATTAAAAGAGATTCTGGGACAGCATAAACTTTGGATTGAAACCAATGGCAAGCAAGGAGAACGTGCAAACCTCAAGGGTGCATTCCTCTATAATGCAATCCTCTATGATGCAAACCTCGAAGATGCAAACCTCGAAGATGCAAACCTCTATCGTGCAAACCTTTCCACTGTAAACTTCTCTGGTGCAGACCTCACGGGTGCATACCTCAAGGGTACAATCCTCTGTAATGCAAACCTCAAGGATGCAAATCTCCGTGGTGCAAACCTCTATTGTGCAAACCTTGAAGGCGCAAACCTCAATTGTGCAGACCTCTCGGATGCAGACCTCAATTGTGCAAACCTCTCGGATGCAAACCTCCAAGGTGCAAACCTCGGGGGTGCAAACCTCCATGGTGCAAACCTCACGGGTGCCATTTTACCCCATATTTCTTGGGTTATTCCTTGTTGTTTGGTTCAGTTGAATCATGTTATGGATGGTTTTTATCTAGAAAAAGAGAGAAAATGGGATAACTTTGTTCAAGACAGTCTTGGCTTTTTCATTCAAGACAATGCCATAGAAAAAACTTTTGATATGCTTGTTGGAGATAGGATTATCAGGAATATTCCTGATTGGGTAAAGCTTTCTGGATTGAATCAGCTTGCATTGGTAAGTGTCTGAAATATTCTTTTAGTTATGTTTTTGGTGATGGCATAATGGGATCAAGGAGAATGCTAATGGAAAATAATCATCCGGTAGTTGTTGGTAGCAAGATTACAGGCGCAGTAGAAAAGGACATTATTCTGTCTGTGGTTTATTTTCCTACGATGGAGCAAGCCATGGGACACATGCGATCCTTAATGAAAGGAAACGTAAACTCTGGATATATCCAGCTTGGCACAGATTCAGTGAACGCATTGACTGTTTATCGCTCTACTAGAGGAGTTGATTGGAACATCATGCAGACGGTTGTCTGGACAAAGGAACAGATTATCCAACACGCCAAACAGATTGCCACTCTTCGGGTTCCTTATGCCAATACCAAGGAAATGCAGATGCGTCTTGGTTGGGGATATTCAAAATGGGTTAAAGAACTGTTTGCCGAGAAGTTTGGTGTTGTTTTCAAGGATGAAGCTGGTAGATCTTTTGGCGATAAAAAGCTAAGCTTGGTTTATTCCTGTTATATTCCACTGGAAGCAGAGAGAGCCCTGACGCAGAGTTATGGTTGCAGTATTTCACGACCTTACTCTGGGGGAGTATAATATGGCAAACGATGAAAACGAAAAAAAGTACTTTTTGGCTCTTGATATTTCCACAAGTTGCACCGGAGTTTGTTTAATTGATGAAAACGAACAGTTAGTTGTACTTGATGCTGTGAAATTGACTAGCTCATCACTAACTACACTATGGAGCAAGGCAGACCGAGGTATTGAGGAAATCAAACATTTAGTTGGCGATAGACCTGTAAGCAAGATCTTTGTGGAAGCGAATGCAAAGATGTTTATGGGTGGTTTCAGTAGTGCGGATACACTCTTTACTCTTGCCAAGTTTAATGCACTCATTTCATACTTGTCACACAAAGCCTTCAATGCAGAAGTATATGATATCAATGTCTCATCAGCCCGCAAATCAGTCGGCTACAAAAACACAGTCTCAGACAAGCGCCCCGTCAAAGAAAAAGTCTTCGAGTTCACTACAACTCTTCATCCCAAGTTTCCTTGGAAAAAGCATGTTGCTAAAGCTGGGAAGCATAAAGGCAAGGAAGTCTTCGATACAGAATCCAGAGACATGAGCGATGCCTATGTAATTGCGGTTGGTGGATATCGTCTCAATAAAACAACATAGTTATGTCTCATGAGACTATACGATATCCTTTTCGAAGCCCAATGGGCTCCTGATACTGATTCAAACATTACAGAACGAACTGGTCAGTTTGCTGACTTAATGGATGTTATAGCTAAACAGCTAGGACTTCCACCTCCTATCATTACAAGCGGCTTACGTGGTCCAGATAGACAAGCGAAAGCTATGTTTAATATCTGGCGCAAGAATGGCCCCGAATATCTTATAAATCTATATGGAAAACTTTGCCCAAGTTGTTTTGGAGACGCTGGAGATGTCGCAGAGAAACTTGCCGACGTTTGGGGTAAAAACAAAGGCTTTATGCCAAGGCCACTTATCCTTTCTGGTTCTGACAAAGCCAAACAGCTTATCAAGCTTGGTGTTCAAGTATTATCATCCGGCAATAACATATCGGCACACCAGACGGGTGAGGCACTGGATTATGGATTGGTGTCAAACAATGCGGGTGACATACAAAAGATCTTAGGTTATATCAAATCAAATAATCTTGCGGAGATTGATGAGATTGATGAGAGTGGAAACAAGGGTGGTCCTCATATTCACATAACCGTGCTGGGTATTACGGCAAAAGGCTCAGAGCTTATTAACTAGTTCTTTTAGTTTGTTGGGGCTAACTGATCTAGGATCTTCACCTAAACCATATTGATCTACTGGAATAGCATAAACGAAACCAGAGTAGCTTACTGCTCCAATACCGATAGTTTCTTTTTCATAGCCATTACCTCTGATGATGGTGGAGAGTTTTTGTGGCTGACCAAAAAACATACTATCAGATGTATTGGCAACAAATATAACTGGCACTCCACCAGCTGAATATTCACTCTCCAGTGAGAACTGCAAGGCAATAGATAGGTTTGTTGTCCAGCTTTGGAGGACAGATTTATTTTGTCTTTGGTTTAGCGTACCTTGTTTAGATACAGCGAAGTACTTTACTTCTGGTGCATCAGCAGTTTTGCCAGCTTTGATTGATTCCTTGGTTATAGATCCTCCATCAGACATACTCTCAAGGGTTTTTTGTGGCAGAGTCATTCCACGATAAACCTTGACTGATCCAGCATCAAGGATAGGAGAATATTCATGACGCTTCATGACTTTAAGGATTTCAGGAACAAGCGATTCCAAGTTTTCGTGATTGTTTGATCCCATAAAATCTTTTAATGCATCAAATAGGCGGGTTTCTTCCGGCTCTGTGTTTGGCTCTTCGGGAACTTCACCAGACCTCTCTGGAGCGAACAGATATTGCCCGTATATTGATCCTATGGGTGCTTCTGGTTCGGCTGTTCCTTCATACAGGAAATCAGATAGCAGTTTCATTATTTTACCTTCTTCACTGCAAGATAAAGGTCATCTGTTGAAAATTTATGATCTTTCTCAGATGCTGGTATATAATAAGCAAAGCCATCGTGTTCTACTGCCCCGATGGAAATCGTTTCAAACTCACTTGCATGGTCAGGATAAACGACACTGGCAAGCTCGTAAGGCTTACCAAAAAAGGTATTACCTTCAGCGTTTGTTCGTGCAACAAAAACAACGACTGCTTTTTGTTCGCCCCATCCAAAAAGAAAGTAGTCTAGTGATTTGAGTTTACTGGTCCAACTTTGGACAATACGTTGTTTTTGCGGCGGTAGTTGCCCCGGAAGAGAACAAGTGGTACACTTATCTCTGACAAGCTCCATACCATAAGGTTCAAGCAGGTTTTTTAGATCATTGACTGGCAGCGAAACGGCTCGATAAACTTTGATGTTTTTTGGGTCTAGCAGTGGCTCATACTGGTGGTTTTCTATGGCATTCCTGATTTTAGGAATCAAAGCTTTCAATGGGGCTGATGCATTGTCTGAAATGAAGCTTCGTAGTGCGGCAAACAGCTTCGCCTCAAGTGGAGTATTTGGTTCTTCGGGAACTTGGCCAAGCCGTCGTGGAGCGAAAAGATATTCGCCAAAATCAGCACCTATTGGGGCTTCGGGCTTGGTTTTGGGTGTTTTGGCTGGCTGCGGTGTTTTGGGTTTCATGAAACAATCTCAGGTTTGGCTTACACGCTGTTGCAGCAGATAATAGTGTTCTTCGTGCTTGTCTAGAATGTTTCCAAGCATTTGTTCTAAGCCACGAGTTAGCAACCCGGCTTCTTCGAGTTTCTTCATAATGTGCTCGCCGATTTTGATATATGCTTGTTCGGCTGCAAAGCTGACTTTTACATAATCGTCGGGTGATGTTAAACTATCAAGGAACTTTTGAATAACCTTCATACGAGCAAAATAGTTTGTTAGTTTGGATTTCTTAGAGACTCCAATAAGTTTCTCGCCAACCAAATCGATCTCGCCGAGCACCTGCGAATAGAGGCGTTCAAACAGTTGATGGTCAGCAAAGAATACCGAGCCCTTTGTTTGCCAGTGATGGCTGTGATGAATCATTTGCAGTGCTTCTGTGCAGCCAAGGAACACGGCCAGCGGAGCGTGCGGATCATTGTCGAACAGTTCGGACATTTCGGCACAGCATTTATCTAGATCTAACTCTTGCATTGGGTGGTTTTCCTTCTGGATAATAGTTATGTTTGAACTCCAGAAAAGGCAGATAATATCATGCAATGGCCAGAACCCGGTTTTAATTACACACCAGCATACCAAGTATCAGGCTTGCCATATGTTACCAGCAGCACCGCTGCTGCTGGCACTGCTGTCAGACTATCGTTTCCGTTTATAACCAAGTTTATTACGGTAGGTGCAACGGGTGGTGCAACCACTTTTTCTTTTACAGCTAATGGTCTTGTTGGCAGCAACAAGTATACTGTTGCTAGCGGTCAGAGCATTACGTTTGATTTTAGAGTAAAAGAGATGTGGGTAACTGGATCAACGTTCTGTGTCGCAGCAGGGCTTACTGGAATCCCTACAGCAAGCGTACCAAATCTAACAGGCTCATATGCTTGGGATGCGAGCGATCCATATCACACAGGAAGCAATGCTTTCGCTGGAGTTTTAGTGTTCGACGGTGTGGGCTGACGCATACAAAACCTCCCCTCTGCTTTAGAGACTAGCAATCCAGCATAGAGCGCCAATAACAATCCCGATACCAACAAGGTAATACAGGATTGATCCGATCAGATAAACCATATATCCTGCACAAGCAATCCTGACAAGTCTTTCCAGCGGGTTTTCGTTGTTCATGCTGGGAAGTCTCCATCTTCTTCTCTGGCGATGATAGAAAACATTGTATTGAGAACTGCGATAGCTTCATTTTCTAAAAGCACGGCATTGATTAGCCGCTTCATGTGTTTTCTTACGGATGGTTTAGCTATGACGGAATGATTGTTTTGTACTATATCACACAAATCATCAGTGATCCTGATTAGGTTTCGCAGATAAGTTTCTAGATCTAGCTCACCGCTATTTAGATAATCCTTTAGAGCACTGATTGCAGGAAACAAATGGCTACCTAGATGAATCACTTGGCATCCGTTTGTTTTGACTCTTTTAGGTTTCTCGATACTGTCGGTGATGGTGGTCACGGTTGATGTTATCGTAATCCCTAAATCGTGAATTAGTTCTACTTCATCGCCTGACATATCTGCGATTGCTGACAGCATAATTGCGGCTTCTCTTGAAGGGCGTAGGCTATTATCCACTTTATCCTCTTCGGCTTTGTTGAGCAGCTTTTTCTTTTGCTGAGCTAATCATTGTTTTTACCCACCCCGGCATTTCATAACGAATTGGCTGAACGATCACACTACCTCCTACCGCCTCGGAATGAGCATTTGCATCATCTCTCCAGCGATAAACACCGCCAATCTTGTTTCCATCCATAACCACAAACAACTCTGAGTTGCTGCCAATGTTTACACTTGCCATACATGCGTCCTTTTAGTTAGATATAAAACGCCCGCCTCCCGATAAGACGGCGTTCTCTATAAAGTCTATCATAGTCTGTAATGCTTTTCAATATATTGTTAAATGCTGATTGCTTAGAAAAAAAGAATAACCTTTAGAATATCTCTGCTTCATGGTATTCTAAGAGCATGAAGATCAACTACCGCCGAAAGAACCCGCTCTCCTCCAGTCTTGTTTTCAAGCGTTGGATTCCGTGGGATAATGCTGGTCTTCGCCATGAGTCTCGCAAGGAGCGTCGTCTTAACGATGCTGTGGCTTTGCGTGATGCCCTCAGAGGCAATGACTCTGCATTGTTTTCCCCTTCTCGCTGCGGCAATCGCTGGCATTGGGACTGAGAGATAATTGTTTCCAAAAACAACTCACAATAGGTAATCATAAGAATATGATTCAGCGAGTGTTTATTGTTAGGTGCTCGTACTGTCGAGCACCGCTGCGTGATCCGTTTACGGGGAGTTTTACACCTCGTTATTTCTCTGAGGCTGCGGGCATTCCACCTGTGCTTATTGAGCAAGGCTGGGCGATGGTGAATGGAATAGAACTGTGTCGGAATTGCATTAAGCGCAACGAGGGAGAGCATGGCGTCCATGAGCTTTGAAATTGGTGGACTTTATCAAAGCCCAATATATGCATTGCGTCTCTTTAAGACAGTTAAAGAAATGCAACATTTCATGGGCGACCCCTTCAACCTCAGAGGTCGCTTGGAATCTTTCTCGACGATGCAGCCTAGAACGATTTATACGTTATTGGAACACCAAACGCTGCCTAATCGGATTTCTGGCAAACAACAATACGTAAAAATCCTTACGATGGAGGGAAACATTGGGTGGACTTGTTTGTCTGTTCCAAACGACTCAAAGAAGCTCGGCGTTTCTCAAAAACCCGGCTGATGGGGTGCAAATTCTAGGCAGTGGGCTATATATTGACTAGTTTGTATTGTTTAGAGAAAAGCGGTAGTGCGTGTCAGAGGAACTGCGAATAGAACTATTAGCATTGCAGCATTATGCTCCCAAGTGTAGCAGTTGCAATACTGTGGCAACCCGCTCCTACAGACACGTTGCTGGACACAAGATGTTTGCTTGTGAAAATGATAGCTGTTTGATGGAAAAATTTTGTCTGAGATGTAATCAGGTTTGGTATAGCGATGATGCGTTTTGTGAGGCTTGTGGCAGCGCCAAGAGCTACCATCATATTATCGCCACCGATATTCTCGCTCTTCCTTTTTCCGAGATTCTAAAAACACTAGAATAAGTCTTTAGATATCTTGCTGCAAGTTATAATATACTTACAGGAAAGAACGAAATGAAACTGTTTCACACTTCTGATTTACATGGAGATCTTTATTGCCTAACGCTTATTCCTAGAGATGCTGATGTTATACTGTTTACGGGGGATATTTTTCCAAATCGTACCAGAGGAAACGTGGCGGTAGAGGTTAGCTTTCAAGAGGAGTGGTTCAAGACTAAACTGCCGCTACTGTTTCGGGAGCTAAGATCTCGCCCAGTGATTACGGTCGGCGGCAATCACGATTTTGTATCCCTTGGTGGACTACTGAAGAAGTATGGTTATTCTGGTGATGTTCATATGATTGCCCCAGATAAAGTTATAGAGCTTGGTGGATATCGCTGGGCGGGTCATGGTGCTATTCCTTGGATCGAAGGAGAATGGAATGATGAACTTCGAACTCCAGAAATGCTTGAAATAGTGAATCAGGTTTTTGATCACGATGCTGACATGTTGGTTACTCATTGTCCACCAGCAGGAATACTTGCTGGTCCGTGGGGTTGCAGTGTACTAGCAAATGCACTAGCTTACCGTGGGATAGACAAATATAAGCATCACTTCTTTGGACATGTTCATAGCTACGGTGGTCATTCTATCACCGTTGGATGCACGACCCATTGGAACTCGGCCACAACTTGCCAAGTCATCAGCCTATGAAAGAAATTAAACTAGTAATTGGTGGCCTCTACCGTTTTATACGGAAAGAGCCAGCAAACCTTTTTAACTCACCGGATCGCCGCCTTAACTACAAAGATATATTTTGTGTTGTAGCCGTCGAGGAATATTCTGATATGATTAGCTATAATATCTTAGGCGCAAACACTACACAAACTGGAGTGATTTCTTTCATTAAAAATTCCGCTTGGGGCTGGCAGGACGCTAGAACGGTTGACGGGTGGCCTGATGACAACGACTTGTTTGAAAGGATTGTATGAGTGGCAACTGTGAGTCAGAAAAAGCATGACTGTCCTATAAAAATAGGAAAACTCTACAAAATACGGCATAGCCAAAAAACTAGAATTTACGGTAATGAGTCATGTGGTAGCTTTATCCGCTATGCTAAAACCGACGAGATTTTTGCGGTTCTGAAAAAGGAAAGCCAGTGGTCCAATCCCGATGGAAGCACAACACACGACTTGTTAGTCATATCGGCAATGGATGGATGTGTGGGTTGTATCGAAGTAAATAACTTTGTCGCCCCCAATTATTGGATTGAAATCGAATAAATAACCTTTATAATAACAAATAACTGTGCTATTATAAGAGCATGGGAAATAAAATTAGTGTTCACTCCACATTGTTTTGCAGGGACGCTCGGGGAGCCATTCGAGAATGGCGAATGGAGAGTCTAGGTCCAAGCTATCGCACTGTTTCTGGTATTCTCGAAACACCTTCGTCCGTTGTTGTTTCTGACTGGACAAAGGCCAGCGGCAAGAACATTGGTCGAACCAATGAGACTAGTGCTCCAGAACAAGCACTAAAAGAGGTTGAAAGCCGTTATAGCAAGCAACTAAAGACTGGATATTTTGAGAGCAAGAGCGAAGTCGATGTCATTAGCTATGTCGAGCCTATGCTAGCAAAAAGCTACGAGGATTATCGTGGAAAGATTGATTTTGGTAAGGGCGAGTGGTGGCTTCAAGTAAAGTATAATGGGCTGCGTATGACCGCAACTCGCCACGGATTGTTCACTCGCAAGGGAGAGCGATATGTTTCTGTGCCGCACATCGAAGAAGCACTTGCACCATTTTTTGTCAAGTACCCTGACGCCGTTCTGGATGGAGAATGTTTCAACGAGCAATACCGCCAAGAACTCAATGAGATTGTAAAGATTGCTCGTAAGACAAAAAACGTATCCAAAAAGGATATTCAGCGTAGCCGAGAATTGATTTGTTTCTATGTTTATGACGGCTATGGATTCACTCCACGCCTCGACGAGAATGCAGCTTACTACAAGCGAAAGGTTTGGATCAATCACAACGTTGTTGGCCGTTATGAATTCATCCAGCAGGTTCCAGATGTCCAGCTTGCTTCTGCCGAACAAATGGAATCCGAATATGCCAGTTATGTTGCTGCTGGGCATGAGGGAGGAATTCTTCGCAATGCTTCGGCTCCTTATGAGCACAAGCGCAGCAAGAACCTTTTGAAGCTGAAGCCCCTAGAAGACGACGAGTTCGTTATTACCAACATTCAAGAAGGCACTGGCAACTGGAGCGGTAAGGCCAAGATCATTTCGCTTAGGGCAAAGAACGGCAGGGAGTTCGATGCGACGTTCAAAGGAAACATGGAAGATGCAACAGAATTTCTCAAGGTAAAAAACAAGTGGGTTGGCAAGGAAGTGTCAGTCCAATATAACGGGTTTACGGGCCTTGGCTGCCCGCAGTTTGCTCAGGTAGATTACAAGAATATTCGGAAGGGTGATCGATGAAAACTGTATATATTATGATGGGCGTCCCTGGCAGCGGCAAATCCACTTGGATTCGCAGCAACATTTCTGATAGGTATGCTACAGTTTCCGCTGACCATTTCTTTGAAGATGCCAAAGAAAACTATACTTTCAACCCCGGCAAGCTTCACCTCGCTCATAAACAGTGTTTCGATCGTTATTCTGAGGCTCTTGCAAATCCAGAGATTGATACCGTTGTGGTGGACAACACAAATACCAAGCGGCAGTTTATTCAGCCATATATTCTAGAGGCTCAACGGGCTGGTTGTTGTGTGGTTATTGTTGCGATCATTGCTGACGTTGCTGGTGCGGCTATGCGGAACGTTCATGGTGTTCCCCTCGCAACCATTAAACGAATGCATAGCGAAATGCAAAATACACTAAAGCTTGGGTTTCCAGCTTCTTGGGAAATCAAGGAAGTTATTACAGTAAATAACCTGTAAAATAGCTCTAAATAATACCTTTAGATAATCCTCTAGAGGTGATATTCTGTATATATGAAGATCGGAATTGAGATTGAGTGCTGGTCCCCAAAGGCTGCTGCTGCGCTTACAACGGCGATTCGCAGCAAATACCGGGGAGCAAACATCGTCGATGGCCGCAATTGGGAGCCTGATGGTTGGAGCATCGTTGGCGATGGATCGCTGTATGATGGCCCTACGGGTTTGGTTGGCGTGGAAGTCGTGTCTCCTGTGCTTGACACCAGCAAGGCAACGGACCTGACGGCGCTTCGTCGCATCTGTGCGGCGCTTCAAGATATCGGTTGCATGGTGGATGAACACTGCGGTCTTCATGTTCACGTTGACACGCAGGATATGTCCGCTGCTGATATCAAGCGGATTTTTGGTCGCTATTCGCAATACGAAGAGCAAATTGACCGATTTATGCCTACCAATCGCCGTGGGCAGTTGTATTACGCCAAGAGCGGAAAGCCAATGGTCGGCCAAGTGTTTGCTGTCGATACAAAGGCTGCTCTTGCTCGGGTGCTTGGCGGCGAACGTTATTGGCGTGTCAACCTTGACGCATTGCAGCGTCATGGAACGATTGAGTTTCGTCAGCACAGCGGTACGATCAATTTCGAAACGATTATGCGGTGGGTGTCCTTTTTGACGCAGTTTATTGCTGCTAGTTCAGCGGTTCATGCACCTGCCAAGGTGCGTGGGCGCAAGCCTAAGACGGGCATGGCCGCTGGATGCCAGAAGGTGTTTGATTGTTTTGTTGCCTCTTATCGCAACGGTGGCGGTGATCTGCGATTGTCAACGATTGCAACTCGCACGGGTCTAGCAGAGAACAGCATCAAGGCTTATATTTCTACATTGAAGACGAAGCATGGAATTACCATTGTGAAGCTTAGTGGGCAGCGTGGCAATCAGAATCCTATCTTTATGATTACCAACCCTTATGCTACGCCGATTGGTACAACGACGGCTGGACGAACGACAACGGTCGCAGCCACCGATAATCTTTGGGTCGGCGTTGCTCGCAGTGTGAAGGCTTATTATGTCGAACGGGCGATGGAGCTTAGTGGCTTCGAACACGGCACCTACCGCAACCTCAGTGCGTAAACAACCCCCCCCAATCAAAAACCACTATAAAACAAGCGGTATTATTCCACGGATATTCCTTTAGATAATCCTCTAAAGGTGATATTCTGTATATATGAAGACGAAGGTTGAACTGGTTCCTGCGACGACCCGCAAGCGCAAGGGCTCTGTGGCGGCGAAGGTTAAGCAGCTGGATTGGGTGATGCAGTTTATTGTTCGGACGCAACCGTGTGCTGTGTGCAACGGTTCGCTTTCGGATGGGTACAATCCTCGTTATCCCGGCAAGAGCATCACACTGCATCACACAGATGGAAGCCGTGAGGTAGATGATTGGACCAATGGCGCTTATGTAGCGGGCATGGTCCTCTGTCATAAGAACTGCCATCGCAGCTATCACCTAAAGAAGCGCCATGCTGAAAACGGTAAGAACGTCGATGCTGCTGCGCTTGCTACGATGGAGAAGAATATCGCAAAGGCAGTCCGTCGCCAGCGCAAACTAGTCAGTGAGATTGGGTAATGGTAATGAGATCTGATCTCACAAAGTTTGTGGTTGGCGACCTTTATATCCTGCGGTTGAACTTCAGCCGCTGGTTGTGGGGAAAAGGGAATATATCGCTTGGAGCAATTGAATCGTCAGATATCGTTGTGCTTCTAGGCTTCGGCTCGATGAGTGATTTAGAGATGCCAACCTTTGGAGGGGCAGACGCAGCGGCCAACTGGCTACTTATAGATGGAAGGAGCGGGTGGGCTGCGTTTTATCCCGACGAATGGGAGGAGGTCGATCGTGCTTTTTCAAAGCGGGAAAGTTTACGAAAGATGGCAAACTGCCGCTAGCACTGTGATGGTGCCTAAGCTCTGGACTCTATATCGCTGCGACAGCGATATGTTATCGATGGGCACTGTGGTTTTCCGTACTGGCGACGTAGTGGTAGCTATTGAGCTACCGCCGTTCGAACGGTTCAGATACAAGTTCTTAGGAGTTCCTTCTGGTAAGATAAAAGTGCTTATGGTGTTTGAGGGAGAGTTGACAGAGATTGATTCAGCCCCGTAATGGCCTCTAGCCGCCTCAGTAGAGGACGCAACAGCAGAGCATATAACACTGACGGCAAATGAACACAGGGGCGGCAGAAAGCCTCTATAAACGACAGGGATGATTCAATGAAGATTACAAGCATTATGCCACCAGCACAAATCAAGATCTGTGAGAAGTTTCACAGCATGGTTGTTCAAGACCTCAGAGGTGAGCCTCATGTTGTCTGCAAGATGTGCGGATATAACTACCCCGTGCGTTTCTCCACCAATCAACCACAACCATTTGTCTCCAGCAGCAAGATCACACTATGAGCGTTACCTTTTTTGACCCGGCAAATCCAACCAAGTACGATGATGACTACAACGAAATCGGAGGCACACCCGTAGTAAACCTAAGCAATGTCAATGCTAGATATGTTCTGAAATTTCTTGGCCTTGATTCTGGTGATCTGTGCGGCCAGATGCAAGCACAGGATCTGATCAGGGTTGTCGAAAAGGGCATTTATATGACAAACGTTTTTCCTGTTGACGATAGAGAATATCTCGCTGATGCACTTGCACGGCTGCTAAGACTCTCTAATCAAATAGCACTGGACAATCTGAATGGTAAAGTTCATTGGTGCTAACACTTCTAGTGGAACATAACCAGTAGAAGAAAAAAAAAGAGAATACAGTATATTATAGAAGACTATAGATAAAGGGGAAGACGACAATGAGCGGCCATCGGCGTAAGATTGCTTTTGGAGATTTATATGTTCTTCGTGGCGAAGGGACATGGGGCATTTGGCCTGATCGACAGTCATATACGGATGGTCCAACCACCGACAAGTGGATTGGTCAAGGCGATCTGATTGTCTTCCTAGAAAGAACCAATAATCGCAACAACAATACGATTAATCTAAAGATTTTAACAAGGTCTGGCATTGTTGGTTGGATAATGAATTATTCTGACCGTTGGTTTCGTTATGATTTTAGTATTTATAAAACACCATGTCAGCACTGAAAAACCTATATCGTCCCGACCTAAAATCGGGCGACCTATATTATATCCACGAAATAATTCAGCGACAAAAACATAGCGACCTTCTTGAAGTTTGGGTTGATGTAAGCTCGGTATATTCGGCTGCGGGACGGCTTACTTCCATTCCGCTCAATGAACATAATCCGTTTGTGTTCTTAGAAACACAACAAGATACAAGCCTTGACTCGCTTTATTGGTTTAGGGTAATAACAAGAGATGGCTATGTTGGATGGTTTGGATTATGTGATGGAGATATGCCAGCACTTATGCTGTGCTTTAGAATAGCCAAAATCCCATCAGAATAATAAACTTTAGATATTCCTAGTTTTTTGATATACTGATCTTATGAAAGCCGAAGATCTCAAGCCCGGTCAGGTTGTTTCTCGTTCTGCAACTCAGCGTGGTGAACCCCCATTGGTTAGTCGAACCGTTCGCACGGTCACGCCTATTCTTGGGATTGCTGGAGTGCGTGTTGTGTTCACTGACGGTGTGGTGCTGCTATATCCCAACAACAACGAAGTCTAGTTCAACAAAGGAACAATGTCATGTCAAGCAACTATCAGCATCCAGCGTGTTCTTATGTTTCCCAACACTCTTTTGATGAGCTTGTGAGCGAGCTTGACAAGCGTATTGCAGAAAAACTGATCCATCGCACGGACCATGGTAACCTGTCCATTTACAACTATTCCAAGGATTGCCAGTTTGGGCATAGTTGGGATGAGTTCACTATCATGGCTCGTGGTCTAATCCTTGACCTAGAGAACAGGTGCATTGTTGCCCTAAGCTTTCCAAAGTTTTTTAACGCTTCCGAGAAGGAAGCTGCTGGTGTTGTAAAGTTTGATTCTCCCTTTGATGCTTATACAAAGATGGATGGATCGCTGGGTATTGTGTATTATTACAACAGTGCTTGGCACGTTGCAACCCGTGGTTCCTTTACGTCCAGTCAGTCTGTGGTGGCTGAGAAGCTGCTGCATGAGAACATCGACGTATCTTGGTTGAATAAGGACGTAACATATCTTTGTGAGATCATTTATCCAGAAAACCGTATTGTTATCAACTATTCCTTTAAGGGATTGGTGATGCTTGGCGCATACAACGTTATTTCTGGCGTTGAACTTGACTATGACCATGATCTGCGTCCACTGTGTTCTCGTCTTGGTATGCGTATTGCCGAGCGTCACCAGTTTGAATCGTTTGTTGAGGCGCAGGAGTTCGTCAAGACTCTTCCCGGTAGCGAAGAAGGTTTCGTTGTTCGTTTCCGAGACTCTGGAGAGCGTGTAAAGCTTAAGGGAGACGAGTATTGTTCGCTGCACAAGATGATCAGCAACATTACTCCGTTGGCTATCTGGGAGCTACTGTGTGCGGGTTATTCTCTGGATGATTACAAGAAGGCCATGCCGGAAGAGTTCTATTCAGAGATTAATGAGATTGTTGGATGCTTTGTCAGTCGCTTGAACACGATTATGCATGAGGTTGAGGATTTGCATGAGGCGAACCTTGTCTTGTCTGACAAGGATTTGGGGTTGTCCATTCAGCATGGAACCTTGCGATTTGCGGAGCATCGTAGCCTGTTGTTTCCTCGCCGCAAGAAGGGTTTGGAGAACGTTCGAAAACTGGTGCTGGATAGCTTGCGTCCAACGGGTAACGTTATCGTAGGTTATTCGCCTTCTGAGCTACTCCAGCGTTCTCAATCGGAGGAGTGATATCATGGAAGTTGGTAAGCTCTACAAAACCAAGAAGCTTTACTGGTTCTTGTATCGATCACAAGATACCGTAGATATTTCCCTCGCCTCCCCCGCCGAGGTCGCACAGTTTGTTCGTGCTTCACGCAGCCCAAATCTTCCCTTTATTCCTCCAAACAGTTTGTTTGTGCTTTTAGAGAAAAAGCAGAAGTATTGCAAGGTTCTCTCCCATGAAGGAAACATTGGTTGGATTTATCTTGCTGAATGGTGCAAGAATGATATTGAAGAACTTGTTTTGGAGAGGCTGAATGAAAATTCCTATTGAGATCGGTGGTTTGTATAAGAGGCTAGAATCTGAACAGGCTGCAATCGCAAAAACCTCTAATGTGTACGAATCACCCATAGCACACGATAAGTTTGATAAAAGATTACCCGATATTTATCTAGAAAAGGACGATCTCATTGTTATCCTAGAAGTTCTTTACCACACTGCGAAAGGCAACAAGCTTAGAGGTTCTGGTAATTTCAGAGCAAAGATTCTTACAAGCAGGGGCGGTATTTTTTATCTATATTCAAACTTCAAAAATTGGGAAGAAGTTCCTTAGAGGTATTCTGAATGAAGCAAGCAGAGCTAAACAAAATTCTGGAGTTGCATAATTTGTGGGTCTTGTCCCATGGGGACAATGGTACACAGGCCAACCTCCTTGACGCAAACTTCTCAAATATGGACTTCTCGGGTGCAAACCTAAAAGATGCAGACCTTACGGATGCAAATCTTTTTGGCGCAAATCTACAATGTGCAAATCTTCGGCGTGCAAACCTCGCTGGTATCAATCTTGCAAAGGCAAACCTTTCTGGCGCTGACCTTAGTAATGCTGATCTTTATGGCGCTGATCTCAGTGGCGCTGATCTGCACGCTGCCGTCCTTTCGGAAGCAAACATTAAATACGCTCAACTCTTTCAAACAAACCTACAGAACGCCAATCTTTATCGGGCGAACCTCGGCCATTCATCGCTTTCTACGGTTATTGGCTTGCCTGATATCTCTTGGATTGATTCAGGATGTTTGGTTCGGCTTCTCAGTATTATCGCACACGGGTTTTACGTGCCTTCAACCAAAAGTTTCGATAATTTTACTGATGGGCTCGTCGGGTTTCTCCTTCAGAATAATAACGACAACGAAACTTTCGACATGATGGCGGGAGATAGAATAATTCGAAGCATCCCCAATTGGGTCAAATATTCCGGCATAAGCAAACTCCCCGCAAACACCTAGATATCCAGCGGTTTCAGAAAAAAGAATAACCTTTAGAATATCTCTGCTGGATGGTATTCTGTGTGTATGAAGCGAAACGAAGGCAAGGGAACAATGCTGCATAATCGAGCAAACTGCGAACATCTCGCTGCATGTGTAATCTCTGAGCTTGGTTTGGAACTCTCTCTTGCTTATGCCGCCAGAAAGCTTGCCGAACACTATATGCAGAATCAAGAAGCCTTCAACACTGATTCTGAAGCTCTGGAAGTTGAAGGAATCGAAGATGTCTTAGGAATCGACGAAAACGCCAGCACCGACTGCAACTAAGGAAAAAACAACATGATGGAGTTCTTGGCTTTAATCTTTTTTCTTACTTGTTTGTTCGTCGTATTCAATGTGGGATTCTTGATCTTTGATGCAATCCTTACCGCTAGAAACAAGGGACGGCGGGGATGAATATGCTCGAAAATACCATTAACAGAGATCTCTTCCTTGTTTTTACAATCCTTGTCGTGTTGGCGGTGGCAATTGGTTATGCTTTTGGTGCTGATGCTGGATACAAGAAGGGTTTGGAAGATGGCGGTCATCAACCAACTGCATCTATTCCCATCACTGGCCCCTAACAATCAGTTAAACCGTTAAACAAAGGGAGAAACAATGTTCTACACTTTCCGACAGAATAACAGTGGTGGATCTTATCTTGGTCCTGTTCTTGTTTGCGTCCAGTGTGATTCTCACAGTGAGGCAAACGATGAAGCAGAACGCCACGGCCTCCAGTTTGGAATGGCTAACAGTTGTCCTTGCTGCGGTCCTCGTTGGTCTAGTGCAGACGAGGAGGATAGCCCCGATTTGACTAAAACTCCGACGTATCATGGTAATCCATTGACAAAATCTGGAAAGTCATGGGAGATCTATTACAGAGATGGACTCAGGTTTTCTGGTGGGCGCACTGATGGGCGGGGCTGAAAATTATTCGTAAAATATTCCTTTAGAAAACATCCAAGAAAAGGTATTCTAAGAACATGAAGAAGAACACTGAAACGGAACTGAAGAGCATTCTGGAACAACACAACCTTTGGCTTGATGGAAAGGGAGGAACCTGTGCAAACCTCACGGGTGCAAACCTCACGGATGCAGACCTCACGGGTGCAAACCTCACGGGTGCAAACCTCACGGGTGCAAACCTCTATGGTGCAACCCTCACGGGTGCAACCCTCACGGGTGCAACCCTCCGTGGTGCAGACCTCCGTGGTGCAGACCTCCGTGGTGCAAACCTCCGTTATGCAAACCTCCGTTATGCAAACCTTGAAGGCGCAGACCTCTATGGTGCAAACCTCACTGGCACGATTCTTGAGAAGAATAAGACAGAGAAGCAGCCCGATGTTTCTTCTGTCAAGTCTGAAAGCACGATTCGCTCTGAGATTGAGGCGATTGCCAAGAAGCATGGTTTGCAGATTACTTGTCTGGAATTCAAGATGATTTAATCTTTTGACTTAATCAACACAATCAGATAAGGTAAGAGCATGAAGACGATCACTGAAACGGAACTGAAGAAGATTCTGGATCAACACAAGCTTTGGCTTGATGGAAAGGGAGGAACCCGTGCAAACCTCAAGGGTGCAGACCTCTCGTATGCAAACCTCAAGGGTGCAGACCTCGGGGATGCAAACCTCACGGATGCAAACCTCTCGTATGCAGACCTCTCGGGTGCAAACCTCAAGGGTGCAAGCCTCAAGGGTGCAAGCCTCAAGGGTGCATACCTCCGTGATGCAAACCTCACCCGTGCAGACCTCCGTGGTGCATACCTCAGTGGTGCAGACCTCTCGGGTGCAAACCTCACCCGTGCAGACCTCCGTGGTGCAGACCTCCGTGGTGCAGACCTCACGGATGCAGACCTCTCGTATGCAGACCTCACGGATGCAAACCTCTATTGTGCAAACCTCTCGGGTGCAAACCTCAAGGGTGCAAGCCTCAAGGGTGCAGACCTGACTGGTACGATTCTTGATAAGGACAAGAAAGAGAATAAGACAGAGAAGCAGCCGGAAGTTGCTTCAGTCAAGTCTGAAAACCTTCGATCAGAGTTTGAAGCTCTTGCCAAGAAGCATGGTTTGCAGATTACTTGTCTGGAATTCAAGGTGATTTAATCTTTTGACTTAATCAACACAATCAAATAAGATAAGACCATGAAGACGTTCACCGAAACGGAACTGAAGAGCATTCTGGATCAACACAAGCTTTGGGTTGATTTAAGGGATCACGGTGGGGAGCGCATACCGATTGAATCACGCCCAAGAACAGAAGCCAAGTTTTGCGGCAAACACCTAAAAATTAATACATTGCATGTTTAATAGTAAACCATGTTTCACTCTTCACGAAGATGAAACAATATCTCCAGAATATAAATGGTGCCCAAACTGTGGCTATAATGCAATGATTATAACTTGGCATTCTAAATTAGGAAAGCGTTATCGATGTATCTGTGGCTTGCATGGTAGATTTGGTGATGGATTAGAAGAACCTAAATTCGAACAAGAAATTTAATCCTTTGACTTCTCCAGTAAGATAGGGTAAGGTAGATCCATGACAAAAAGCAATATTGAAAAATGTCACGAAATGGCAGTCAATAATATTAACAAACAGTTGCAATCATTCACAGAGATGAATGAGAGTTATAAAGCTGAAGGTTGGGCGGATTTCAATGCTTTCGTAAATCGTGTTATGGATTGGCGTATGTCTGATGATTGGAAAAGAACTTCGTTGTATCAATTTCTTGGAGAAGTAGTTGATATGGATGAAGTTCGTTTTCTTGGAAGCTTTAGATCGTTTGCCGTGAATGCCTTACTGGATGACAGCGACTTTTGTATCAGATATGACTCGAATAATCTACCCGTAGTTGATTGGGGTTATGATTCAGGATCTCAAGAAGTTTCCTTGCTTATGGAAGCGATGGATGCTATTGAAGCTCACCAAAAGAGTAGAGAAGAAAAAATTGTTCAATACAGGAAACTAATGGAAGTTTTATCCGGCAGGATTCGACAAGAAATTTAATCCTTTGACTTCTCCAGCAAGATAGGGTAAGATAAGACCATGAAGATGATTACTGCAAAAGAACTGAATAACTGTTTGGCTTCTCATAAGCTTTGGATTCAAACCAAGGGAAAGCAAGGAACCCGTGCAGACCTCGGGGATGCATACCTAGAAGGTGCAAACCTCGCTGGTGCAGACCTCGGGGATGCATACCTAGAAGGTGCAAACCTCCGTCGTGCATACCTCACGGGTGCAAACCTCCGTGATGCATACCTCGGGGGTGCAATCCTCCGTGATGCATACCTCACGGGTGCAAACCTCCGTGATGCATACCTCACCCATGCAAACCTCGGGGGTGCAATCCTCCGTGATGCATACCTCTATCGTGCAAACCTCCGTGGTGCAAACCTCGAATTTGCAAACCTCCATGGTGCATACCTCGTTGGTGCAAACCTCCATGGTGCAAACCTCAAAGATGCAGACCTCGAATTTGCAGACCTCACGGGTGCAAACCTCCGTGATGCAAACCTCACAAACACGGTTCTGGATGAAAAGAAGAATGGAGAAACAAAGATGAATATGGAAAATGAAAATGGTTTTATTCTTTCCTCTGAGGAAAAGGACATGGTGCTAGAATATCGCAAGAAGACTGCCAAAGATAAGAAGATCAATGAAATCAAGCAGACTGCGAATGCCTTGCGTGATAGCTTTAGAGCTATTGAACAAGCTGCTGGCGGTGGCACCTACTGTCTAGAGGTTGGCCTCGAAGCTAACACCAAGCTGTTGCAAGAGATTCTCAGCTTGTTTGGAACGGTTAATCAAAAGCTTCAATCAGTACATTTTTGTGATGGGCGGCTTCAGAAGCAGACGCTAAGTTTTGCAATGCCTTCTCTTGATTGAGATTGGTTTAACAACCCAGCAAACCCTCCATAAGCCCCAACAGTGCCACCAAACATCAATAACCTGTCTCGGTCCTCAAATCATAAACAAAGGCTCTGTTGACCCCAATAGAGCCCCACAACAAAGGGCGGCAATCACTCGTATATCTTTTGATTGCTCCGATAGGATAAAAACATGAAGACGAAGAAGATTCCCCTGTCTCAACGGCCACAATCGGAGCAGGTTCGATATTGGGTTTCGGGTGCTCTTGGCTGGCTTCTTGCTGGTGCTCCCACTGTTGCTTCTGAAAACTTGCGGAAAGCCCTGTTGCTTCTGCCTCAGAGTTCTGAACTTTACTCTGTTATCGTAGAGGCTCACAAGGCTGCGTGCGGTCCTTCTCCAAGACTAGCTGACCATATTGTAAAGCAAGCACTGCATTTAATCCAAGAAAAGTAAAACAGCAATGAACACTGGATCTTTGTATCAGGTTAAGAAGCATTCTTGGTTATTGTTTCCAACAAAGGAAATGGCAACCCACAGCCACTCCGTCGTCGCCGCTGCCGATGCCGTTTGGTACGCAGCGAGGATGAACTGCAATGTTACTTATTTTTCTCCAGATTCCTTTGTTGTTTGCCTTGAAGAAGATGGAGATTACAAAAAAGTCTTGACATCAGAAGGTTTGATTGGTTGGATTCCGCTTGGTGAAAGCTATAACGATTGCTTTGAAGAAGTAAAGCCATGAACACTGGATCTTTATATAAGGTTATTTGGGGGTATTGGTTATTGTTTCCAACAAAAGAAATCATCAGCACCGTCGTCGAGGACGTTCGGGATATCTTTTCCACCCACGCTCTCGGTGCCGCCGACTATGCTGCTTGGTATAGCACAAAGTATAGCTGCAATGTGACTTGGTTTTCTCATGGTTCCTTTGTTGTTTGTCTTGAAGAAGATGGAAAGCTAAAGAAGTTTCTAACTTCAGAAGGTTTGATTGGTTGGATTCTGTTTGGTGAACATGAAAGTTACTTTAAAGAAGTGAAAAGCGAATAATCCCCTTTCGTTCTCTAAAACGTTCTGATAGGATCATAAACATGAATCAACCAAATATGTTATTTGGGATGCTCAGAACCAGTGAGCGATTTCAGTTTCGCAATCCATATGTGATTGTAAACAGTGCATCAAACGAAAAGATTTCTTCCAACAGCTATAGAGCGGCCCTCGGAAACGAACATTCTACAAGCTCTGTAGCAGGTGTAAAGGTGGTTCTATGAGTACACTGTATATCCTGTTTTTCAAACTCATCATTCCGTTATTCCTGCTTTTTTGCGTAATCTCTACGCTTGTTTATTTGGTTGAAGTACTTGATCGCAAAGATTCCGACAAGGATTGAGAACTATGAATAACTCACCAAAGATTCCCGTATCATCCACAGATATTCGGGAAGCATTTTATAAGCTGGCAGATGGCCTCCATGCCATTATTAGTGCCACTGCATCAGATTCTGCGACATCCGGCGACAAAGAGCTTTCAGAGGCTCTAGACGGGCTTATGTTGGCTTTCAGAAAGTTTGCGGCAGCTCTACTCAAATACAACTGGGATTAAAACAATGAATAAACTGAGTTTTTGTTTTTTAATGGCAATGGCGGGCTGCGGCGCAGGAACAGAAATACCCGGTAGCCCTCCGACAGAAGGACAGCTTAGTTGCGAAGAGGTTGGAACAAACTTGCTGGCCGAGTTTCATGCCGCCCCAACAGCTTGGTTCGCTGGCAATTATATCTGTGCAGAACTTCCAGCAGCTGACCTGCGAGGTATCAACTTATCTGGACCAGTCAGCGTACACATTGAACCAGCAGACCTCTCTAGAGCAAATCTAACAAGAGCAAACTTTTCGCCTGCAAGAACAGTGTTGCCGCTAAGACCAAGCAACCTAACAAGAACAAGATTTTTGGGAGCAAACCTAACAGAAGCAAATATGTCTTTCTCTGTTTTGCAATATGCAAACCTCAATGCTGCAAACCTAACAGAAGCAAATCTCACGTCAGCTTATGCCGCTTACTCTTATCTCAATCAGGCAATCGCAATTCGGGCAAACCTCTATCAATCAGTGTTTATTGGCGCAAACCTCAATGCTTCAAACTTAACAGAAGCAAACCTCTCCGAAGCCGATTTCACAAATGCAAGTTTCGTGGGCGCAAACCTCTCCCGTGCAAACCTGCAAAACACAAACCTAACAGGTGCAAACCTAACAGGTGCTCTCTTGCTTGGTGCAGACCTCCGTGGTGCAGACTTAGATCAAGTCATTGGGGCCGACTTCAATGGAACCATCCGGTAAAACTAAATGAATATTGGAAACCTATATCGCTATGTCGGGGCTAATCGTCTCAACTTGGGGCAAAAGGAAAAACCATCATCATCAACAGCAATACAATCAATCTACCCAAATGACCTTTTTATGGTAGTCAAAATACAAAAAGCTGATATCTACCCGGCCAAGCGTAGTCCAGAATATTATGACGTAAAAGTCTTAGTAGCAAAAACAGGCTGTATAGGATGGATACTCTCCGATGACCAACATGCTTGGGCGCAAGAACTATCCAATGAAAACAAATAATATGCCCAAGCTCTCCCCCGGCGACCTAAAATATTACTTGCCCAGCACGTCAGTCGATGTCAATCCACCCGTGTTCAAAAACTTGTCCGAATATCATGGACCACACAACTATCAATGCGATATAGAACCAGGCGATATTGTCCTCTTTCTACAAGAAGCTGGACCTCAAGGACTGTCCGATACTCTGTCGTGCTATCATGTCGTGTTTGCAACATCCAACAAACCAACGGGCTGGGCAATACTCAACAGCAACAACATACAATACTTCAAAACACCGCAATGACCAAACAACAACAACCATTCTTCCAAGTTGGAAGCCTATACCTGTTCGTCGGCGGGGTAGCAAAACTAATAGATAATCACTCCACAGCAAATCAATATGCTACCGCCAATTACATCCATACAATCCAAAAAAATCAACTCGCCACTGTACTCGACCTATATCCAGTAAAATCAAAAAATAGCAGCAGCGTAGACAAATGGTGCATGATAAAAATCCTTGTCGCTCAATCAGGAGCAGTCGGATGGATGCCGGGATTCGATCCAATGTGGAATATCATTTAGAATTATTATCATACCGGCTACTCTATAGCATAACGCCATTATGAAACAACCCCGGTCCTCCAACCAACCAACCAAAGGAAACCTTTATGCCTTCTCTGGCTCAGGTGCTAGAGTCTATAAAGAAAAAGATGTCTGGAGCGACGAGATAGCTATACTCAATCGTAAAGATCTCGTCGTCGTACTAGACTATATCAAAATACCCTACATCAATACTTGGTCCCAAAAATATTCAGAAATGAACTGGACACAAATACTAACACCATCAACAGGTATTATCGGCTGGATCAACGTAATGCCAACAGCTTTCGATGCATTACCATGAAGCACAACAACATCCCAATCATCGGAAGCTTATATGTCAAACTCCCCAACAAATCATCCAAACAAAATCTCGACGGCTGGTTCATCTACAAAGAAACACCCAACGACTTTGGAGTCGATATCGTGGGATTCCTATCACCAAACGATCTCTTTGTCCCTCTCCAAATACAAACCCGACACCCATCAGAACTCAAACAACATATCCGTATCGAAATCATAAAAGTCGGGTCCAATCAGTCAGGACACATCATATTAAACACCAACAATAACCAAACATGGTGCAAATTGGTCGCCTGAATATCGCCAGACGCTAGGCTTATCCCCCGGCCTCTGGCAATGTCGCTAAGGGCAGTTTGCTGCAAATATCACGAAAACACCCCTCAGACCCCATATTTCACAAAAACAACAAGGCGAATGTGAAACAGCAATATGCTAAATATAGAGGCCAACAGGAAATAACAAATCACGGGCGACAAACTGCATTGTTATAAAACAGGAAGGGGGGAGGTGTAGTCCCTAATTCAACGTTTTCATTGCCACCAAACATCACCAAAATACCCTGTATTTATAGCGTTTTAGAAAAAAGTGAATAAAACGAATAATAAGGTTTAGAATAACCCGCCGAGGTGATATTCTTAGAGTATGAAGAAGACGACGAAGACCGCTCCGGCCCGCAAGACCTCGAAGACTGTCAAGCCCGCCGCTGTCAAGCGAGCGAAGGCTGCAACCAAGGCTGTACCGGGACGCCTCGCTGCTCAGGTTTCAGCGGGACGGTTCTGCGATATCAAGGTGCCTCAAGCTCTTCGCACCGTGTTGAAGACGGGCGACGACTATATCGATTCGCTGTTTACTGGTGATGGCATTCGGCCTTCTACCTGCTGTATGATTACTGGCTTGCCCGGTGGTGGCAAGACGACTATCTCTCTTCAAATGGCGAACTCGCTGGTAAAGCAGGGCCACGTTGTGCTCTATAACTCCTGCGAAGAGAGCGATGCCCAAGTTTACATGAAGCTCGAAAAGATGGGAATGAATGCTCTCATTGACGAAAACTCCACTAACGCTTACTTTTCCAGCTTTTACGAGGTAGCCGACATTATTGCCTTCGCTGATAAGATTCGCAAGCAACACAAGTTCGCTGCTGGACAGGGTTTCTTTCTGTTCGTTGATAGCCTTCAGACGATTGAATATACCAAGGGTGGCCGTGGTCGCCCTGCTGGCCCTGCTCAACAGCAGTGTGATGCGATGTGGGATATCGCAGCATGGTGCAAGGAGAACATGACCATTGCCATGATTATCGGTCAAGTAACCAAGGATGGCACTTTTGCTGGCAAGCAGGAAGTCAAGCACGCTGTTGACTGCCACCTTCACCTTGCGATGGATACTGATAAGAAGTCGGAAACCTATCGCCAACGCATCGCAGAAATGCAGAAGAATCGATTTGGGGCAACCGGGCTTTACTTCCCTTACGAGATCAATAGCACGGGTATTGTGTTCTCTCAGTAGTCAAAACCAGTACCAACACCGGGGAGCGCATGGTATAAACGCTCAGTGTCTGACAAACGTAAGAATCGAAAGAAACACAACAATGCTCCTCAAGCGCCAGACTGCCATCCTAGACAACTACATTATGACTCTTCGCAATGATCAGTATATGTCATACGATGAACTGCCCCGTGATCTTCGTGATTCCCTAGAGCGGGTCAAGTGTCAAGAGACTCTGTGGTGCGATGCAGAGCGCCATATCAGTGATCGCCTTGTCGAGCGAATGGTGGCAGCACGGGGCCGCTGGTAAATTATTCGTAGAATATTCCTTTAGAAAACATCCAACAAAAGGTATTCTAAGAGCATGAAGACGGCGAACACCATCAAGAACTCTGAAAAGAACACTGTCTACTTGGTCATTGTCGGTTGGAATTATGAAGGCTCACAAGTCCTCAAGGCTTTCTCAAACCGAATCAGGGCCGAGCGAGGCGTCAAGGAACTCAGTAAAAAGAATGATGACGGTTGGGATTATATCGGTATCACTGAAATGGAAATCGAAGAATAAACCAATCTGGTAAGTTATTCGTAGAATATTCCTTTAGAAAACATCCAACAAAAGGTATTCTAAGACCATGAAGACGACGAACGGTTCCAAGGCCAATGTTTCTGAAGCTCAGCTTATCGCAAAACTTGTCGCTGAGCGGGCCGTCGTGATCGAAACCATTCAGAGCCTCATCAGCCAGATTGTTGCCGAAAGCAACAATGGTGTCGCCTCTGGTCTTTGGTTCATGCGGATTGAAAAGCAGCTCGAAGAAGCCACTAAGACCTTTTTCATCCTGTCTCAGAAGATTAACACGTTCGAGCAGTAATCAAGCAATCAACACCCGCAAACACTAATAGGGAGAAACAATGAACATCAGAGACGGTCCCAAACAATAGCTGCAAACCTCATAACGAACTGGCTGGAACTGTAGGAGGTTTCCAGCCTTTTCTTTTTGTGTGCATATATATCCAATGACTCGCCAGTGTGATTCAATCTGATTACCGAAAGACCTCCGCCGCTTAATGCTAGATAAGGGTGAAGGTGATCCAGATAGAAAAGCTCAGGAGAATCAAATCAGTCTCGGTGATAGGATGCCCAGCCCAAAGCTAATAGAATAGCGGAGGGCTATTGGTGTTTGCTTTACCCCACTATCCATCCTTTTGTGGTTATAAAGATATTGCATCGGTGAAGCGAACTCTCCAATGCCTGTGTGTTTTAACTGTTCGACGACGGTGACAGTTGGCACATACAATATCGCATTTAATCACCTCTGTTTTTAATAGCTCGATTGATCCTTGCTGCACCAGCAAAGATATGTCTCGGTATTTTTCCTCTGGGTTTCTATGATCGAACTCTAATACAATCGGATCAGATAAACCACAATCGGCGCAACTAGATTTAAGCAAAATATCATAAAGATATGAGCGGCATCTTTCCTTTCTTTTATGATTCGTGCTTTTAACCTTTTCACTATATGCCTGATCAAGCTGATCAGGATCACCATAATGTGCTTTATAGCAATCTCTACATACACCTATACGACTCCCTCGGCGCATAGGAAACTCTTCTTCTACCAACTCCAGACAGCATCGATAACACTTTTTCATATATAACTCCTTTTCATATATACTACCTTCGCCACACCCCTCCCCATGTTGAGTGTCATATCCTGACCACCCTCATATGCCTTCTAGGCAGGGGGGTAGGGGGGCCGGGTTAACAGCCACGGGTGTTTAGCCTGGGGTGGGCCAGCCATGATATGCCGAGTCTCCAGCAGCAGAAGGGGCTAGACTCACGCAACCCGCAAAAGACTTTTTCTCCCAAACTCTTTGTTGTTCCTAAAAATTTTCTGGGAATAAAAAACTGTTTAAAAAGGTCTTTAGGGGCTGAAAAATTCTTGGGGAATTTTTTGCTATTTAGGGGTTATGTGTGGCATCAGTATTTACATCCAGTATAGGAGCTTAATAATTAATGAAGTTAGCTGAGATATTGTTTGAGAGTGATGTATACCGTTTGGACTCTGATAAGATCAAGAGTTTTGGTGGTTCACTAAGAACATATCATCACTCTCCAGACTGGACAGAATCTGGTTTAGCTGGCGAGCATGAAGAAGCTCCAGAAGGCATGATGCAAAGCAAGGTGTTGTTTGCAGTTGGAGGTAAGAAGGATGTTGCACCTTATATGGCACCCAGAGATTTACCTCGCATATGGACATCTACAACATTATATTTCAACAAGTCTGATGAAGGGGCATTGAGAGGTCACAATGCTTGGTTGAGTGTGTTTGATGGAGATAGGTTCAAGCACATGGAGAGCAGTGATGAATATGTTAGTTCAGATCCCGGCAATCCATTGAAGCAAGAGCGTCTTAGTGATGCGGTTAGTTTTATGGAGTCTAACGGATTTAAGGTTGAGTTTGTGGATGATGTAGGCGAGAAGGCATCGGAGTTTGATGAAGCTGGTATTGAATACAATTCGGAGGCAATATGAAGCTGTCTGAGATATTGTTTGAGAACGGATCTATTCCCAAACCCGGTCGGGATGACTTATATGATGCCATTGAGATGGCCCAAGAAGGCTACCCAGAGGAGTTGGAGAATGTTGAGTCTTTATCGGATTTTGATTTGACTTATCTTGGGAAGCTGGATGTATCTGAGCTAAGGGAATACGCTGATTTATCTTCATGGATGGAACGCATTGATGATGAGGATGAGATGCGGAGTTTTCGTGGTGATGAATGGTTTGAAAGAATGGAGGGATTTTATGAGAGCGATAGTATTCCTCCGATTGTTATTGTTGAGGGAGATAGTTTTGTTGACATTGGTGATGGCCGTGGAAGGGTGACATATGCGAACTGGAGGGGAATCCCGTTGCATGTGTGGAAGCTTCGATTGAAGCCCTTGTGAGGCTTATTGGGGGGCGTTGAACGATTGGGATGGATACTTCGGTTCGGATGATTTGATGGCACTGCTGGGGCTCTGGAGTGGTTCTTAACCACTTGTACCTTTGTAGTATTTGTGGAATAGGACTAGGGCTGCTTTTCGGATGATCTGATCAAGGTCGTTAGATGCTATCCCTAGTTCATCTGCGATATCCTCCTCTAGTTCTTGGCCTAAACGGAGTGTTCTGTCAGCGGAATAAGGTCCGGTATATGTATAAGCATTTGCGGTTCCTAGTTTGCGGTTCATTGCTTTTAACGAATCGCCTTGGAGGTTGCAGTCATCATCTTCTGTTGGTGTTTTTGGGCTAGGTAGTTTCTTTACTATTCTGTCTGGCCAAGTACCTTGGACATCGACGTAATAATCGTTGCCATGGTTATCCAGTTCGATTTTTTTCCAATCGCCACTGGATTCTATTCTTGTCCATGTTTTTTTGGCGCTGTTAGATGTTGAAGAATCTCTGTCTGAAGTGATAGGACCACCGACTACTTTGGACATCAGGCAATACATGAAATATCCAGCAGCTGGGAACAATGGACTTGCGACCATGACTGAGATTGATGTTGCGCCAGAGCAGTGACCAGCATCATCACTGGTATCTAGTTCGGCGTAGGCAGCGACCCATTCTTCAGGAAGCATAGAATCGTCCTCTGTCATTCTTTTTTTGAATGCTTCTATATTGATGAGAACATATTCGTCGCCGCCAAAGACATTCATGAGAGCATATTTGGAGCCAGAGAATCTATCTGGATTTGTATCTCTGATTGGTTTTTCAACAGCAGGTTCGTTTGTTGGTTCAGTTTGTTCGAACAGCATCTGATATAGCTTCATGAGCTATATCTAGTGTGATTAAGCTGAAGTTTGCAGACTAGACAGGGAAGAGTTGATCGAAGACCCGGCCATAGAGATACGGGATCAGGTGCGGGTATTGTGCGCCTTCAAAGCCATAGATCATCCATTCACGGCGTTTTTCATTGCTGAGTGTTGGCCAAGTGTGCTTGGAGGATGTTTGCTCTCTAAAGCAACGAGTAAGATTGATGGCAAGTTCCATCGCCAATTTTTCCATATGCTGTTGGTGAGCGTTTTGTTGTGCTTGTGCAGCATCGTATTGCTGTTGCTGTGGGGGATAATATGGTGCTGGTGAGCCATGGTTGTTGTTGCCGAGGGCATTCACGGCAACTTGAGCGATCATGCTTCCGACTGCGAGTTTTCCAATGTCAGACATCTCGTAGCTTTCGAGAGCGAGAGAAATTGGATTACGCATTGGTGAGATCTTGATCATGAGATAGGTTCCTTCTTCATTTAGTATACGGCATGATTTTAGAATAAGAAAGGAAATACTATTAGTTGTCGAGGAGGCTGGCGATTTCGTTTGATTTTTTGGCGAGCATTTTTTTTGTTTCGTCGGCTTTTTTGATAGCGTCGGGTGTTGCTGCTTTATCGAACTTGGAGCTTGCGATGATTTTGTTGATTTTGTTGAGGTACACTGTTTTGATTGTGCTCAAGAGTTCTGGATTTTCCAAACTTTCTGCGATACCTTTGATGCTTGCGATGATGTCTACGATTTTTGTTTCATCTTTCATTCCTGGGTTTTTTAGAAGAGATGGTGATAGTTTTTTGCTGCCGAGGAACTTTGCGATATCGACAGCCCAGTTGGCTTTATTTGTTGAGATGGTATGTAGGTTTGTTCCTTTTGATATATTGAACTTTACTAACTTATTATTGATAGTTTTTGCTTGGACGCCTTGGGAGCCTATGCTTAGGCTGAGTGCTTCAGCGAGAGCGGACAGCAAGCTAGCCGAGAGAACACCTTTGGTATTCCATTCGGGTGTTAGTGCGGTAGCCCAATCTTTGTGTTCGTGAAATATGGCAACGAGGTCTACTTGCACAAAGCGGTTTGAGTCTAGTTGGAAAATGACATTGGCACCATTTTCTGTTTCATAGCGACCATTGGATTGGTTGCAGAAGTTCTCGACAGCTTTGGTATAAGTTGTTATGTTTTGGTTGGGAGTTGTTTCAGGTAGTCTTGGGATATAAAAGGCGACATCGATGTCGCCATATTCTTTTGTTGGGTTTACTTCCAGATCACGTTCGTAGTAGGTTCCACTTCCCACGGGTTTGCCTATTTCGATTGGTTGCAAGTTTTCTGCTTGTAGAAACTCATTGAGTTCTGTTTCGAACTGTTTGAGATTTGACCGAGCATCGGCCAAAAGTTTTGGCGTTAGTTTTGTGCCTTGGGTTTTTGTGGATGCCCACCCGCCCTCAGAAAAGAGTAGAGGATATAGTTTCATCTTAGTGTCTTCGTTCCTTTATAACGAGAGCGGAACAACAACATACCAAGAGCTTGTAAAATCGGCGTCAGTTTTAATTTCTTGGGGTTTCTTGTTGGATCTTCGTTGACCCACGCAGAAAATTGGCTGTGGTTGCTGATAAGTGCAGCAGCCTTTAGAGGCCCAGAATATTTCCAAGCATCGCTTGTTCCAACAAGCTCGGCCATGGCGTTTGGATCATCTATATCGCCTTCTTTGTTTGGAAGCTCGCAATCATCCACAGTTTGTGGTGTTTTTGGTTTTGTTTCATCGGAGCCATCAACGGTGGCAAAGAAACCCATTCTGTCGGGATAATGCCCAGAGAAACGATACCATTTTTTTCCTTTGGGAGTTTCTGCATAGTTATCCAAGCCGGTGCCTGCTTTTTTCCACTCCCCACTTGTTTCTATTTTTGCCCAAGTTTCCCGTCCAGCAATAGACGTACTATGGCTTCTGTCGCTGGTGAGCGGCGCACCAAAATGATTCGAAGCGAGTTTATACATTGTTATTCCGGCACCGGGGTAGTCTGGGCTCCCCGCCACAAGACTAACCTGCAATGCTCCAAGACAGTTGTTGCCTGATTCCTCTAGGCGGATATATCCAGCGATCACCTTTTGAACTGCAACAGTGTCTACTCCGAGACGCAGTAGGTTTATCATTTCTGGGACGTTATAAAGAACCAGCACATTATCTCCAGAATCTATCAGTGCAAAGTTTGGTGGCGCAAACGAAGTGGTCTGCTTCGAACTTGCCTTTAGAGCAGCAAAGCTGTCTTCGGGTTTTGTCGCCGAGAGCACTTTGTTTTCGAATAATATTGGGTATAGCTTGAGAGTGGCCATAACTGTAAATATGGCAAACGAACAATCTTTAGGTGATTCGATAAACCTTATTAACAAACATACAAATGGAATCTTGCAAGCCCGCACTGTATCAAGCAGCGAAATCTAGAGGTGCAAAGCACGTTTTGAATCAAAACTCGATATGATTTTTGCGTTTTTAGCTGGTAATCCTGAAGATTTTGTTCTGATAACAAGAAATTCCAAAATTGTTTTTGTCAAATAATCCCACAATAACATCATTTGTCATAATGTTAACCTCTCCCTTCCATCCCCAGATACAACAAGTCATTTCCTTGTTAGCTTCACCAAATAGTTTTAGTTTCAGATAGCTGCTCCCGGTTTTTGTTTTCGCCAGCGCACCGGAAGCAACGATGGCCCAGTAGTTGCCTTTTTCTTCCCAGCTATCAATACACTCAAACCCAAGCTCATCAAGCTTCTCTCTAGTTTCTGGAGATATAATCATATCGAAATCAACGGAGCCAGCAAGCTCTTTCGTGAACTCCAGCTTTTCTTTTTTGGACCAGTCTTCAAGGGTCTGAACCTCTGCAATGGCTTCGTTCAAGATTACTGTGATGTCGTTATTCTTCTTGCGTGCAGCAGCACGCTTGAAGATATCGTATTTCTCTACAACAACATCATGAAGTTGTCGATAGTTTGCGAACTGCTTTCCTTTGCCAACGATATCCATTGAACCAAGTGCCTCCATTTTGATAAGCGTTGCCAACGCCCGCTTGTTAAACTTGCTATGACGCCATGTGCCATCATTGTTGATAAGCAAGTCTTTCACGGTAGTATATGGTCGGAACTGTTTGATTTCTGCAACAGATGTCTTGCCGACGTGTTGTAGAGATGAAAAACTTGGCACAAGTGTTTTTGGTTTCGTTGGATGCATTGTGAACTCATATTCAGAGTCGTTGATGTCACCCTTTCCTAGAATATAGCCAAGGCTCTTTGCTTCTTTGATTGCAATAGCCTTTGGATCTTCTTTGCCTGTGACCTTACCCTTGGAGATTGCACAGTAATCGATATATGTTGCAATCCACTCGTCTGGATAATACGTTAGGAACCAAGCACACTGCCAGCTTGTAATCGCATAACAAACAGCGTGGCTCTTGTTGAAAGAATAAGCAACAAGCTTCTCCATCTCATCAAACATTTCTCCACAATCTTCAGCATCGATATTGTTTGCCTTAAGGCAAGCATCAATAAAGCTTTGACGCAGCTTGTCACGTTCTGCTTGTGCCTTTTGCTTGTTGTTGATTTCCTTCTTGGTAAACGCTTTACGAATACCGTCTGTTTCTTCGAGAGGAACACCAGCAAGCTTGTGATAAATCATTTGAAGCTGTTCTTGAAACACAAGGAGTCCAGAGGTTTCAGCAAACACTTCACGAAGCAGAGGATGCTTATAAATAACCTCGTCGGGATTTTCCCGGTTATTCAAAAACCGTCGATCTACCTTTAGGCCAAGAGGACCGGGCCGAAAGATAGATGTTGCTACAGCAATATCGTTGATGCAAGTAGGCTTCATCTTCATCATAAAAGACTGAACATTCTGCTGCACGAACTGGAAAGTACCGCTAAAGTTTCCATTCCAAAACACGTTTTCATAAACCTTTGTATCGGTCATGGGATTGTTGTCTGGATGTAGATTTTTCCAAAACCAATCCTTTACTTGTTTGAATGTTGGATGCTTGTTTCCTTGCTTGACAAGGATACGCTGCACGCACTGTTCAAACATTCGAAGTGTTCCAAGACCAAGAATATCAAACTTAAGCAAACCGAACTCTTCGAGGTGGCGATAGTTGACACCTTCTGGCCAAGGTGTTTGTAGTTCTCCACCAGCCTTGATAAGAGGCATACCTTCACGAGAGTTCTCGGTAATAATCACACCCCCAGCGTGACGAGACAATCCACGCATCTGTTTGAATAGCACTTGGATTGTTCCTTGAAACTCTGGATGAGCCTCCATAAGATTCTGAAACGACTCAGAGTGAGTCATTGCATCTTCAAAGGTTAGAACCCAAACTCCACGATCGAATCCCGGCTCTGTCTTCTTTGCTGCAAGAACCTCTGCTTCAATTTTACCTGTTGCAGAGTTAATCTCTTCAAAGGGTAGATTGTGCAAACGGGCAACATCCTTGATAAGAGAGCGGAGTTGCAGCTGAGCAAAGTTTGAAACCGGAATAACGTTCTCTGCACCAAAGAATTCAATGAGCAGTTTTACAGCCTTGTCTCGGTCAGAGAAGTCAGAATCAATATCGGGATAGCCCTTTTTAGAGCGAACAAGGAACCTTTCCCATAGCAAACCAAACCGAATAGGGTCAACCTGCGTAATGTTTAAGGTATATGCAAGAAGAGAACCAGCAGCAGAACCTCTGCCATTCCCAATAAGCATGTGATCCCCAACAATCGCCATAATCTTGTGATATGTCAAAAAATACTTCGCAAACTTTAAATGCTTGATCGTCTCAAGCTCATTCTTTAGTCGAGCAATATATTCATCATCATTTCCACGGCCAAGCTTCCGCATTCCTTCAACCGCCAAAACAACCAACTGCTTGAAAGCTAGATCGTCCTCAGACATGCCCGTAAACCGCTCTAGGAGTTTATCTAGGGCGCTCTTCTCAATAAGACGCCCGATTGCTGGTAGCTTTACTTTGCGGTCAATAGAAACGTCTCCAATAAGATTGTGAGCAATGTCATAACTGCGCTCAATGGCATCACAAACAATCTGATCATCGTAAAAAGGATAATCGGCTTTAAGCTTGGTATACTCAGCCCAAATCTGTTCTGCATTCTTTGGGTAAAGCTCGCATTTAAGTTCGTCAATCGTCTTAGGAAGAGTGTCTGGATCAATGCTACCCTTGGTCTTAGAAGACCATGCCATAGCCTTGTAAATCTCACGCTCACGCCAATGAGCAGGATTAGAGTAATGACTGTCAACCGTCATAAGCAGCTTTAGACCCGTGCGCTTAGATAACTCCATTAAATGGTAGTTCACAAGATGCTGCGGCCCAAGCTTGTTCATTTGAATTTCAACGTAATAGTTCTCTGGCCCGCCAAGAGCATCAACAAACCGATCCGAGACGGCTTTGAGTTCTGCTTGAATCTTTTCTAGGTTGTAATCTGTCACCTTCCAAGTGCGCCATTCTTCTGCTGGATTCTGATTATCAAACACAACCTTTGCCAGTTTTCCTCCAATACAAGCAGAACTCGCAACAATGTTGCCCTTTGCATGACGCTTAATCATGTCAAAGTCCATTCGTGGATATCGATAGAATCCATCGATATAACTCTCTGATACCATCTGGAATAGTGCTTTTAGTCCTGTGTTGTTTTTTGGCAACAGAACAAGGTGATTGCGCTGTGTGATTGGATCAGAAAACTTATTGCTGCTTTTGGTTTCTGATTCGATTTCAATAAGTGTGCCACCCTCTTCATCTTCAGAAGAGACAGTAGTTTGCGCTGCATCTAGGTCGGCTTCGGCTTCGGCATGTTCGTTGCCGATGCTTGCCATTGCTTTTTGCAAAGCCTTGTTTGTTCGCTGCACCTGAACAAGCTTGTTCCATTCGGTGAGTGAGTCAACAAAATAAGCTTCAATGCCGGGAATTCCTTTAAACTTGACTCCTTTAGATTCTAGCTTTTTGAGGTGAAGTTGCTGATGTGAGATACCTGCCATTGTTCCATGGTCTGTAAGAGCAAGACCATCCATGCCATTTGAGATGGCATAGTCCATGTGCTCCTGTGGAAGACCAATCGCATCTCCGATCGAACCAACACACGAATGGCCGTGCAAACCAACGAAACGATTAGGCTTGATTGATGTAGTCATGTATACATGATACCAGATTTATTTGGGGAAGGAAAGGTTATTTGGATGATGGTTGGGGAGCACCCGTCATGGTGCGGGTTTGGTCGGTGAGATAACGACAGGGTGTTGATGATTGGTTGTGTGCTTCTTAAGATCTTTGATTTCGGCTTCTAGTTTTTTGATTTGGCCTGACAAAGCCTTTATCTCTTCGAGGATTGTTTTCAGGTAAATATTCTGTAGTCGTTCTGATCGTGTTGTTATCATTTGTCTTTTTTTCTATTGAAAAGCGGCTTATAAGTTTTCTTGATGATTGGCTTCAAGTTCACTTTAGCTGCATATTGCGAGCTGCCATCGTCCCAGTTTACTCGAATCATTGCACTGTGAATGTTGCTATCAAACGAAACAGTTCCTTTTTCAACTTTGCCATCAATTCGTTTGATAAATGATTCAACACGCTGGCCCGGAAGAAAGATTGGATATTTAGGAATATCCATTGTTGCGACGACTTCTGGTTCAAGTGTTGCTGCCAGCTTTTGTCGTTCCAGCATTTCCTTCCCGAAAGCAACCTTGGCTGCATGTTCGGCTTGGGCTTTTGCTCTAACAGCTTCCTTGGAAGGACGGCCAAGTTTTTTTGGCTGAACTTTTGGCTCGGGTTTGCCTTTGTTTTTATCTTTTGGTTTTTCTTTTTTGGGCTTTGTTTTTTCAGCAGCAGCAGAAAAGATTGAAATTGTTTTCATTGTTGTTTTCATTCTTCGCTCGGGTTATAGTTGGTGAACTCAATAAGAAACTCATCAATGGAGGCATAACCTGTTCCACCATCAGTTTCTGACCAGTCAGTAATTTTGCCCTCGCCATCGCATGGAAAGACAAGAACCTCTGGGTGAAGAAGTCTATCGGAAAAGCTTGCAATGTAGGTGCAGCCATCCTTCAGAAGAAGAGCTTGCCTTTCATTCGTAAAATGAACAAACTTATATTTTTTCATATGCCTCCTTGTTGACTAAGGATACACCGGACATAAAAAGAAATAAATGATTACTTAATAGAGGCGATTGCGAAATCGAGGCGTGTCTTTATTGTCGCAATATCTGTGTTATCTGGAACGATGAAGTAAACTCCACGATCATAACTCACCGGACCAATAGCCAACGTTTCTCGCTCATGTTTGAAATCCTCGTCAGCGAGGCCAGCAAGCCGCTTTGGGTTTCCAAAGAAGTTGTCATTTTTTTTGAGGCTTGCTTTCAGCAAAACATAAACCGGCTTGCCATCTTCTTGCCGGAGTATTGTATGGAACATCGACGGATCAGTTGTCCATCCCTGAAGCGGGGAATCTGCTCTCGGCCCCAGAACTCCTCCAGCAATCTGACCAGAAGATTTAGTGCCGTCAATACCAAACGATTGGCGAGCGGACTCTGGCGTCATGAAAAAGATGCGATATGCCGTTGCTCGCCCACCCTTTGCAGGGTCAAGCAACGGGGAATATAAACCTTTGCGCTTCAACTTCAACAACGTCGGAGCAACATTGCCAAGCTCCTCCTTGTCATTAAACGCAACATAACGACTCAAGGCAGAAAGAGCATCCTCTTCCGCTTTAGTTGGTGGTTCTTTCTTGCTTTTGCTAATTTCTCTGCGCTGGTCATCAAACATGTATTTCCCAAATACTGCGTCCG